>Ga0310343_10000057_pt1 | contig 43314 bp, 44 predicted proteins | sample HC15DNA2025_MG_FD_203519 | JGI IMG/M metagenome (GOLD analysis project Ga0310343, IMG submission 203519) | Marine microbial communities from station ALOHA, North Pacific Subtropical Gyre - HC15-DNA-20-25_MG | ecosystem: Environmental > Aquatic > Marine > Oceanic | place: Pacific Ocean: North...
TAAGTTCAATGACGACCCATCAACAATGCAACGCTCACTCAACTGGCTCCAATCACATGGCTGACATCATCAACCTCAAACCAACAGACGAACAGCAGTACATCAAAACCTTTGACTGCTGTGACGACCCGATTGTCTTTACAATCACACGCCAATCCATGTATTCAGACACTGGCACAATATGTGGAGTGTTTGATTCCATTGACACCACAATGGTTAGACTCAGACGTGTTATGCAAAGTCCCAGAGATGGCGACAAGTTCGTTGTTGAAACACACAACCTACGTAACATCCAACAAGAGGAGGATTTGAATTGAGTACACCACACGCACAAGAACGCCTGGAATCTATCTTCGAGGAGGTCAAGGCTGCTTTCCCTTACTACGATGAGGAGAAGCAAGCTGAGATTGCCATGAAGAGATTTGAGGACGAGCTTGTATGAGAGAATTTATCATTATGATAGCTATTGCTCTCGGTATACAGGGCTGCCAGTACACTGTGTTCCTACATAACAAGGACAACCCACCAACTAAATCAATACGAATCTGGTAACATGAGAAAAGACCCATTTGAAAACCGAATACGAGAGCTAAACAAGTGGAAAGCCACAGATGAACTCACTCAAGTCACGTTTGATATGGGTCACGAGGCAGCTCTCAGCTGGGATCTACCAGCAGCTTATGTATGTGTCGTCCGAGCTGTAAAGCAAGATGGCACAATACAAGAAAAGGCATACCGCCAATCAAACGCTGCAAAGCGTTTTATGAAAGGCTTGCTAATGAATGATGATGACTACATTGTCATGACTAGCAACGCTGTAATGGACACCCAAACCGAAATCCCATGAACCCATGTGACCTATCCGAGATCCTTGACAGGCTCGGCTACTACATCAATGATGACACGGGCGAGGTGATGCTAGAAATAGATCCCTGTGGCCCTCCTATCATTGACAACCTACTGGTAATACTAGCCTCCCAGGGCAAGCTCATTACCAAACGCAACCCAGAGTATGAGATAGGTTTCTATCTACCAAACTGGACTTGCTACAACAGTATGGAGGAGTATTGCAAAGTATTCCCCTATGAACAACAGTGTAGAACATACGATGTCTAATCTCACACAACGCCAAATCGACCACCTCGATGACTACGAATATTCCCTCTTCCTCGCCTATGGAGACGCATACAAACCTACACCGACAGTTCCTTCTAGAACAGGAAGCGATCAGCTGTGGGAGACAAAGGCTACACGACTCCATGAAGAAATTAGAGGAGAAATCCTACGCTTCCGCAAGCGTCTATGGGGTGTCATCAATCAGAGAAGCACTGCCCTATCTGATTACCAAGGTTGAAGACACTAAGTTTAAACTTAAAACAGGTCAAGCTGGTAAGTTTTACAAAGACATAGCTCTTTACCTTGATGACCTCGAACCTCTAGCCATCGCAACTATCATGCTCAAGGTTACATTTGACAGGGTATTTAGCACACAGAGAGGGGCTAACCTAGTTACTCCTATGCTGGTTGCTCTTGGCTCTGCACTTGAATCAGAGTGTAAGTTCAGATGGTACAAGAAAGAACATCCTGCGTTGATGCACTACATCAGTGAGAAATACTTTCACAACTCATGTGGTACACGACAAAAGGAAATCATAGCTAGTCAGAAGTTTGGACAACGTGACATCAGATGGCAGCCCTGGAATATCAAGGCAAAGACCTCCATCGGTAGATGGGGACTGATGATTGTCATGGAAACTACTCAGTGGTTCACTGTCAACAAACGTAAGACACATCGCAAACGCTATGAGTACAGAGTAATACCTACCGATTTGTTTAATCAAAGACGGGCAGAACTCATCAAATCAGCTGAATTATTTGCTGGTATACCTTGGCCAATGCTAGTCATACCAGACGATTGGGGTTACGATGAGACAGGTGCTATCATATATGGTGGCTACCTAACAAACAGCATGATGAAGGGTCATGATCTTACTCGAAAGGGAAACCCCTTCATAATACACGGAGAAGCACCGATGAACTTTTTAAACAAGTTACAGCGGGTCAAGTACTGTGTTAATCAGCACGTGCTGCACATAGCAGATAAGATGAGGTTGAGAGGTAGAATTATAGGTAAGTTTATACCTATTAGTCCTACCACGAAGTTACCACGTCCTGTAGATGCAGACGAAAATCAGGAGAGCAACCTAGCTTGGAGACGAGCTATGGCAGAAGCTCACAATGCTGATCGAATAAACTTCAAACGATCAGTGCGAACACGCACACAGTTAGAAGCTGCTGAGAAGTTTAAGGATGATGTCTTTTATTTATGTTGGTCTTTTGACTACAGAGGTAGAGCATATCCTATACCAGCCTTCCTAACACCACAAGACACAGACTTTGGTAAAGCATTATTGCGATTTGCTGATGAGTCTAGTGTGACAGATGAGGCAGAACTCTGGTTATCTTTCCAAGTAGCTACAACCTACGGACTGGACAAAGAAACGCTAGAGGACAGACATCAATGGGTGTCTAATAATACTGACCTTATAACCAAGGTCGCTACCGACCCAGAGGGTTACTTACACCTGTGGGAAGAAGTTGACGAGCCTTGGCAATTTATGGCTGCTTGTCATGAATACTACCACTGCTGTATAGCTAAAGACAAGAAAACAACTGGTCTTATGGTTGCAGTTGATGCAACATGCTCTGGTCTACAGATCCTTGCTGGTCTAGCTAGAGACAAAAGCACAGCAGAGCTTGTAAATGTCGTACCTAGTAGTAAACCTAGTGACGCTTACAAAGCGGTGGCTGAGAAAGCAAAAGAGTTCTTACCTCCATACATGCACCGTTGGATGAACAGATCCGTGTGCAAACGCACGGTAATGACCATACCATACAATGCTACTAAGGATAGTAGTCGTAAGTACATACGTGAAGCATTACTTGAAGAGGGTATCGACCCCACAAAGGACGAACTCACACAGGTCGTAAACGCTGTATACAGCAGCATGGACGCTATAGTTCCAGGGCCAATGCAAGTGATGCGATGGATAAAGAAACATGTCGGACTTTACATCAGAAATGGTGCTAAAGAAGTTGAATGGGTCACACCATCTGGGTTTATTGTCAATCAAAGAAGAGACGACATCGAAACAGAACAGATGGAGCTGCAGTTACTTGGTAGAACTAGAGTGAGATTACCTACTGGTAAAACTTCACCCAGTCCTACTAAACATAAGTCAAGCACTGCCCCAAATTACATTCATTCATTCGATGCTTCGATCCTTCACAGATCATTTACTCAATTCGATGAACCATTCACAGTCATACATGACTCTGTTCTTTGCAGAGCAGGAGACATGGGAACACTCAATCGCCTTGTGCGAGAAACCTACACCAATATCTTTTCCGAAGAATGTTGGCTCTCCAAATTTGCAGAGACAATCAATGCCTCAGAACCACCACCAATCGTTGGGACACTAGACCCAAAGGTTGTATCTAATTCCACCTATTTTTTCTGTTAATTATGAACACCCACGTAACTCAAGAACCCGTGACACTTGATGGCTTTCAAGCCGTACTCAAACCTGGGGAATGGGGCTACAAGCTATCCGCACTTGTTCAAGAAGACTTAATCAGTACACTTGAAGAAGAGCGTGAGTCAGCTCTAGAATGGGCTAGAAGCAAGGCTAAGAACCCTAAGAGGGTTACAGTCAAGCCAGAGCCTTGGGAAGAGCTAGACAATCAGAAAGGTACATACCACCTTCGTTTCAGCTGGAGAGATGGCGACAAGATTATACCAGTCGTTGTTGATACAGAAGGAACACAAATCAAAGACACAGACACACCAGTCTACAGCGGTAGTAAAGTTAAGTTAGCTTTCTTCCAAAAGCCATATGTACTACCAAGCGGTGACATCGGTACATCATTAAAACTAAAAGCAGTACAAGTTGTTAGTCTTAACAGCGGAGCTGGTGTAGTTGACAATGGTGACATGACAGCCGAGGACGCATCAGAACTATTTGGTAAGTCAAGTGGATTTAAGGTCGAAGATCCTAACGTAGACGCAGCTCCATGCTCCGTTGAAGAGGATGACTTCTAATGCGTAGTCATTTAGAAGAGCAAATTGCCGATCTATTGGAAGAACTTGAGGTTGACTATGAGTATGAATCTGAAAAGTTATCATACGTTATAGAGGCTAAGTACATCCCTGATTTTAAAGTTGGGGATGTCTACCTAGAAGCTAAAGGTTACTTTCCAGCAGATCAAAGACGAAAGATGAAAGCTGTTAAGAAGGCTAATCCAGATCTTGACATCCGTATCATCTTTCAAAACCCTCTTAAAAAAATATCCAAAACCTCCAAAACATCCTATGCGATGTGGGCTGAGAAAAATGGTTTCCCTTGGTGTGTTTACTATGCAATCCCAGTTGACTGGCTCAGATGAATCAACATTCCTATATCACTCCAGCTGTCCTAGCTGTGGTTCGTCAGACGGTAATTCCGTATATTCTGATGGACACACTTATTGCTTTGTATGCAATGCTTATAGTTCTGGAGGAGATGACGATAGTGGCAAACAAAAACGAACCGCAATGCTCAAAGGTAATCCTGTTAAATTAGGAAAAAGAGGCTTGTCAGAAGAGACATGCCGTAAATATCGCATCCACAAGGACGGAGAGACACTCCGTATGCATTATTTTGACAAAAATGGTCAAGTTTGTGCAGCAAAAGTCAAAACAAAAGACAAAGACTTTTGGATGGAGGGTAATAACACCGACTCTCAACTTTTTGGGCAAAATTTATTCCCAGATAAAGGTTCAAGGCTTACCATATACGAGGGTGAGCTTGATGCAGCCTCTGGATGGGAGGCAATGCCTAAATGGCCTCATGTATCCATACCAAATGGTGCAAAGGCAGCAAAGAAAGCATTACAAAGGGTTCTAGACCTACTTCAAAACTATGAAGAGGTAGTTTTATTCTTTGATAATGATGAGGCTGGTAGACAGGCAGCACAAGAATGTGCAGAGCTACTACCACCTGGAAAAGCAAAGATAGCAAGGCTTGAGAAGTATAAAGATGCTTCTGATGCACTACAAGCTGGCGATTTCGAGGCTGTAAGACGAGCTATCTGGGATGCTAAAACATACAGACCAGACGGTATTGTTGATGCCAAGTCTTTGCTTGAACTAATTACTACACCCACACCCCCCGCTGACCATGACTACCCATTTCAAGGACTACAGCGAAAGCTGCACGGTATACGGTACGGAGAACTTGTCACCATTACTGCAGGATCTGGTACTGGAAAATCCTCATTCTGTAGGAGTCTTGCAAGTCATCTTCTGCACCGAAAAGAACGGGTCGGTTACTTGGCACTTGAAGAATCTAACCGTAGGACGGCATTAGGTTTAATGTCTGCCTCGCTAGGAAGATCTTATCATTTAGGAGAATATGAACGAACAGAACTCGAATACGCCTATAACAGTACTATTGCTAATTGGAATCTTTTTCTGTTCGATGGCTTTGGTAGCTATGACCCTGACACAATTTACAGTAGGATCGAATACCTTGCCTGTGGATTGGAATGTCGTGTTATATTCCTCGATCACCTCAGTATTTTATTGAGTGGATTGGAGGGAGATGAGAGACGTATGATAGACGTGACAATGACCAAATTACGCTCACTTGTTGAACGCACTGGCATAGTCTTGTTTCTAGTATCGCACCTCAGACGTACACAATCAGATCAAAACCATGAGGAAGGAGCCCGTATTACTCTTGGACAACTGCGAGGATCTGCTGCGATTGCACAGTTATCTGACACAGTTATTGCCCTTGAACGGGATCAACAAAATCCAAGCAAACGAGATACTACGACTGTTAGAGTCCTCAAGAATCGTCATTCTGGGGAAGTTGGTATCGCCAACGAATTAACTTACCACCTCGACACATGCACCTTTGAAGAAAATGAAGTTACGCCCGACTTCGACCCAAGCACAGACTTCGGTTAACCTAGCTTTTGATATTGAAACAGATGGTATTGACTCAAGTTGTATCCACTGTGTTGTCACTCAAGACATAGATACAGGTCAAGTCATGGAGTACAACGATCAAGCTAGTAAAAATTACAGTGTAGTCAATGCAGTATGCGATCTCGAAAATGCTGACAATATCATTTCCCATAATGGTATTATGTTTGACGTACCAGAAATTAAAAAGCACTTTCCTTTTTGGGAAGGCAAAGCCAAACACTGGGACACTTTGATACTCAGTAGGTTCTTTCACCCAGATCTATTGGACATCGACCTCAGACGTAAGTGGGCTATGATGCCAGCTCGTCTGTATGGGTCACACAGTCTTGAAGCCTATGGCTACAGATTGAGATGTTTCAAAGATGGGTTTGGAAAGACGACTGACTGGAAAGAGTGGTCGCCAGAGATGCAGGAGTACTGCAAAAAAGACGTTGTTATCCTCGCTAAACTATGGACACATTTCCAAAAATCGCTGAAAGCGTTGTCCTAGAGCACCAGATAGCACAGCTGATGGCTGAACAAAAGATCATAGGCTGGCCATTTGACGTGCGAAAGGCACAGGAACTAGAGAATCAACTCCTAACACAGCTGGAGAAACTCAAGAAAAAGGCTGAGACAATCTGCCACTACGTTCCACACAACTTGTTTACTCCAAAGAGAGATAACAAGAAACAAGGCTACTTTGCTGGAGCAGAAATGCAAAGGTTAAAGGAGTTTAATCCTAGCAGTAGAGAACACATAGCATGGTGGTTCAAAACCTTTCAAGGTTGGAAGCCTACCAAACTCACACCGACTGGTAAGGCAGTCATTGATGAGACAGTTCTCAAAGAGATAGGAACAGAAGAGGCATTAGTATTTCTAAATATTCTGGTCATTCAGAAGAAGTTAGGAATGTTATCCCAAGGAACTAATGCTTGGTTAAAGTTGGTCAAGGATGGCAGACTTCACCACTCTTGCTTTATCGGTGCGGTGACACACCGAATGGCACATTCACACCCGAATCTTGCACAGGTAAGTTCGGATAAGGATTGCCGTGAACTATTTATCACCAACCCAACTTGGAAGCTAGTTGATAGCGACCTTGCTGGGATAGAGTTAAGATTGTTTGCTCACTACCTAGCACGTTACGATGGCGGTAGGTATGCAAAGATCTTACTAGAACAAGACATTCACCAAGTCAATGCAGAAAAAATTGGAATCTCTCGCAGACAAGTCAAGACAATTACTTATTGTTTCTTGTATGGAGGGGGCGACCAGAAACTTGGATTATCTTTTGACAATATGCTCCCCCTCGACAAAGCGAAGAAGAAGGGGGCAGAAATTCGTAGAGCTTATATGGATGCTATTCCAGGCTTGGAAGATCTTGTTAAAGATACTCGCAGAGTTGCTGAGAGAGGTAGTATTCGTGCTATCGACAAACGCCAAATCATTGTGGACAAAGAACACAAGGCGTTAAACTGTCTCTTACAGGGGTCGGCAGCCGTTGTCGCAAAACGGTGGCTCCTACTAACAGACCAGAATCTACGGATAAGCATGTTCAATCATGAACGGTATGCGTTTGTCCATGATGAACAAGTACTGGGTGCTCCACACCTCATCGCCCATGACGTAGCTGAGGTATGTAAAGTATCTGCATTACAGGCTGGTGAGTATTACAATATACGACTGCCTATAGAAGCTGACGCACAAGTCGGTGACAACTGGGCTGAGGTACACTAATGTTATTAATTGACTCTGATTTCCTAGCTTACAAAGCTGCACAAGCCTGTGAGATTGGTATAGATTTTGGAGAGGATGTCATCATTGCTCAGTCACAGTTCAGTGAAGTATTAAAAGTATTTCATAATGAACTAAATAAAGTGACCAAGGCTATGATGGATGACGACTTCATACTATATTTCTCAAGCACTCAAAATTTTAGAAAGAAAATTTATCCCGACTACAAGGGACATAGAATGAAACGCAAGCCCCTTGGCTATAAGCGTTTAGTAAATTACTGTAGAGACAATCACAACTTCAAACTAATCGAAGGACTAGAGGCAGATGACACCATTGGCATCGAGGCTACACGCCACCCAGATCCTAACAACATCATCGTAAGTCCAGACAAAGACATGAGGCAAATACCTTGTGTGTTATGGAATATGACTGATGATGTAGTGGAGATTACTGAACAGGAAGGAGACAAATGGCATCTGATACAGGCACTCAGCGGAGACCCTACAGATGGCTACTCTGGTTGCCCTGGAATAGGAGTTAAGAGAGCTACAGAGTTACTAAACAAAAATGAAAACCAGTGGGAGGCAGTGTGTAAAGCCTACAGAGATAGAGGGTTATCGGACGATGACGCTTTGCTCAATGCACGTTTAGCTAAGATCTTGCGTGACGAAAACTATGACCATGACCGTAATCAACCTATTCTTTGGAATCCTAAAACATGTTAAACGATTTGTTTCCACACCCTTTGGTAGCTAGAACTGGCAGAATAGACAACTGGATAAAAAGTCCAGAAGGTCGTTTGCCTGTTAGCTGCACAGTATTTGTTGTAGAAGATAGCATCGAGGGTGATAATGGAATTGAAGCAAGCTGGCGTTTTGTCAGCCATGCTCTACGCTTTGGAGCAGGTGTTGCTGTTCACCTATCCAAGATAAGACCTGCGGGTCACACCAATGACAAGGGACTAGTTGCTAGTGGCCCTGTCTCTTTTGGTAAAATTTACTCAGCTCTTAATGAAACTATTAGGAGGGGTGGTGTCTATAAGAATGGGGCCTGTGTGCTGCATCTTGATCTTGACCATCCCGACATCCTTGAGTTTATCACCACTCCTCGCTCTGAATTACCTTGGGTCAAACGATGCGTTGACCTTACCGAGGGGATGTGGAAGGATACGCCCCATAAAGAAGCCTTGCTTGAGGGCATACGCTCTGGAGACATATGGCTTAATAAAATAAAACACCAAAACAATGAAAGAATCTACTCCAACGTCTGTCTTGAGGTTTACCTGCCCTCACGAGGCACATGCTTGTTACAGCATGTCAATCTCGCTGCCTGTACTATCAGCAACTTACAAGAGGGTTTCACTACGGCTATGTCCGAGTTGTGTAATCTCCATGCACGGACAGGTGTTGGAGAATCTGGAGAATACCTTACCCCAAACAATGACAAACAAGTGGGGCTCGGAGTGCTCGGTCTTGCCAACCTCCTCAGACGTTACAAAGTAACTTATGCAGAGTTTGGTGAAGCACTAGACAGAGTAAACTATGGTGTGGAAACTTCAGAAAATGACAGTTCCCTACCAGAAAATGCTCTTAAGATAGCATTTGCAATGAAGCGTGGTATACTAGCAGCCTGTGATATTGCATGGTTACATGGTATGCAAAGAGCTTTTGCAATAGCTCCTACCGCATCATGTAGCTACAGCTCTAAAGATCTCGATGGGTACACTGCCTGTCCTGAGATCGCACCACCTATAGCTCGAAGCGTAGACCGTGACAGCGGTACGTTTGGAGTAACATCATACGACTATGGCGATGTGGAGATCGCCTCAGAGGTTGGCTGGGACGCATATAAGCGTGTAGCAGACGGCATTATGACAATGCTCCATAAGACTGGACTACTACACGGATACTCATTCAACTCATGGTCAGATGTTGTGACCTATGATGAAGCGTTTATTCAAGAGTGGTTAGATAGTCCTCAAACATCTTTATACTACAGCTTACAAGTGATGGGAGACACACAGGATAAGTCTAGTGCCTTTGCTGCATTGGATGAAACTGAGGTTGACGATTACTTAAGCGGAATACTTGAACCCATTAAATGCATAGGTTGTGAAGAATGAACCCTTATGATAAGTTATTACACAGGAAAAGAAAGTGGACTCCCGTTAAGCCCACGAAAGGAAAACTCATGGAAGGAAGTGAGGAAGCCATCTACCGTGCTCTTGCAATACGGCATATGGAGCTTCCTGTGGGTTCCTTTATTACGGAAACCCTTAGCAAAGAGGTTCCCGATATTGCTAGAGTACTGCTCGAATCAAACGTAAAGGATGAGGAAAGACATGACCTAGCTCTTGGCTACGTTGCTGATGTCCACGGACTAGATGCTAAAGCTGAGAAAGAGGCAAAGCTACTACGTGATGCGTGGATAGCTCACCCCGACCATACTATATTAAAAGCCTTGGTAGCTGAACGTGCTGTATTCTTTGTTATTTTACCTTTCAATCGCTTTTGTGGCGATGCTGCTCTTAGGACAGTATCGGCTGATATTTCCAGAGATGAGCAAATTCATGTCGCTTGCAACAGTTTGGTTTGTGCTGATATGGGTCTACGCCCTAGCTCTTCTTTGGACAAACTTAGGAAAGCTACAATTAATTGGATCTTTGAACCACTAGCTGACATATCACCTAACAAATATTTAAGCAGAAAATTTTGGACTGATTCAAGTGATCGTCTAATGTACGAAGGCAAAGCTCCACAGCTTGCCGACACTAAGCGAGCCCGCATGCCCGCATTTTTTGAACATGCAAACACCAACCTACCCAAGTACGCTTGATTGGGGACGCATCGAGAAGATCATTGATGAACTCGATCAACAGTTTCCAGACAAGTTTCCAGACCACACACTATCAGAGAAAGAAATATCTTTTAGGGCTGGTCAATTATCAATTATACGTATACTAAAAGAAAAATTTAAAGGAGAATAATTATGTGTATCGGAGGATTATTTGGGGGCAGAAGAACCCCTGAGCCACCCCCAACACCTGCCCCACCAACTCCACCACCCGCACCCGCACCTGTGCAAACAGCCCCAACACCTATGCCAGAGGCTCCTACTCCTCCTCCTGTAACAGAGGATCAAACTAAGAAGAAGGCAAAAGTAAAAGCTAAGAAAGTATCTACTAAGAAGAAAACTGCAGGTACTACTCAGTTATCTACTAAGAAACCAGCAACAGGTGGACTAAAAGGTATTAATACTGGACAAGGTGTTAACACTGGTACTGCTGGACAAGGTGGAGGCACTTACAGCTAATGAAAAACGCACGGCAACGATACAATGAGTTATCAAGTCACCGTGAACAATTTTTGAATGTTGCTTATGAGTGTGCGGAGCTAACACTTCCCACACTCCTGATGCGTAATGAAGGCGATGCTTTATACCAAAGTTTTGTCACACCTTGGCAATCAGTCGGAGCCAAAGGAGTAACTACCTTGAGTTCAAAGCTCATGCTAGGTCTCCTACCTCCCAGCACTTCATTCTTTAAACTACAAGTAGACGATTCTAAATTAGGTGAGGAAGTACCTGCCGAAGCAAAAAGCGAGTTAGATCTTAGCTTTGCAAAAGTAGAACGTATGATTATGGATAGCATAGCAGGTTCTACTGACAGAGTTCAGATTTTTGCAGCCTTGAAACATCTTGTTGTTACTGGTAACGCTCTAGTATTTATGAGTAAACAAGGTATGAAAGTCTACCCTCTCAATCGCTATGTAGTAGAAAGAGATGGTAACGGTGAAGTAATTGAGATAGTCACAAAAGAAAGAGTAAGTAAAAAATTATTAGGCATCCCAGAACTGGACGATGGCCCTAATGATGATGCTAAGGGTGACTATAAAGGAAGTAAAGATGTAGATGTATATACATGTGTAAAACTATCTGATAATGGTTGGCGTTGGCATCAAGAAGCTAACGATACAATACTACCAGATAGTGTAGGTAAAGCTCCAAAGGATAAGACTCCTTGGCTCCCCCTCAGGTTTGTAACTGTGGACGGAGAAGATTATGGTCGTTCTAGAGTTGAAGAGTTCCTTGGGGACTTGAAATCTTTAGAGGCATTGATGCAAGCTATAGTAGAAGGTAGTGCAGCTGCAGCAAAAGTTGTGTTTACTGTATCACCCTCAAGTACAACTAAGCCAGCATCATTAGCTAACGCAGGTAATGGAGCTATTATACAAGGTAGACCAGATGATATAGGTGTAGTACAAGTGGGTAAAACTGCTGACTTTCAAACAGCATATCAAATGATAAACATGCTAGAGAAAAGATTGTCAGAAGCATTTTTAATTTTAAATCCACGTCAGTCTGAACGTACTACAGCAGAAGAGGTTAGGATGACACAGATGGAACTAGAAAGACAGCTCGGCGGTTTGTTCAGCTTGTTAACTACAGAGTTCCTAATACCCTACCTCAATAGAAAAATGCACACTCTCACACAGTCTAAAGAAATACCAGAACTACCTAAGTCATTGGTAAGACCAACTATCGTTGCAGGTATAAATGCACTTGGTAGGGGTCAAGACAGAGAGGCTCTGATGCAGTTTATAACAACCATAGCACAGACTATGGGGCCAGAGGCTTTAGCTCAGTTCTTAAATGCTGATGAAGCTATCAAACGTCTTGCTGCAGCTCAAGGAATTGACATGCTTAACTTAGTTAAAACTAATGAAGAGCGTCAAGCTGAACAAGAGCAAGCAATGCAAGCACAACAAATGCAGTCATTAACAGATCAAGCAGGAAAAATAGCGGGAACTCCATTAATGGATCCTTCTAAAAATCCAGAAATACTTGATGCAATAAATGAAGTTGCACCCGCACTACAACAACCACAGTAATTATGGCAGAAACAATCCGCTACGACACCTCAGATGATCCTGTAGTAGCACAATCAATAGCAGAAAAAGAAGCTGAATCTCTAAGAATCGGTGAAGAGCTTATGGCAAAGCAAGATAAAATGCTTGCTGGTAAGTATAAAAGTGCTGAAGATTTAGAGGCAGCATACCTAGAGTTACAAAAAAAATTAGGTGACACACCCGAAACAGAACAAGCAGAGCCAGAAACAGAATATGAATTATATACTGATGATGGTAGTGTTAACTATGATACAGCTAACGAACTATATGGAGAACAGCTAGGTAACTTATTCAAATCAAATGACATAGACCCATTTGCAATGTCTAAACATTTTGAAGAAAATAATGGAACTTTAGCAGATGATATGTATGACAAGTTAGCTACTGCTGGTTTGTCAAAAGAAGTAGTTGATAATTACTTATCGGGAGTAAGAGGTGAGTTAGGTATAGAACCAAAACAAGCATCTCCTGTATTATCTGATGCTGAAGTTAAAGATTTAAAAAATATAGCTGGCGGTGAAAGAGGTTATGATAACCTTATGGATTGGGCTTCAAATAATTTAACAGAACAAGACGCTAAAAGCTATGATGACGTTTTAGCTACTGGAAATGCATCAGCTATTAAATTTGCTATAAAAGCACTTATGGGACAATACGAGGACGCTAACGGACGTGATTCAAAAATAGTTACTGGTAAAGAGTCATCTACTGAAAACTACAGAAGCATGGCTGAAGTTGTTAGAGATATGAATAAACCAGAATATCAGAACGATGAAGCGTTCAGAGATGATGTTCTAAGAAAACTATCCGCGTCAAACTTAAAAGTATAGGAGACACACAATGCCTGGACATTACGGGAAAGGAATGAAAAAGAATGGCACAAAGAAAAAAGCCATGAACAAAGGTATGTCAAAATTACCAAAAGCAGTACAAAAGAAAATACTAGGTAAGAAAAAGTAGTGGCTAAAAAAAGCGTAAGCCTGTCTATTGGAAGAGGTGAAAAGTCCAAAAAAGGTGGGCTTACCGCTAAGGGCAGAGCTAAATATAACCGTGCAACTGGCTCCAACCTTAAGGCTCCACAGCCTGGGGGTGGTGCACGTAAGCGTTCCTTTTGTGCTCGCATGAAAGGCAATAAAGGGCCAATGAAAGATAAGAAGGGTAGACCAACACGCAAAGCGTTGGCACTTAGGAGATGGAAATGTTGAAAAAAACTAACTCAGTTAATAAACAAGAAAAACATCTAGCTGGTAATTATTCTATTGAAGATAAAAAGAATGTAATTAATTTTCATAAGTCTGGTAGAAAAACACCTAAACCATACGAGCTAGAATCTTTACAAAGACAGTACAAAGCATAATGGCTGGTAAATCAAAATTCTCTACACCGTATTATGACGATCAAGATAAACTTAAAAAGTTTTCTAAAAATGCGGACAAAGTTTTTAAAAGAAACATAAAAAAAGTTAATAGTGTAAATGAGCAACCATAATGGCACACAAAAAAGGATCTAAGTGTGGCTGTAAACACGGAGGTAAAAAGAAGTAATGGCTAAATTATGTGCTCGTGGAAAGGCAGCTGCAAAAAGAAAGTTCAAGGTATACCCTTCAGCATATGCTAATGCGTATGGTGTGAAGGTATGTAAAGGACAAGTAAAATCTGGTGGAAAAAGAAAGACCGCTAAGGGATATACTAGAGGAAAGAGATGAGTTTAAAAAGATGGTTTAAAGAGAAGTGGGTGGACGTAAAGACTGGTAAGCCATGTGGCAGACAGAAAGGCGAAAAGCGTAAAGGCTACCCCGCTTGTCGTCCATCTCGAAGAGTCTCTTCCAAAACACCTAAGACTACTAAAGAGATGTCTAGCGGTGAAAAAACAAGATTTAGAAAATCCAAAACAAGTTCACGTAGAATTAACTACAACCACAAACGAAGAAAAAAATGAAACTACTTATTTTAACACTTTTGTGTGCAAGTCCAGTATTTGCACACCCACATGTAGTTGAGACAACTCATCAACATGAAGATATAGAGGAAGTAGTACAAGAAGTACAAACTGCTCGATCTGAAAATAATCTCACTCACTGAAACTATGACACACCACAACCACAACCATGAAAACGATAAATGGCATGTTGCAGAAGAGCTTAATGGTCGCCTTGCCATGCTTGGCTTTATTGCTCTTATTGGTGCTTACGCCACAACAGGTCAAATCATCCCAGGACTTTTCTAGTCCTTATGATTGGAAGATGACATGTGACGATTTCATGTTATCTAAATATACTGTAATGCAAGACCCACATCTTGACGTACAGGCAAAACGTAACATCATAGCTTATCTGGGACAGAAAGTTATTGGTGAATGTACACAACCTTTATCGTAACGTCACGGGCACGTAAATTGTTTAAAAAATTTTGCACAGTTTTAACACTAACAACAAATTTATTTATCATTGCTGGTGTTACTAGACACTGGCATAACAACAATCCACGTCCGTTCATCCCGCAAGGGACGCATGAATCCAAAGCATGGAACGGGGCTTTGGTATATGGGAGTTTACCATGACAGTAACTTACGTATATCGTGGCGTTGCTTACACCAAAATTATCAAATGAATGACAGAGCAATTTGGTTCGGTATAATCGGTCTAGCTATTGTAATGGGGGCTTTAGAATTAAGTCACATTCAAACGCATATGACAGAGAAACGACCACATTATCATTTACATAAAGTAGCTCGTTAAGCGACATGGGAGGTGCAATGCCTCCCTCTACATTTGGTATTAGCCCTCTACGGAGGACACCTGATGCCGTCATGACGGTGGGACAGACCACAATCAGTTTGAGTCTTAGCTGATACAATTAAGATTCCGATAAAACTAGATCTAGAAACGATACATATAACCTTACAAAATAATGGCACAACAGTCAACAAATAATCCTGCTTCACAAACCTTTCTGGGTAGGATTAATACAGCGACAAACGCTACAAATAACAGAGACCTTTACTTAAAATTGTTCTCAGGGGAGATGTTTACTGGCTTCCAGAGAGAAACAATAGCTAGAGATCTCGTAATGAAGAGAACCCTTACCAACGGTAAGAGTCTACAGTTTATCTATACTGGACGTACAACTGCGGAATACCACACCCCAGGAAACAGTATATTAGGAAACTCTGACAAAACTCCTCCAATAGCAGAGAAGACAATTACAGTTGATGACTTACTCATCAGTTCTGCATTTGTTTACGAGCTGGATGAAACATTGGCTCATTACGAAATGAGGGGAGAAATTTCCAAGAAGATTGGATATGCTCTTGCTCAAAAGTATGACAGACTTATTTTCAGAGCTATTGCTAAAGGAGCTAGACAGGCTTCTCCAGTATCCTTAAGTGGATTCGTAGAACCAGGTGGTACACAAATTCAAGTCGGTGGCGGTTCTAACGCTGACGATGCTCTCAGTGATACTCACTTAATAACAGCCTTCTATGATGCTGCAGCAGCTCTAGACGAAAAAGGTGTTAGTGATGAGGGTCGGGTTGCCGTACTTAACCCAAGACAATATTACAATTTAATTAAAGGTATTGAATCAAATGCTTTAATTAACCGTAATGAGAGAGGAGATGCTCTTCAGTCTGGTAACGGCATCATTGAAATTGCAGGTATCACAATCTACAAATCAATGAACACACCATTCTTCTCTAAGTATGGTACAAAGTATGCACCTTCAAGTGGTGCTTCAGCTGCAACTGACCTAGACACAGTAGATCCTGGAAATACAGGTTCATTCGTATCTGAGTCAATCGAAACAGCTACAACAGTTACAGGTAACAACTATGGCCCACGCCAGAACTACGGTGCTGCCTCTAACTTTGCAAACACATGTGGACTTATCTTCCAAAGAGAAGCAGCAGGTGTTGTTGAAACAATAGGGCCACAGGTTCAAGTAACTTCTGGTGACGTTTCAGTTGTTTACCAAGGCGATGTCATCCTAGGACGCATGGCTATGGGAGCGGATTACGTTAACCCTGCAGCTTGTGTAGAATTGTTCGCAGGAACAAGCACAAAGCCAGCAGCTTTCTCATAATATTTACATTTATACGGGGGCACTCGCCCCCCTTTTTTTATGGCACAAATATCTTACGGAGTGTCTACCGAACTAGATGCTGTCAACTCAATCCTGATGAGCGTTGGAGAGATCCCAGTTAATACATTAGCTGTGCAAAGCCCCGAAGTGGTTATAGCACAAAAGACTCTAAGGCAAGTCTGCCGTGAGATACAAGCTGAGGGCTGGTCGTACAACACAGAGAACGAGTACCCTATAAATCTTGATACAAATAATCAGTGTATCATTCCAAATAATGTCTTACAATTAGACCTCAATATCTTTCAACACGGTAAAGATTATGATGTAGTTAGGCGTACTGATAATGGAATTATGAAAGTATATGATAAAAAAGGGCATACTTTCACTTTTGAAAATTGTAGTAAATTATATTTTGATATTATATGGATGATGGATTTTGAAGATCTACCTCAAGTTTTTAAAGATTATATTACTGTTAGAGCTACTAGGATAGCCTCTAATCGTATGGTAAACAATCCACAATCTGCTAAATTACTTGAATCAGATGAAGCACTTGCGAGGGCTTCTGCTTTAGAATATGAAAGCAAACAAGGAGACCATAATATATTTAATGATTACCAGTATCAACACGATGCTAACACCGTGTACAAACCATTTAAAGTATTAAGAAGAATGTAATGGCATCAGTAAATCAACGTATCCCAAACTTTCTTGGGGGTGTATCTCAACAACCAGATAAAATAAAATTTCCAGGACAATTAAGAGCGTGTGATAATGCTGTTCCAGATATAACATTTGGTCTTGTAAAACGTCCTCCTGCAGAATATATAGCAACTTTAGCAAATGCTAATCCTACAGGTTATTGGTATGAAATACTAAGAGATGGAGACCAAAAATATTTAGTTCAAATAACACCTACTAATAGTAGTCCTATTAGAGTATGGGACTTGTCAAATGGTGTTGAAAAAACAGTAAGTCTTGCTAGTGGATCTAGCTATGATTATCTAACTCAAAGTAATCCTACACAACCATATGGAATTACTACAATTCAAGACTATACTCTTATTACTAATCCACAAAAAACTGTAACTGTAGGGTCTGCTAATACAGACACAGCTTTAAATGATGGTGATTATGCATTTGTAAGATTAGATACTATTGCTTATAATACTGAATATGTTTTATATAATACTGAAGATCCAAACCATACAAACCCACCTACTCCTAATACATATTATAGAGTCACTTCTCTAGCAGTAGACTTTATTGGGCCACCTGACAGTGCGGGTAACATTAATCTTGCTGGTTCAACATGGGGAAACCCCGAAGCAGACACAAGATTTGCTGCCTCTAAACCATTCTCATTCTCTGGTGGTGACGATGTACAGCTTAATGGTACTATAAATAATTCAGCAGCTAGTAACATTCAAGTTAATGGTATTAATATGACAGAAGGCATTGAAGGTAGTATCCAAGTAAATGGTGTTGCTTACATTGCAAGTAATACAGCAAATTTTAATGGTAATACTGGACAAAGTGCTGACTTTTTAGGATATACTCAAGACTATGATAACCGTTACACTGCTACAATTACACTTTCAAACGGTGGTTTAATTAGAGGTTCTGAGTCTTTTGCAAAAGCTGCTTACATAACAGTACTTACAGGTAGTGCTTCAGCTGGTACTCAACAAAAATATCGTGTTTCAGTAGAAGCTGTAGAACCTGTAACAACATATCGAGATGTAACTGGCATAGGGTATTTTAAAACTCCTAAGAATCCTGACGAAGGTGTTTTATCTATGTCAACTATTTTAAAAGGATTAGCAGATTCTGTTAATAATTCAAGTACTGGAATAACTGGCGTAACTGCTGAAGTTGTAGGTAGTGGTTTATATCTTCATGGTGCAAACGCAAACAAGATAAACTTTCTTGGTGGTGCTGTAAACGAAAACATGAGTGTTATATCTACAAAAGCACAAGATATTAGTAGATTACCAGCTATGAATAAACATGGTTATATAGCTGAAGTATCAAATGATGCTGATACAGAGACTGATAATTATTATGTAAAATTTATTGCTGACAACGGTACTGGTGGTACTGGTAGTTATGAAGAAACTATAAGACCTCATAACTTTCATAGCACGGCTGCAAGCGAAACAATGAAAAAGGGTTTAGATCCTAGCACGATGCCACATGCTTTAATAAATAATAACAACGGTACATTTACTTTTACAGCATTAAATCAACAAACAGCTACTGCTCAGAATAATGATAATTATTGGAAAGATAGAGAAGTTGGTGATAATACATCAAACCCTTTCCCATCAATAGTTGATAAACAAATAAGTAATTTATTTTTTCACAGAAATAGATTAGGTTTAGTGGCTGATGAACAGATAGTAATGAGTCAGCCAGGGTCATATTTTAATCTTTTTATTGTTTCAGCAATCGCAGGTAGTGATGATAACCCAATAGATATTAGTGTATCAGATGTAAAACCAGCATTTATAAAACATACATTACCTATAAACAAAGGTATAATGATGTTTAGTGATAATGCTCAGTTTTTACTATTTACAGAATCTGATATATTTAGTCCTAAAACTGTTAGATTAAAAAAAATAGCAAGTTATGAATGTGATACATCTTTAAAACCTTTAGATCTTGGTACATCGGTATTGTTTACATCAAGTGTTTCGGCTTTTGCTAGAGCATTTGAAGCTATTGTAGTAGATGATGATAGTCCTGCTCAAATCATAGAACAGACTAGAGTAGTGCCAGAATTGTTGCCAAAAGATATGGATATATCAACTAATTCAAAAGCTCTAGGTATTACTAGCTATGCTAAGAAAGTTGCTACTAATAATCTTGAAGCAAACTATATATATCATTATAAATACTATAATGCTGATAATAAAAGAGAACAATCTGCGTGGTACACTTGGTTAATAACTGGTAATCTACAGCATATGTTTTATACAAGTAGTAACTTTTTTACAGTTGCTTTTCATGAAGGTGTTTATAAATTAGCAAGATATGAGTATATGACTGATACAACAGCTAATCGTAGTTACACAATAGATGATGGTACTAATCAAAGTCTTCCTAATGGAATTACTACTGCAAGGTCTTTTGAAGCACATTTAGACTATATGATGTTACCAAGTAGTATATCTGGTACTGAAAATCCAGATAAAACTGTAATAACTGTACCATACGTAATTAGTAATTCTAATATTCCATTTAGTTTTTTCATGGTTGGTCTATCTGGTACAGATTCTAGTGGCGAGTCTATTGCTGGTGTTGTAAAACAAGCTGATTCAGTATCGGCTAATACAGCTACTTTTAATAATATAGTTTTACATAGTTCAAATTCCAAAATTGCTGTAGGTTATAATTATTCAAGTCAAATTGAATTACCTACATATTATGTAAACTTAGGTCAAAATGCTTACGATACAAATGCTGATTTACGTATATCTGCTATGAATTTTGAATTAGGTCAAGGTGGCCCTGTACAGTTTACGTTAAAATCACCATTTGAATATGTTGATGCTAATGGTCAAGTAATTAAAGATGTAGATGACTATACACAATTTGGAAATAGTATGACAGCTAATGCTAGTCAACTTAATACACACCCTACTAAATTAAGTAGCTCTTTACGATTACCAATACAACGTAAGAACGATAAATATATTTTACAAATATTTTTTAAAGAACCCTTTTCTACCGCTTTAATCTCAGCAAGCTGGGATGGCATTTACAACCCAAGACGACATGTACGTAGGTAAGTATATTCAGCCTTGTACTCCAGAGTTAGCTTTGGAGGTAGGGCTGAACTTACGTTTTGAAGATAAACGTGAGGCAGAACAAACAACAGGATTACACGCACCCGCAGCTGTGTTACAAGCACATCTCAATTCTACATATTCTGTGTTTTTTAAGGTTCCCAACGGCAAGACTGCTGGAGTGGCAGGAGTAACCTCTTCACATGCAATATGGATGTTATGTACTGATGCTAGTACAGAGTATCCACATACATTTGTAAAAGAGGCTAAACGCTGGATAGCCAGCCTATCTAATCCTTATTTACACAATTATGCAGACATGCGTAATGAGCAACACATTAAATTGCTCAAACTGCTAAAGTTTAACTTTTTAAATTACACAGTATACAACAATGTACCATTAATAGAATTTTATAAATTATGTGTACCCCAGCATTAGCTTTCGCTGGTATAAGTGGTGTCGGCACTGCGATAGCAGATCGCCAAGCAAAGATGGCACAATACCGAGCACAGAAAGCAGCGGTAGATAGATCAAACTACATGGCAAGGCAGGACTATCTTAACAAGATACAAATATCTGCCTTCAAAGATCAACGAAAAGCTGATCTATTTAAATCACAATTAGAAGCCCAAGCTGCATCAGTAACAGCGATGCACAGGCAGAAAGATATTAACCAATTAGAACAAGCAAGAGCTTCAACAGCTAACCAGTTAAAACTACAAGAGAAAGTTGCTGAAGCTATGTTTGAAGGTCAAGAAAAACTAGCAGAATCTATAAGAGCACAAGGGACTATACTAGCAAGTGGTATGTCGGCAGGACAATCTACAATGCTAACCCTTACTGATGAAGAACGTAAACTAGGTCAACGCCAAGCTGCGGTAGATGCAAGTTTATACAATGCAAGACAGTCTTATGGTTTACAAGAATATAATACACTTCTAAGTCAGTATGCTGCAGATTCACAAGCATATAATAATGTTATGGCTGCACCTATAACTCCAGAGGCTTCCTTTAAAACTGTAAGACCAATTAAAATGGCAGCACCTGAAAAACCAAGTCTGTTAGGGTCGATTATGACAGGCTTTAGTGCAGGAGTAAAAACTGGATCTAGTATCGGTCATGCCGATGGCGAATCATCGTGGTGGAAAACTTAATAAATTAATTAATTATGGCACAAGGATTTCGTAGGCAAGGTGAGTGGCAAGTTGGATATACTCCAAGAAGAATTGCCTCTGACGTTAAGAAAAAAGTTGAAGAAACTAAACAATTAGAAAAACAAGCAAAAGAAGAAGTCAATAAACGAATACAATCAGCAAATGAATTAAAACAAGAAGAACAAAGAATTACAAATAATTTTTTACGTGTTACTCAATATGAAGCTAATTTAGCTGCACAAATGAGTAGCACTGTACAAAATCTTCTTACTAATACAATACCTAGTATAGCTAAAACTGCACAAGATCAAGCTAGAGCTGAAGGTAGTGCTGATAGATTATTAGAAGAGTTAGAAGCAGAGTTAGCTCCAGATGATGAAAATGAACTAGATCCTGATGATCCAGCTGCTGGTAACTTTGGTATAACAGAGGGTAGAGGATTTGATGCAGTTGGAGCTGCTTCAGATCAACAATTAGATGTTACAAATACAGCTAATAATTTAGCAACAAAAATAGAAAATAGTAATGATCCTTTTGCTAAAGAAAAAGCTAGAAAGGTAAGAGGTATATTTTCTGGTGCATATACATACGGATATGAAGCTAGAGATAAAGCATTAAAGGCAGAGAATTTTGGGTCTTACCTTGATAATGAACTTCAAACTAATACTACAGAATTATTAGATGGAGATGCACCTTTTAGAATTAATGATGCTAACCTTACTAAAAGACAACTTGCTATTGCATCTAATTATATTTTAAGTAAATTTACTGAAGATAATAGAGGTGATTTAAGTGATACTCAGACAGTAGCGTTGTTAGTACAGCCAGCTCAAAAATTAATGAAAGCAAATCTTAAAAAAAGGTTTGAAGATATTGATTTAGAGTTTAAAGCTAGACAGCTAAATGGGTTAGATCTTATTTTAGATAATGCTTTAGATAATATAAAAGGAGCTCCAAATCTATCTAATGTTTTAAATAATTATGTTAATTTAGCTAGACCACATCTTAAACCAACTGCAACATCATCTATTGGTAATCAAGCAATATTAAGATTAGAAAAAAGAATAGAAGATGCTTTTACTAGGTCAGATAATCCTGATTTATTAGAACAAAGATTAAATCTAGCTTTACAGGTTAAGAGTGCAACTCCTGTAGGATTTAGAAGTTTGTCTGAAATACATCCTAATAAGTTTGGTGTTATACCTATAACAATGTTAAAACAAAGAACTGTTGTAGCTAAACATCAAGCAAACAAATCATATCAAAATGCAAGGGTAGAGTCTTCCGTAAGTGATTATCTTCAAACTCAACGTGAGTTACCAAAAGAAGAAAGAGCGTCAGAGTTTGAACAATTAGAATATGTTAGAGGTTTAATAGAACAAAACCCATTAGTTACTGGAGATGTAGTTGCAAAGGTTAGCAAACTATTTCTAGATCCTATGGATGAATACGATAGTATTGTAGATATTAAAAGTAAGATTACAAGAAATGGTGGTGTATTAACAAAAGCTGATATTGTAGATCCTTCCTTAGATGGTGATGCGGTAGATGCTTACTTAGAAGCTAATCCAAAAGTAAAAGTATTAGATCAATTATACCCAGAGTCTGAGAAAAAAGATGTAGAAGATGTTACAAAATCATTTAAAACATATTTAGGTGGTTTAAGTTCATCATTCTCAATAGACCAATACGGTAATGTAAAAGATGCCACTGGTACTTTTAACATTGCTTATGATGCTTTCTTATCAGAAATTAAGTTTAACGCATATCAAAAAATGGATGCAGCTGAAGCTCAAGGTGTTCCTATGACCTTTGGAGAAGCAATACGTGAAGCTGATAAGGACATGAGAGGTATGATAAATGAAGCTCAAGATCCTAGATTTAAAGATAGTAGATATTATATAGACCCATCTGAAAATGGTGGTTTTATGAATCTAAGTAAAGAACAAAATGTATACCCATACTTAGAACAAACTAACGTAAAAAATATTATAGAAACTATTAGAGCTGAAGAAAAAGAAGTTGGAGATCAAATATTTAAAGATGTCACGCTAGATACGGATGGACTGTTTGACAATCCTATTGCTGACAAACTAGCTCAAGTATTTAAAGTACCTCCATATGAATTTTCTAAAGCACAGAGCGAAGCCTACAACATACCGTTTGATGGTGAAAAGCCTAAAGATTACGAGATAAATAGGAATAAATCAAGGTATTCAGAGGGTATAAACTCTTTAATAGATCTACAATCTAAAAACAATACAAGCTATAAAGCTATAAATCGTGCATTTAATGAGTTCTTTCCTATGAATGAACGTACTTTAACTGAGGCTTGGAAGGGTAAAGATTTTACTAGCGTTATACGTAATGAAATAGCAGCCCCCGCATTAGAATTAGATGCAGGTCAGATACAAATTATTGACGGAAAAAAGTATGTAGGTCATAGATTAATAGGTATATCTGATCTAGGTCAATTTGGTGCACAGAGAAAACCAGGAAAAGATGGTACTCCAGAAGGAGCTAGTGAATATCATGAGGGTATAGATATAGGTACAACATACACTGAAGGTTTCCATACAGCTTTTAACATTAAAAATGGTACTGTAGTTGCTAATGCTAGTGATGCTAAGTATGGTGTGTATCTTGATATTCAAACTCCAGATGGTGTAATTTACAGGTTTGCACACCTCAAAAGTTATAACCCTGATTTAGTTATTGGTGCTAAATACAATGGTGAAAGAATTGGTGAAATAGGTACTACAGGAGTAAGTGATGGAGAGCATTTACACTTTGAAAAAATTGTAGATGGTAAGAGAGTAAATCCAGAAAGTGATTTAAGATTATTAACTATTGGTAGACGACTTGAACCTACCATTGGTAAGTATCCTATAACAAGAAGGATGCTAACAGCATTATCAAAAGCACAAGATGAAGATAACCCACTTAAGGGTTTTTCAGCTGCTAAGGCACTGCATCGTTACAGGCAAAATGAAGAGTTACAAAGAGAAACATGGTCTTACCTAAACAGAATATCATGGAAAGGTGCGTTTCAAAAAGCAAACGGCGATCCATATATGGCTGCAAGGTATCACATTGCTTACATCCTACGGGGTAACATGGACTTATACAATTTGCCTACAATCAACGCTTTTGCTAATAAATATATACACAAACTTAGAACTCAAGGAGTCTTAGAGTAATGTCAAATGAACTAGATAATCAACTACCCCAAGGGGCAGAAGAGGAGATAGTGGACAATGAAGAAGTAAATCTACCCGATCTTTCTGATGTGGGTAGTTTACAACAAGAATTTATGAAAAATGCCCCTGCTGCTAGTAATCCTTTGATGAAAGTTGCAGAGAATGTCAGTGGTGCTATGGAAGATGCTGCTGTCAATGTACGTGATTTTATTGATAACAACTTACAAGGAGATCAAAGATCCAAAGAAGAAATAAGGGCAGACCGTGAAGCTATACGTCAATCAGCTAGTGACGATCTGGCTGCAGGTAAAGAAGTAATAGACCAATCTAAAGATCCTGTCTCAGAAACTATTAGAGCTGGTGTAGGTGGTTTAACAGATGCTTATGAAAGTTTAGGAGAGTTTGCTGGTTTAAGTAAACAAACTCTTGAAACAGCTGTAAAAAGTATAGCTGGTGTACCAGTAGAAAATGAAGATAATCCATTTCATAAAGATTATAAAAAAAGAACTTATTTAGAAGTACCAGATGTTTTTGAGCCAGAAAACCAAACAGCTCTAGGTAATTTTGGTAGAGCTTTGGTAGAGTTTGGTTTGTTAACTAAATGGACAGGTAACTATCTTGGCGGTGCAAACAAAGCCTTACTAGCTCCTACAGGCACTAAACTTATACCTAAAGCTCCACAGATTATTAGGTCTGGTAAAGCAATGGTAGCTGGTAATAAAATACTTAATTTTCTTGTACCCAAGACTGTTGGTGCTGCAAAAACATTTGGTACAGGTAGTTTAGCAGAACTCATCTCATCATCATCTGAACAGGCAAACTTGGCTAATGCTGCACAAGAATATGTACCTTGGTTATTTCCAGGTCTTATACAAAGATTAGCAATAGATGAAGATGACACAGCATGGGTAGCAAGAATGAAAACAACTACCATAGGTGGTGGTGCTAACTATGTTGGTGACTTCTTAGGTGCTTTTGTAAAAGGCAGTAAATTTGCACTAAAAAAATTTAAAGAACTTACTAAAAAAGGCGACCCTGCTGAAATAGCAGCAAAAATAGCAAACAAAGAAGCTACTAAAGAGTATCAAAGAGAGGTACTTAAGAGTCTAATGAGACGAGAAGAAGCTGCAGAAAAACTAACTGAGGTTAAGTTAAGTCAAGGCACTGGTATAGATCCTAGCGATCCATTAGATAAATATGTACGCAGACACTTAGATGAAGAAGATGCTCTTCAATATGATAATGTTTTACAACAACTAGATGATACTAATGTTGAAAACAGAATTGATGCAAGAGCTACTATTGAAGAACTAACTGCAAAAGCTAAGAGTCGTGGTGCAGCTCAAGGTGATGTCTGGGATGATGTTAAATATTCTAGCACAAAATTAGATTCAGAAAATGCTGGTAGACAACCAGATCCTATTGTAAACCCAGATCAGTTTGATGACTTTGAAAAGGGTACATATGCAAGAAATGTTGACGCTATAGAAGATGTTGTCAAAGAGGCTAAAAAAGACAATGATATAGAACAGGTATTGTTTGATGAAGCTGATATACTAAAAGCTGCAAGGCAACCAGTACAGACTTCAGAAAATGTTTTTAAAGGCATGGTCAAAAGATCTGCAGGTGGTGATAAAAACCTAGAAGAGATTATGACTGAGGTTGTTGATGATATTAAGGAACAAATGCTTAGAACTTATAAGGCAGAGGATTATGAAGATCTAGCTATACAAGCAGCAAAAAGAGCAGAACCTATACTTAATATGATAGCAAACTTTACTAAAGGTGATGTAAAGAATATTGCTAAAGAATACACTAAGTCAATAAACGCATTATTTAAAGGTAAACAAGGTACTAAACCATATAGAATATTCTCGTATGGTACTGATGAGGTAGGTAGAGGTAAAATTATTAAAACGATTGATCCTATACAAAAAGATGCTAATATGATTGTTTTAAAATCATTAGCAAAAACTATGTCTAATTTAGCTACAGGTGCGTTAGAAGTAAAAAATAATTTAACAATAACTCAAAATTTTGAAAGAATGGCTGATTTAATGAAGGTCATAACTATCAAAACAAAAGAGTATATGTATGCTTGGGGTATTGATGGACAGTTACAACAGTCAAACGTAAGAGTACTTGATAAATTAGAAGCAAGAAAAAGAGGTGCATATCTAGCTGAGGCTGCAGAAGATGCAGAAAAATTACATGAAAATTTAATTAAATTAGTTAAAAAAGGGTATGAAACAGGTGATATGAAACCTGTAGAAGATCTTATAACTATTTTTCATTTAACAGATGGTGATGTACTAACTCTAAATGATATTGGTGAATATTTGAGAGCTAGGGTATTTGGTGGTAGTTTTTTTGGATTTACTGGTAAAGATGGTCAAAGATTTAAAGCTGTACCATCTAAACTTATACAAGAGCTTATAGGTATAACATTTAATGGTCTACTAGCTAGAATTAAAACTCCAGTAAAAGCTGTTATTAGTACAGGTTACTTAGCAGGTTCTAGACCTTTTATGAGGTTTATTGGATTAATGAATCCATTTAGTATATCAAGATCAAATATAGATATAGGTTTTTTAAATTCTAAAGGATATAAAGAGCTTTTTCCAGAGTTTAAAAGTCAAGAGTTATCTGAAAGAGAAATAGCTAGTGCGTTGTTTCAAATGGATGCTACTGTAAAAACTATAAGTGATAGTTTAGCTATCTTTGGTAGAAACTATAAGTTAGGTTTGAAAGGTAAGGATATGGATTATGCTGGTAAGTATGCTATTCAAAGACGTACTAACCAGTGGAAAGCTCTAAGGAGTTTTTCCAAACGAGCGGACGTTGCTAAGGACGTACAAATAGGTTATGAAATATCTGACTTTTTACACAACTTCAATACCAACCCTCTAGCACGTCATTCAACAATATCTATGGGAGCTGGTGATGCTTCAGCTAGATATGTGATTGGTGTGCAAAGATTAGTTGAAGAGGCTTTCCATGAAGCTATGGATGCAGGTGCAAGTATTAAAGACTTTAAAAAATTTCAACCTAAATTTGAAGAATTAGTTGAGAAAAAGATTTTTAGAATAAAAGAAATAGACAATGGTGATGGTACATTTACAAAAGTAAAGGTAGTATCTGATAAATTGGCTAGATTAGCTGGAGATGAAGCTACATTAACTAAGAATTTAGATGGTTTAGGTCAAGCATATAATGCTATGTTAAAGGCACTTCCAGGTTCTGAGCTTTTATTTAAGTTTATTACACCATCTATCAACGGTTTAAAATTAGTATTCGACTATTCTCCAGCTGCTGCTATATTTAACAAAAAATATCATGCTCTTCTTAGAGGTGATCTAGTAGAATTACAGAAACTTGGTATAAATCAACGTAATATTCCAGGCGAAATAGCTCAACTTGAAGGTCAAATGGTGTTTGGTACAGGTGTTACATTATTCTTTGCTATGTTAGCAGCTACAGGTAAGTACACTGGAGATTTACCAAGAGATCCAGGGGAAAGAGAAGCATGGATTCAAGCTGGTATCAAGCCTAATTCTGTTAGATTTGGTATACCATTTACAGATGAACAGGTTTACTTTAACATACAGGGTATTGAAATATTTAGTACACTAGCTAGAGTTATAGCTAACATTGTAGGTAATGCTGAAGTCATAGGAGAAACAGCAACTAGCCAAGCATTTGCTAAAATATCTAACATTACAGCAAGTTTACTTGTTGATAATGGGCCATTAGGTGGTATTACTGAGTTTTCTAACATATTTACAGCTGAAAACAAAGAAGCATTGTTTGGACAGAGTGCAGCCAACGTATTAGGTAGTTTTATGCCAATGAGTGGTAGTTTTAGTGACTTTTCTGAGCTTGTAGATGGTAGTATGAAAGAACTAGAGTCTATAAATGAAAGAATTATGTACAGATCCTCCGTTCTTAAAGGTGTATTACCACAAAAATACGACATCTACAACGAAAAAAGAGAAGAAAAGAAACTACGTATGAGACCAGATAACTTCTTTTTAAGAATGTTTAGTATGATTTCTCCAGTAGGTATTGACTTTGAAAAAAATGACCCAGTAACTGATGCTCTTATTGATATTAGATATGATGTAAATGCAAATCTAACGTCAATAAATGGTGAGCAACTCACAGGGCCAGAGCAATCTGAGATACAAAGATTACTAGCTACAGACCCTATATTTAGAAGAGAACTAGAAAATAAAATAAATGAACCTGCTTGGAAAGCATCTCTTGAAAAATATAAAAGAGAGGGTAGAAAAGTTAAATCAGGGCCATTTAGTAAGACTGGTACATTCGGTATAGTGGGTAAAGATGCAGGTGGTTTGGATTATAAAGCAGAAATTTTCTATACAGAAATAGATAGAATACATAGAGAAGCTAAAGAAAGAGCTAAAGAACAAATGTTACTTCCAGGAACTAAGTTTACTGATTTAAGTGATAGTAAGTCTCTACAAAGTAGAATAAATAGACGCAAAGGAATAACAACACTACAGACTAAGAAAGGATATACTTTAGAAGATATTAACAACGTAATCGAGGATATAAATACTCCTCCTTATTAAATTTAACATTGATTATCAATGGCAGTTACAACTAAAAAAACTTTTAACGCTGTAGGGGCATCAGGGCAGTCTTCATCGACTGTCTTCACTCCTGTCAGTATACAACTGAATAACCAAGATGATCTAGATGTTTATGTTACATTGTCGGGTGGAACTAGAGTATTGCAAAATCGTAATACTCTTACTAACGAGACAGCACAAGCGTCTCACCCACAAGTAAATGATACAACTGGATTATACTTCCCTGCAGTTTCTGTAGGAACACAATTATATAACTATCAACTTTCCAGCGATGACAACACCATTACGTTCAACTCTGCACTACCTAATGGTGCTGTAGTATTTTGTGAACGTAGAACAAGAGATGAAAGTGGCACATATACAAATTTTACTGCTGGTGGTACTATAAGAGCTAAAGATCTTAACAACTCAGCACAAGAATCAAACTTTACTGCACAAGATGGTAGAAACAAAGCATTAGAAATAGAAGGAGCAATATTTAATGGAGATGCAATATCTTCTAATTATATTACTTCAGATAATATAGTTGACGGTTCAATACAAACAGCTGATATAGCAAATGATGCTATAACTAATGCTAAAATAGCAGATGACCAAATAGATTCAGAACACTATGTTGACGGTAGTATAGATTCACAACATATTGGTACTGGACAAGTTCAACATGGTAATTTAGCAAACAACTGTATAGACGGTGATAACATACAAGATGATGTTATTAATTCTGAACACTATGCAGCTGGTTCTATAGATACTGAGCATATTGCAGATGGTCAAGTGACTACTGCTAAAATTGCAGCAGATGCAATTAATGGCACAAAAATAGCTGACAACAGTATAAATTCAGAACATTATGTAGATGGATCTATAGATCATGAACATTTAGCTAATGATGTAGTAGATGGAGATAATATAGCAGATGACTCTATTAACTCAGAGCACTATGTTGATGGGTCTATAGATACAGCTCATATAGCTGACTCACAAGTTACAACAGCAAAAATTGCTGATGATGCAGTTACTTCAGCTAAAATTCTTGATAATGCTGTAACTTCTACTAAATTTGGTAACGGTAGTATAACTACAGCCAAGATTGCAGATGCAAATGTTACTACAGCAAAAATAGCTGACGGTAATGTAACTCATGCTAAAATACAAGATAATGCAGTAATAACTGCAAAGATAGCTGACGGTAATGTAACTCATGTCAAATTAGCAGCTGATGCAGTAGAAGCTGACAATATAAAAGACTCAGAAGTTACAACTGCAAAAATAGCTGACTCTAACATAACTACAGCAAAAATTGCTGATGATGCGGTAACTGCAGCTAAAATTGCAGACTCAGCTATTGTAACCAATGCTGAACATTCAAGTGCAACTGCAAACGATACATCTTTCTTTACAACTGCTGCTTCAGACGCTAGATACTTTAACATATCCTCTGGTGAAACCATAAAAGATGGTGATACATTTCCAGATAATGATACAACTATAGCTACAACTGCAGCTATCAACGACAGAATTATTGACATTGTAAATGATGTTGGTGGTTTTGATATTATAGATAGTGAGCAACATTTTCCTAATACTAACCCACAGGGGGCAGCAGGGTCAGCAGCTGTATTAAGTGTTAAAGAAGCATCTGGTAACTTAGCTCCTAGTGGAACAACTCTTACTATAGTAAATGGTAACTTAGCAAATAATGCTAACATTACTATAACTGGCGTAACGTCTACTATACCTCAAGGCTTTGGATTCTTGGTAGAATCTACAAGTACACTACATACATATACTTTCCATAGATTAGTACCGAAGGCAACGGAAGTTACAACCGTAGCTGGTAATATAACTAACATAAATGCAGTTGCAAATAATGCGTCTAACATTAACTCAGCTGTAAGTAATGAGTCTAATATTAATGCTGCTGTAAGTAATGCATCTAACATTAACTCAGCTGTTAGCAACCAATCAAATATTAATGCTGCTGTTAGTAACGCTTCAAATATTAATGCTGCTGTAGCTAACGCTAGTAATATTAACTCTGCTGTAAGTAATGCTACTAATATTAATACTGTTGCTACAAATATATCAAACGTAACCAGTGTAGCAAATGCTTTAGACGCTACACAAACATTAACAGTAACTGTACAAAATGTCAGTGGTAGTAATGTCTACTTTATTGACGGTGTACAGACTCCTGTTTTATTCTTAGCTAGAGGATCAACATATATATTTGACCAATCTGCAAGTAGTAACTCTAGTCATCCTTTACTATTTAGAACTGCTGCCGATGCTGCATATACTTCAGGTGTAACAACAAGTGGTACAGCTGGTAGTTCAGGTGCTACCGTAACTTTTGTTGTACCAGATAACGCTCCTAACTCATTAAAGTATTACTGTTCAGTACATGGTAATTCTATGGGTGCTAATATTACTGTTGTTGATGATCGTGTTGATGTAGTTGCTACAAACATTACAAATGTTACTAACACTGGAAATTCAATAGCAAATGTTAATACTGTTGCTAGTAATATTACTGATGTTAATAGTGTTGCAACTAATATTAGTGATGTAAGTAATTTTGCTGATGTATACCAAATTGCTACTAGCAACCCATCAACTAGAGCTGATGGTTCAGCTTTACAAGAAGGTGATTTATATTTTAACAGCACTGCTGACGAACTTAAAGTTTATAGTGGTAGTGCATGGCAAGGTGGTGTAACAGCTACAGGTAACTTTGCAGTTACAACTGGTAATACATTTACTGGCGATAATGTCTATCAAGATAATGCTAAATTAAAACTTGGTACAGGTTCAGACTTAGAAATATTCCATAATGCTAGTGATTCAGTAATTAATGATGTTGGTACAGGTAACTTAAAAATACAATCTGGTGGTAACACAAAACTAGAGGTTACTGGTACAGGAGCTGCTCTTACAGGTAATTTAGATGTTTCCTCTGGAGTTGATGTAACAGGTGATATAACTCTTACTTCAGCTGATGCTGGTGCAACAGCTAATCCAATATTAAAACTTGATAGAAATTCTGCTTCTCCTGCTGATAATGATGTACTAGGAGATGTTCATTTTGTTGGTAGAAATAGTGCTGGTGAAGAAGTAACCTATGGGTCTTTCATGACTAAAATTGATGACGCTTCTGATGGTACGGAAGATGGTAGATTAATTTATAAGACAATGAAAGCTGGTACATTGACTACAGTATTAGATATAAAACCAGACGAATTAAAAGTTAATAATGTAAGTGAAATTCACTTTGGCGATCCAATAGATAGTATAAAATTTGAAGGTGCAACGGGTGATGCTTATGAGACAACTATTCAAGTAACAGATCCTACTGCTGATAGAACCATTACAGTTCCAAATGTCACAGGTACATTAATAACAACAGGTGATACTGCAAGTGTTTCTACTAATATGATTGCAACTGATGCAGTTACACAAGCTAAGATTGCAGATGATGCAGTTGGTGCGGATCAATTAGCTAGTAGTGCAGTCGTAACAGCTTCTATCGTAGATGCAAACGTAACAACAGCTAAGATAGCTGACTCTAATGTCACTACAGCTAAGATAGCAGCTGACGCAGTGACTAATGCTAAGATTGCTGATGATAGTATAGATTCTGAACACTACGTAGATGGTAGTATTGATACTGCACATATAGGAGATGACCAAGTTACTACAGCCAAAGTTGCAGATGATGCAATAACTGCTGCAAAACTTGCTGATACGACTGTTACTGCTGGTAGTTATGGATCATCTACAGCTATACCTGCTCTTACAGTTGATGCTCAAGGTCGTATTACAAGTGCAAGTACAAACTCAGTTAATACTACAACTAACTTAGGAACTTCTACTACTACAACTGCTGTTACAGTAACTAGCAGTAGTGGAAATGACGCAGTTATAGGTGAAGCAACAGGTAGTGCTGCTGGAGTTATGTCTGTAGCAGATCATAATAAACTTGCGAATATTGAAGATAATGCAACCCAAGACCAAACTGCTTCTGAAATACTTACACTTGTTAAAACTGTTGATGGTGCAAGTAGTGGATTAGATGCAGACACCCTAGACGGTCAACATGGTTCTTACTATGCTACTGCTCATAGTCATCCATATGCTGGATCAAGTCATACCCACAGTTATGCTGCAACTAGCCATACTCACTCTGGTTATGCTTCAGCTCATAGTCATCCGTATGCTGCAACTAGCCATACCCATAGCTACTCTGCAACTGGTCATACTCACTCATACGCAGCTACCAGTCATACTCACTCATACGCAGCTACCAGTCATACTCATACTGATAACGATGCTAACGTATTTACTGGCAGTAATATGAGACTTGTATACTCATCTAATAACAGTTTATATGATGCTGTACAGTATAGTACTTATTTACACCTCGGTGGTACACAAGGTTCTAAGGGTATTTACTACACTGCTTCAGATGAAACATTAAAGAAAAATATAGTTAATACTACTTATGATGCAGGGGCACTAATTAAACAGATTAGATTTGTAGATTTTGATTGGAAAGAAACACTACCAGAGGGTGGTCAACATGTTAAATGTGGTATTATTGCAAACGAAGTAGAACTATTAGAAGATGAATTAGTATTTCAACCTAAAGATCCTACAACAGGAGACTTAGGAGTTAGACATCTTAATGGTATGCATTTTTCAACTATATCTGCTAAAGCTATACAAGAGTTAATTACAAAAGTAGAAACTTTAGAAGCAAAAGTAGCTGCATTAGAGGCTGGATAATGCCTATAAAAGCACCTATTGAAATACCAGTTATACAGATTCCACCTATTGAAGAAATAGAAACAATATCTATACCCCTTCCCACAGCTGAAGTACCTTTCTATACTCCGTTGGTTATACCTCCTAGTGATTTACGAGCAACGGATCAAATAGAAATACAGACAGATACATCTATTGATAACTATGAGATAGATGCTGAAGCAACTGAAGGTACTTCTACTAAACCAAGCACCCAACCTGGAATGAGAACAGTTAATTTGTTTTCTACAAATGTAGAGATACCACTTCCAGAAACTGAAATTTTAATTACAGCAACAACAACAGCAGTTGCTTCGGTAGCTGCTGCACTTACTGCTACTGCTGTATTTAACTGGGTTGTAAAAATTATGAAACCAGTTATTAAAACAACTTGGAAAAAGATACGTGGAAAAAAACGAACAAAAACCTGATATAGAAAAGAAAGGTTTATTAAAAAAATTAAAAGAGAATGTAGATGACCACGATGAACAAATGGCAATACTTGGTGCAGCAGTGCGTCTTGGAGTTGTTGTTTGGTCTGGATTTATTATTACTTTAAATTATGTCGAGTTACCTATGGTTAAAAAACCTTTAGGAGCATCCTCTGATATAACTTTTGTGGCCTCGATTTTTACGGGAGCCCTAGCAACTTTCGGGCTCTCTACTGGTAACAGTAAAAAGAACGGAAACACAACAACCAACACAAACCCAAAAGCATGAAAAAACTAATCTTGCTTTTAGCTCTGTTAGCACCAAGCATAGCTAGAGCCAATACAGTAACCCCTCAGTTTACTACAGGGAATATGACCTCAACCACAGTTTCAACCCAAACAGTAAAGGAGGTTACAAAGAAAGAAATCTTTGGATCTGCTGTAAAAACATGGTCTGGTACTAACGTAACTGCATCCGCAGACATAGCTGGAGCTGCTACAAAATTTTCAATTAAAGATGACACAAAAGCATGGCAGTTAGAAACAACTACTAGAGCTGCTGGTCTTATAGAAAAATGGGACATCACAACAGACTATACAATAAACTCCACCACAAACTCCTTCTCTGTCTTCTCACAATAGGCAGTCCAGTCTTTGCGGAAGGAGATACACATAATAATGCCACACCCGTTGCTGCCGCTACAGGAAATGTGACCAACAGTGCGGTGCAATTCCAGAACAATGGAGCACCGTCCAGACAGCAGTTCAGCACTGGGAACTCGTGCAATGGAAGTACTATGACACTTAGCCCATTTTATATGGGTAATGATGTTCAACCTGAAACTGAAGACGGATATGTCATAAACGAAAACTGGGGAGTTCAACTCGCATTTATGGTTCCCCTTAATCGTGATCTGACTAAGCAATGCGAACGCATCGCTGCACTTCATGAACGGAATATGAAACTTTCACAAGAAATGACAAGAGCACTCAAATGTAGTGAGCTTCATCGCAAGGGCTTTACCTTTCGACCTGATACTGACTCATACAAATTGTGCTCTGATGTCGTACCTATCCAATTAGTAAAAAAAGACAATGTTAGCAATCCTTAAACCAATCGTTTTAACTTTTTTAAAAAGTGACAAATTTAAACAGTTTGTTGTAGATTTACTAGAAAAGTTATCCAAAGAAAGCGATAATGACCTTGATGACAAGGCAGTAGAATTTATTAAAAGAGGACTAAAAGTTGAGTAAAAGAGCAGGAGAAGAACAGTTTAACGAACTACATAAGTTAGTTACAACTGAGCTTATAGACAGAATACGTAGCGGTGAAGCTACTACCGCTGACCTAAAAGCTGCTGCTGACTGGCTCTATAAAAATGATATAACAGGTGTAGCGTTTGATACGTCACCTTTATCTCAACTAGCAGACATTATGCCAAGTGTCGATTTTGAAACAGTACAAAGATCGGTAATTAAATAATGGCTCCTAGACGACTACCACGTAAACAACTTAAACGAAGTGCAAGAAACTACAGGGATAACCCCGCATCCAGAGAAAAGAAAAACGCTTACAACAGAAAGCGTAATAAATCCAAAGAAGCCATTACCTATAGAGTGGAACTTAAAAAAGCCCGTAGAAAAGCGGGGGCTGAAGGTAAGGGCGGAAAGGATTTTTCACACACTAAATCAGGAAGATTAGTACGTGAAAGTGTTTCAGCAAACAGAGCAAGAAATCGTGGTAAAAAATGACACCAATACTTCCTACTTATAAACATTACACACAAAACTTAATAGTCATGACATCAGGAGACGCTAAACGCCTATGGAGAAAAGCTATTAAGGAGGCAAACAATTATGAATGTATTTATTGCGGACAAAAACATTATGAATATGATCTTACCATTGACCATGTACATCCCAGATGTTTGGGAGGTACTACCAATACTTGCAACTGTGTTCCCGCCTGTAGACGATGTAATCAAGAAAAAGGAAGTATGAACTGGTTAGTGTGGTTTAGGAACAACTTTCCACCAAACCCACTACGAGAAAACCTAATACTAAATTGGATTAAATGAACAAACTATTTAACCCTAAAAAACTACTATTACAAGAGCTTAAAGACATTGCTTATGCTACACCTAGTCCAGTTCGATGGGCTATGGTGTGGTTTTTGTTATGGTTTGAGCCACATTATGTAGATTACAAAGCTAAAAAAGCCGTAGATGATGCTATAGAAGACTATCATAAACGTAATAATCTATGTGATTTTTGTGAAGAATGGCGTAATGAACCTGGAGTCAAGGTTATACCATCTGAAGTTGAAGGCTTAGATGACATGAGTATAAACTATGAAGATTGAAGAACAACTCCAAAAGGATTTTAGGTATTTTCTTACCGCTGTTTGGACACATTTAAACCTACCCGCTCCTACCAGAGCACAATTATGTATCGCTGAGTATTTACAACATGGCCCCAAAAGATTACAAATCCAAGCGTTTCGCGGTGTTGGTAAGTCTTGGATTACTGCTGCATTTGTCCTTTGGACTTTATTCAATAACCCAGATAAAAAGATTATGGTCGTCTCTGCTTCAAAAGATAGAGCAGACTCATTCTCCATCTTCTGTCAAAGACTAATACTAGAAGTACCTTGGTTATCACAACTAAAACCTAAAAACGATGACCAGCGTTGGTCACGTATATCATTTGATGTGGGGCCAGCAGCACCACACCAAGCACCCTCAGTTAAGTCTGTGGGTATTACAGGACAGCTAACAGGATCTAGAGCTGACCTTATGGTACTAGATGATGTCGAAGTACCAAACAACAGTATGACTGAACTACAACGTGAAAAACTTTTACAGTTGGTTACTGAATGTGAGTCTATCCTTACTCCTAAGCGTGATTCTAGGATTATGTTCTTGGGAACTCCTCAAACCACTTTTACTGTCTACAATAAACTACGAGAACGTAGCTATAGACCTTTTGTATGGCCAGCTAGATACCCTCGCAAGGTAGCTATGTATGATGGGTTGCTTGCACCACAGCTGGCAGAGGACTTAGAAAAAAAAGACTTGGCTTGGCAACCTACAGATACACGTTTTAAAGAAGAAGACTTACTAGATAGAGAAGCATCTATGGGACGTAGCAACTTTATGTTGCAGTTTATGCTAGACACCACAATGTCTGACGCAGAAAAGTTCCCATTAAAGTTTGCAGACCTAATAATTACACCTGTAAACCCTACACATGCACCCGAAAACATTATTTGGTGCTCTAGTCCAGACAATATAGTCAAAGATTTACCTTGTGCGGGGCTCCCAGGGGATTATTGGTACAGCCCTATGCAGGTACAAGGTGAATGGGTTGAGTATCAAGAAACCATATGCAGCGTAGACCCCTCTGGAAGGGGCTCAGACGAGACTGTAGCATGCTTTCTATCGCAGTTAAATGGTTTTATATACCTACATGAGGTTTACGCCTCTAAAGACGGTTACAGTGACCGTACACTATTAGACATATTAAGGAGATGTAGAAAGTATGGTGCGAGTACATTGCTCATCGAGAGTAACTTTGGCGATGGTATTGTATCAGAGCTATTTAGAAAACATTGCCAAACGACAAAAACAAACATAGACATAGAGGAAACTAGAGCAAATGTTAGGAAAGAAGATCGTATTATTAGTAGTCTTGAGCCTGTCTTTAATCAGCATAGGTTGGTTATTGACCCCAAGGTTATTCAATGGGATTATGCGTCAAATGCTGATGAAGCAACTGAAAATAGATTCCAATATATGCTTGCCTACCAAATCAGCAGAATGTGCAGGGAGCGAGGGGCTGTTAGACACGATGACAGAATCGACTCTCTCGCCCAAGGCGTTAAATGGTTTACAGATGCCCTCGCCATCTCTGCTCAACAACAGATAAGAGACAGACGAAAAGAAGAATGGTTAGACCATCTAGAGGCTTGGATGGATGATCCTCAAGCTGAAGCTAACCATATGGTGTTGGGATTGGATTTAGACCAACGTAAAGAGGCTAGAGGATTAGCTAGAAGTGATGATATGACTTGGATGTAGAGATACCCCTTCATAATACACGGGGAAGTGGTGCTCCTCGTGGGTGGAAACAGCGGTCAAGAGGGGAAGATGATTTCATCACTCCCCCTCTTCTACACGAGTTACCCGCTCGTGCTACTATTAACCACCTCATACTAACACTATAGCACCTACGTACAGTACGACCATGACAAAAGAATCGTTGTGGGGAAGGATAAAGAAGAGTAGATGGTATAAAAGATTTAGATTAGCACTAAAACTTCAACGCTGGCCACTTCTAACCTTAGCCCAAATGAAAGTAGAGTTGCAAAGACAGCATCTCAACAGAATATTTAACAAAAAAGATGGGTCTTAAATTTTGACAAAATTGTTTGTGGGGATATATTACGCACGTTGCTTGGCTTTACCCCCGCGACACCCCAGGTCTTGATATACTGACAATAGGTATTTATACTCTTGACAGCTAACATTTTTTATGGTAGCCCGCGGGGTACGGTTATCAACACTTGATTGCGATTGAGAATCATTCTCATTAACCAGGAATAGGGGTATAAATGAAAATGATTATCATTATCAAAGGGAATCGCGGGGACTTGGCGGCATCTGTAACAGCACTATACAAATGTACGGTTAACCACACTATACAGAATTGTTACGATCCCCACAATTCCCAAATGAGTCTTATTTAGTGTGTCATCAAGTCAATACATATATATGGACGCTACATATAAGGGGGGTTTATGTGGGATATAAGGCTTTTTAATAGTGATTAAGAATAATCCACAATTAATAAAAAATAAAGCTAATAAATGCCCCTCGATTAAGTTTCACCTGGGCCACAGTTTCGCAATAAGAGAGGGTTTATTGAGAATCAATAAGGGTGTAATTATTGAGAATGAAAACGGTTATCATTTTCAAATGGTCATTTTGTCTCATCATTCTCAGCTTTTTCTCACGATAAGAACCCAGTCAACCACTATCCCCATATTTGCTAGGCTCAACCTTCTCTATATATATAAAAAAGGGAAATGTGTTGAATCGCTGACAGTTACCAGGAAGCACGTTGACAGGTCGGAATAGATTTGCCATAGTAGGTACATCAATCAATTTCGAGCAAGCCTATTGAACATTTTTATTTCTAGTCAATCCGAGGGGGGAGGAAATTTACACTGATACGCAAAGCGAGGTGTAACGGGTGGGCTGGATAGACCGTTAAAAGCAGAAAAGGATTTAGCAAATCAATTTTATTTAATAGAGTTATTGACTGCCAACAGTCCACCTTTTACGGGTGATAAAATACTTTGATAACTCTTTCATGCGGTAGGTCGTCCAGCTATCACTCAAACCGATTACTAACGATTGTTGACGCTGAGTATTTATACTCTTATCCGTCCCTATACCTAACCAGTACAACATGCATATAGTCGCAAGTTCAATTCTTGCATACCGCACCACACCACTAACTAAAATTGTGACCTATTCCCAACTATCACACAATGCACGTGAGATTGTCGCCAAGTTCACGCTCGCCACCTCTCAAGAAGTGCAACTAGGTTGTGACTGGTATCCCTCAGCTCTCAAGATCGCCTCCCGTATTGCTAACAAATACGGACTGCGTACAGAAGTTGTTGCGGGTGTCATCGCTGCCCTATCTCCCAACAACCGCTGGGAACGTAACATTGTAGACGCTGAAGCCATCATTAAATGCTGGGCTGCTGGCGGTACACGTACCGACATACTCAATGTCAAGGTCTGCACCTATGGTAAGATGAAAGCCAAAGCTGTAGACATACTGACTCGTGACATTCCCATTGTCGAAATTCTCAACGGCAAGAAGATCATCGAGTTCTTCAACTGCATAACCAACCCAGCACTCAATGACGTGTGCATTGACGGGCATGCTTACTCCGTATGGTTCGGGCAACGCTTGACCATGAAAGAAGTACCAGCCATTGGTAAGAAGCTACGCCACCAAATCAAGACTGATTATTGTGACGCTACTGCTTTCATCAATGAGGAGCTGGACACAGCCTACACACCTGCCGACATCCAAGCCATCACTTGGGTTACTCACAAACGTATCTACAATGTCTAAACAACTCACACTCATGCCAATACTTGACGGGTCTGTATTCGTCAACTCGCAGGTCGTCAACGACCCAGTTCTCCTATCCGTACTTACTGACATCCATGACAGAAACTACCAATTCCCAACCCAAGAAGTCGAACGCTGGTACTTCGATACCGTCAAAGGACTCTCACGCACTCCCAGAAGACATAGCTAAGGCTATTGCTTACCTAGAGTACCGCAGACTACGCCACAAACACCCACACGTATGAGAGTTCTAGACCTATTCTCTGGCATAGGTGGCTTTGCCTATGCTGGACACCTCCTCGGCGGTTTCACTACCCTCGACTTCGTAGAGATTGACCCATACTGTCAGCAGATTCTACGCAAAAACTTCCCTAACGTACCTATCCATGACGACATCACAACCTTCGATACCTCCTTCAGATTTGGTGAGTACGACCTCATCACCGCAGGATTTCCCTGTCAAGATCTCAGCTCGGCGGGCAAACAAGCTGGACTGGGAGCTGGCACTCGCAGTGGCTTGTTCTACAGGGTCATGCAGATTGCTCGGCAAGTTCGACCTAAGTTCATCTTGCTCGAAAATGTTGCAAATACCATCAGTCACAACAAAGGGCAGACCTTCCAACAAATACTCCACGAAATTGCCCAAAGCGGGTATAATGCTGAGTGGGGCATTGTATCAGCACGAGACGTGGGCGGGTGTCACCTCCGCAAACGCATCTGGATTATTGCCTACGCCAACGACCCAAGATACTATCGCACATCCAAATGCCAAACTGACACCAAATGGACGGAGACTATCGCCGAAAGGTACAAGTCACAGCCTCAATCTACAGGACAAGCTCACACTGTTGCCAACACCACGAGCCTCAGAGTGGAAGGGGATAGGAGTCAAGGGCAGCAAGAGCAGCTTGCGTTGGCAGAAACAGGGCTACTTGACTGGAGTGATACAGGAATCCGACTCGGTTCCGACTGGCGAACCTATGCATCTCAACCCATGCTTCGTAGAGGAGATGATGGGCTATCCCGTAGGGTGGACAGACTTAAATGCCTAGGCAACACCATATGTCCGCAAACCGCAACAATTCCACTCAATCGTGTCAAACAACTTGACGCTCTCTTCCAGCATAGCTAATATGTTGGATGAGGGTCTCACCCTCTGTTGTTCACCACTTTCATCATCATGAAACCAAAGTCACGTACTTCCACATGCGTCAAAACTATTGACGTATCTCCACTCACTGGCACAGCCATAGTTGAGTTTTTGACTGGTACACGCTACGAGTACAACAATGTATCTCGCAAAGCTATTGCCAATCTACTTGCACAACCTAACATGAGCCTTGGCTTCTGGGTCAACGCTAACTGTAAGGCTAAAGGTGTCAAGTGCAGAGAGATCACACCAGCATCTTTCTACAAACACAAACTTGCCAAGGTCAGACTTGTGCAAGAACCTGTACTTCCTCAAATCTAATGCCAACAATGCAAGTCACTTTTGATCGCAGTGTAGCCTCCTCTATCATGGAGGCTGGCTACAACTACACACCATCTGGAAACTCCACTATCGCTGTGGATTTTGATTCAAACAAAGACATCTATGATGCACTAGCTGATGCTGGACTCGAACACATCGCAGATTCCGTGATCTACACCAATTACTATGAAATTAATTGACAATGAGATTCAGGAAGCCTACAAATCAGGACAGGCTAAACAATGCAAAGAGTGTGGAGAAATCAAACTCCTCCAAGACTTTCCACTCTTTAGCACTAAGGGAGCAGGTCGCAAGAATACTTGCAAACATTGCTCCAACAAACAAGCGACAGTCAGACGAAGACTGAGACGCACCCACCCTGTACCTCCAGCTGGCGACTGTCCAGCATGTGGTAGGCATACCACTAAATGGGTTCTCGATCATGACCACAAAACTGACAGGTTCAGAGGTTATATTTGCGACTCATGCAATGTAGCTTTTGGTAAGTTCAATGACGACCCATCAACAATGCAACGCTCACTCAACTGGCTCCAATCACATGGCTGACATCATCAACCTCAAACCAACAGACGAACAGCAGTACATCAAAACCTTTGACTGCTGTGACGACCCGATTGTCTTTACAATCACACGCCAATCCATGTATTCAGACACTGGCACAATATGTGGAGTGTTTGATTCCATTGACACCACAATGGTTAGACTCAGACGTGTTATGCAAAGTCCCAGAGATGGCGACAAGTTCGTTGTTGAAACACACAACCTACGTAACATCCAACAAGAGGAGGATTTGAATTGAGTACACCACACGCACAAGAACGCCTGGAATCTATCTTCGAGGAGGTCAAGGCTGCTTTCCCTTACTACGATGAGGAGAAGCAAGCTGAGATTGCCATGAAGAGATTTGAGGACGAGCTTGTATGAGAGA
>Ga0310343_10000058_pt1 | contig 43219 bp, 31 predicted proteins | sample HC15DNA2025_MG_FD_203519 | JGI IMG/M metagenome (GOLD analysis project Ga0310343, IMG submission 203519) | Marine microbial communities from station ALOHA, North Pacific Subtropical Gyre - HC15-DNA-20-25_MG | ecosystem: Environmental > Aquatic > Marine > Oceanic | place: Pacific Ocean: North...
GCGCCCAGAGCGTCTCGCAAGGAAAACTGTTGCGCAGCCTCAAAGGCCTCGCGCGGACGTACACTCATGACGACTCGTGTTTGTTACTTGTTAGGTACACAGAATGGGTTATTGTCATTCAACACTCTACACCGGCGAGCACAGAGGCTTGGCATCGCACAAGCCGCGATGCACGCCGTCATGGCCCGTGTCCCTTTGCAGTACGGACGTGTCCTCCGTCGGCTCCCAGCCCGGCCCCCCCCTTTTTCTCGGTAGCAGCGTGTTCGGCCCACCCTCGCTTGACTTACTGGGCGGATGCGACCGTGCGGTAGGCTTCAATGCGACGTGCGAGGTCACCATCCAGCGCGTTCTGCTTCATCAGCGAATCAAAGTGCGCGTTGTTCATGAAGCCGATCGGCTTCCACGAATCTGGATGGACGCCAAGTGACGCGGCCGACTTCTCCGTGCTCGTGAGGCTGTCGAAGCTGGGCGCGTTCGGCGCCGCTTCAGTACCCGCCGTCGTCGCGTTGTCGGCGATATTCGCCGCGATGGCGGCCTCCTTGAGCTGTCCAAGTTCCTTTTGCAGCTGTTCGACATGGGCTGACTTGCCAGTGGACTTTGCTACACGGCGTGACATGGTGGACTCTCGACTCGCTCCTACTTTACATGTACCCTACCCTACTTATTGTGTCTACCTGAGACGCGAAGAGGGTCGCACCGGCCACCCACCTAGCGCTTCAATGAGCTCGGCGTTGTTGAACACAAACGCCAACTTGGGCGCGTGTCGCTGCTTGCCGAGGTACGGACGCTTGAACTCCACCAACACTCTTCGGCTTGCAAACTCCTTGAGCAACTTTAGCAGCATCTTGGGCTGGCCCTTGAGATCGTCCAACTCCAACCGGAGCGCCCCTTGCAAGGGGCTCCACATGCGCACCTTTGGCACCGCCTTCAACAGTTGGCATATCGGTGTGGTGGTCTGTAGCATCGTGATGCCCGCACTCTCCCTGCGGTTGCGCAGCGCTGGTAACAGCACGGCCATGGCATCGTACGCAAATGCCACATACTGTTCTGGCATATGAAAGGTCAGGTTGTTGCGCGTGCGCTTTGTGAAGTCGTTCATGATCACGCGCAACGCCGGCGACTGGGGGCTAAAGATGGACAAAAGCTCCAAGGTTGAAAACCGAGACAGGTGCAGCATGGCATCGGTGATGTCATTGGAGAGATGCGACTCCGAGTCTGCCACGTTTTCGCAAAAGCGCAAGAGCTTCGTGCCAAGAGCGTAACTGTCGAGCTTCACCTTGAGCAGCGCATACACCACGCGCGCCTCAAGCACCGCCTGTGTGGCCACGGGCGACACGATCGTGCTGGCCGTGACGCCGCGCTCCAAGGACCCGTGCGCCAAGAGCTGCAGCACGAGCGACGTCATGCGCACCACTCTTCTTCCAAGCCAATCCAAGGCAGTGCGCCGCTCGGCGTGCTTCACAAAATGCCACTTGTGCGCCTCGCGAACAAACGGCATGCGCGGCAGTTCGAGACCGTGCCAAGCTCCAGCTGGCTCGCCTGGAGGCTGAAGCACTTTGATAAAGGGCTGCTGCTGTGTGCTCGCCCAGCATTTGATTTTCTGTATTGCTTGTGCCGCCGCGGTGACCGCGTAACCGCCGTGCCTCATGTGCCACTGTCGCACCATGCCCGTGCGCACCTCCGCGTCAAGGTCTGACTCGCATGCTCTCGCAAGCAGCTGTAAATTCATGCGCGCGGCGTTGCTACCGGTGAGTCCAAGCTCGATCGGAGGCTTGCGCACAACGTACCGCAAGTGCTCCAAGCGCTCGTTCAAAATGGTCTTGCCCTTGTCCGAGTTCGGGCCGTGCTGCGCCAGCATCTCGAGTGCGCGCAACGCGACCAGATCGGTGCGCTGATGTTCCGCCGCCTCCATGGCGGTGCGAGCAACCTCCTCATTTGCACGCTCTTGTAGCACCCTTGTGCTCAAGTCTTCCCCAGCATCGTCGCGCGTGCGGCTGGGTTCGAACATGCTGATGCGGCGCGCGATCGAGTCTGCGAGGTCTCTCGCCAGCGAGTACAGCGGCGACTCGTCGACGCGCTCACCCTTGGGCATGTCGTTAAAGGTGACCATCATGCTCTCGTCGCACTCGAGCAACCAATTGTACACCAAGTCGATGACTGCACGGTACACTGCGCGCCGGAGGCCACCCACGCGCAGCCGGCTCTCACCCGTTCCGTCGGCCTGCTGTCGCGTAAACGTCCACGATTGACAAAATGTGGGTGCGTTGGCGTAGGGGGACAGCAGCACGTTGGGCGAGTTCTCTGCGTCTTGGCACACTTGGCGTGCAAGCGCATGTGCATTGTCTACGAACGCAAGGGCTTTGTGTATTTCGTCAATCTGGTCCAGCTGCTCCCGTGTAGGAAAGTGCTCCTTCTCCTCGTACAGCGCCTGTCCCAAGGTCATGCGCCCGTCGCCAACCTCGCTGTCGGTCAGGCTGAGAACTTTGCCCATGCAGCTCGCCATGGCATCCACTACTGCGTCCAGCTTGGCCGGGTCGTTGACGATGGCACGCCATGCTGCATCCATGGGTCCGGATGGCTGTCGCCCACGTTGCCACGCGACCGAAGCTGGCGCGTTAGCGGGAACGGAAAAGCAGGCGGGCGGCACCGGTTGCATAAGTGATCGATACGTTGTTGTGCAGGCGGTGCGAGACTCCCTTCGAAGTCAGTGCGCGTGCGAACGGCACAGCTGAGAGTAAGAGAACAAGCCGCCCGGCGACCACTCAATCACTCAACCGACCCCTCAACCACTTACCTAGCACTTAATAACTATGGTCGCTCGCGCTCTCGCCGCCTCGCGCAACGCCTGCACCGTCCTCATCAAGTACTTTGACCTCGAGCAGTACACCAAGGCCTCTCCCGAGATGAAGTCCGCCATCCAGGCGCTCGAGAACGTCCGCGCGGGCGGCTGCAAGTGCGGCAACGCGCGCCCCCTCAAGCGCTTCATGGGCTGCGGCAAGCACCTCGCGTGCGAGGAGTGCCACCTCGACTTTGCCAAGGTGGCCAACCGCAAGGGCCTCTGCAACTTTCCGGGTTGCAACTGTGAAGTCCTCTGGCCATGCCGCCCTTGCGAGGCCTTTGACGACGTCCAGGAGGCGGCCAAGGATGCCTTCCAGAAGCTCGACCACGCGCTCCAGATCGAGGAGCACAAGGACGTCGGCGAGGGCGCTCGCCGTCGCGCCGCCGCGCTCGGCCGCGAAGAGCCCGTCCTGCCCGTCGAGGACGCGGACATGTCCGACCCGGAAGACGACGTGCCACTCACGCAGATGTTTGCCCGCGTGGCACGCGAGCTCACGCCACCGGCGCCGGCACCGAGCCGCAAGCGCAAGGTCAAGCGGGACTACCCTCCCGAGGTGTGGGAAGAGCGCAAGGAAGCGCGCAAGGTGCGCGCCGCGCAGCGCCTCGAGGATGCCAGAAGACTCGCCGAGTACGACGACCTCGAGCGCGAGCTCCGTCGCCTGCAGGAGCTCCTTGAGGCCAACGACATCGCGTACTAGTGTGCACACGCGGTACGCGGTACGCAGCGCGCGTGTACGTGTGTATGTAGGACCGGGGATCGGCAGTGCACCGAGTGATCAAAATCCCTAAAAATACCATGCATTGAGCCTCGTCTTAGGCACCTGTCTCGCTAACTTGGTACAAGACCAGACCCAGCAAAGGTGCCGCACGCATATTTTGCCACACCCGCCCGCCTCATTTCCAGCACTTTATACCTTGAGTTAAATTGTATTAGCGCCGACAGCGAGACTCCCTTCGAAGTCGCGTGAGCCGCGATCGCGTCAGCTCCTGGCAACCAGGGGTGGGATGGAGGCCGCGGCGGAACAGAGCCACGCGGCGCGTGGAAAGCGCAAGATGTCGGAGAAGGAGCACGCGATGCAACAAGAAGAGGAGAGAATGCGCGCGCGCCGTGCGCGCAAGGGCGAGCACATTCAGGACTACAACGAAGTGGCACGTTGGTACCAGAGCCAGGGTGAACATGCTGGCCATGGCTTTGTGGAGTGGATTGTCGAGAATCCACAGGCAAAGCGTGGAAATGGGCACAGGCACCGCCTTGAGGCCGGTGAACCGCACCGCTCCAACTACATTGCATCCCTGAAGCTTGCAGCAAAGAAGAAGGCTGAATTGGTCCTCGCAACTGGCAAACAGCGCGACGTCGCAGATTGCGTCCGCCGAGAGCTCAAGTACAAATTTGACAAGGAGCTCCAAAACTGCATCAAGACACACAACCTGAATCAAAAAGCGGCCGATGCAGTCTTTCACAACCCACCGGGCAGCAAAGCCATCCATTGGAATGCGGATCGTGAGCACCAATTTCGAGTGGAGTACAGAAAGAAGAGAGAGACGCGCAGCCTGTCGCCAAGGGATCCGCTGTGTAAGACTCTGCTCAACTTTTACGTCAACTGGCGGGACAAGAAGTCCAAGGAGATTCCCGTCGCTGACTTCATCTGCTCGCCGGATGTCTGCTGGTCGCGCCCCTCGGGCTTGCAAGCGGGCCGGTCAAAGTATACCACATGCCTCAAGAAGCATACGACCGACGCGACGGGACACCATGCACAGGGTGATTGCACACCGCAGAGCATGCAGCCTATCTTTGGCAACATCAAAGGCGAGGGCGCCACAAGGGACAATCCGGTCGCGTGGGTACCCTTTGACAAGGAGTTCATCGCCTGCCTCAAGCCTGCATTGGCCAAGTATGCAGAGTTCAAAAACTACAAGCACGGCCCATACTACACAGTCAACAATGCGTACCGAGAGGCGGTTCGCTACTATGCCCAAGCGGCGGGCTACCGCAACTGGCGCGGCAGCAAGCAGGATCTGCGTACGGGGCCGCGCGTGCCAAGACCGGAAAAGCCTGCTGCGGATGAGATACCTGACATTGTGCTGCGCGCACTTACGCCGCCGGGCAAGGATGCTCCCGCAGACGCTCGTATGATCCATGAAGAGCTGCAGCGGCTGTCGGAGATTTGGGACAAGTTTGCCCACGTGGTTGCCGGTCGCTTCGCTGCTACGGTTGACTGGTACTATGCAATCATTGCCGAAATGCTCGACTCAGAGGCGCTCGTCTCGTGTTGCGACTGTACCTATGTGCCGCCGAGCGAGGTCACCTTTCGCGACGTGGTCAACGACAAGATGTCCTTTGCCAAGCCGTCCCTCTACACCGCCATCAAGGAGGATTGTTTTGTCGACGTCGTGCCAAGGTCGGTGCCAATCGTGGGCAACAATGCCCCCTACCAAGAGTACACCGTGCGCAACGACGAGGGCACGCCGACCGTGTTCCGCGTGTACCCCTATGCGGCGATGCTCACGCCCAACCGTCTGTCCCTGCACGTCAACTTTCCAGTGCTGCGCTTGTGCCACACTGACGTGTACAACCAAGTCAAGTACAAGCTGTACTGCTGGTATACCACTGGCATGCTTGGAGGCGGCTTCTGCAACCAGCACTCCATCCAGCATCGCCAACACACGGATGATCAAGTTTTTGGCGAATGTGGTCCGTGGGGCTCGCTCAGTCTTGTGGAGCACAGGCCGGCTATCAACCGCACCTCCTTTTCAGGGTCAAAGCGCTGGCGCTACCGCAGGCCGCGATCGGACGAAGAGGGGTTACCGGACACAGAGTTCCCATTCCTTGCGGAGCTCTCGTACGGACTCGACGACTCGTGGATTGTGTGGACCAATGGAACCTTTTACGCGGAGCAAACGCCGGGCTCGCGGCCGCGGCGGTGGGCGCCGCTGCCACGCGACGAGGACGGTGTCTTCAAACCACTGGGCTGGGTGCAGGGAGACGATCCCCCAGCGTGGGACGACAAAGATCGCGACCTGTCGCAGCAAAAGCACTACGAGTGGGAGCGCAGCCACGAGTATGGCGTGGTGGATTGGGAGCAGTTGCTCCCCAGGCGCACCGAGCTGCCCGCCTTGTAGTAACGCTTGCGCGGCACATCGAGATACAACCGAGATCTCGGGAGACTAAGAAACCAATGGGGAACGCTTGGGGAGCGCTTGAGCGGTTCCAACACCCGTGCAGACGAGTGGCAGATAAGTTGCATTCTACAGTTATTAAGTGCGATGACTAAATGACAAGCAGAAGCTCGAGCCGGGAATGGATACGGTGACAAACTCCCTAGGCGGCAGAGGTGGAGGCGGAGGCGGTGGTGGCGGAGGCGGAGGCGGAGGCGGCGGTGGCGTGTCTCGGCCCGTGACGACCGCGCCATTCTCGACCGCAGTCTTCATGGCGTGGCAGCACGCGCAGAGCATCTGCAGGTTGCTCGGGTCGTCGCTGCCGCCGTCGGCCACGCGGATCTTGTGGTCGAGCTGCTGAGCAGCCCAGGGTACCTTGCGCTTGCCCCATGGGCAAAGCGACACTGCCTTGCCGTCCTCAACCTCGTCGCACGTGAAGAAGCCCTTGCAGCGACGCTTCTGTGCCTTGCCGATGCCCGGCAGCTCCCGTTTGCGCAGTTCGCGGTCGCGCCACCAACGCTCAACCAGCTTGCGCTTGCGTTCCTTGCGCTCCTTCTTGTGGCGCGCATAGTCGGCAAGCCATTCAGCCTTGTTTGGCATGTGCTCGTAGCAGTAGCCTCTTGGTTTTGACTCACGGCAACGCAGCTTTTCGCACCCAGTGTGCAGGCAGACGTGTGGTTCTCCTCCAGAGTGTCCGTAGCAATACGTTGAACCATGACCATTTACCGCATACTGACAGTTCCGAAACGCGCATTGTGGCAGTGACATTGTGTGAGGTGATCCCTCTGGTGTAAGGCTGCTGAACTGGCTAGCGAGGCCAACGGTTGGGGAAGCCAGGAGTTGGGGCACAGTTGGACTAAGTGTTAAATAGAAGTGCAACCTGTCTGCCACTTGAGTGGAACTTCCAAACGCTTTTGGAAGTTCCAAAAAAATATGGAACTTCCAAAGCCTGAGGCTTGCAACTTTTCTGGAAACTGAGAGGCCCAGAAAATCACGATCGTATCTCGCGACCCGTGTTCCTAATCGGGTAAGTTTGGTTTTTTTAATTTGTTAATGTACCGACCGGGAGATACGATCGTGATTTTCTGGGCCTCTCAGCTTCCAGAAAAGTTGCAAGCCCCAGGCTTTGGAAGTTCCAGATTTTTTTGGAACTTCCAAACGCGTTTGGAACTTCTACTCAAGTTGCACACAAGTTGCACACATTCACTTACCTCAACCCTCAGTCGTACGCAGACAACAGCTCGTGGCACGCGAGGTCCAGCCGGCCGTCTCCCTCCTCACCCGAGTCCTCCTCACTGTCAGAATCGCTCACCGCACACACATGCACCAAGGACCGGCCCCCCTGACAAGAGTCGTCTTTTGGCCGGCGTTTGCCCGAGCGATTTTGGTACGTCTTGGCACGCGTGTCTTCGTTGATCTGGGCTGTAAACACTACGCCCCGCCGATTGGTGACCCGGACGCGCACGACGGCATACTCCGTGACGTTCTTGGGGATGCCAAACGCTCGTCGCCGCATCTCCTCCAAGTAAAGTGGCTCTGCATTCTTGGGGTTCTCGCGCGCAAAGATTTTTAGCCTGTGCTCCAAGTCCTCTTGCTCCTCTTTGAACCGCTGGCGTCCCTCCACCGCTGCCTTGCGTTTGCCTCGGCTGGTGAGCGGCGGGCTATTCAAAACAAGGCGGGCGCACGCGTCGAGTTCCATGACGTTCTTGACAAGCGGAATGTAGGAGGGCTGCTCGGGGGTTTGCAACTGGGGGGGGGTTACTAGCACCTGTGCCCGTCGCTGCTGGCACCAGTTCGAAGGGACTCACGACATAAAGAACGTATTCACACCGTTGCGATAGGCAAAGCGCATGGGGCCACCAAAGCTGCGGAGGCGGGAAGGACAGGCGAAGCTTAAAGAGGTGGATGGGGTCAGCATTTCACCGACTGTTGCGGTCGTCACCCTTTTTCTTGCGAGTTCGTACATTGCGCTTTTGGCCGCGCCATCTCCCTTTGTGTTCGCTTCCGTGACTAATCTGTGCTATCTGGCTGCTGGATTTTGGCGCGAAGCAGTGAGCTCAGTATACCGCCACTCTGCCACTCTGCTCGTGGGCCAGATGGCAGGCGGATCTCTCATACTGGTCTTCATGGGCGCTTCATCGCTTGCGTACCACCGCGAATCTGTGCTCAACTCGCCCGCACACACGCTCGACATCTTGTTTGGATGGCTGCTAGTTTCGCACGTTTTCTACGTCTCCTTCTCCGTGGTCGTGTTGGAAGTGGTCCGGTATGCGTCGCGCACTCGCGACTCGCAAATAACACCAGAAATGCGGGTGGTCCGCTCTGTACTCTCCGTCCTCTTTCTCGTGTTCATCACGTTGCTCATGACCTTCTATGACAACTTCTATGCCAACCAACAACTCTTCTACTTTACGACCGGACCACTTGCGGCAGTGTTTGGTGGCATTTGTCGGTTCATTCTTGTGTACGAGGAGGGCAGCGTGGCTTGGCCCGCGGTGGGCTGGGCGGTGGTCGAGATGGTTGTGGCACTTACCGCCGTGCTTGCCGCCATCCTTAGTCAGGGCGAGCTGCTGGGCCGCACACTCGACCGCGCCACCATGCCCGAGGAGTACGACTTCTACCACGGACAGTGGCACTTTTTGCTTGCGCTTGTGGTGGCACTCCTCTACTCGCGGGCAGCCGACGCGGCACGCGTCGTGCAGGGCACGCACCTGGTCTGCGTCTGCGAGCTGCCTCTCTTGGACTTGGTTGCCGAGGGTCTGCTCTTTGTTTACGCGCTGCTGTGCGTCGTCTTCAAGGAGGGCCAGGTGGATTTGGGCATCGCGAAGAGCGTGTTGGGAAGCATCTCCGGTCTCTTTGTGGTACACGGACTCGTCACGCCGATTGTATGGGTAATGGGGCTCTGGCGCAGTTCCTCAAGCAACCCGCCCGATCTGCGCATGCGCATTGAGCCGTCGGACAATCGGCCGCTGATGCTATTTACACCAAGTTAGGCATGCAAGCTTTGTTCAAAGAAGACGTGTGCGAGTATGATGCGTTGGATGCCGTCGCACAGTGGCACGCGGTCCGGACACCGAGCTCTCACGCACAGTGCCGCTGCTGTTGTCACGACCGCATACAGTAGGCCTCTCCAGCGCGCCATACGGATGTGCCGGCGATAGTGATTGGGTAAATGCCACACTGTCAGGTACGTTAACATGAGTTTGAAAGCATGGTCCACACCCGCTGCCACACCCACACTCAAAACCGCCGCGTGCACCAAGAGCGACCCTGCAAACCCGCCTCCGTCCTCTGCAAAGTGCACAATCGATGCGGCGCAAAACACCGCCGTTACGACGGTGGACGGCAGTGGCAACAGGAGGCACGCGGCATAATAGGGAAGACACTCAATGCTGTGCAAATCGGTTATCCCGTGCGCGGCAACCATGGCAAGAGCAGGCTTAAAATGGGCGACGTCTAGGTCAAACTTTGTCATACGCGCTTAGGAAGCGGCAACACACTCATTGCAGTAACTTGCGCACCCTTAGCGGTGCAGGTTCCTTGTCACTCGGCTGCACGAGTGGTGCACGACCGGTCACGATCGTGCCACGATTTTGTGCACCGAATGTACAAATGTACATCGGTCACCTGTTTCAGTGTCTAGAAAGCGGTGTGGCGCAGCGGTGAGCGTGCTAGGCTCATAACCTAGAGGTCGGTGGTTCGAACCCACCCACCGCTACGATTTTTTACGCATACATGACATTGGCCTGCGGTGCGTTCCCGACGCGCTCGGGCCACGTTGGTGGAGTGGGTTGCACCGGCATGCCAGCCAGATGCTGTTGCAGGGCCAAGTTCTTGCGCCGCTCCTCACCGAGGCTCAGTAGGTACTTGAGCTGTTGATCGTTTTGGTACGTGAACAGTAGCATTGAGCAAATGCCCAAGGCCCACTCCGGCATGCTTTCAAACGAATAGAGCAGCGTGCCAGGCGCGACTGTGCTTGTCTTGTTCATGTAACTCGTTTGCACGGTCCGGCCATTGGGGTGGCGCAACGCAATCGCAGACCAAGTCCCGCAGTCGATTGTGACGCGCCCGTTTGGTGGGATTGCCGACAGAAACGAGCACACGCGACTCGCGGATTCGTGCTTGTCACGCGAGACAAAGGAGCCAATCGACGTGCCGTTGGCGTCGACCAACTGGATGTGCAACACGTCGGGGCCAGGGGGCACCGCAGCGTGGTCCGAAATGTGGTGCTCGCGTGCCGCGATGCCCGAACTGGCGTCCGCGGCCGCCAACAAGTCGGCAATGTCAGAGGCCGCAACGGGCCTACCGGTCAAGGGATCCCACGCTTCGGCCATCAGGATCGAGGGCAGCTACAGGCGCTGGATTGAGCGTTGAGAGCACTGGGTGGAATGCGACAGTCCCTTTGAACTTGTGGCGGGCGCGTGTCTAGCAGCTATCGCTAAACCACAGTGGCAACGGAGTGGCACTCTTGGTACTGAGGGTTGCCAAGATATCCGCCCGCCTCTATCGCGTGCAACTTAGCGACCACTCTTGTGCCACTTGACAACCAATGCCTCGCCGAGCGGTGCGCGACAGCGACGACGACGAGTCTGGGGAAGAGGAGACGGCCAAGCGCCAACGCACCGACAGCGCCGAGGAGCAGTCCGGTCACGAGTCGTCCGATAGCAACTCGGACGAGCAGAGCGAGGAGGGCGCACCTTCTGCAAGCGATGCGGACGCTGTGGAAGGCGACGCCCTCGTGGAGAGCGACAACGCAAGGCTGACGCAAGAGCTTCAGACGGTGCGCGCGGAGAACTTTGAAAAGGCCACGCTCATTGAGCAACTTCGAGAGGAATTGGAGACCTGGAGGGAAGATGCGAACAGGGCTGAAAAGCTTGCTAAAGACGCGTTGGAGGAGGTCGAAAGGCTGACCAAGGTAGACGCCGGGTTGCGGCTTGAGCTCAAACGCATGCGTGGCATGTATGAGGATGTCGATGGCACAACGAACATTGTGCCGTACGGTGGGCCGCGCGAGGAGGGCGACGACGCACCCTCCGCGGCGACTCATCAACTTGGTCCAATGCGATCCTTGACGGCATTGGCTTCGGGCAATCAGGACTTTGGGCTCGCTCTTTTGATGCCCAAGAACTACAACTCTACCTCAGTTCCCTACTACTTTAAACAAACCGGACATCATTTTCCGCATCGCGTGCAACAGAACAAGTCGGGCACGCGCCAGTTTGTTGTGGAGTCTCGCATACTGGTTCAGTTTGTATGCAAGCTTGTCGACCGCAGCAATGAGAACAAGGAGTGCACTGAGTTTTCACTGCCCGCCATCGGCGGCGTGCGCTTCAAGCTCGAGGTGTGCTACGCAAACACCAACGAGGTTGTCACATGCGCCAGTTTAAAGACACCCCCCTCGAGTTTGCTCAACCCTCCAGAGTCGTCCATTGGCGAGATGCGCATGCACAATGGTGAAATTAAATGGCGCTTTCATGCCAAGTTCCTTTCGCGCAACACGCGAAACCCTTCGGGACAGGAGTTTTTCTTCAAGATAACCTGCCTCAACCCGGAGCTTCAGCGCTTTGCGCTCAACACCGACTCCGTGCCCTTCCTCGTCGTGTCGCGCGAGGTCAAGCCCAAGGCCGTGACCCCGGTGCCGCTGCTTGCCACGGAGCCGGTCTAAGCAATCTTGGCGATGCTCAGGGACTGTAGGGCATGTAGCAGTGTCGGTGTGTCTGTGTCCACTTTCCCGAGGTTGTTCTTGTTTGTAGCTAACAGTTCCGTTAGCCGTGTCTTGAAGCGTTGTTGCACTCGTTTTGCAAAGAGTTTTGCCCGGTTGCTCTTGAAGCCCGCGTCAAAGGTGACACCAATCGGTGCTGCGGTCGTGGCTTGCGCAACCAGCACGTCCCTTACACTTGCTCTTTCCGCAGCCCTGCTAGACTCTGCGATTTCCAAAATGATCCTCTCGACGCGCTTGAGAAAGTCGCTGTAGCTAAAGAGCACGCGCGTGGCTCCAAACACCCTTTTGTTTACATCGGGTGTGGCCGACAGGCCTGTCCATGTGAGCACCTTCGCCGCCGCCTCTTTCACATCGTTGAGTTCCGATGACACAGTGTCGTGAAGATTGGGCAAATCAAAGCCAAGAAACGTCTCGTTGTCTACGACTTTTTGCGCCTTTTCAAATGCAGTCGCTTTCGGATTCGGAAGGAATTGTTGCGGGGCTTCGTCCGCAACCCCGCTGGCACGCTCGCGCTCCTCCTTAAATCGACCCTTGGCGCGGTCCAATCCGTTGACCAGCACGTGCATGCGAAACGCAAACAGGATGTTGTCTTCCGTGCCACTGTTGTAGCCATCAATAATCAACCGCGTGGCGTCCTCGAAGGACGCTTTGTGTTTTCTCATCTCTTCTGCACGCTCCTTGTACCAGTCAGGATTGCCACCATGGAAGGCACGCCGGCCTTGGTCGTCCCAAGGGCGCCGCTGCCCGGTTTTGTCGTCTGACCACTCCTGTTTGAGCTGAGTGGCGAATGCTTTGCCACCTGCGTCATTGTACATGCGGCGCAGTACAAGTTCTCCAAGCGACTGCCCAATTTTATGAGCGTACAGGAACACTTCCAACAGCTCGCTGGACGCGTCGATCTCTTTGTCAGTGGCGTCTTTGTCTGTCACAACAATGGGAGCAAGTCCACACAGTGGTTTCGTTGTTGCTGTGTTCCCACGGCCCTGTCGGATGCCATTGATGGCACGCAACAGACGCTGCAAAATATTGCGCAAAAGGGCTGATGTTTGCAACTTGTCTGATACAAAGAGCCAAGTGCTTGCCGTGCGTTCGATGCCTCGGAGCTCGCGTGCCATGTCACGGACAGCGCCCATGGCCCTCATTCGTCGTTTCATCAAAGGATCGCGCGAGAGTTTGTACATCTTAACGGCTTCCTCGGGGAGCGCGTTGAGGGCCGCTTCCTCTGTTGGGTAGTCGTCGACAATGGCTTCCAGTTTGGTTTTCTCCTCCTCTGTTGGAAAGACGTTGTTTTGGATGAATTCCATGAACTCAGCCACCTCATTCGTGCCAGGTGGGTTGAGCACCGACGTTGTCTCGTAGCCTGTCAAAAGGTCACACGTCTGGATGGCTTTCAAAACCTTATCAAATTCTTTGAGACCCGATGACTTGAACGCAATGGAAACCTGATTGACACGCTTTGCGTCAACGAGCACTTTTTTGAGTATCTCGTCGCTGCCTTCGGACGCTGGTGGTGGACCAGCACCGCCGCCGTCGCCACTTGGACTTGGTCGCTTCTTGCCGGAAGTTTTGAACGCATCAACGAGAACCTGCTTCTCAATCGTGTCCTCTGTCCAAAAGACGTTGCCTGGAGCCCCGAGCTTGGACCCGCCGTTGGCCGTGCCCCACACAGACGTTGCCCACTCAGGTAGGTCGCCCTTGAATTTGTTGCCTTTTTTTTGAAACTTTTTAGTTTCTGGAAGATCACTGTCCAGCGGTTCAAGCTCCTTCTCTCCGTATGTTTGGGCTTCGCCTTCCCCCTTAATCTCGCGCCACGCGAGGCTGGGGGCCTTTTTGCCATCGGGATGCACCTGCGGCACCTCGTCGCCTTCAGAAGGTTCCGGAGGCCCCGGCGCACCACCTCCGGGTACCGCCGGCGGCGCCAGCCCACCCGGAAGCGGCGGTGGCCGCGGCGGCGGTGGCGGTGGGCCGGCACCACGGGGCGGCGGCGGCGGTGGGACGACAGTGCTGGGCGGTGGCGGCGGTGGGACGACAGTGCTGGGCGGTGGCGGCGGTGGCGGCGGTGGGACGGCGGGCGGTGGCGGCGGTGGCGCGGCGGGCGCCCGAGGCGCCGGTGCCTGCACCTTGGGCAGCGTATTGTAGGATGCGTCCGCCACCATGAGAAAATGCTCCCGTTGGACATCGTACTGTTTGCTCTGTAGCACAATTTGCACGAGTCCGAGCACGCGCTCCCAAAGTGGCACGACCAAGGACTCGTCGGTTCCCGAACCACTAAGGTCGAATGCCAGCGCTGCCACGGTAAACAGCTCGCTGAGCGCCGATCCATTTTCTGGCCAGCAGCTCTGCGGCACGTCCATGAGCGCATACACGCGTTCGCCGTCGACGCGAGACTGATTGTAAAGGTCGAGATGAAGCACCCCCATCCCACCGAGCGTCCGCGCACAACGCATCGCAGCGGCCACCATCATCTTCTTGTTGGTGTCGCTGGCTCCCCACTTCAATGCCAACGACGCGTCCTTTTGCACCAAGCTCAGGTTCACCAGTTTTTTTTTCGTGTCGTCCTTCCATCCAGCAATCAAAAGGGGCACGCCGGCTCCAAGACGAGCCGCATAGATCATGTTGGATAGAATCACCATCCCCATGGTATCGTTGTCGACGGCAACCTCGTCACGCAACTCAAACCCAGAGACCTCTAGCCGTGCTAGCAGCTGGTCAGTGACAGTGTTCCACAAAAAGCTCCCGTCGATCAAGCAATTGCCACCCGCGCGCAAGCCCTCGTTCAGAGCCGCAACTGTGTATGCTCCAGACTCATCTTTGGTATCCTTCAGAATTTTGAGAAAGTCGTCACCCTTGACGCGATTCCAGTACGCAAGAATGCCTTCAATCGTGCGAAACAGGCTTTCATTTGTGTTGACGTACTCATCCATGGCCACCGCGTAGGTGTTTGCGTCTTGGAGCTCAGCAACGCGGTCCGGAGCGCCTAGCTTCCTTTCCTCCTTAACAAACGACGTCAACACGGCATTGATTCCCGCACGCGCCAACTCCGCCCTATCGAGGGTATACGTGTCGTCAAACAAGTCTGCCAGGTTGCTTGCGCCCTCTTGCGCCTCCTCTACCGACGGCTGCACACCAATGCTTTTGGGCACTGGCTTGCGCAACGTTTGCAAAAGGGGACCCAGGGTATCTGTCCCACGCTCCCATGGTGGCACGTACGACGGCATCGCTTCTTTGTTACACTAATTTTACAAACGGAGTTATTCAAACAATACATGCAACTGAAAAAAAACACCACTCACCCGAGCAACGACTGCCGTTCGGTTCCCTCTCGATTACGGCCTCCTTGACTATACTTGGCATCTATGCCCAACGGGACTTGTACGACGGCGGCCGCCACGCTCCCCGGCATGTCCGTCGCTGTCTCCTGCTCGCCGGTGCTCGCAAGCGCTTCCTTTACTTGATCTCTATTGAGGATTGAGTTCTTGAGCGTGCCGGCTCGCTGAAGATAGATTCCAGACATGACGACGGGCAGAAGCACCACCGCAAAGAGCGAGACGTACGCCACGTAGTGACGGACATTGTATTGAGCGGCAACTGGTGCCTTTGGACTCGGGTACTTGGGCGGCGACGGCGGTGGAGAGGGTGGCGACGGTGGACGCGGGGGCGGGGGTGGAGCGTTGGGCGGCGGCGGCCCGGGTGGTTTTCCGGGCGGAGGTGGCGGTCCACCCGGGGGCGGAGGCGGCGGAGGCGGTGACGGTGGTGGTGGCGAGGGTGGCACGCGCGGACTTGGCGGTGAGTGAGGGGGCGCGCTGGGCGGCGGTGGCTCCAACGGGGGCGGCGGCGCCGATGGCGGTTCAAACCCGATGAAGATGACCAAGTCGGGACGATAGTTGTAGGTGGTGGTGCCAGACTTTTTGATGCACGCGTGGAACTCCACGTTGCCAACGAGGCCCTCGAGGCGGATGCTGTGCATGACACTGGCATCGAGGGGACCGCCGTAGTGAAACGTCGTCACGTCACCCGTGGGGTACAGGAGCGTGTTGGCAGCGGTTGCACACCCAGGCAGCAGTCCTGAGAGGGGTGTGGCACGCGTCCAAATGACCTCGTCGCCAACCTGCAGCTCCCCTCCATCGTACGTGACCCAGTAGTCGACATTGTGGTTGAGGTTGAGCGTAAAAGCAGTCGGCGTCGGCCCGAGCACCGTGAATGTGACTCCGGGTGGGGAGGGCGGCGGCGACGCGGGTGGCGTGCTTGGTGCAGGAATCACCGTCTGCTCCGAGGTGCGCAGGGTCGGACGGCCGCAAATGTAGACTGGGTTGTTGTTGGCGTTGCGCAACTCGGTGGTGCCAAAAAGACCAGGTCCGGGCAACATGTTGAGTGCCGTTGTGTCACCCGTTTCGTCCGCAACGCGTTGGGATTCCATAGAGTTCACTAGAGCGTCAAACTGGACGCGTGATTGTGTGGACAGAGTGAGCGTAATCATGTACGTCTCCATGCCCACGCTGGAACCACAGTGCGAGGTGTCGACCTCGTGGATCTCGGCCAACCGGCGACCGGAGTTGCTCGTGCAAGGCAAAACATCCTTGCTGCCGTCCGATCTTACCACAGGCCAGGTTCCACTCGCGCCAAGCATAGTGGTGGGGCCAGTGTCGCTAGAAAACATGTACAGATACTGTCCGTTGGCTTTGACGTACTTGATTCCATTTTCCTCGTGCACTGTGATCGAGGCGTCGATGTCTGGACTCACGGTCGGCGTCATGGTGTTCGACACAAGGATGGGCCAAAAAGCATCATTGGTGTATGGGTTGACGCCCTCGTAGGCATACACAATGCGCGTCTCCGAGGTGCCGTGTCCATGCGCAGAGACGACGTGATCGGTGATTGTGAGGAACTTGTGGCTATCACAGTCCGAGGGGCTGTACACGCCCATCGCTGTCAGCGGAGGCGGTGCTCCCGGCGGCGGCGAGGTTGGCGGCGCCAAGGGAGGTGGTCCGGCGGGTGGCGGCGTTGTGGGTGGAGGAGTCGTTGGACTGGGAGCCAAAGGTTCCGGTGCGCTCGGAGGGCTGGACGGCGAAGGCGGAGGATGCAAGGGTGGTGGGGCACGCGGCGGCAACTCTGGCGGCGCGTCCGGCGGATGGCTGGGTGGTGGTGGCGGTGTTGGAGACGGTGGCACGGAGGGCAAGGGAGGAGAAGGAGGCAAGGACGGTGGCGCTGGCGGAGGCATGGAGGGTGGAGGGGGTGGAGGTGGCGAGGGCGGTGGGAATGGCGAGGGTGGAGGAGGCTGCAACGCCAACCATTCCGCCTCTGTGCTGGCGGTGCCAACCAGTGCGGCCGGGTCCAAGTGGGCCGACGTGGCAATCTTTGCGGCAAGCTGCGCCATGACCGTTGCGTCCACCGGTCCGCTTGTGGCTCCGTACTGGACGAGACGCCGGCGCGACGATGGCATCGCCTCCATCGCCAAAGCGACTTGTGCAACGAAGCTTCCGTGCGCCTCGCCGGGGCGCAGAGGCGCGGGTGGCGGATTGGGCAAGGAGGGTGGCGATCGCGGCGGCACCGGCGGTCGGGGAGGGTTGCGCGGAGGCGACGGCGGCACCGGTGGAGGCGACGGCGGCGAGGGCGGGGAGGGCGGCGGCTTGGGCGGCAGCGAGGGCGGCGGCCTTGCCGGTGGTTCAAAATGGCCAGGTGCGTGCGGAGGCTTGGGCGGTGGCGGACGACTGGGCGGACTCGGCGGTTGCGGCGGCGCACTGGGCGGCGGTGGGCTGGGCGGATGGTCCAGTGCGTACACTGCTGTGGCGGCGTTGCCAGTCGCAAACACATTGCCAGGGCCGTGCAGATAGCACGTGCCACGTGGCGCAGGGTACACCGTGAACCCATAGCAGTCTTGAGTTGCGTGGCACATTTGGCAACAGGCTTGGATGCCCATCGGTGCAACTGCAGCGTCCAGCGTTGTCAGGAGCGGACCGGTGTGGTCGTGCCCCGCGAGCGGCCCGCGGTAGAGCGAACAGTCGGGTGGGGTGGTGGGCGACGGCGGCGGTGGTGGCGAGGGCGGTGGCGGCGAGGCCGGGCTCGGCGACGGTGGCGACGTCGGGCGTGGCGAGGGCGATGGCGGCACTCGCGGAGGCGAGGGTGGCGTGACTGGCGATCCGTCACCGCAGCCGGTCGCCGAAAGCACACCGTTGGTACCCATGACGCGCCATGGCGATCCAGGGTGCAATCCAAGCGGCTGCGTGCTGGTGTCGTGCACATACTGGTACATTGCGTAACCGTTGACAGTCAGACAAAACTTGTCAAACGCCGTGCGGTCCACGCCAGTGGTGAGTGACAGCGTGTCTGGCACGGAAATGGCATTGTCTGCGTGTGCAACCACGTTGGCATAGTGTGGAGTGTGGTCCGTCACGACGGAGGGCGTGAGTGCGTGCACGTAGAGCGGCCGCCAGTCGGAGGACCCATGTTGATTAGGGAACGCACCGGTATCGTGTCCTGTTGCCACGAGAATCTCCAACCCACACCCCGTGGTGACGGTCGAGATCTCCAGTTGCGTCGCTGGCGTACTCGGCAAGGGCGGGGGAGTGGGTGGCGGCGGCGGCGTCTGAGGATGCGGACGTGCCGGGGGAGGCGATGGCGAGGATGCCATCGTGAACGCCGTGAGGCCTGGCGCAATCGGTCCTGCAAGTACGTTGCTATTTTTGAGCGTGCACAGCCCGGTGCCGTCGATTGTGAATCCATTGCACTCGTGGCTCTGTCGGCAGTGATTGCAGCAGTCGTGCGGATTCGTGAAAATGGGACCCGTGGTTGATTGCAAGGTGTCGCCCGAGTGACGATTGTATCCGCCTTGGATGTCCTGTGCGGCCGTGCGCGTAAACTCGTCGCACGCGGTAGCGCTGTTGAGGCCCGGGGGCGGTGGCGGAGCGGCCAAAAGGTAGACCTCCTCGCCGTGGCCATCGGTGGTGACCTCAAAGCCATCCTTCAGGAAGCAGTCGCCTCCGATGACTACAAAGCCGGTACACGGGCCACCCGCCTCCTGCAGGCGCCGGCTAGTCGACCAGCTGGGCTGCAGCGCGTTGGCGTCCCACTGCACCTTGGTGCAGGTCGCCGTGCCACTGTCCGGCACCTTGATGCCGTCGGGATACCCCAACCACCCAATGTCATCACGATAATAGCACACACATGTGTTTGCGCCGTCCCCAACACTGTATCCACCAAGACGACGCGATGAATAGCTATTAACGCAATAGTCTCGGCACGTGGCGGCATCGTTGCTGAGCAGGGTGGCGTCCTCGTAGTAGGGACTGGTGGCTTGTGTGGTAGTGGTCGAGGTGCGGCACAGTCCCTCGCCGACGACCTCCTCCGTCCACGCGCCGGTGTAGGACTTGTGGTACGTCTTGCTGCCACCGGTGGCCGAGAAGTCTGCCGTGTGCACGTCGCCCTCGGCCGGCTCCCAAACGCCAGCGTACAGGATGCACTCAAACGAGCCGTCCGCTGCCGGCATGGGTTGCACGCTGAAGCGCGTGCACGTGCTCGTGAGGGGTGGCTCCACGGAAGTGAACGGCAACCCCTGCCACCACTCGAGCGGGATGGAAAACGGATCGTCGCATGCTCGCGCGCAGTGGATCTCATTGTGCGACGGGAAGCTGGTGCTGTACAGCAATCCAGCGCCGTGCGCGACGCGATGCACAAGGTTTGTGCGCCAGTCGCTGCCATCGATGCCGTGCTCGTAGACGCGATTGTTGGTCATGACGTAGGCGTCGAGGGTAGGCGCACGAGGCGGTGAGGGAGGAGGAGGAGGCGACGGCGGCTGCATGCTGTTGCATACGACGCAGCACTGGTGCACGTCCATGGAGCCACCCAAGTTGGCCATGGTCAAGCGCGCAAGTGGCACGGAGGTGCTCATGTGCAGATTGTTGGCGCCGTTGCTGCTGATGTGATGGTAGCCAAAGTCGGAACACTGCTCGGGTGGCGAGGCGGGTGGTGGTGGCAGTTTCGGCGGTGGCGGCGACGGTGGCGGGTGCGACGGCGGTGCGCCACCACCGGGCGAGTAGGGAGGCGGTGGCGGTGCGATGACCACGTAGAGACCGCCCTGTGATCCCAACTCGGGGTCCTCCACAAGATTGCTTTGATGGGGCACGCCCCATGCAAGATCGACAAACATCGGTGCACGCCTAAAGTAGCACAGATCGGGTTCCTTGTACAAGAAGCCTTGGCACAATGGATCCGCTGCACAGGGAGTGCAGCACGTCTCAGCCACGCTAACAAACTCCTGACCGCCGTTGACTTGCGCAAGCACGCCCTCGGGTGCCTCGTCCGGAAAGGTCTGGCGCTTGCCCTGAAGAAAGACAAAGTGGTTGGCCTCGCACACGCCGGGAGGTGGCGATGCAGGTGGAGGAGGAGACGGGGGAGGTGGTGAGGGCGGTGGGTGTGGCGGTTCTGGAGGCGGTGGCAGTTGTGGCGGCGGTGGTGGGCTTGGTGGCGGCGGTGGCGACGGTGGAGGTGGCGATGGTGGCGGTGGCGATGGGGGTGGCGGTGATGGTGGGGGTGGTGATGGGGGTGGCGAGGGCGGCGGCGAGGGTGGCGGAGGTGAGGGTGGCGGAGGCGACGGTGGCGGCGACGGTGGTGGCGGCGATGGAGGAGGGCTTGGAGGCGGTGACGGAGGAGGCGGCAAGGGCGGAGAGCTGACAAGCGGGTGGTCGCTGGCCACCGAGGTGATTGCGGCGCCAGCATACCCGTTGCTTGGGTCACCAATCGTCATTGTGATCTGGATGACGGTATTGTGGTACAGGCGCTGCTCGAGGATGTCCGAGGGCCTGCCAATCTGCTCGTAAAAGTCGTGCCCGTTGCCGCTGTACGCGTCGGGCGCACCCGTGGCGCGTAGCCGAAAGTAAAAGACCCCCGCTGGAACCACGTTGCCAGGCACGTTGAAGGGGTAATCGTTGCCCGCTGGAACGTCGCCCGTGCCGTCAATGTACCTGCAACCTACTTGAGCATAGAACAAGTCGTCCTCGGGCTCTCCCGTGGCACCACAGCGGTTGGCATTGTTGCCCGACTCGCCGCCGTTCATGAAGGTGCCGCGCCAGGACATGTCGCCGCCATAGGTGTTGGGAGTGCCGTCAATTGCAAAGATGACTTGCATCAAGCCCTGGTTGCCGTCGGCGTCGACCATGGCGTTGAGGTTTTCGGGGTCTGTGATGGTCAGTTGGATGTTCACATAGCCCTCCTCTGCTGGAGACGAGACATAGTACTCGGCGCCATTGTCAGAGGCTTGCGCTTCTGCACTGTGCCCATCGGCGTGATAGCTGCAGCCCTTTGTTTCCGGGAACCACGAGATGGACTTGCACTCGGGCACCGTGACGCCAAGAGTTGCATCACAGCTTGCGCCGCAAATGAGTTTGGTGCACTCGCCAGGCACGCACAAGTTGATGCCCGCTTGTGACATTTCGTGTGCAACCACTTGACCGGGGCTTACCGGGTAGCCATTCTGCGTCATGTGCTGCACAGGGCGGTAGGTGCGCCGACCGGGTGGTCCTGTTTGGAAGGTATCGGCCAATACAATCTGTGTACTGGCCTGTGCCGGGTGCGCCGTCATCACATACGGCGACGCTGGCGGCTTTGGCGCTGAGGGTGGTGCCGGTGGGCACAGGTGCTGCTGTTCTTCCTCGACACAATGGCCAGTGTCTTTGTGGTAGCACGCAGCACGCGATTCGTCACTGTACAAGCGGTATCGATTGTTGCACTCAGCCGCGTTGCCATTGTATTGGGAACAGGGTCCCCTCATAAATGTGATCTCCTTGCCCCAGACGTGCGCCAGCTCTGGGCATGGCAGCGGCGCCAACGGAAACGGTGGCGGATGCGGGCTTGGTGGTGGTGGAGAAGCCGGTGGTGGCGGAGACGGACAGGTGAGCACCGGTCCGGCATGACATGCGCCAGACTCAAACTGGCACGCTTGATAGCCCCCACCGTCCGCAGGCACAATGTACGCCAGTATGCACTGTGCTTCCAATTGCGAGGAGCCACAGTACTCCACCTCGAGACGCCCCTGCAAGATGGCAAGCTCTGGACATGGCGGATCGCCCAAGCCCCCCGGTGCGGCAGGCGACGGCGGAAACGTGACCACCACTGTTGCGCCTGTGGCTGACGGGACGCTCGGTGGAGGCGGCAATGGCGGCGACGGCGGCGGGTTGGGCGCCACGCGGTAGCCGCACGATTCCGCATCGGAAGAGGGTTGCACCCAACGACAATACCTCCACCCGACCCCGTCGCATCCGCTGTCGTACAGGACCGTGCACGCCGGTGTCGCAGAGCAGCGCTGCTGTGCTTCGGCAAGCGTACCGGTCCACTCCGCGCTCACAAAGGTCGTGGGACCCCCCGCCGAATCAAAGCAGAGGCGCCGTGGCCAAAGGCCATCGGCGAGTCGGGTGCGTGGGTAGTAGCCTGGTGGATGGGACGCGTGCACATAGGCACCCGCCGTCAGCAAGAGCGACACGCCTCGCATGACACCCACTCCTGTCTGAACGCAGATGGGCGAGGATTATTCCGAATGCAGGTATGGGCGACAGCATTGAGTCATAACCCACAAAGCGTTCGCGAGAGATAGAAGCGACAAGGATGAGCGACCAGGGCACCAGTGTGACCCTCATCTTTTACAAAGTCGGCACCGAGTGGTGGAAGGAGCCCGCACTCAACCTGATCGCGGCAGCGGCGCAGTTGTCTTCGTACACGCACGTGGAGCTGGCGATTGGCGAGGCACCGGGGTCCGGCGGCCAGATGGCCAACGTGGCGCGCATCTTCAACGACGCGTGCGGCGTGGTAAGCTCATGCTTGAACAACTTGCCCACACACGCAAGCCTCCAACGGTGTGTGCACACCTCTGTTTTGCACAGGAATTGACGGAGCGAACGGGCAGGAACCCCGCGTACACCTACTTGTCACTAGGTTGCTCCAAGGCCGCCGAGCAGCGCATGCTCAGCTTTGCGCGCGCGCAAGTGGGCAAGCCGTTTAGCAACATGGGCATGGCACGCTCTCTGCTGTTTCCACGCGCAACCGACGGGCGGACCTACTATTGCGCAGAATTGGTAGCCGCAATCCTGAAGCAAGGAGGCCTAATGAGTCAAGACAGCAACCCCGGCGCCGCGACGCCGTACAGTTTGTACAAGCTGTACAACAAACAAGCCGCAGCGACCGCAAACCCGTTCACCTTGCGGCAAGTTGGCAGCGGATTGAAGATGACGAGCGTAGTTGCGGCAAGACCCGGGACCGCGCCCGCTCAGCAGCAAGCCGTCACGACGCCCTTGCTGGGTGGCGTCCTCTTGGCACATCAGGACACCGGCCGACCCATGATTGTCACCGGAGGCAGCGCGCGCAGGCGATCCGATTCGCCACCGCGTGCATCGTTCAAGCTGCTTGCCGCGCCAAAAACTCCGATGCAGCAGCAGGGCCTCACATTGTCACTCACTTCTCTGCGTTGATAAACTGTAAAGCGAGTGTGTGTGAGTAGGGAGCATTGGGGGTGTGTTGTTACATTTTGCAAGTAACATACGGCCCTAGGGCCATGGCGTCCATGCCCTTGTTGTCCTTGCAAACTCCCAAACAAGACCCGCCACCCGCGCCGCGTCCTGGGCCGCGTCGTGAGCGACGCGACAGCTACCAAAATGTTCCCAGCACTTCCGACACAGAGCGCGAGGATCCACCTCCAATACGGAAAAAACCCAAACAAACTCGCTTCCCAGCAACTCTGCGCAAGAACGAATTCCGCAAGGACGAGGGAAACGATAGCATGCACTGGGACACTGCGGCAATCGACAATTTTGGGATGCAGTACGACGCTGGCTGTTCCTTGGCGTGCTGCTGCTTGGTCTTGGCCGTACTCGCCATGCTCTTGGGCGGGGGTGCTTACTGGTATTTGTTGTACGGACTTCGGCGACTCGCACCACCGCCTCCCGCGTTGCACATGCTCACCGCACCGCCGCCTCCCATGAACTACTCCAACGTCTCCGCGTGCACCTGCCACCCGAGCCTGGGATGGTGCAGCTTTGCGCACTGCGCACCGTGCTGCCATCCAGAGTGCACCACGTCGCCCAACGAGCTGGCTGAGGCGAACTGCACGCAGGACATTCTGGCGTCGCCGTTCACGCCGCCCAGCACGCCGCCGCTCGCGCCCATGCCGCAAACGCCACCGCCAAGCTCGCCCAACATCAGCTACACATTGCCACCTATGCTTCCACCCGGTGCGATGATTGTGCACGACGATGGCAACAATGGCACGGACATGATTGAGGGCGAAATTATGCCTGGGCCAGCGCCGACCAGTCCGGCGCCACCCGACTGTGAGTACACAAGTGTGGTCATGTTCAACTTGAGCTTGGCGCCGCGACCACCATCACCCCCAGCGCCTCCACGGCCTCCGCCATTTCCGCCGTCGCCGCCCATGCCTCCACCGTTTCCACCGAGTCCTCCCATGGTGCCCTCGCCATCGTCGCCGCATCCGGAGCCGCCACCACCCTCGCCACCGCCACCCAGCCCTCCGCCATTCCCACCGCCCGCGCTGCCGCCAAGCCCCGCACCCCCCCCCATCCCCCCCCCCCCTCCGCCCCACAACCCCACCGTCAAACCCACCCTGCCCCCCCCCCCCTCGCCGCCCCCGTTTCCTCCCCCAAATTCGCCACCGCCTCCCGTGCCGCCGACTCCGCCACCCTTCAGCCCAAACCCCGGCATCCCGCGCACGTTCATGAGTCTTGAGGTCACATGGCCTCCGCGTGCGCCCTTTTTGCACGTGCCACCTCCCCCAAGTCCACCACCGCCGCCCGCACGCCCGCCCTACTCGCCTGGCACTTCGCTCCTCGACCGCTTAATCAACGAGGAAACCTATCGCAACATTTTTGAGGACGCAGCGTCGCCTCCGCCGCCTCCGCCGCCACCCAGTTTCCCGCCAGGCCAAGCACCCTCGCCTCCACCATCCTGCCCTCCACGGCCGCCCTTTGCACCCATCTACTTTTCGCCACAGTTTCCACCGTCGACGCCTCCGCCGCCCAGCCTGCCACCCCCATGCCCACCACCGCCAAGTCCTCCGCCTCCCTCGACACCACCGTCCTTGCCGCCGCCATCTCCGCCACCGCCCAACCCCTCTCCGCCACCCCCTTCGTTGCCACCGTCGACGCCACCCTCTCCGCCACCGTCGCCACCCCCAGCGCCTCCGCCGTCACCACCACCTCCATCGCCACCGCCGGCACCGCCACCAAGCCCACCACCGCCATCCCCGCCGCCACCACTCATCCTCATCGACTTGGTGGGCGACGAGGCAGCCGCTGCGACGCAGCAAATTGTGGACGACAGGGTGTATTACGACATGAAGTTTACGGGTGGCACAGTGGCCACTGGAGACTACGCTTGTTGGAAACGCGTGTCAATCGCGACCGACTGCTCGTTGTGCCCTAACCTGACGTACCCAGAGCACGGTGGCGAGGTGACCACGGACGCCAATGGAAATCTGATGCAAAACATCCTGCTGGACGGCGACATTGACGACAACTTTGTGGGTGGCATAGGCATGCAACCCACGGGTCGCTTTGTCCTGTGCTTGGCCAAGCAGGGCACCTTTGTCAGCGGGCAGATCCCCGCGGCCAACTTGTTTACGTACTATCCGCACGTCATCCTGTACACCAAGCACCAGCCGCCCAGTCCGCCGCCTCCGAGCCCACCGCCGCCTAGCCCACCACCCTCGCCACCACCACCCTCTCCACCGCCGTTGCCACCACCACCCTCACCTCCCCCGCCCTCGCCACCGCCTCCGTCGCCGCCTCCCACGCCACCACCTCCCTCGCCACCTCCCTTACCGCCTCCGCCCTCGCCACCCCAACCGCCCGCGTACCCACTCGACTCGTGCCCTTGGGGTCCTGCCACCAGCTTGGCGGACATCACCACCTCTGGCTCCACCTTCGAAATGATCTGCCAAGACGGCATGCGCTTTCTCATCACGCGCAACTGCTTTGGCAACGAGGGAGACTGCTGCCGCGGACGCGGCGGGAGATGGGTTTGCCCGGATCTTTTTCCTGTGATGTGCAGTTTGACCAGTCTAGGTCCGTGTGGAGGCGGCGACCAGCACTGCTGCACCAATGTCGGCAGCTTAGGCAGTTGCGATCTAGGCATTGGTATGCGCGAGTGCAACACGCCTCCGCCACCCTCGCCCCCGCCTTCGCCACCACCGCCATCACCTCCGCCGTCGCCGCCGCCACCATCGCCACCTCCAAAACCTCCTCCGCCTTCACCGCCGCCACCCTCGCCGCCACCACCTTCGCCACCTCCTCCGTCGCCGTCGCCGCCACCACCCTCGCCGCCACCGCCAAGCCCGTCGCCTCCACCTCCATCGCCTGTGGAGCCTCCACCACCGCCGAGTCCGCCGCCTTGCGACGACGCGTCGGTCGGCTTGATTGATCCGCGCACGTCGACGCACGGTACACTGCTCATGCATGTCCACTTGTCATGATAGTGTGTTGACACCTCCATGTTCCCTATCCTTGGCAGGTATGTCGTATGCCGTCAGCGTCATCCGGCTCATGGGCGATTGGTCAGGCCACATGCCCGACATCTCCAGCACCGGGCCCTATGTGCTCTGTTTTGTCATCGAGGACGTCGACAACTTGTTTGGAGGGGCGTACACGGGAACGCAGTTTACAATCCCCGATTTCATTGCACCCGTGGTCGGCCACACGGGTGGCAAGTGCGCCGCCGAGCTGCACGACGACTTCAACTTTGTCACCCGACAGTTTACGAACGCTGTGGACGGATACTTTCACACTTACATTGGGGCAGTGTCCTCGCGCAACTATGAGCCATTCTCGTTCGGCCTCGCGACGGGCTTTGGGGGTGCGACGCTGCGGTACCACCTGGCGCTCTTTGCCAAGGGCCCTGCTGGCACGGACTCGGATTCCTACACTTACCTACTCAACATTCAGCAGGCCTCGCAGACGGGCTCGGGGTCGGGCAATGCGTGCGCAAACTCTGACAACTACTGCCAGAGCTTCTCGTGGTTGGTGCCCTGCAACGACATGATTGTTGTGGAAACCTTTACATGGGGCGATCCGGACGTGACGTGCACGACCGACGTGACAACGACTTGTTATTGGGAGAACACCGCCTTCGAGCGTGCGCCCATGGGTGCCGCTGCCGCGTGGGGCAAGAGTATCCTGGGCGCCGGCTCCAGCGATCCTCAGCTGTCCGCCGGCCCGGGGTTTCTCGAGTGGTTTACGGATGCATCCAACTCGGCTCCCGAAAGCACGGGCTACAACGACGGCAGCGGTGGCTACTCCAACGTGGCGCCCTCGCCGCCCGGCATCTCGTACGACTTTTCCAGCGGCCGGCGGCGTCAACTCTACGTCAGCGAACTAGGTGCGATTCGCGACCGACAGCGCACAGAGGAGCGCAAGGCTATTTTCAACATCCTTACTGCGCTCAACGGCACGCTCGACCAGCCACCGTCCAAGGACAGACACCAAAATTACACGCGCCACTACCAGTGGATGGTGCTCAAGCACTGGCAAGAGTACCGTGACGCGGTGCTCAAGCCCAAGTGGCAGAGCGAGATTGATGCGTTTGAGCAGTCGGCGCACAACCGGCGCAGGGCGCAGGTCATCTGGCAGTACGATCCACCGCCACCACCACCCAGTCCGCCGCCACCCAATGCGCCCCAGTTCAACGTGTTTGGCGGCATGCCAATCATGCACTATCGACCCCTCTTCGAAATCGTCGAACGGTCCTACGAGGCACCCGTGCAAACGCTCAAAGACATCTTCGATGAGCACATCGCCAACCACAGCTACAACGCTACCGTCAAACAACTTGACGACAATACTTACCGCATCATCCTAGACATGAAAAACGACAACGTGGCGAATCTCACCGCACAGGGCATCTCACAAGCGTTCATGAATCATCTCCGCAGCCACACGGGCCTCGAGCTCACGCTGGACGACGAGGTCTTCCGCGGCTGGCGCACCATGTGCAACGGCAGTGTCGCGCCGCCACCACCACCCGTGGCGCGGTGGAACATGCTCGAGAATTGCGCGGCTGAGGCAGATCTCATCACCAGCGCCGACGAATGCGAGGAAGCGGCCGCCTTTCTCGGACACGGATTCGGCCACAGTTGGGGTGGCACGGGGTGCCAGATGTTTGGCAATACATTAGTATGGGGTGCTGCGTCGACACCGGCGCAGTATAACGCGTGCGGGGTGACCGCCTGCGTGGCGGTCAATGGTGCTGGGGTCGGCTGTGAGGACATACGGTGTGCCTGTCGCATCACGCCACCGTCAAACCCAAGCTACGCAATCTTGTAATCGTAGACGCGGTGTTTCGTATTGTTGTTGTTGTCTCAAACCACCGGTCTTACGAGTTGCGTATTGAATACGAGTTCAGACACAAGCGCGTTCGTAGCTTTGACTTTGGCCTTCCGCTGCTTGTGAATAGCACTGGACCGATGCCACGCCTGCTCGGGCAAAGGCCTGTTGATCATCTTGTTGATGTCGGTCAGATCGACATGGGCGAAGCCAATTGAGCCCGACACCGCGCGACAGCCGCTGGTGCGTGGGCACTCCGGCGCCCCCTTGGGCACAATACGGACGGCGTTTCCCTGCTGACTGGGGCGCGCAACCAAGCCTCTAGGAATGACGTGAAAGGAAATGGTGCCCGACTCGACGCGTGGAGGCGGGGACGGCACTGCGACCGTTTCCGGAGAGGACGATGCATTAAACTCAGGCAGCGCGGCCAGCGACGTTGGTGAGGCGACGCAAAGCGGCACTGGCTGTGAGAGGTGAGGCATGGCGCCCAGGTCACAAATCTCTTCGAATGAAAACTTGTCGGCGGAATCGAGGTCGTCGAGCGGAATGTCAACTGCCAATAGATCGCTGCCAAACGTATCGGCGACGCCATCTTCCACGGCGGCCTCAACGTCCTTCTCTTCCGGCGCCGGCTGACCCCGCACCTCCCGGACGCCGTCCGGGAGGTGCGCTGCGTACTTGTCAGACCTTTTGATGACTCGATGGAAGCGGCTGCGGCACGCGTCGCCGTCACGACCGGGCACGCCCATCGCGATGGTTTTCCACGGCATGCCGACGAGCTTCTTCACCAACGCGACGATGAGCCAATCCTCGGCTTCCGTCCAGGGGACCGGCTTGCTGGTTTGCATGGCCAACTGTTTCCAGCTCAAGGCGGGCGCCACCTGTGGTTGCGATTCCGTCACACTCTTGACACGCAAACGACTCTTGCATGCTGGGCGCTTCCGTCGGACCGCAGTCCAGTCGAAGCCCGTGTCGAGTGGCGTGGGCTTTCTGGTACGAGGCATACAGGCCTTGTAACGCGCTATCTGGTAAGGATGCAATCTGCAGTGTAAGGTAGCGGAGTCCCCGTTAGCGCACGTCCCTCGATGGACTGCAACGAGGGACTCAGTGCTACAAAGCTTCTATTTGAAGTAACCGACGCCGCAATTGATGCTGGGAATCCGGCTCAATTAAATCTCAAAGACATTCGCAACACCGCAAAACGCCTCAACAAGTTACTACAAGTCCTCGCGCGTCAAAAAGCCTACGAGCAGGCGCGCGCCACGGCAGAGCTTGACGCTCTACGTTCTGAAATGCATGCGGAGCTCGTCGACCGCGAAGCCAACGCGGCGCGCGTTGCCGAGCGGCAACGGTTTCTCTTCGAGCGTCACACCGCCCAAGTCGGACAGGCAAGCGCTGCCGAACGCGCTGCACAATCGGCCGCCTTTGTGGAGGCGGCCCTTGTGTCCCTCTGTCCCCACACCACACCACAATCTACCGGATGCGCACAATTGGCAGCGGAAAACCCCTAGTTTGGGGCCGGAGGCACGAGCTGCCGCGAGGCCTGTTCCACCTGCGCGGCGACCTGCGCGCGCGTAGCGAGTATTGTCAACATCTTAGAGGCCCAGCCTGCGATGTCGCGTGAAAGGTCCTCAATGTCTTTCGACTCGTTGTCCACGAGACGCCCCATTGTTACAGCCAATTCGCGGCTCGCTCGCGAGTCGGGCGGCGCCGGTCCGCCGGCCCGCCCGATTGCGTTCACAATTGTAAACAGTTCGCTCACGAGCCCCCACGACGCGTGCAGTAGTTCGTGCACGTGCACCACCTTGCCCTCCTCCACAAAGGGTCGGAGCGTTTTTTCCACTTCGGACATGCGCTCGCACAGCTTGTCATTGTTTTGCGCCGGCACGGCATCGTCGAGGCCTTTACCCTGACGCAGTATGCCAGAGATTGTCTTTTCCATGCTCTGGCGCCGCGACTTTGCTGGCTTGCGCTTCTCCTTCTCAATCTTGCCTGTGCCCGTTTGGCGCATCTGCAGACGCGCGGGCTCGTCGGCAGGAGCCGGTGCCGTGGCCGTGCCCCCTGGCGTCGTAGCCACGGGCATGGGCTTCTCCGCTGTCTTGGGAGGCTTCTTTTTGGGTTCGTCGTCGTCCGAGTCGTCTTCCTCCTCCTCGCTGTCCTCTTCCTCCGATTCCGAGTCGTCGTCTGATTCGCTATTGGAGCCCACGTCGGAGCCGGAGCCCGACATCTCGTCCTCCTCGTCATCGTCCGACATTGCCTTCTTCTTCTTCTTAGGCACCGGCGCTGGAGCCGGCGCTGGAGCCGGCGCAGGGGGCTTCTCCGCGGGCTTGGGCTTCTTGGGCGGCGGCGCCAGCGGCTCGTCCGAGTCGCTGTCGTCCGAGGTGTCGAGCGCCTCCTGGCGCTTTTTGGGGCTCGCAGGAGCCGGCTCCGGGGCCGGTGCAGGCTTGGGAAAGCGGTCTTGTGTCTTGAGCAGAGCCGCATCCGTCAACGTGTAAAGGTCTTGCTTGTTCACGTACGTGTCGTTGCACTTCTCAGCCAAAACACCCAGCTGTTCCAATGCCCAGTGCTCAGGCGAGTCCTCGTCGTACTCCGCAGGAAGCAGATCTGGTTTGAATGCGTGCCGCAACGCTTGCGCGGACGAAGCCTCCAGTCCGTCCACAACGAGCAGGCGGACGGACAACTTTGAAGGCGACATGTTCGATGCGCTTTCCATCAGCTTGTATACGTCCATGCATCCTGTCTGCACCTCGACATTCGCCTTGCTGCGCAGCATCGTCAAAATGTACTTGACTTGGTGGTCCACAAGGTTGCGCTTGCACCAATTCCCCATCTCAGGAGCGTACTTACGCACGTTTGCGGAGAGCGCTACTCCGTGTACCGGATCCAGGTTGTACATGATGTAATTGGGCTTGCCAGCGGGTGCATCGTTGCCATAGACCACGTAGGTGAGATTGGCAGAGACGCCCCATGTTGACCATTTGAACCACATGACTGGGACAATCGGGCGCGCAAACTTGGTGCTGTCGCGACACAGTGCGGGCAGTATGAACGCGTTGCCGCCCAGCTCCCATGACGTTGCCGCATGCCCCTTGGTCTGTGGCATCTTTTCGTACGACTTGTGCGTTGGCGCATAGAGCAAATTCTTCATGAGCTTCATCGCTCCGGCAGCATCCTCGCCTGGGACGTCTGTCACGCTGGCTAGGGGCTCACAGTCCTTGCCACCATATCCAAGCGACGCAGCAAAGCTATCGCCTTGTTTTGGAGTTGTCTTCTTGCTAGCCGGCGCGATGGACGGCGTGGGCGCGTTGCTTCCCTTGTTGAGCGAGGCCTCCGGAATTGCCGAGGCCGATGCCTTTGAGGCAGTCAAGGCGGGCGAAACTGGCATGCCGGACGAATTCATTTGGGTCGATCGCGTGACACTTTTTTGTCAACCTCTTGTGTCACACTCGTGTCACATTCCTGTCACAAGATAGCGAGTCGGACAGGCAAATACAGACGGCTAAAACGCGCTACCCGAGGACATACTACTCGTTTCAGAGTCAGTGTCTGCAATAGACTTGCCAGGGGAGCCAACACGCGTGGCTCCAATATCGGGCGACATGATACTCCACTCCGAAACCGACGAGGCGCCACCGACAGACCTCGAGCTCGGCGATCTCGCAATCGATTTGGGCCCGCCAGCCATGCCGCCGCCGCCCCGACGCGGCTTTTTCATAAGCGATTGCGTGCGCGGCAACACGATGAGCTTGATATGTGAAGACGCAACCATAGTTTTAGGCGGGCGTGTGAGGTATAACTGAAAGCACAAGCGGGCGACCCAGCTTCTACTGGTGTGCCTGCAAGCCAAGGGCTAGCGGGAGGCCCGCGCAACTGCTCCCCTACTCCGAGCGCTCTGAGCGCTGCTAGTGCTCCCCCATGAAATCAAGTTTCCAACACCTGTGCAGACAAGTGGCATATAAGTTGCACCTCAACAGCTCAACACCTTCGCCTCCACCCAGGGTGGAGCGCCGATTTCCAACACGCGTTCACACAAGTGGCAGACAAGTTGCATGCCATCGGCGTTTGGAAGTTCCAAAAAAATCTGGAACTTCCAACCCCCGGGGCTTGCAACTTTTCTGGAAGTCGAGGGGGCCAAAAAATCACGATCGTATCTCCCGGCCATTTCCCTAATCCGGTAAGTTTGAGTGTGGGCGTAACGGTTGGGAGATACGATCGTGATTTTTTGCCAGGCCCAACTTCCAGAAAAGTGGCAGGCCCCAGGGGTTGGAAGTTCCACTTTTTTCTGGAAGTTCCAAAGGCCTTTGGAAGTTCCAAAAAAATCTGGAAGTTCCAAAGCCTAAGGCTTGCCACTTTTCTGGAAGTTGGGTCCGGAAAAAAATCACGATCGTATCTCCCGGTCACTTACCAAATTAGGAACACCTACCCCACTACACACAGATACGCTTGAGGGACGGCGAAATGCACTCCTCGCCGCGGCCGCAGACGTCATGTTCCGCCAGCGACGGGGACCTGGGGCGCTTTCTCGACGCGGCCATCTTTTTCACGTGTGCCACAAACGCAATGGCCCGCACGCCGGCACGCACACGGTTCCAGTTGCGGATTGCACGAATGACAGGAGGCGCAGCCTCAATGGCGTGTGGGTCGTTCCAGATTCCAACCAGTATCGTCCAGGCAAGAATCTGTCTCTGTACCTTGGACAGTCGGTAGGGTTTCTTGGTGGATTCTTTGATGACGCCTCGTTGAACACGGTCGCAATGAGTGTACATTGCGACACGGAGCTTTTGAGGGTGCCATTCTGCCATGGTGCCCGGCCTGTCGATCCAGTGCGTCCATGCGTCGTCGTCCGGATACAGCTCTTGGTACTTGCGAAAGCCCCACTTGAAGACGCGCAGCGAACCGGCCTCGTGGAAAAAGGTCCACAGCTGAGGGAAACCCGACGGGAGGCGTGCGTCGCCGGTTCGACTTTTGCGCATGGTCTTGAAGGCAACCTTCCAGGCAACATCTGGCGAATCGCGCCGAAACATGCCGTCAAACTTGTCTTGACCTGCGGCCTCAGCCGGAGCGACGGCGTTCCGCGCGTGCAGGCTATCGCTGTCCAATTGCCAGGAGCCGTGCTGCTCCGCCCATGCCTCATCGCGGCGTTCCACAGTCTCCAAGGTCGATTCGAGTACCATAGTCGCAAAGTAGGCGGGCGGGAATCAGAGCGTGCCACTGTCACTTGCTTGGGATACTTTTATCTCGGTTGGTGTCTACACGGCCGAGTTCGAAGGGACTTCCCCCCCTTGCGCTAAATTAGTAACCCTTTGCCGACTATAAGCAGGCATGATTCTCGCATGTCAGACCCTTGTGTCGCCGCGCGGCCAGTACATGTACATGCTCGCCCATCAACAACCGGACGGTTCCACGGTCATGTCGATCGACCTCCTGCGCCATCACGACGAGCACGGCATCCTGCCGCAGTGTGACATCCTGGATGAGCTGCTCGCGGACGTGGAGCCGTTGCCTGTTGCAGAACCCGTCACGCTTCCGCCCGCAGTTTCAGCACGCGCCTCCAATGTCACATTGCAACAATGCGCGCGCATCCGGCACGACATGCTGACTGACGCGCTCATGATCAAGTTTGTCGAAGTGCACGGTCCAAAATGGCGCGCACTTGCGCGTTCGTTAGGGGGCAGAAAAAAGGGGTACAGCGACGACGTGGTGCGCAACCGATACATTCGAATAATGGAATCGTCCGGAACCCCATACGAGACCCAGCGCGTGCGCACAAAGATACCCTCTAAGCCGACGACGAGGTATGGGCGATGGACGTCCGCAGACGACGAACTCATTGCAAAAGGCATGCAAGACCATGGACGTTCGCGATGGGGCGAGATTGCTAAATTATTCGAGGGCACGCGCACACAACAAGCGATTCGTAACCGTGCACAGCGCATAGGACTCTGTGACCCAATCAATGCACACACACCGCCGCTCCCAGAGTCCCCTACTACAGTAACCACGGTGTCTGTAGAATGAAGCGCTCAACGTTTTTCCAAATTTCTTACGAATTCCTGCGCCAGCTGCTCCAGATTCTCGTTCGCCTTGTCCACCGAGTTGTGGCGACGGTGCAGTAGCTCGAGGATGGTAAACTTGGGAACCACGGTGACGTAGCGCACCTCATCGCGCGTCTGGCCTACGCGGCGGATGCGACCGCGCAGCTGGTGGCGCTTGGCCGCGTTGCTGCCGTACACGCCTGTCACGATGGAGCCCATGCGCACGAGGTTGTACCCCGTGACATCGTTCTTGGTGACAAGGATGATGCCAATCGACGGGTCATTGGCGTTAGTAATTGTGCGCGCTGCGGCGCGGATCCCATGAGTCGCCGTGCAATCGTTGATCATGGTTAACGCCGCTTCCAGCCGCTCATTGCTGTCGAGCACCAGCAAGCACCCGCCGCCCTTCCGGTCCAGCTGTGCCTCCGCGATCGCCGTCTGTACGAGCTGCGACTGCGAGGCGTCCAGACACAGCGCCGCCGCCGCCGTCCAGTTGCGGCCCGACTGCAGCAGCTCCGTGTGCCGCTGCTGGTCCGCGGAAGGCAGGTCAAACTCCACCAACACCTCTTTGCTCTCGATGGGCAGCTCCACACGCGCCGCTGCCATCATGGCCGACGCGACCAGCTGGTTGTCCCGGCTCACAGGGAATCCCACCGTGTCCTTGAGCCAGTCCAGTGCGTAGGGCTGGCTGGGCGAGCCAATGGGCGTGGCGGTCATGCATACAAACTTGGTGCAAAGGAGCGCCGCCTCGCGCATCGTGGAGTTGCGGATGGCCGCAGTGTACATGTTGTGCACCTCGTCAAACACGAAAAAGGCATTCCTGGCCGCCTTGAGAAACTTGGTCTCAAGCGTCCCACGCGCGGCACCGTTGCTAAACCACTCAAAGCCCACAACGTTGATGGCGTTGCGCTCAAAGACGGGGTCGACGCGCTCCACTCTGACCACCGACGTGCCCCAGCTGAGTGTCGCCTCCTGCACAAACGTGTCGATGACCGCCATGGGCGTCACCCAGATGATTGTCTCAACGCCATTGCGCTGCTTACCGTATTGCACGGCGTAATTCAGGCCCACAAAGGACTTGCCCATGCCAGTCTCGAGTGACACAAAGTGCCCTTGTGTCTTAACCACCGCCTCGCCGTCGCGCCGCAGCATCGTGTTGACGAGTGCCGTCTGGTAGTCAAAGGGCTCCTTGTTGCCAGGCGTCTCCCAATGCGCCTGCATCTCCTCCGCCACTTGCTTCCAATGTGCCATGCTCTCGCCAGCACCCGCCGCTCCCTCGTCCACCATTGTCGCCACCTCCTTCTCGACCAGCCGCAGCAGCCGCGCATCCTCCACCTTGAACATCGGAACTTGCTTGGGCGTCAGCGCGCCGGGACAGGCGCGCGACGCCGCCAGCAGCATGCGCCACACCAACGGATCCTCCGCCTGCACCTTCATCTGGTCGCTGCCCATTTCACCTTTGAGCCCCGGGGTTGGCATGGCTACCAGCACATACTGCTGCTTGAGCATGCTCAGCATGCGCAGCAATGCCTTCTGCCAATCCACGTCCGAGGGCAAGGAGTGCTTAGCATCCCGCAGCATCTTCCGCCAGTCCTTGAGCATCAACGGACCCATGTCCGGCGGTGACACCTCCTTTACCCACGCGAGTACCTGTTCCTCGTCCTGGAGGTTGAGCGTTTCGGTTGTTTCAACTTCCGTGTACGCCACCGGCATTTTGTTCGGTGCGTCGAAGCTCCACATGACCTCGGCCTTCCCGGGACCAGTTACCTTGTAACTGCCTTGCCCGACGTGATACACAAACGTGTACCCCGGCATCATGGGAGAGTTAAATTTGTACTTGCCTATGGCCCGCGCCCGCTCAATTGCCAAGCGCTTGGCGGTAGGCGTGGGAGGTGGCTTCTTGGAGTTGTCGTTGGCGTGCGCCGACACAAAGTTGATGACAATTTCGCCAGGCTTCTCCACAGGCAAGATGACGAGGAGTGACCAGCTGTAATCCTTGCGCTGCCCACCCGGGAAGAAGTTGTCAGTGGCGTTTTTTTCTGCCGTGGTCTTGAAGCGGATGGGCCCGATGGTCCCGACGCCCGCAGACATGACGCCATAATCGAGCGCCACCTCATTTGTCATTTTTGTCGTTCGCGGCATGCCCGTTTCTGCAAGCCTCCCGTCCCATCGCGTAGACTTGAGCCCAGGAAAGACGTTGACCTGCACGACCGACTCGGCGTAGCGCACGGCCAGTGGGATTGCCGCTTCCTCATCAAGAAGCCGGTTGGCCAGCCGCGGACTGAACCCGGTCACGCGGTTGAAGATGAGTTTGAAGCGATTGGCAATCGTGTCGTCCACGCCCTGCAACGTAGGAAACTTGAGCAGCGTGTGCGCGACGCCGCGGTAGACGTGCTGATCAATCAAGTGCTTGAGCGGGACGACGCCATCAATGTCGTTGGGATTTGCCTTGATGAGGATCTTGCCCTCGGGCGTCGCCATTTTCGCCACCTGCTCAAACATGTCCATGTCGCTCTTGAAGGAGACCAGCGTGCGCAGCAGCGTCGCCGCCTTGTGCATCTCTGCCTCGATGGCGCGCCCCGCCACCTCCGCGCCCACAACGTTGGGCCGCCATGCAATCACGTTGGAGGAGTGCAGACTTGCTGCCATGACGTGCAGAGCACTCTTGATGACAGTCTTCGGCACATAGTAGTCGGTCACTTGCACGCACACCGTTGCCGCACCCAAGAGCGCCGCCAGCACCACACTTGGATCGCGCTCCTCCAGCGTCACGCCCGGCATGCCCTTGAGCATGGGCCGCTCCGGCCACGCGTCCTCCACCATGGTCACTCCGAGGCGCTTGAGGGCGGCGACCTGGCCGCGGACGTACAGCCCAATGTCTGGCACAAAGCCGCCGCCGCGCGACGTGAACGTGATGGCGAGCGCCACCATGACCAGGATGCGCCCGTCGACGCGCGTGATCTGCGGATACCCCTGTGGCGGCAGCGGTATTTCCACGAAGTTTGCCTGCACGCGCGCCATCTTCTGGAAGCACGACTTGAGCGCACCAAAACCCACCTTTGGGCCAGAGAGCACGCCAAAGGACGCTGACACATAGTCGCGCGCTGTGTTGGGGTCCATGTTGCCCAGCATGCAGACCCTGTCCTCCCGCCCCTTGCCGTCGCGCACCTTGTACTCGCACGCGTTGGTGCGCAGGTACTCTACCTCTTCCAAGACGATGGTTTGCACCTCGTCCATGGTCAGCTCCGTACCAGAAGGGGGCATCACAATGCGCTTGGTTCGGCCGCCGTGCGTCTCAACGTCATAGTGTTCCTCTGCATGACCCGCCCCGCAAAGGATCTTGGTGACATTGATGTAGACCTGGTCACCAGGCTTTGGATCCACCCGGCCCGTGCTGGACCCCTGCACCCATAGGTGAGGACGCAGGGCAAGAAACCCCGGACACGCAGCCTCTTGGGACACCTTTTGCGTACAGTCCAGCTCTGCGGCAATCTGTCCGGTGGTCACGGCCTCACCACTGTCCACCCATTTGACAATCTGCGGCGAGCGCCACCACGCACCCACCTCCAAGATGCGTACGGTGAGTGGATCGCGTCCGTCGATCTGCTGCGGTGCCCCGCCACCCGGCCGTGCCGCCGTCCACCCAAGCAACCCCTCCCTGTCGCGCGGCTCTGCATAGGGCTCAAACAGTTCAATGAGCTGCTGCGCTTGCACAGTGGACACACCAAACTTGGCGCCAAGCTTGGCGGCCCACCCCGGTTGTCCCTCCTTGTCCCACACGTCACGCGCAAACTGACGCTGGCTTTGGTACGGCAACACAGCGCCACTGACAACCTTGAGCTTTACGCCCGCCACCGACATTCTTGCCACCTCGGTGCCCGACCGGAGTCCCGTGTCCGACTCCCTGATACCGCGGATCTCCGCACCGGCATGTGCACCGAGCACGTTTACCGTCCACCAATCCGCAAACTTTGGCTGGCCCTCGAAATCGCGCTTGGGGGCCATAGTGGGTGCTGAGGCGGGCGGTCTGGGGTTCTGTCCTTGTAGAGACAGTCGGGCAAGGGCTTGCATGTGCGCACTTCGAAGGGACTCTCGACACGCGCCTACACCGTTAAATAACGGTTACTAAGTTATATCCACAAGTGGGCGTCCGAGAGTCCCTTCGAAGTCGTGTTGGGTGCGTAGGAGGCAGATTCGACCAAGTTCGCTCCGGTACCGGCCCCCGTCACTCCCGCCACTCCGGATTGCGCGCCCGCCTCAAACGCCGCTCACCTTCCCTTTTTCGGGAATGATCCCTCTCTCTGCTCTCAGAATGTCCGTCGCAACCCTCACCTCTACTGCGCTCGACTCTGAAATGCCGTCTCATGAGGAGCTGCGTCGTCTCTGTCCCACGCCTCCGGCAAAGTCGGACGACGAGTGCAGCTCCGTCACGTCCATGTCGTCGGAGGAAGAAGTCGAAGATGGCGAGAGTGACAGCGAGGCCGGGTCATCGGCTGTGGTTCACAAGCGCTGGAAGCTTCGTGGCCCCGTCATGAACTGGGGCGAGACGCGTCGCGCTCACATTGACGAGTGCTTCCACGTGTTTGCCTCCGAGGGCTTCATGTACTTTGACGAAATCCCGCCCGCCATGGCGCGTGTCGTAAAGTGTCTGCTGCATGTCGTCAACCACCAGGACCATTGGGCTCGCCGCGGTTACATGGCCAGTCCCGCGTTCTGGGCCTGTGTGTTTGTCATGGATTCGTACGCGCGTCGGCCCGAGGGGTATCAGGTTCGCAACAAGAGCATCGAGGTCCTCAACCACGCCAAGGAGGCCTGGACTCTCGACAACATGCACAAAGTTCTCGCCGGTGAGAAGTCGCAATCGTTCAAGGACCGCGCGCAATCGCAAGAGTACCTCACCAATGTGCCCACCGGCCGCGGCTTTGGGCGCGCCGTGACGCGCAGTGGCCTCAAGCTGCGCAAGCTCGGCGTGCATGACCTTGGCAACCGACCATCGGTGCGTGTCAAAAAGATGAGGACGCTTCTGGAGCTTATGCAGCTCGCCGGCCTCGAGCGACCGCATGAGCGCATTTGCAACATGCAACCGCCAGAAACACACAAGTTGAGCATGGCCAACAGCGCCCGCGAGGCTGCCATGGAGCGCATCTCCGCCGAGTGGGATGATAACATTGCCGTGCGCTCCGCAAACTTTGTGCGCTCGCGCGCGGCCATGGTCGGACCACAGTGTCCCCAACTACCGCGTGCCCCCTCACCCATCTCGGCGCCATGGCACCCTGCCAACCGTGATGACCATGACGATGCAGTGGACGTTGGTGACGGCACGTTTGCCAAGGCAAAGCCACGCCCCAGTGCGCACGCGTGCGAGGATGGCGAAAACATTGTCGCCGTACCCGTCGCTCTGCCGTCCGACGACGAGGAGGACAAGCGCGATACCAAGGACGACAAGATTGCGCGTCTGCAGAGCACACTCAAGCCGACGCCCAAGACGGTGCGCGTGCCGCCACTCGACACGTCGCGCCCTTCCAATGGCGATCGCGATGCACGCAAGGCGGCCAAGCGCGCGCGCAAGGCACTCGAGCAAGCAGCGCTGACATCCGAGGGTCCCTTCGAAGAAGCGCCCGCTACGACGCCACCTGCTGTTGAACAGTCGCGCGCTGTCTCGCCGTCACTCGCCATGGCGCCTGCACCGGCGCCTGCACCGGCGCCCATCCCCGCTCAAAACGAGCGCATGCTGGCACTGCAGGCACAAATGGCCGCACTGCAGCAGCAGATGGCAGAGGAGCAAGCGGCGGTGGCCGCGGCGGCCGCCGCGGAGGAGGCCACGCGACAAGCGGCGGCGGCCAAGGCGGAGGCCGCGCGCGTTGCGGCCGCGCAAGCAGAAGCAGAGCGACAGGCAGCAGTCGCCGAGCCGGTGGCCTCTGTGCCACCCTCCATTTCGGAAACCAACACGCACGATTCCGACTCGTCCGACCTCTCCGACTCGGACGAGTCGTCGTTTGACAGTTGTTTGCAAGAGGAGGACCAGGCAATCGAGGGAACATACGAGGGCCCGCGCGAGGAGACGGGCGACGAGGGGTCCGAGCTCGTGTCGTCGGCGCTCGAGGGTGGCAGCAGCGAGGAGAGCGACTCGGAGGATGACATGGCGTTCATCAATGCCAATCAACAGGAGGCGGCCAGTGCGGAGGTGCACGAGCAGGCCATGCGCGACGCGGAAGAGACCGCCGAAGAGAAGCGCATTTCAGAGCATGCCAGAAAACGCCTCGAGCGCTCCACCAAGGCCCGCGCGAAACAGATTGCAATCAATGAGGGCAGGTGCAACCAAGCTCTCTCCAATCAGGAGCTCAAGCTCTTGGCATGGCGCGATGCGCTCGACCCGGACCTCCTCGACCAAGGCATCATTCAAGTCGTGCGCAAGAAGCGCATCACGCCCTTCCACATCCAGATGCGTCGCCGCAAAGAGGCAGCCGAAAAGGCGGCTCGCCGCGAGGCTCGTCGCAAGATGGCGGACGCGCGTGCCGAAATCAAGCACCTGCAAGCCATTGAGCGCGCCGAGAACAAGGAGGAGGCGCGCAAGCGCATCGAGGCGGAAATCAAAGCCAAACAGGAGCGCCGTCGTCTTCGCGATCAGAATCGCATTGAGCGCGCCAACCGTAAGCTGACGTGCTCCATCAACAAGGTCATGCAGCGCGCACGCGTGACCAAGGAGCGTGCACAAGAGAAGGCGCGCAAAAGGCTTGCCACTGCACAAAAGTACGGCAAGTCGACGCTCGTGCACTTTGGAGGCACCGAGGAGGACGGCAGCACCAGCAGCAAATTCACGCTGTTTGTCGCGCCACCCAAACCACAGAAGGCACCCAGTGCGCCCAAGCTGCCCAAGCGCAACGGCTATGCGGTGTTCAACTTGTCATGCCATCAGTACGAACGCCTCGACAAGCACGGCATCGAAACACCAGTGGAAATGTCCGATCCATACAAGCGCGTCAGCGTCGACTTGCCGCCGCAATCCAATGGCACCAAGAGCACGCGCGGTGCCGCGGCGCTCAAGGCGCGCCAAGAGCGCGAAGCCGTCCTCAAGCGTGAGCGCGAGGACAACGATTCGCTCCCCATGCCGCCGCTCAAGGTCCGGCTGCGGCTTTAGTAGGCGTTTGTACAATTTTGTGTGGTGTGTAAGTTTGGTGCAAGTTTTGTGACCGAGTGTTGGAAATGACTTTATGCTTTCAAATGCAACGAGACAATGCTATAAACCCTTACTCCTCCGCGTGCTCCCTCGGACTCTCGAGTCCCATGTTTTCCACCAAGGCGGCCAGCGCCGGCGACGGCGCTCGTGCCGGGAAGCAAAGCCTGGTCTTGCGAATCGGAGCACGCGGCGTTCTGGGCCGAGGTTGTTGGTTTGGGGGCGTCCGCATGCCCTTGGTCGCGGTGGTCACGCGCTCTGGGGTTCCGACCATTTGAGGCGGGCGGATAAGGCGGTGACCGAGACAGAGACAACAAGAGGGTGCAGCGATGACGTTCGCCTTCAACATCCCGCTCCCCGTGCAGCCTAAATCCACGGATGCCGGTCCCTTGGCGGCGTTGGTCAACGAGGGCGAGGAGGCGGCGGACAGGCAGGTCCTTCCGCTTGCGAGCCGGCAGTTTGTTGACGAGTATGCGTTCACGCGCATGGGTGGCTGGAACGTGACGTTGCGCTCGTCTATCATCCGGATCACCTTTTTCAAGCTCTTGGGCACTGGACTGGCCGCGGCCTTCATGACCGTGTCGCCCCACATTGGCGCCTACACGGCATGGTCCCTCTCGCTGTCGGCGGCCGTCAACTTTGTGGCCTGTGGGCACTACTGGTACGTGCTCACACCGATCTTGTTGTTAACACGACAATCCCACCGACACGCTTGTTTTTGTGTGTGCTCAGGTACATTTGGGCGGTTCGTAACCAGACCTACCGACTGCCCAAGTACGACAAATTCATGTCCGAGGTTGGACGCGCTCCCGCCGAGAAGGTGGCCCTGGTGGACAAGCAAGAAGAAGACGACAAGAGTCGCATCTACTTTCAAGAGATCACAGTCGACGGGTTACGTCATTCGGACTGGCTATGTACTCTCGTGCTTATGAGCCTCGACTTCGGCCATTTGCGCCAGTATCTCAACTACGCGACCGCTGGCGTCATCCCCGACATGCCAATCAAGAAGCACTGGGTTGCGAGCTTGCAGGCACTCATGATCTTGTTTGCAAGCATCTGGCGCTTCTACCTCAACGAGGGAAGAACTTACCTCGGCACGGATCGCAAGCCACGGGAGCTACACCCATGCGTCATCGGGGTGGCATGGGGCTCGCTCGCTGTGTCCTGTGGCATTTTCGGAGTCGTTGTGTGGGCACTGCTCGACGGGCTGCCGGACTGGTCGGACACGTTTCCGGAACACATCAACACGGACGTGACTTGCATGCGCGTCCTTGTGCTCATTTGGGTGGGATACCCCATAGTTGCAATTCTGCCACGAATTGGACATGAACAACTGGACCTCCCTGGCTTTGAATACAATGCCGCTTGGAGCTTTTTCAAGGACCTTGGCTTCGCCTTCCTGGACGTTGCCTCCAAGGCTGGCCTCGCCATCTACTTTGTGCTCAAGGCATCGTGGGTCGATGCAGCAACAGAGAATGCGCTTGTGGCTGCGGGCAAAATTGCCTTGAATGTGACCGTATAGATGAGCGCTAAGCATGATGTAATAACTCAACACACAAACAGTGAAAATAGAGACAGCGTGACTCCCTTCGAACTCCCCGTGGCCGCGTTGGCGTGAGCTACTGGTAAGAAATCATGTCAGTACGCACGTCGACGGTGTGTGCCTCGCCCAGCGAGCGGTTAAAAGCCGTTTTGGGCGTAGGGTCAACGCCCGCGGCCATCCCGTCAGCGTCCATGGTGCACCTTTTTGGACCACGCCCACCTCTCGACGAGTCGCACGAGGATGGCAAGAGTTTGTTTGAGCGGTTGGAGCCAGCGCTGCAAGAGGCATTGCGGCAGGACGCAGTCGCGGCTGCAGCTGCAGCAGAGGATCAGCAGTTGCTAGAGCAGCAGCAGTTGGAGCAGAGGCTTTGGTGGCAGTGGGTGCACGCCATGCGTGAGGGGCGCGTGCCACATCCAGAGGATTGGCAACCAACCACAA
>Ga0310343_10000059_pt1 | contig 42944 bp, 70 predicted proteins | sample HC15DNA2025_MG_FD_203519 | JGI IMG/M metagenome (GOLD analysis project Ga0310343, IMG submission 203519) | Marine microbial communities from station ALOHA, North Pacific Subtropical Gyre - HC15-DNA-20-25_MG | ecosystem: Environmental > Aquatic > Marine > Oceanic | place: Pacific Ocean: North...
TTATGATTCCCGCCGCTTCGCCGCACTGAACCTTCCCCTGGCGGAGCCACACGATTTCGGGGCGTAGCGCAGCCTGGTAGCGCACTTGCATGGGGTGCAAGGGGTCGAAGGTTCGAATCCTTCCGTCCCGACCAAATAAAACGAAGAGGGTCAGTGACTTACGGGCACTGGCCCTTTTTCGTTTCTGGACCAAATCAAAACAAAATCAAAATGAAATCAAAACTCAGCCGGTGATCTGGCTCAAATCCAGGTCGGCAACGGCCTCGGTCCACACCACCTCTTCGTGATCCGCCTCGTAGTTCTTGGTCATCTTCCGCGTGCTGTGCCCGGCCAGCTTTTGCCCATCCTTGCCCGCTTTTTTGTACAGGTGCAGGCTCAGGGCGCGCAGCTCATGGAAGCCCGGCTGTTGGGCCGGTGACCAGTCTGGGTAGGGATTGGCGGCGTCCCTGGCTGCTTTAAATGCCCGGGTGAGATAGCGGGTATCGACCTGGGTCCAATGGCGGCCGCTCGCTACCCGGCGCTCCGGCTTGCGGTGAACCAGGAACGGGGAGGGCACGTCATCCCGGCAGCGGGCCACCAGAGCTTTGAGCTGCGGCGTCATCGGTAACCGGATCCAGCCGGCATCACTGGCACGCCGGGTCTTGTGCTGGGCAACGTGCAGCGCGTCGTCCCAGATGTCATCAAACCGCATGGTCGTGATGTCCTCGCGGCGCTGGGCGGTCAGCAGGGCCAGATCAATCGCATTCTGCAGCCAGGGCTCCGCCACGGCATAGATCGCCTGGACGCCGGCCACGGTATGCCGACGCCGCGCCTTCTTCTCGGGCCTGGGTATCGTCGCCTCGGCGGGGTTGTCCGCCACCAGACCTTTTGCGGCCGCATGGTTGAGCAGATCCGCCAGGATGGCACGGGCCTGATTCGACGCCCGCGGCGTCAGGCTGTCGAGGAACGCCGAGACCATGCCGATGGTGATCTGGGCGACGTCACGCTCGCCCAGCGCCGCCCGGATCTGCCGGAAGCGCACCGCGTACAGGTCCAGCGTGGCCTGGGCCAGCTCCCGGGGCGGCAGTACCTGGGCCTCGTAGTAGTCCAGAAACCCGTTGAGGCTCACGGAATCGCCCATCACGTCCGCCACCAGGTCGCCGCCGGCCATGAGCAGGCCGTTAAGCTGGTTCGCCGCGGCGACGGCCTTGGCGCGATCTACGCCCATGCCGTGCCATGTCCCTGTGTCCGGCCGGCGGTACTTGAACGCCCGGCCGTTCGCATAGAGGTTCGGCGGCAATCCGCTGTTTCGCTTCTTCCTGGGCCTCGGCGCCATCAGCTCGCCCTCAGTACGGCATCGACCAGTTCGTCGCCAGTCTGGCGCTGGTAGGCCGTCCAGTCCACAAACCACAGCTTGCCCACCTGCTGCCCGGGCAGATCGCCGCGCTTGAGCTGGTTGCGTATCGCCTGGGCGGTGAGCGGGGTGCCGTTCTCACCCCAGACCCGCCGCTGGAACTCGGTGATGTTGATCAGTTCTCGCTGGAGCATTTCAGCCTCCTTCCTCCTGGGTGAGCAGGGCACGTGCCTCCGTCAGTGCCTCCGGCATTTCGCCATCGGCATAAAGCTGGCCGGCATCCCGGCAATCGCCCCATTCGCCATCCACCTTGACGGCGTAGATTTCGAGCATGTCGGCGGCTTTGGCGAGCGCTGTTTCCAGAGCTGCCATGCGCTCCCGCATCTCCGCCAGTTCCCTTTCGGCCACCGGGTTCCCGGCGGTCACGTCGTAGAGGTCCAGGTATTTGCCCATCATTCCTCCCTGCCGCGCTGGCCGGCCAGCGCTTGCATGGTTTCGGACCACCACAGCCGCTCGGCGTGCTGTCCGGCCTCGTATGCTGCATCAATCAGTCGGGCCAGAGCCGCGCCTGCGTGGTCATCATCGAGGGCGACAATTGCGGACCCATGCCCTGGCACGTGGAAACAGGCATGGCCGGAGCGATCATCGGGCGTCGCGGAGTTCGCGTACCATTCGTATCTGAGTTTCACTGCTCCCCTCCCTCTGCCATGGCGGCAGCGGCGCGATGGTCGAGACTTGCCGCTTTGGCGTTCCATGCCTCGATGTTCACGCCGCGAAGATCATCGCGCTCGGTGCCCCAGTATCCGATCTCTACCCCGATGGGAGTAATTTCGTACCAGCCCCAAGCGCCACCGTCTGTCTCTCGGTGCCGGTTTTTCTTCCGCTCAATACGCAGCACCGGGTCTCCGAACATGAATCCGTTGGGTGGCCGCCGGCGCGCGATATAGCGAGCCAACGCCGGCAGATAGTCTTGTGGCTCCAGCAGCTCGCGGTCTGTGCGCTCAGCGGTCATGGGTCACCTCCACCGGCACATGCCAGGGCAGTTCGCGGAACGGGTGATGTGCGTAGTAGCCGGAGTAGGGCAGCAGGGCCATGAATAACCGGTACCAGCCGGGCATCCAGGTCGGCACCAGCTTCACGGTCAGCAGGTACGCTGCTGCTCCGGCGATCATCAGTGCGATGTGTCGGGTGCGCTCAGTCATTGGGTTGTTCCTCCTGTATGGGTGGCCCGACCAGAATTGGATAGGCGGGATCATCCAGTTGGCAGACGAAAAGAAACAACCCAAACAGCGCCTCTGCGACAACCAGCAGTGCATCCAGGGCGACGTGCTTCCCTGCTACGGCTGGGCACTCGGTGTCGAGATCGCCGAGCCACACTGGGATGCCGAACATCCGCCCATGGTTCGTGTATCCGGCGGCTAGCGCTTCCTTCTCAGTCAGGAATCCCAGCATCACTCACCCTCCTTCCCGGCGCGGAGACGGGCGGCTTCGGCGCGAAGAAATCCTGCTGCTCGGACCAATGTTTCGGGGTTGCCGGGCATCCGCTCAATTTCAAGCGCGGCCCATTCAAGGATTCCGGCTGGGCATGCCGCTATCTCCCGCTCGTCCGGGGCGGGGGCGGACAGCATTGGCAGCCACCCAAGGGGCTCGCCCTCACCGGCCGTGAAACAATCCTGCTGCCAGTCCCAGCCGGCAATGTGCCATTCGTCGTCGCCGGAATCGTCGTAGGTGTTCGCCCCGATGGTCCAGGCAGGCCCCGAGTCGAACCCGTCATTGACTCCGTGGTTGGTAAACTGGACCAGCAGCAGCACCATGGTGCCGTCGCGTGGCGCGGTGGACATGGGGCGCGGGGTTCCCGGCAACCCATCAGGATCGCTTACAGGTTGCTGGGCTGCGGGCATGTCACAAGGTCCGGTGCCAGGGCGCTTGCAGGGCTGGCTACGACAGCATTCCGGCACCGCCACCTGGGGCGCCCGTTCCTTCAGCAGCCCCAGCAAGTGCTCTTTCTCACGATGCAGGGCGCGGTATGCCGGGCTGGACTTGATGGCCGTCTCGGTCAGGCCCGCCACCTGGGGCGCGGGGTGGCCCAGTGTGGCCAGCGCCCGACCGACGGCGTTGTACAGCACAATCAGGCTCTCCGGCTTTTCAGTCATCACTGAGAAGATGCGCCCGGCCAACTCCGTGCCGCCCATGCCAGACAGTTCCGGACGGTATGTGCCGACGTCGTGGGCGGCATTGTCACGGTAAAACGCCACGCCTGCCGCGCTGGCAGTGCCCAAGTCGCAGATCAGCACGTCGCCCGCGCCAATTTCCAAGTCCACCGCCTCCCCCTCGGCATGGGAGCGGATACCCTCGATAGCTCGCTGGGCTGCAACCCACTTCTGCCCGGTCAGTGCCGAACTGTCCGGCCCCGCCGTTTCATACAGGCCATCGAGGAAACTGATCAGATCCTGCTCGGTTTTAAACTCCCGTCGTTCGGCATGGGAGAGGGCCTCCAACTGGCTGGCAACGGCGAGCATTTCATCGTGGGCAGATTTCGCCTCTTCCTCGCCGTCCCAATTGCCGCTCAGGGTGTGGCCCTGCTGGATTCCGAGCGCCTCTTCCCGAAGCATTTTTACCGCTCGCTTCAGCACTTCTCTCTGCTGCTCAGCCATTGCGATCTCCTAAAACTCAAATTCCCACCGGTAACCGGCGCTGATGACGTTGAACCCGTGGTCCTGACCCGTCTCCATACTGCTGACGTGCTGGCCCTGCAGGTAGAAATTGCGGTACTCCACGCCGATCTGAACGTCGGCCACCCAGTCGGGCAGGGCGGTGTAAATCTCGGCGCGGTATTCCTGGCCCCGGATGATGGCTTTCTCTTCCATTCCGATCTGGTAGCCCATGCCGCCCTGGACGTAGATCGTCGGGTCAGCCAGGGCGGCGCAGGGGAGCAGTAGCAGTGCGTAGCGGATCATGGGCGGCTCCTCAGAACGGCAGATCATCGGGGTCGTCTAAATCATCCGCCGGGGCGGATTGCTGGCCGCTGCCGGTATTGGCCGGCTCGTACCCCTGGGGGCTGCCGGACTGGCGCGGCTCGCCCTGCAATTCGATCTCGCGCACCAGCACCTCCAGCGACATGCGCGTCTCGCCGTTGGATTCGTACTCCCGCGCCTTGAACTCGCCGGAAATCGTGGCCTTGCCGCCCTTGAGGATATGAGGCGCCAACTTCTCGCCGCGCTCGCCGAAGATCACCGCCGTGACCCAACTGGTGTGCTTGTTCTCGCCCCAGCCGGCCTCCACCGGGCAGCGAACCGTGGTGATGGCCTTGCCGTTGGGCGTGTAGCGGACCTGTGCGTCTTGGCCGAATCGTGTTGTGAAGGTGAGGATGTTCATTCTTCCTCCTCGTCATCGTCGGAACACTCGTCGATGCCCTGAACGCACCCCATGGACCACTCGCGGTCGCGGAAATCGCCACGAGGGTCGTTCTGACCTTCAGTGCCGAAAAAGTCGTACCCGCGAAGATCGTCCAGCATTGCATCCAACGCCTCGGCAATACCTTCTGCATCATCCGGATCATTGATCGCCAGTTCGCCAAGGCGCCCGACGACTTTGCTTACTCGCTGCTGTACTCGATTCATATCTCTCTCCGTTGTCAGTTCCCCCGAAGGGGATGCGGTGGCCGGTGCTGATCTCCGGCTTCGGTGGTCACGTAACCGCGTCGAATTGGTCATGCGTGAACCAGGGCGTGAACCCGGGCGCTTGGCAACTCGATACAGCGCATCAGCCTGCGCATTCACCGCATCGGAGGTGTGATCTGGCGGCGGTGTTCTCGGGAGCCCGTGGCCAGCGCCCCGCCGCGCGTCCCTCAGCTTTTCAGATCACACCCCGATAAGGTGGCCGGTTACGCCGGCCAGACGCCGGGGCTTTCTCCCGGGCGGTGCATGACTGCCAATCCTCCGTTCTGCTGCCGCCGATTCAGGGCTGGCGGCTGTGGCCTCGCGAAAATGTCAGCGGGTAAGGCCCGCCACTCCCCGGTGAGCGCCGGATTAAGCTGCTTGCTCCATGGCCTGGATGTACTCGACGGCGTCGGCGGACAGGTGCTTGAGCACGAACTCCCGTTCTTCGGCGTCCAGCTCGCCCAGCACTTCCTCGACGGCGCCACGGTCATCGCTGGAAACCGCATCGTGAATCGCGTCCTTGATGTCGTTGAACTGAGCGATGCCGCTTTTCTCCAGCTCGTCGGCCTGCTTCTTGCCCTCGACTTTGTGGCCCTTCTCGAATGAGTTGTAGAGGGCGATCCATACGTGATCGGGCAGGGACAGCCGCATCATGTAGAACTTCAGCGCATCGCCCTTGCGTAGCAGCTCCATGTACTCGGCGTGCTGCTCGATGGTGTAGGCCGTGCCCTCGGATTGGTGCAGGGCCTCGACGGCCAGATCCACTCGGCGCCGGTTCGGCGTTTGTGGCCAGGACTTGTAGGCCCGCTTGAGGATGGTTTTCTTCGCCATTTCCTCGTACCACTGTTTCCACGGGCCGCCGCCTTTCTGGTAAGCCTTGCTGGTGTCGCGAATCTTGTTGATTTCCTCCACCGGCATGACTTCCGTGAGGATTTCACCATCGGGCAGCTTGGCGATGCAGTACCCGCCCTTGATGGCGCCCCGGTCGCTGAACGGGTCTGCTTCGTGGTCCGGCGCCAGGGCAGGGCCGCGCCATGAGAATTTGTCGTGCTCGTAGACCAGCTCGACCTTTGCCCACTTGATGGCGCCGGCATCGGTGGCGATCTTGGAAAGGCCGCGATAGCTAATGTCCAGGCAGATCGCGCCATCACGCGGCACCAGGTAGGCATGGGCGCTGGCAGGGTTCAGGCTGATACCGATGGCCGCCACGTTCAGCACTGCGGCTTGCAAGCTGTTCGGGTTGTTCGCCGCCGTCTTCAGCGTGAACTCGTTTTTGAGCAACTGCTGACGGGCGAACAAGCATTCCTGAGCGAAATCCACCAGGGAGCCGTTCGCGGCGTCCAACTCCATGAACTTCGCTTCCTGCTTCTTGATGATGTCGATGGCCTGTACTGCCATCTGCTTACCTTGATTGCTCATGTCGTGCTCCTATCGAATAAAAGGCGGGGCGGACCCCGCAAACCGAATCAGCGCTTCGGTTCGTTCAATTCCTGTCTTTTCAGCCGCGCGATGAGTTGGTTCACTTTGCGGTGCGTGTAGATCATTCGGCCCCGGTACTTCGCCTTACCGCCAGACGGCCACCAGTCAATGCGCTCACCACCGAATACCCGCGAGAAGTGGTAGGGGCTGTGCTGGGTCCAGCCTTTGGTATCGGCCTTCTCCAGCATTTTTGCCCGGTGCTTCTTCGTGTCTTCGCGCACTTCGCGCCAGAGGTCGCCCATGTCACTCATTGCCGGCCTCTGTCGTATCGGTGTTCTGCTCGGCGAGGTAATCCGCATCGCGGCGAACCACGGCCACCATCATCGCGTTGCCGTTGTTGACGCTGACCTTGCCGAGGCAGTGCGACATCCGTTTGGTCAGGCCGGATTCCATGGGCATGGTCAGCATCGCCACGCGACCCAGCAGATCGGCGATGTCCTCCCAGCCCTGGAGTTCGTCGGCGAATTCATTGGCGGCCTCGAACGTCTCGTCGTCATCGCCTTGGAACTTCTCCGGATACGCCGCCTGCATCAGCTCGAACATTTCCAGGTCATCCAGCGGCTGGTGTTTGCGCTTACTCATAACTCGCTCCTGCTATCCGTTCCGGGCAGTCGTAGCCCTCTGCTGTCTCCGCCGGCCAGTGGCCCTGAGCCACCATCAGGCAGGTGGTGCGCTCCTCGGCCAGCGCGTCTTGGTAGTCCTGCTCACCAATGACCGTCATCAGGGCGACAAACGCGATGATCGTGGTGGCGCCCATGAGGATCTCGCCAAAGCTGTAGTTGCTCATGCCGGCACCCCGCTTTTCAGGTGGTCCATCAGCGAATCGAACGTGTATTCGCTGGGCTGGTGGTCGGTGCGGTCGTCGATGCGGCGGACTTGATGGCCAAACAGGCCCCACCCGGAGTCAGTCTGAAAATCTCCGCCGGTGACTGGTGGGCCGACCACCCAGCCGAACAAGCCAAAATGTGTTCGGGCATTGGGCGTCAGGCGCTCGAACCAATCCCCGACCCGCAGCGGGCGCCCGTTTACGTCGTGTCCGAGGATCTCGCTCATGACTGGCCCTCCGGTAGGCGGAGAAGTCCGGCGTCGTAGATGTCAGACAGGGCAGAACGGATACGAGGACCGTCTTTCAGGATGGTTGCCGCCACCGCCGCATCAATGACCCGATCCTTGTCGGATTTGAGGGGGCGCACGTCGTTAACATGAGTGCCGATATAGCTCCTGCGATCCGTTCCGTTCCGCCACACCACGGTGTCAACATCAACAGCCAAGACGGTAACTTTTGCCCATACTTTTCTGTTCTCAATCCATGCCTCAACCTCGGCCCCCACAGGCGGCAGGCCATCCTCGGGGCCGCACCATTGGGTGGGGCGGGGCATAAGGCGGTCATGAAACTCCGGCCCGTTGGCTGACAGCCTCCATTCGCGTCTATTGGGGGAAAAATACTCCCACCAGCCCTCATGTCGGCGATACCAGCAAACCTGAGGCTCGCGACTCAGGCCTTCCGGTGCGCAGTACGTCGCACCCTCCGGTGCCTCGTTCCAATCAATATCGCTCATGACACCGCCTCCGCAGTGATGTGTGTGTCTTCCAGTTCGGCTATGCCGTGGGTGATGGCGGCAAGGCGCTGGCGAGCCTCAGCGGGCGTATCGCCCAGCACCATAGTTCTGCCGCACTCGACGAGGCAGTAGAACGCCTTGTCGCCTTCCTCGAAGCGGATTAGGTCCAGCTTCTCGTCGATCTGCTTGATGCGTCGGTTCATCACGGCTCGTTCCTCCCTTCAAAAATCGTCTCCACCCAGCCCCAGGTCGGCGCGGCTTTCATCACTGCGTCGTGGAAAGCGTCCATGGCCTGCCGAACATGCGGCGCCCAGGTCCGGCGCGCGTCATCCGGCGCGAACACCGCCAGTCGGACAATCTCCACCGGATCAATCTCGCCGTCGGCCAGCGCGTCCTGCAGTTGGTCCCGGCTCATGCCAAACGTCTGGCGGCGGAACTCGCTCAGGCACAGCGGGCGGAACTCGGCGGCGCCAAACGCCAGGAACAGCACCAGCGCATCGAACTCGGATTCCAGGTGCTCCTGCGCGCTGAACGCGGTCTCGATTTCGTCCGACTCCAGGGCATCGGCCAGATACAACTCGCACCATGCGTCGTAGGCGGCACGCTGCGGATGCAGGGCATCCTGGTAATCCCAATCGCTCGCGGCTTGATGTGCGTTCATGGTTCGCTCCCCTGCGGGTTGTCCGTGTTGATGGGCTTAGAATATGAACCGTAAGTACACTAGTCAAGAACCAAAAGTACATTTTCTCGGGGTTATTTGTGACCGGTCAGTCACAAAAGGGGCGGGTCAGCGAAAAGCAGGCACAAAAAAGCCCGCGCTGGGCGGGCCATTCTGCGCCAAAGAGGCTAGTCACCGTAGCGGATGGCGACTCCTGGCTACGGCGGCCACCGCGAGGGTGGACTTAAATCAGGGCGGCGGCGCCGAAGGAGATTGCGGCGGCCAGGGCAACCAGGGTGATCGCGGTGCCCACGAACCACTTGATCATGGTCGATTCCACGGACTTGACGCTGGTCTCAACGCCGGACAGGTCAGCCTTGGTGGCGCCATGCTTCTCGATGGAGTCGGTGCGCTCATCGATCCGAGCAAGCGTTACCCGCATGTCTGCCGTTACCTGTTCCAGATTCGCTACACGCTGTTCCATATCGTCAGGCCCTCCGGGGCCTCCACCGTCTTTTCCGCCCTTAGAATGAGGCTCGTCGCGGTAAGATTCAACCATTTGTTCTTTGTAGGCGCTGTAGTCCAGAACATTGTTATCCATGATCCCCGCCCCCAGAGTTGCGCGCTTTCAGTATACTCAGCAGCTCCCGAATGATTGGCATTGGCCAGAATAGAGATATGTGACCGCAGTTGCTGCAGCTCAGCGCCAGCGTCGGGAGATGATGGTCATCGTCTGCGAATTCCAGTCTAAAGGCTCCGGCGTGCTGGATGCTTTCGAGGCTCGGGAAAAACACAAGCGTGTCGCTCCCGCAAAAGGTGCACCGCCATCGGCCCGAAACGCGGGCCAGTGCTGCGGCGAGATCAACATCATCCGCCTTGGCGATGATCTCCTTGATAGATTTTGGGTCCACCTCGGACATATCCCCTCCTGGGTTGTTGTTATTACATCGGGTCGTACTTGCCGATCACTACGCCGCAGATGCTCCATCCGCCGTCGATCTTGATGATCGGCTCCGGCCAGTCCGGGTTGCCGGGCTTCAGGAACGGCTCGCCCTCGTTGAACTGGATCATCTTGAGGGTGACCTTGGCGTCGCTGTGGCGCTTGGCCACCACGAATTTGCCGCTATCCGGCGTCCGGTCTGGGTCCACGATGACGATTTCGCCGCTACGGATGCGAGGGAAGTTGCTTTCGCCATCGACGCGCAGAGCATAGGTGCGCGGGCCGGCGCCGGGCGGCCGGAACGGCAACCATTCGTCGGCCATGCCTGGCTCGAATGGATCTTCCGCTTCGCAGAACTCGCCGGCTTGAACATAGCTGATGATTGGGATGCTGCCGTGGTTGGCCGGCCCCGGCGCCACGTCATCGCCCCATGGCTCCAACTCCTCGGCGACACCAGCCGCCATGGAGCCCTCGCCATATTGGAGCCACTGCTGGCTGACCCGTAACGCCTTTGCTATGACGCCCAACTTTTCCTGGCGCGGCATGGCCTCGCCGTTGAGCCATTTGCTCGCGGCCTTCGGGGTGGCGCCGGCCAGCTTGGCAAGGCGAGCGCCCGCGCCCCGCTCCGGCCACCCCTCGTTTGCGGTGGCGCGGCGCAGGCGCGCGGAGAACCGTTTTCGTACTTCTTCAGCATGAACCATAGGTACATTATCTTTCTTCTTGAATGTACTTTCAGTTCCGTTATAAGATGTACCGAAAGTACATATCGGAACCGGAACTATGTCCTTCTTCAAATCAGTTATCGACTCGGTAGGTGGCGTCAAGGCGGCCTCCAAAATCTGCGGGATCAGCCCTCGCGCCATGTACAAGTGGCTGGATAGCGGCTCCCTCCCCAGGACCGATTACACCGGCGAAACGAACTACGCCGACCTGCTGGCCGAAGCCTCGGACGGCAAATTCACCGCCGACGAACTGCGCGAGAAATTGCGCCCCGGATCACGCGCTGCCTGACCGGGCGCTTTTTATTTGGCTTGGAGTGAGAGAGCGAACATGAGCGAAACGCAGCGAACAATGCCCCTGATGGGCGCCATCGACACCGAGACGCGGGACGTTGACCCGGTCGCCATAGCGGGCTGCTCGCACTGGTCCCAGGCCCTCCGGCTGTGCCTTCAGCAATCCCGTGTGAAGCGCGACCAGCGCTCATGGGCTGATCTGCTGGGCATGTCAGTAGGAACCCTGAACACGCTCATGAACGCCGACCACCACGCCAAGCGGGGCGCCCGTGTTCGGCATCTGGATATGGATTTGGTGGCGGAGATCGAGGCGCTGGCCGGCAACAACGCAATCAGCCAGTACCAAGTCATGCGCAAGGCGCGGCAGTTGTATTGCCAGCGCGGGCAGGTGAGCCCGGAACAGGAAATGGCAGAGCTTCGGGCGCGGCTGGCCCAGCTTGAGGCGCAATCAGCTTAAACAAGAAAGCCCCGGCGCTGGCAGGCGGAACCGGGGCTTTGGTGGAGACTCGAGATGACTATACCGAAAGACGAAACGAAGCACCAGAGAGCCCAGCGGCTCGCCAGAGAGGCGGCAAAGCGCATGGCATCCAAGCCCTGCGAGCGCACCCGCCGGACGCTGTTCAAGCACATTCGAGAGGGGTTGGAGTAATGAGCCGCTACCGCAAAGTCGATCCGCGCATCTGGAACGACGCGAAGTTTCGCGGGCTCAGCGACAACGCCAAGCTGGTGTTCTTCATGTTGCTGACCCACCCGAACATGACCGCGCTGGGTGCAATGCGCGCCACGGTCGCAGGTTTGGCGGAGGAAATGGGATGGCTTCCGGAAGCCTTCCGGGAAGCCTTTCAGGAGGTATGCCGGAAGGGCATGGCAGAGCATGACCAAGAGGCCTGTTTGATGGCTCTCCCGAAGTTCATCAAGTACAACCCCCCGGAGTCTCCCAACGTGGTCAAGGCATGGGAATCTGCGCTGGACATGCTGCCGGAGTGTGCCCTCAAAAGCCGCGTCATTGCTGGTGCGAGAGCCTTTATTGAAGGGAAAAGCGAAGGCTTCCAGAAAGCCTTACCGGAAGCCTTCGCGAAGAGTATGCCTTATCAGGAGCAGGAGCAGGAGCAGGAGCAGGATATAGGTTCCGCCGCTGGCGGCGCCCCAGCTAAGAAATCCAGACGCAAGAAACCCGAAACCCCGATCCCTGACGACTTCCAGCCTGACGCTACCAGCAAGCAGAAAGCCCTGGAGTACGGGCTAAGCCTTTCGGCGGAGCTGGACAAATTCGTGAATCACGCCCACGCCAATGACCGCCGGCAGGTCGACTGGCAAGCAGCATTCCGCATGTGGCTGACCAATGCCCTCGAGTTTCGTGGTGGCCGGCGACAGGCAGCGGGCAACCCCGGACCCCGGAAGGAGCTTCGCCTTGACTGACATGATCGAAATCAGCGCCCGCCTGCACCGGCAGGCCACCCAGGCGGAGGACGCCATCATCGGCTCCGCCCTGATCAACCCCTCGGTCCTGGCCACCATGGACCTGACCCCGGCGGACTTCGTCACCGCCAATGGCCGGCAGGCGTGGCAGGCGATCACCCAGGCGGACATGGACGGCCCGGTGGACATCGTCACCGTGGGCGCCGTGCTTTCGGCCATGACCAACGGCCGTGACTGGCTGGTGTGGCTGTCCGAGCGCGCCCAGAGCACCCCGAGCGCAGCGAACGCCAAAGCCTACGCCGGTGAGCTGCGCAAGATGCGTCAGAAGCTCCGAGCCATGCAGCTTTGCTCCGAGGCGCTGGGGGAAATCCCGAACGGCGGCCCGGAAGTGATCGACGGGCTGATCGGCGGGCTGATGGACCTGATGTCCGTGGCCAAAAACTACGAATACACGATGAAGGAATCCCTGCGCGCCGCCACCAACCTGATGGAAATGGCCCGCAAGGGCGACCTGAAAACCGTCACCACCGGCCTGACCGACCTGGACGAACAGCTGGGCGGATTCCACGACTCCGATCTGGTGGTCGTGGGCGCCCGGCCGGCCATGGGAAAGAGTGCGCTGCTGCTGAATCTGGCGCTCAACGCCGGCACCGCGGTGGGCATCATCAGCTCCGAGCAGCCCCATGAGCAGATCGGCATGCGCACCCTGGCCATCGGATCCGGCGTGGGCCTGGGCAAGATCCGGGCGGCGCGGATGGATCACAGCGAGTGGGACCGCCTGCCCATGGCCATGACCAAGTACGCCGAGCGCGGGATTTTCATCAACGACCGCTCCGGCATTTCCATCATCGAGCTGGTTCGCCAAGCCCGCCAGTGGAAGCACGGCCAGGGCATCACCGCCCTGTACGTCGATTACATCCAGCGCATCAAGGCCAGCGACCCCCGGGCGAAGCGCCACGAGCAGGTGGGGGAGGTCGTGCGCGGCCTCAAGGAGCTGGCCCGCGAGCTGAACATCCCGGTGGTGGCCCTGGCCCAGGTGAGCCGCGACGTGGATAAGCGGACCGACAAGCGCCCGAACATGGGCGACATGTCCGACAGCTCCGAGATCGAGAAAGAGGCGGATCAGGTGATGACCCTGTACCGCGACGACGCCTACGACGAGAGCAGCCCCTGGAAAGGCGTCATGGAAATCAACATCGAGAAGAACCGCCACGGCCCCACCGGGAACGTGAAGGTGACCTGGAACGGCGCGGCCCAGCAGGTGCGCGACCTGGATACGAGGTACACGGCATGAAACTGACCAGCAAGAGCGAGGTGGCGTGATGGGTCGGCTGAGACTTGAGCGCCCGCGCAACGCCTTCCGCTACAAGGCGTTCTGGCGAGATTGCGAGCCTTTCGTGATGAACGATCGTGGCCTTCTTATCCACCGTCCACGAACCGTGGTGATGTGTCAGCTCTCCGGGTTCCCGTCTCATATCGGGGTCAGCTACTACTGCGGCAATCAGGCGTCCGGCGGGCGGAACTTCACGTTCCTGGCTGAGCCGCCAGAGGGCCGGCTGGTGTGCGCGGTTTGCGAGGCCCGGGCCCTGATGGCTGGCCTGCCGAGCACCGACGAAATTATGGGGCGCCATGTCTGCAAGGGGCGCGTTAAAGCTGTTCGTGATTGCTGCAAGGAGGACTCCCAATGAAAACCTCCGTCCGCGAATCCAGCCTCATGGCCTACGACGCCATCACAACCGCCGACCTGGGCCGCCAGGAAAAGCAGGTGCTCGCCGGCGTCGCCCTGCTGATCCGCACCGGCCAGCACGCCGATGGCTGGGTAAGCCGCCGGCAGATCGCCACCACCACCGGCCTGGAAACGTCCACCGTGGCGGCGCGCACCAACGCCCTGGTCGCGGCCCGCCGGCTGGTGGAGTCCGAGGATCTGCGCCGGTGCCCGATTACCGGCCGGAACGTGCATATGGTTTCCCTGCCTGCGCCGGCAGGCGAGGAGGCGGCATGAGAAAGTTTTGGACTGACGCCGAAGACCGCTGGCTGATCGACAACTACCCGGACACGCTGGCAGAGGACATAGCAAAGCATTTGGGTCGCACTGTCCGGTCCGTTTATGCCCGCGCGAACGGCATGGGTCTCAAGAAAAGCGCCGAGTTTCTATCCAGCGAGGCGGCGGGCCGCACCAATCTGCTGAAGGCCGGAGAAAAACACAGATTTCACTCGGGGCAAACCCCGTGGAACGCCGGCAAGAAGGGTTGGCAGGCCGGAGGCCGCGCCAAGGAAACCCAGTTCAAGAAGGGGCGGAGGCCGCACACCTGGAACCCGGTCGGCCATGAGCGCTTGACCAAGGATGGATACCTGCAGCGCAAGGTCACGGACACCGGCTGCACGCCGCGCGACTACCGGATGGTCCACCACTTGGTGTGGGAGGAAGCCGGTGGAGAGGTTCCACCCGGGCACGTCCTTGTGTTCCGCAACGGCAACAAGAGGGACATCCGCCCCGAGAATCTGGAACTGATCACCCGGGCCGAGAACGCCCGCCGTAACTCCATCCATCGTTATCCGCCAGAGCTTCGCGCCGCCATGAGAACAGCGGGCAAGCTACGCCGGAAAATCCAGGAGGCTGAATCATGAAAAACCGCATCGAGGATCTGCGCAATCACCTGTTCGCCACCATTGAGGCACTGTCTGACCAGGACGACCCCATGGAGCTGGACCGGGCGAAGGCCATTTCTGAAGTGGCCCAGACCATCATCAACAGCGCCAAGGTCGAGGTGGAGTTCCTGAAAGTCACCGACCGGGAACGCGATAGCGGATTCCTGAGCAACGAACGACCGCAACTGCTGCCGATGCAAGGCGGTAAGAAATCGTGATCCCCATGGTTTCGGCTCAATGCCGTCCGAATAGGCCGCCCCGAGCCAAGCCTGAGCCAAGGCGGAGCCAGGCGCTAACCCTATTCACCGACCCTCTCGCTGCCCTGGAAGAGGCCCAATTCCAAGCCGAAATGACCGGCTGGCCCCAGGCCATCGTCAACGGCGAGCAGGGCATGACCGTCATGGCCAAACACCGGGCGCATGGCATGGAGATTCTGGAGGTGGTGCATGGCTGACACGATCACCCTGTTTGCCAAGGAGCAGCTTGGCGACCTGATGACCGAGCTCCTGCGCCGGGATTTCCCGGTGCGGGTCAAGATCACCAAGGCGTCCAGAACATTGCCTCAGAACGCGTTGTACTGGCAGTGGCTCACCGTCATGGCGACCCATTTCACCGAGCGCGGCTACACGCTCACGAAAGACGACGCTCACGACCTGATGCGCCACAAGTTCCTGGGCCACGAAACCAAGACGGTCGGCCAGACCGAAATCACCAAGCTGCGCAGCACCGCCGAGCTGGATAAGGGCGAAATGACCGACTACATGACCCAGATCGACAACTGGTGCGTGGACCACGGGTGCTACCTGCCCAAGCCCGAGGACAGCGAATACCAGCAGATCATGCGGGAAATGGGGGAAGTGGCATGAGCTTGGCCGAACGAGTAGACAGTCATATCGTCAACACCGAGGAGTTTTTCGCTCCGATGTCCGCCGACCTGGTGGACGGTCTGGTTGGTGAGTTCGAGGCCGCCAAGGCTCGCATTGAGTCGCTGGCTGCTGCAATGGAGGCGCCCGAGCATGAGGGCGTTCTGCATCATTTCATCGAAGGTAACGTTCCAGATCAGCGCCACACCATCCCGACCTCGGTGGCCGAGCTATTCAGGCTGGAGGGTGCCGTGGCGCACCTGACGGCCCAGTATTGGGACCGGGCACTGCGCCTGACCGACGTGATCGACTACATGCCCCAGGCGCGCCGGGATGATTGGTTTGAGCAGATCAAGAACCCACTGGGCAAGAAGGTTTGGGCTCACGAGGCTGGCCGTGGCCGCGTGGAGCGCTGGCAGGTTGAGCCGCTGCCGGCCTTCGAGGAGGACACGGTACGGTCAACCCTGCAGGGCTTGCTGGCCAGCCGCTCCCAGTTCTTCGCTGAGCGTGTGGATGGCATTTTCAAATCGCTGAGCCGAACCCATGTAACGAACCAGCCCCAAGGGTTTGGCAGGCGCATGATCTTGCCGAACGTGATCAACAGCTTCGGAGGTATCGATTACCGCCAGAGCGGCGTGATCAACGATCTGCGGTGCGTGATCGCCAAATTCATGGGTCGCGACGAACCAAAGTACGGCGCCACGGATTCGGTGATTGGTGTGGCCCGCCAGTTCAACGGCGAGTGGCAGGGCGTGGACGGAAATGCATTCCGAATTCGCATTTACAATGGTGTCGGCACCGCTCATATCGAGGTGCACCCGGACATGGCTTGGCGCCTCAACTCAGTTCTCGCCCACCTGTACCCCGCAGCAATCCCGGCGGAGTTCCGGCGCAAACCTAAGCGTCAGCGCAAGATCAAGGATTTTGAGCTGTTCGACCGCCCGCTACCGTTCTCGGTGATTTCTCTGTTGGCGGGCCTGAAAGAGGCGCACCGACGCGTCGAGAACCCAGGCTTCAACGAACCGAAGTTTCGACCTGTACGGCTCACCCGCCGGTTCGATTTCGACGCCCACCGCGCCGACAAATATGCGCTGGCTGAGGCCGTGCGGGTAATCGAGACAATTGGTGGCGCCAAGGCGGATGACGAGGACCACTGGCAATTCGACTACGAGCCGACGGAGGTACTGGATCAGATCATCTGCACCGGGGCCATTCCGGACCAGAAATCCCACCAGTTCTACCCGACCCCGGCGGAGATCGCGCAGGCCGTTGCCGAGCGTGTGCTTGATGGTCTGGGGCCTGGCGGCATGATCCTGGAGCCTAGCGCCGGCATGGGCGGCCTAGCCGATTTTCTGCCACGAGACCAGGTGCAGTGCGTGGAGGTCAGTCAGCTGCACTGGCAGGTTCTCCGCTCCAAGGGCTACGACGCCATCTGTGACGATTTTCTGATCCTCCCGCTGGGTCAATACGACCGGATCGCGATGAACCCGCCGTTCAGTGAAGGTCGTTGGCGGGCCCACCTTGAGCGGGCGGCGGCGCTACTGGCCCCGGGCGGCCGCTTGGTAGCGGTGCTGCCCGAGAGCGCCCGGGGGTCGGTGGAGCTGCCCGGGTGCTCCCTTGCCTGGTCCGACGTGTACAGCAACCAATTCAAAGGGGCCTCCGTTTCGGTGGTGATCTTGACGGCAGACAGGGAGGTGGCCTGATGCAAGGCGGCAAAGCACCCACCGCGCGCCAAAAGCGCTGGCAAAACTGGCTCCGCGACCAGGGCTGCGCCTGCTGCGGCATGCCAGCAGAGATCCATCACTGCGTCGGGTCCACTGGGAAGCACCGGAAAATCTGGATCGGACAGGATTTTGTGATTCCACTCTGCCCGCGCCACCACCGGCACGAGGCGTCGATCGACAAAAACACCGCCCAGTTCGTCACCGAGTATTACGGCAAGCCGCGGGACATCGGCCGGCGGGGCATGGAGAAGCGCATCTTTGCGGGGCTGGTGGCGCACTACCGGCGCATGAAGGGCGAGCTGCCCTGTTCGGCTGAGGTGCTGGCCGCGATTGAGGATTGGCACCGATGATCCCCAGCGAGAGCCAGGAACAGATCACCGTGGTGCGCTGGTTCGACCTGAGCCACCGGGATCTCAAGGGCCGGCTGGTGGCCGTGCCCAACGGTGCCCACCTAGCCGGCAGCGGCAAACAGCGGGCGGCGAAGATGGCGCGGATGAAGGCCGAGGGGTTGCGTCCGGGCTTCCCCGACCTGTTCCTGCCGGTGCCGGCCCAGGGCTTCCACGGGTTGGCCATCGAAATGAAGCGGCAGAAGGGCAGCACGACCAGCCGGGAGCAGATGGACTGGCTCAACTGGCTGGCCGAGCAGGGCTACATGACGGCGCTGTGTAAAGGCGCCCAGGCGGCCATGGACACGATCAATTCGTATTTGGGAGAAGGGCAATGATGGGAATGGTGATTCTGTGCGCGATCCTCTGGCTGATGCTGGGCGAGGCGGTGCGTTGGCTGGCCTTTGCTGGTGCGGCGAGCAGCCCGAGGCACAGGGCGATCATGAGTCGCACGCCGAAGTGGGTCTTCTGGGTGACTGGCCCTTTCGTAATGCTGGCCCTGATTTTGGGAGACTGAGATGAATGAGCGCTCTGGTTCTTATCCAAAGGCTTGGCCGCGCGTCCATGTTCGCTGGGGTGAGGTATCCGAAGCGGATATGAGGCTTGTGGCCGAGCGGCTCCGAAATGCCTCGTTTTCTGCTCAAGACGCCAGCAATGGCCTGCGTAACTTCGGGGCTGCAGCAGAAAGGGCCAGCGAGACTGCCCGAAAAATCCAGTGGCCCGGCAATCCAGAAGGAGGCGCCAATGGCTGATGTCGTTGATTTCGAGAGCGCCAAGCAGGCGCGATCCAGGCACATCGGCGGGCCGTGCCGGTGCATGAACTGCGGCCATGAGTGGGTAGCGGTGGCGCCTGCGGGCAGTCCCGCCGGCCTCGAATGTACCGAGTGCGGGCTCAGCAAGGGCGTGCTGCGGGAGTTCATTGGAGCGGATGTCGGCCAAGAGCGGTACGTATGCAATCAGTGCGAAAGCGACGTCTACATGATCGAGCCGCACGGAGCGGTCTGCGTCGGGTGTGGCTGGCTCCATACCTGGGACGATCTGGCACCTTAGGAGATTGGAATGGCTGATTCAGCGGATCGGGCCGGCGAACTGATCGAGGAGCGTATGGCGCAAGCCCTGGCCGGCCGTGGCGCACCTGCAGGCGAGTCCGAAGAGTTCTGCGTGGACTGCGACGACGAAATACCAGAACGGCGGCGGTCCTTGGGCGGCGTAACCCGCTGCGTGGACTGTCAGGGCATTTTCGAGGCGAGAGGGCGGTGATATGGCACTGGTGAATGATGGCGCCGAGCTGGCGCTGACGCAATGGGGCATCTGGTGCCGGAGCAACACCGGGGCGCCGCACGATGCGATAAGCTGGATGGGGCCGTTCCTGGACCGGATGCGAGGGCAGATCATCGATCCGGATGACCGGCCCGTCAGGCTGTGGGAAGATCCTGTGTGCGAGGCGTTCGACGCTCATGTGATGCAGTACATCCGCACCTCCCATCCGGACGAATTCAAGGCCTTGGCGGCTTACTATGCATTCCCCGCCGGTGACGACGACATGGTGACCAGCAAGACGGGGCTGGCGAAGCGCCTGAAGACCAGCCGGAACACAGCCATCAAACGCCTCGAGTCGGGCATCAAAATGGTGGCCATGGCGATGCACATGGCGGCCTGATGGGCGGTGTCCAAAAATCCACTGTCGATGTGTTGACTGTTCAACGGTCCAGGGGTATAAAAGAGTCAGATTCGAGAATTGCCTCTAAGCCTCAGCCCCGCGCTGGGGCTTTTTGCGTTCTGATACCCCCAATCACCGGCAAACGGTGAATTCTGCAGCCTGCCTTGTGCGGGCTTTTTTATGCGAGGTGTGCTATGGACTGGAGCCGCTGGCCGAACTTCTCAGCCGGGGAATTCCGGTGCTCGCACACGGGCAAGGACGGCATGGACCCTGCGTTCATGGATCGCCTGCAGGCCCTGCGCACCGAATACGGCAAGCCCATGGTCATCACCAGCGGCTACCGCGACCCGTCGCACCCCATTGAGGCCCGCAAGGCTTCACCGGGCGCCCATGCCAGTGGACGGGCGGCGGACATTGCTGTTCGGGGCGGCGATGCCCTGCACGTTATCGAGCTGGCGTTGGCCCTCGGATTCACCGGCTTTGGCGTCAATCAGAAGGGCGGCAGCCGGTTTTTGCATCTCGACGATCTGCCCAACGAAACCGGCCGGCCGCGCCCCTGGATCTGGAGCTACTGAGGTGAGCGACCTTCGGAGCTTCATCCAGCGCAACGGCTGGGCCAAGGTCCTGCTGGCGCTGTGGGGGCTGACCCTGACCACCCTGGTGGTGATCAAGGTGTTCTTCGATCCGCCGGACATCCCGACGGGCACCGCCGCCGCGTTCGCGACCCTGTTCGCGCTGCCGCCCCTGGTGGTGAAGTTCTGGCAATGGCAGCGGGATAAGCCCGAATGAGCTGGGCAGTGCTGCTACAGAAAGGCGGCCCCTACGCCGTCGTCCTGGCGGTGGTCGCCGCAATCGCCGCCGGCGGCTGGGTGGGTCGCGGATGGTACGAGGACAGCCGGGACCTTGCCGAAGAGCGCGGCGCCCAGGCCGCTATCGACGCCGCCATGGAGCGCGAATCCAAGATCGCCGAGAAGGTGGAAGGTCGCCTGGCCGACCTGCAGGCGAACGAACGCATCATCGACCGCGGGGTGATCCGTGAGATCCAGAATCCTGTTTATCGCAACGTGTGCCTGCCTGCTGGCGGTCTCCGGCTGCTCAACGCGGCCGCCCGAGGCGAGCCCGTACCAGCAGACGCTCCTGACCCGGTGCCCGGAGACCCTGCCGACCCTGAATGACGGGGAGGCCGGCACCGTCCTGCGCACCATGACCGAGTGGGCCAGCCAGTATCACGACTGCGCCACCCGGCATAACGGCCTGATTGAGGCCATCGGAGAATGAAGCGCTGGCTGTACACCACCGTGTACGCCCTGACGCTCACGCTCATCATCATTTTTCTTTTCTGGCTTGTGGCTGCGTGGCTTGCGCGGCAATGGTGGAGATCGTCCCGGGATGACACATGAGGAATACGACATGGACAGCATCCCCCCGAGACTCGGGGCAGTGGAGCAGGAAGTGCACACTCTCCGCCACCGCGTAAACGCCTTGGACTCCGAACGCTTGCCTCACCGGGTGGGCAACCTGGAGGCCAGCATCCAAGACCTGAACGTGATCCGCCAGGACACCACGCAGATGAAGGTGGTCCTGGCCAAGATGAATTCGTTTGTGCGCGGGGCGGTGTGGATTCTCGGGGGCCTGGTGACCATCGCCACCCTGCTGATCGCCCTGGCCGGCGTCATGCCCAAGATGGACGCCATCATCATCGAGAAGAGCGCACCAGCTGAGGCTACGCAATGACTAACCCGATTAAGCTTTATCTGGCTGAACGTGATTGCCAGACCGAACTTGGCGGCAAAGCCCTTGTGCTGGTTGATGCCAAAGGTGTCGTGGTTCGGGGCCAAAAAGCCCTCTCGCTGGACCAGTGCGTCGATAGTGAGTCGACCGTAACGGTGACCTTGATCGTTGACGGCGAGTACCTGTCGATCGGCGAGCCGCCGGAAAGCGCTCAGTGAGGGCGCGCTGCCAGATTATGGTCCGTGTCTCCCTGCGCTGGTGGTTGCCGCTTTACATCCTGGGCGTTCGCCTCATGAGTGAACTGACCGGCCTAGAGCCTGATCCCGACAAGGTGCGGTATTGGGTGAAGAAGGGCATCAAGTTCAAGGTAGTGCAACAGTAACCCGGGCGGTGCCCGGCAACGAGTAACTGGGCGGGGCCCAGGATAGGAGGACTCAGCGGTGCTGACTCCGAAGAGAGAGAAATTTGCCCAAGCCTATGTTGAGCTTGATTGCGGGGCGGCCGCTTACCGCGAGGCGTTCAGCACAAAGAACATGAGCGACAAGAGCGTCTGGGAGCACGCAAGTCGCCTGCTCAAGGATGTCAAGGTCAGGGCAAGGGTTGAAGAGCTGAAGGCGGAGCACAGGAAGCGCCACAATGTAACCGTGGACGACCTGCTCCGGGAGCTGGAGGAGGCGCGAGTTGCCGCCATGACCAGCGAGAAGCCCCAGGCCGCCGCCGCTGTTGGCGCCACCATGGGCAAAGCCCGCATTCTTGGGCTCGATAAGCAGGTTCTTGAGCATCAGAACGCGGCGGTAACCGTTGTTGTGAATCGCCCGGATGGAAATTAACCCGACCGTTCCTCAGGACCGGTTCATTTTCAGCGAGGCCCAATACCCGGCCATCGTCGCCGGCTTCGGGGCCGGCAAGACCGAGGCGCTGATCGTCCGCTCCCTGCTGGGCAAGCTGGCGCACCCTGAATCGGACAGGGCGTTCTACGAGCCAACCTACGACCTGATCCGGATGATCGCCTGGCCGCGCTTCGAGGAGCTGCTGTCCGACCTGAAAGTGCCGTACCGGCTCACGAAACACCCGCACAACGTCCTGGAGATCGACGGCTACGGCCGGATCATCTTCCGGAGCATGGACACGCCTCAACGGATCATCGGCTTTGAGGTCGGCGATTCGGATGTGGACGAGCTCGATACACTGAAACGGGACGACGCCGCCGAAGTCTGGCGCCGCGTGCTGTCCCGGAACCGCCAGCGCAAGGCGGACGGCTCGCCCAACACGGTAGGCGTGGCCACCACGCCTGAAGGTTTCCGCTTCGTCTACGAGACGTGGCACGAAAAGCGCCCACCGGGGTACGAGATCATCCGGGCGCCGTCGTACAGCAATCCGCATCTGCCGGACGGCTACATCGACAGCTTGCGCGACATCTACCCGTCGCACCTGCTGGACGCCTACATCGAGGGCGAGTTCGTCAACCTGACGACCGGCACGGTGTACATCCAGTTCGACCGGAAGCGGTGCAACACCCAGGAAACCGAGCAGGCCGGTGAGCCGCTGTTCATCGGCATGGACTTCAACGTCGGCCAGATGTCGGCAGTGATCCATGTGAAGCGCAACGGCCACCCTGTAGCGGTCGGCGAGATCAGCAACGGTTACGACACGCCGGACATGGTGCGGCTCATCAAGGACCGGTACCCAGGCCATGCCATCCATGTGTACCCGGATGCCTCCGGCGGTGGCCGGCGCAGCGTGGACGCCAGCAAGACCGACTTGGCCATCCTGCGAGAGGCCGGGTTCACGATCCACGCCCCGAAACAGAACCCGCCGGTCAAGGACCGGATCAATGCGATGAACGCGGCGCTCCAGAGTGGGTACAGGGTCAACGTCGACCGCTGCCCTGGGTATGTGAAGTGCCTGGAACAGCAGGCCTACAACCAGCACGGCGAGCCGGACAAGAAGCAGGGCCTCGACCACTTCCCGGACGCCGGCGGCTACTTCATCCATTACGAGTACCCGGTGATCAAGCCGGCCAGCGTCGGCCCCATCAAGTTCATGAGGTAACAGAATGCCCGTTGAAACGCTCCACCCTGATTACGAGCGCCATGAGAAGAAGGCGCGACGGGTCCGGGATGCGGTTGAGGGCTCTGACGCCATCAAACGGCGCGGCACCGAGTATCTGCCCAGCCCTGATCCAGACGATCCGGACCGGTACGCCAACTACAAGATGCGAGCCCTGTGGCTGGGCGTTACCAAGCGCACCCATGACGGCATGCTGGGCGCGGTGTTCCGCAAAAAGCCGGAGGCCGAGCTGCCGTCCGTTATTGAGTACATGCGCGACGACGCCGACGGATCAGGCATGAGCCTGACGCAGTTCGCCCGAGGCGCGGTCTCGGACACGGCAGTAAACGGCATTCATGGCGTCCTGGTGGACTATCCGGAGGCCGAGGACGGGCTGACCCGGGAGCAAGCTCAAGGCCTGCAGGCAACGCTCCGCGCCTACCCCTCGCCCACCATCATCAACTGGCGCCGTGACGGCGAGCAGCTGGCCTTGGTGGTCCTGCTCGAGCACTACGACGTGCCGGTCGATGAGTTCCAGGCCAACCAGGAGAAGCAGTATCGCGTCCTGAGCCTGGATGATCAGGGTTACTACGTTCAGCGGGTCTTCCGGCACAACGAGGAAGTATCTCGTTCAGAGCCGCGCATGGCGAACGGGGAGCGGTGGCCGTTCATCCCGTTTCAGTTCATCGGCGCCGGCAACAACGACGAGCACCCCGATAACCCGCTGCTGCTGGACATCGCGGACGTGAACATCGGCCATTACCGCAACAGCGCCGACCTGGAAGAGGCGTCGTTCATCGTCGGCCAACCCATGTTTCACGTCGATGTGGGCGAGACCAGCACCCAGGAATGGAACGATCTGAACCCCAACGGGGTGACCGTCGGCGCCCGTCGGGGCATTCAGACGAAGGGCGGCAAGGTCGAACTGGTCCAGGCCGAGGAGCGGAACCTGCCACTCAAACTCATGGAGCAGAAAGAGGCTCAGATGCTCGCCATCGGCGCCAAGCTGATCGAGCAGCGCGGCGGCAATGAGCGGGAGGAGGCCGTGCGGGCGCGGACCGGCGCCGAGAACGCCAACCTGTCCACCCTGGCCGACAACGTCAGCGATGCCCTGGAGAATTGCCTGGAGTGGGCGGCGCTGTTCATGACCAGCGCGGATGTGTTCGACGACATCAAGTTCCGGCTGAATCAGGAGTTCTACGAGCAGGGCGCCGACCCGCAAATGGTCATGGCGCGCATCCAGGAAGTGGATCGGGGCCTGATCGCCAAGGCGGATTACCGGGCCTGGCGCCGCAAGACCGGCGGCATTGAGCCGGACCGCACCGACGAAGAGATCGATGCGGAGGTCCAGTCCGGGGGCACTGAGCTTTGACCTCACACGGCAAGCTCCTTGAGGCCCTGATCCGGCACCAGATCTACATTCAGCAGTTCGGTGGCGGTCAGGTAAAGCGGGCGCTCCCCATATTGCGGGCGCTCGCCAGAGACCTGCAGCAGCGCATTGCTGGCGCCACAGAATTTCAGGCAGGGCGGATGGTGGCCCTGGAGCGCGACCTGCGCGAGATCATCGTCCACGCCACGACCGGCATTCAGGGCGCCTTGGAGCTTGAGGATTTCGCCGAGCAGGAAGCCGGCTTCGCCGCCAAGCTGCTGGCGTCTGGCGCCACGGTGGAGATTCGCCAGGGCTTCACGCCTGAGCAGATCCGGGCGATCACGACCCGCAGCAAGATGACGCTGCTCAGCGGCAAAACCCAGAAGCGCCTCACGATCCGCCAGGCCTTTGACGACTTCGCCCAGGGCGTTGGCCGCGACAGCATGCGCGTGGTCCAGGCGGGTGTCCTGGAAGGCAAAACGACGGATGCGATGGTCCGGGAGGTGTCCCGGCTGGTCACTACGCGGTCCCGGCAGCAGGCCGAGGCAGTCATCCGCACGGCCACCAACCACGTCGGCGCCACGGCCCGCGATGAGGTGTACCGGGCCAACGCCGACATTCTCGAGGGTGAGCGCTTCATGGCCACCCTGGACAGCCACACCACCATCACATGCGCCGGCCTGGACCGCACCCTGCACCCGCTGGGTCAGGGGCCGCGCCCACCGCTGCACTATCGGTGCCGCAGCATCCGGGTGCCGGAAGTGAAAGAGGAGTATCGCCTCGGGGGCCTCGGTGAGCGCGCCAGCATGGATGGTCCGGTGGACAACCAGCTCACCTACGGGGGCTTTCTGCGGCGGCAGAGCAAGGAGTTCCAGGATGACGTGCTGGGGCCGCGCCGTGCGGCGCTGTTCCGCTCCGGCAAGGTCAAGATCAACCAGTTCACCGATGACGCCGGCCGGGTGCTGACGCTCGATGAATTGGCGGCCCGCGAAGGGCTCACGCTGTAACAGACATTCGATTTACACGGGTCGCTTCGGCGGCCCTTTTTTATGCCTGCGGGGCAGGCGAAACCAGCAAACGGGGTTTGCAGACATGGCACTGAAATTCGAGATCACCAAGGAAGAGTTCGAGGCGCTGGAAGAGGGTCAACGGGCCCTGTACAGCGAGCACGGCGACGGTTACCGCCTCCAGGTGGACGGCATCGACCCTGCCGACGAGCTCAAAGAGGCCCTGCGCAAGGAGCGGGAAGAGCGGGCCGAGGCGAAGCGCAAGCTTCAGGAATTCGAGAGCGAGGCGGAAAAGCGCGAGCGCGAACGCCTCGAGAAACAGCAGGAGTGGGAAAAGCTCTCCAAGACGGAGCGCGAGCGGGCGGAAAAGCTCGACAAGGAGCTGGCGGAGTTGCGCGACAAGGTCGCCAACAGCGAGCGCACCGCCACCGCTGAGGGCATTGTGGCCGGCCTCATCGACAAAGAGGCGACCGGCGGCGTGCAGCGCTATGAGCTGCTGCGCAAGGAAGCCCTGCAGTTCATCTCCCACACCCCGGAAGGAGTAAAGATCAACGGCCCGGACGGCCAGGCGTGGGACGCCAAGCAGCTGGGCAAACATCTGACCGAAACCTATCCGTTCCTTGTGGACGGAAGCAAAGCGACCGGGGGCGGGGCTCCTGGCGGCAAAGGCGGCGGGGCCGTCACGAAGAAGTTTCACGAAATGACAGGCGCAGAGCTGAAGGCCCTCAAAGACGAGGACCCGGAAGCCTACAGGCGCCTCCGTGACGAACACCACCAACAGAGGTAAGCAATCATGGCGACTACCCGCCTTTCCGACATCATCGACGTGGAGGTCTTCCAGGACCTCCCGCAAATCAACGGCCCCGAAAAGACCGCGTTCTTCCAGTCCGGCATCGTTACCCGTAACCAGATGCTGGACAACATGGCGTCCCAGCCGGGCAAGCTGATCGAGCTGCCGTACTGGAATGACCTGGACGGCGCTGACGAGGTCAACTACAGCTCCGACGACCCTTCGTCCAACGCTACGCCGTCCAAGATCACCCAGGGTGAACAGATCGCCCGCAAGGCGTTCGTCAACAAGGGCTGGTCAACCGCCAACCTCGCCTCGGAGCTGGCCATGGGCGGCAGCGCGATGGATGCCATTCGCGCCAAGACCGATATGTACTTCCAGCGCCAGTGGCAGCGCCGGCTGATCGCTGCGGTTAAGGGCGTGATGGCCGACAACGTGGCCAATGACGACGGCGACATGGTGTACGACATCGCGTCCGAATCGGTGGCCGGGCAGAGCGCCAGCACTCGCTTCAGCCGCGACGCCTTCATCGAGGCCGCCTACACCATGGGCGACCAGGTGGACGGCGTGACCGCTATCGCCGTGCACTCCATGGTCGCGAAGCAGATCACCAAGCTGAACGACGCCGAAGACGTGCGCGACTCCGAGGGCAACCTGCTGTACCGCGCGTACATGGGTCGCCGGATCATCGTCGACGACAGCCTCCCGGCCGTGGCCGGCACCACCGACGGCGTGAAGTACACCTCCGTGCTGTTCGGCCCGGGAATCTTCGGCTATGGCGAGGGTTCCCCGCTGAACCCGGTGGCGCTGGATGAAGACGAATCCGCCGCCGATGGCGCGGGCGTGGAAGAGCTGTGGCTGCGCAAAACGTGGCTGCTGCACCCGTTCGGCTTCCAGCAGACCGGCACTCCTGCCGGCAACAGCTTCACCCAGGCCGAGCTGGCCACCGCTGCGGTCTGGACTCGCGTCCTCGAGCGCAAGCTGGTGCCGATGGCGTTCATGGTAACCAACTAAACCGGCGGCCTTCGGGCCGCCTCTTCGGAGGCAATCATGGCTGAAGAGAAGACCAACCAGGACGGCTTGGTCCCCGGTGCCCCGGTGGACATCGAGACCGTTATGCGCCTGGAGCGCAAGCATGCTGCCGAGCGCGCCAAAACGGCGGCCAAGCCGGCGGCTAAAGCCAAAACGGCGGCCAAGCCGAAGGAATAACCGATGACCGATTACATCACCGTCGCGGACGTGGACCAGATTCTGGGCGCCAGCTGGGCAGAGGAGGCCGACAAGGCCGCCGCTGTGCTTCAGGCCAACACCTGGATGACGGCCCGGGCCGTGGTGGCCAGCGATCCGGCGGAGGAAGCCATCAAGACGGCCGGGGCGTATCTCGCCCAGGAATCCGCCGCTGGCACCCTGTACACCGACACCCAGGGCGACATCAAACGCACCCGGGTAAAGGCGGATACGGTGGAATCGGAAACGGAGTATCAGGACGGTGCCCGGGCTCGCTCGGGCAACCTGTCCTTTGTCTTTGACCTGCTGCGGCCGTATTTCCCGGTCGGCGGCGGGTCCACCTTTCCGGTGCGGAGAGCCTGATGGGTCTTCGCGCTGACGTACAAACCGGCATCGCTGCGGCGTTTGATGACGCCCTGGCCGATGCGGTGCGCAGCTTCACTCTGACGCGGGTGACCGGCACCGATTACGACCCCCTGACCGGCGAGGAGACCCAGACCACCGAGACCTTCCAGGGTCGCGGCGTGTTCGGGGGCTTCAAGACCGAGCAGGTCGACAACGAGCACATCCTGGCCACCGACGAGAAACTGACCGTGCTGCAGAGCGAGATCGGCACCGATCCAGAGATCGGCGACGACATCGGCGGCAAGCGGGTGATGAACACCTGGCAAGACCCGGCTTCTGTCGCCTGGATTGTCCAGCTGAGGGACGCATGAGCTTCGCGGCGGACGTAAAGAAGTTCAGCCGGATGGCGAGTCAGTCCCTGGAGAAGACCGCCCGGGCCGTGGAAATCCAGGTGTTCGCGGAGGTGATCAACCTGTCACCCCGTCGCACCGGCCGCTTCGTCGGCAACTGGCAAATTTCCCAGGGTGCGCCGACTGACGGCGAGCTTGCCCGGGAGATCGAGAAACAGCAGGCCGTTAACGAGATGAACGAGGTGGTGGCGGCCCTCAAGGGCGGGGGTGTCACCTTCATGGCCAACAACCTGCCGTACGCGCATCGCCTGGAGTTTGATGGCTGGTCCAGGCAGGCCCCGGAGGGCATGGTCCGCCGGACCGTGGCCCGCTTTAACCAGATCGCCGACGAGGCTGCCAAGAAGAACCGCGTATGAGAAACCTGGATATTCGCAATGCGCTGGTCCTGAGCTGGCTGGATGGTGATTTCGGCCTGACCACGGCGTTCCCGAACAAGGATTTCACCCCGGGCACAGACCCGTGGGCCGCTCTGTTTGTGGTGCCGAGCCAGCCCGGCGTGGCCACCTGCGGCGATGAAGGCCAGGACCGCCACGACGGGTTCCTGCAGATCGACCTGAATCACCCGCTCAACGACGGAGACATCCCGGCCATCACCCTGGCCGACCAGATCGCCCGGCGGTACAAGGCGGGCACGCGCTTCGACGCCCCGGCCCTGTCCGAAACCCTGATCGCCGATTTCCAGGCCCAGGAGTTCCTGGTCTGGGATCCGCTCAAGGTGCTGATCCGCTCCTGCGGCTACCAGCAGCCGCGGCGGGTCGAGAACTGGTCCCGAACCACGATGACGATTTTCTACTCAGCATGGGTAAGCAGAGGCTATACAGAATGAATCCTATCTACCCCGATCGTCCCCACGACCCGGATTTGGAGATCGACCCTGGCAGAGAGATGTCCAGTCCAATTACCACCTATGCCTTTGACCAAGCGGCCGAAAACCTTAGAGCAAAAGTGCAGAGGGCGGTTGATGAGTTTCACCAGGCTACAGGTGGATTGTGCGCTCCGTCTCTGGATGTGACCAGCACCCCGATCACAACCATGAGCCAATCCGTTCATCGCTATATCAGCAAGGTGGATGTTGAGCTTCAACTGAGAACCGTTTAAAGCCGCTGCGCCCTACCGTCGTGAGACGTGGGGGCGCGGTGCATTTCTTTGGTCGAGCCGGTGAGACGCGCACCGGGGGAAGCCTTGCGGACTGGGGTGAGAAAGAGACCAGCGCCATCCAGCTAGCTACTGGGACCAAAAATCCCCGACACCTGGGGCGAAAAGCGCCTGATCAGCGCGAAGTAGCGAGTGGTGTGACTGCCCGGGTGAGAGAATCCGGGAACCTTTTAGAAGGGCTGCCATCCGGCGGCCCTTTTTTGTTTCTGGCCGTCGTGAGACGTCCCAACCGCCCCGTCGTGAGACGCGGCTTTCCCAATGATGGAGGTTCGTTATGGGCTGCCCTGCAAACGGCTCACGCCACTCTATGGCCCTGGTGGCCGAAACCGAAGCCGGCACCACTCCGGCAACCCCCGCGTTCACCCCGATTCGCCAGACCGGCACCACGCTGGCCCTGACGAAGGAGGCTCTGCAAAGCAACGAGCTGCGCGCCGACCGTCAGATCGCCGACATGCGCCACGGCAACAAGCAGGTGGGCGGCGACATCTCCACCGAACTGAGCTACGGCGGTGCGTTCGGCCCCATGCTGGAAGCGGTGCTGTGCGGCACCTGGGAAGCGGACACGCCGTCCGCCGGCACCGACACGCTGAAGGCGGGCGTGGTTCGCCGGCCCTTCACCATCGAGCGCCACTTTGCGGACATCGGCCAGTACCTGCGGTATCTGGGGTGTGAGTTCAACACCTGGAGCCTGACGGTCTCCACCAACGCCATCATTACCAGTTCGTTCGGGCTGGTGGGCCGCTCCATGGATGCGCCGGCTCAAACCGCGATTGCTGGCGCCACCTACGACCCTGCGTCCACCAGCAGCCCGTTCGATTCGTTCTCCGGCCAAATCAACGAAGGCGGGTCATCCATTTCGACCGTCACCGAGCTGTCCCTGACCCTGGAGAACGGCCTGTCACCGCTGTTCGTGGTGGGCTCTGACAGCGCGGCGTGCATGAGCATCGCCCGCTCCAACCTGACCGGCTCCATCACGGCGTTTTTCGACAGCGAGACGCTGTACGAGAAGTTCCTTAACGAAACCGAATCCAGCCTGGAGTTCACCCTGAGCGACGGCACGAACGCCTACACCTTCAGCCTGCCGCGCGTGAAGTACAACTCCGGCCAGCCGGACGTGAGCGGCGAAGGCGAGGTGACCGTCTCCATGGACTTCCAGGCCCTCTTTGACGCCACCGAGGAAAGCCAGATCGTGATCCTGCGGGGTGCTGCGTAATGAAGATGGAAGCCCTGTTCACCCGTGAGAAGGCCAACGAGGGCACCAAGGTGCCCCTGTCCTACGCCGACGGCACGCCCACCGACCACCACCTGGTCATCCGCTCCCAATGGTCCGACGCCTTCCAGCAGGCCAAGCAAGACGCTTACCGGCAGGACATGGAAGCCCTGGCCAAGGGCGAGGCCGTGGACAGCACCGAGCGCCACGTGACGCTGTGCGCGGCCCTGGTGGCCGGCTGGGACCTGGAAGAGGAGTTCACCGAGGAGAACGTGAAGATCCTGCTCCGCGAAGCGCCCCAGCTTCGGGACATGATCGACCGCCACGCCTCGCGTGATGCGCGTTTTTTCGGGAAGCCGTCCACCGACTCTACGAGTGGGCGGAAGCGGAAATAGGGGACACGATTCCGGACCCCAAGACCGGCGCCAGCCGCCGGCAGCAGCTTGAGGCGGTTTACCGCCAGACCGGCAAGAAACCCAAGAGCCTGAAAGCAGACCCGCCCCCGGATGGCACCGCCTACCTGTGGGGCTGGTTCTGCGAGCTGGGCGATTGCTCCTACACCGAGATCCACCACTGGGCCGCATTGAAGCGAATCCACCTCCTGCCCTGGGAAGTGGACGTGCTGCGGCATCTGGATCACCTGAGATCGAAGGCATGGCATGACCGAAACAGCGCGTCTCGTACTGGCCGTTGACAGCCGTGAAGTCGACCGTGGCCAGCGGTCCCTGGATGGCCTGACCGACAAGTCACGCCGGGCCGAGCAGGAAACCGAGCGGCTCACCCGTGCCACCGACCAACTGGGTGGGGCGTATCGCGGCCTGCGCAATGTGCTCGCCGCAGTGGGCATTGGTGTGGCGATCCGCGCCGTTGTTCAGGCGTCCGACACCTACTCCGAGCTGCGCTCCCAGCTGCGGCTGGTGACCGAGAGCCAGGAGGAGCTGAACGACACCTACGAGGCGGCCTACAAGCTGGCCCAGGAGACCCGTGGCGGCCTCGGCGAGACTATCAACCTGTACGCCCGGCTGGCTCGCTCCAGTGAAGAGCTGGACCTGACCAACCAGCAGCTGTTGACGGTCACCCGAGCCATTAACCAGTCGTTCGTGGTCTCCGGCGCCAGCGCGCAGGAAGCGGCCTCCGCCACCCTCCAGCTTTCCCAAGGCATGGCCTCCGGCACGCTGCGCGGCGAGGAGCTGAACTCGGTTCTGGAGAATAGCCCCCGCCTGGCGCGCGCCATTGCTGACGGCCTGGGCGTGACGATCGGCCAGCTGCGGGAGCTGGGCGCCGAGGGCCAGCTGACCGGCTCGGCGGTGACCCGGGCGCTCCTGTCCAGCGCGGACAGCATCAACCGCGAATTCCAGGACATGCCCCGCACCGTGGGCCAGTCTCTCCAGCAGCTGCGCAATGACCTGATTGACACCTTCGGTGAGACCGACGTTTCCGGCTTCAACGATGCCATTGATGACCTGCGGGAACTTGTCACCGACCCGAACTTCAAGGAAAGCGTTGTCACCCTCGGCACGGCGTTCGCCACGCTGATCGGCACCATGGCCTCCGGCGCCAGCGAAGTGGTGAAGTTTACCGAATACCTTGGCGCAGAATTTGCGTCGAAGTTCAACGGCGTGGCCGCCGACGACATCCCGCGCCTTGAGCGCGAGCTCGCCGGGCTGGAAAAGCAACTGAATGCATCCTTCCTGGAGAAGGACATCGGTCTGATCTTCACCAGCAAGGAAGAGATCAAGCGCAAGATTGAAGAGGTGCGGGAGCGGCTTCAGGTTGCCTACGACTTGCAGCAGAGCTTTAACCGGGGATTCGGGAACACCAGCCCGGACCAGAGAGGCGGCGACGATCCGCCTGAGCCGCCTAGCGGCGGCAACGACAAGGCCACCGACTCCATCCAGAAGCGGGTCGCAGCCCTCCAGCTGGAAGCCGAAACCCTGGGCATGACGGCCCGCCAGGAGGAGCTGTACCGCGCACGCAAGGAAGGCGCCACCGCCGCGCAGCTCGCCGCCATCGACGGGTCATACCGGCAGATGGAGGCGTATGAGGCCGAGCAGAAGGCGCTGGAGGAGAAGGCGGAGTTTGAGCGAGCACTGGAGCGCGACCTCGGCGAGATTCAGGACCGCTATGCCTCTGAGCGGGAGCTCCTAGCGGAAGACCTGATGCTTCGCCGGGAGACCATCCTGGAATCCTACGAGCTAGGCCTGATCGACCGCCAAGAAGCCAATGCACTGCTCCAGGAATCCAACCGCGAGTATTACGACGAGCTGGACGCGCTCAGGAATCTGGACATTGAGCGCGAGCAGAAAGCCAGCCAGATGGTCACGTCTGCCCGGCTGGCGGCGGCCCAGCAAGGGGTGGGGCTGCTGCAGTTTTTCGCCCGCGAGAACGAGGCAGTCGCCCATGTGGTGCTTGGCGTTCAGACTGCTCTGTCTGCGGCGATGGCATGGACCAATACACTGGTGGCCGCCACCCGGGCCGTTGCAGAACTTGGCCCCATCGCCGGCCCGCCTGCAGCAGCCAGCATCATGGCGTGGGGTAAGCTGCAGGTCGGCCTGATCGCCGCCACCGGATTGGCCAAGGGCTTCATGGGTGGCGCCGGTGGCGGCAGCCCTTCGGGGGCCGGGGGCGGCTTCGGCGGCAGCCCTGAAGCGGCGCCCCCGAGCCCGCTGCCGCCCCGAGACAGCAACTCCGGCGGCAATCTGACCATCGTGTTTCAGGGGGACGTGACAGGCTTCGATCAAGACGAGCTTGCTGATACTCTCCTGAACAAGATGGGGGACGAGATCAACAATCTCGACAGGGTGGTGATCGACCCCAGATCCAGAAACGGAAGAATGCTCAGGGGACGATGAGATGAAACACTTTCTTATGGCTGTGGCTGCCGCCGCAGCATTGATCGGCTGCGCCACGCCGTTGGATGGCCTTCTCGATAGTCGCTATTCCGAGGTCCAGCCGGCTCCGGCGCCATCGCAGATGGTTGGCACATGGACCGGAAGCATGGGGCCCTATTTGCTGACCCTGCAGTTAGAAAGCGATGGCACGGGCCTGTACTGCTACTCCTGGAACGAGAAGCACGCCGTAAACAGGATAAAATACGATGGCGAACGCCTAGTGTTTCAGGATGGCTCAATGGCCTCCATCATTGAGGCGGCGCCGGACAAGCTGATCATCCGCCCTGATTACTCGCATGCAAGTCGGTCCACGCTGAGCCCGGATGAGGGACTGGCGGAGGCTTCTCCGTACTGTGCGAATGCCGTCAAGGAGGCAAAATGAACATTCATGATGATTTCCCCGGTCGCGCCGATGACTCCGCCGGAGACAATAATTCTGCGCTGATTCTGGCCAATATGCACTTCCTGCAGGCGGTCGTTAAGGAGCTCATAGCAAGCGGGATGCTGGACGGAAAGATGGCAGCCAGTAACTTGGCGGAATCAGCCTTGAAGGCTGAATTCTCTTATAGCGGCCCGAACTGGGATTTCTATCATCGACTAGTGCAGATGTTTGCCGAGGTGCTGCAGGAGAACAGGAAAGGCGAGGCCGGCCCGACCGGACCAGCCCACTAAACAGACCCCGCTACGGCGAGGTTCAGCTTTCCAGGCCCTGCCATTCGGCGGGGCTTTTTCGTTTCTGGAGCCCTGAATGGCCACGATCACCTATATCGCCAAGCGCAGCCTTATGGCTGGGCATGTCGAGGGCGAGGAGTACACCTTTGAGGTGCCGATTTCCGACTGGACGCCGCGCCCCCGGCGACAGGTGGCCAGCTCCACCTCTCTGTCTGGCCGGCGCTTCGAGCGGCTGACCCGAATTGACCGGGAGTGGCGCACTTCCACAGTCGCCGAGGACGACGAAACCAAGCTGGCCCAGCTCGAGGAGTTCCTGGATTCCGTGTCCGGCGGCGAGACATTCGACATCACCCCCTTTGCAACGCTCTACACCTGCCAGCTGGAGGGCGACCCGAGCTGGTCGCTGGTGAATAGCGTGGGCTTCTACTCGGTCAACTTCACGGTACGCGAGTTCGTATGAGAATCGATAACAGCGCCTTCGCCGAGATCAACGACAGCCAGTGGCAGGCCCCGCAGTTCGTTGTGTCCCTGGACTTCGGCGATAGCGACCTGTTCTACCTGACCTCTCACGCCATCACCGGCCTGACCGGCGAGAACGTCATCGAGGGCGTGCTGGTCAGCATCTCCGGCACCTCCCAGAAGCTGAACCCGGACAAGGCGAACGCGGAGATCGGCAGCCTGAACTTTGAGGTGCTGGACGACGGCCTGACCGCGCTGCAGGCGGACCGGCTGAGCCAGGGCAAAGGCCTGCGGGGCAAGACGGTCCGGTTCTATGTCGGCGATGAGGCCCTGCCGTGGTCCAGCTACATCCTGGCCACCACCCAGATCGTGGATGAGGCCGGCTATAAGGATCTGTCCTACAGCTTCAAGTGCGCCGACGTTCAGCGGATGCTCCGTGAGGACGTGTTCAAGCCGAAGGAAACGCGGCTGAACCGCACTCTGGAGGCTGATTCGGATGAGATCGAGGTCCTGACCACCAACGGCTTTGAGCCGTACCAGCACCCGAACGTTGCCGGTGCCGTGGCCGCCGGCCAGAAAGTGGGCCTTTTGCACCTGGAGGGCGATGACGACGACTTCGAGATTGCCTCTTACACCGGCAAGGAGGCCAACAAATTCACCGGCGTGACCCGGGGCCTGTTCGGCACAACACCGCTGCGTATCGAGCTGAGCAATACCACCGACAGCGAGTCCAGCCCCAAGGTGACGGAGTTCATCTACCTGGAAATGCCGGGGCCGATGCTGGCCTATGCGGTGCTTACCGGGGCGGTCTACGGCCACCCCGGTGAATATCTGCCGGAGCACTGGCAGCTTGGCGTGCCCGCCGAGTTCATCCGTACCAGCGATTTCGAGAGCATTGGTGAAGATCTCTGGGTGCCGGAGGACCCGAACCAGGGTTTGATCGTTCGCCTGGCTGGCCTGGAAGAGGAAGACGGCAAGAAGTTCCTGGAAGAGGAGGTGTTCCTGCTGATGGGCTGTTACCCGCCCATCTATTCCGATGGCCAGCTGGGTATGCAGCGCATGACGGCCGTGCACTCCACCGGTGGCTATGTCCGTCGCCTGGACGCCGACACCGTGGCGGATTATGGCGACCTGACCCACGACATGGGCGCGGTGATCAATGAGATCTTCGTGTCCTGGAACTGGGACATCTTCCAGGAAGAGCTCACCCGCCTGAACTACCTCCCGGACATGGAGTCGATTCGGGCGCATGGCCAGGCCGAGAAAAAAGAGCTTGAGTTCCGGGGCCTGTACAGCAGCCGGCACAGCTCGCAGACGATCCAGCGGCTTATCGCCAGCCTTCGGGACCGATACGCGGGCCCGCCGCTGCGCCTGGACCTGACCCTGACCCCGGACCAGAACGACCTCGAGGTGGGCGACATCGTGCGGGTCGACCTGTTCGAGGTGCAGGATTACACCGGCACGACCGTAGACGGCCACCTGAACCGGAACTTCGAGATCCAGCAGATCAGCACCGACTGGCGGACCGGCAAGGTCAAGGTGAAGCTGTTCGGGTCCAGCCAGAAGGCCGGCGCGCTGCCGCCGCAGGAGACCGGCACGGCCATCCCGGACGAATGGTATGAGCGGGGCACCGAGATCAGCCCCACCAACTTCCCGGGCGTGGTGACCGTCTCCGGCGGGGTTACCCGGGTGGAGGGGCTGCTGGACCTGGCCGGTGGGGAAGGGCTGGGCGATGAGGCGTCGTTCTTCTGGTGCCCCACGGACCTCACCTGCGACGACGCCGCTGAAATCCGCATCTCCGACAACGTGGCCCTGCTGGTGCGTGGCTTCTTCTCGCTGAACAACGCCAAGATCAACGGCAAAGGCCGCGGCTACCCGGGTGGCGCCGGGACCACCAGCATGGTCTCTACCGGCGGCTATTTCTTCAACTATGGCAGCCGCTGGGATGCGGCGAACAAGGGCACCCCGGGCTTTATCGACATCCAGTCGACGCCGCAGGGCGGCCGGGGCTATCAGAACCGGGGCACGCTCGACCCGTATCTGCTGGACGTGGACGGCCTGGCCACCATGCGGCCGGCCGGGGCCATCATTGGCGGCCGGATCCAGCCGGGCCAGACCCCACCCCCGGTGTACGAGCAGGACGAAAGCGGGATCACCCTGTACCCGGTGGACCTCCGCGGCTCCAGCGGCAGCGGCGGCGGCTCGGTAATCTCCAACTACGACGGATTCATCGAGTACGAACGCCCTGGTGGGGATGGCGGGGCCGGTGGTGCGGGCCTGATGATCGTGGCGCGCGGCATGACCATCGGCGTAAACGGCTACATCGATGTCAGCGGGGCGGCCGGCAGCACGCCCCCGGGCCCCGACTACAGCCCCTCGGCGGACCCCCAGCTGCACATCTGGGCCGGCTCCGGTGGCCCGGGCGGCCCGGGGGCCTGTTACATCCTGATCGACGGGCTGGCCAACGCCCCCAGCATCAACGAGCGCACCGCAATCGCCAATGGCGGGGACCTGGTGTGGGCCGGCCGGCGCCTCAAGCCCTACAAGGTCACCAACGACGGTACTGTCACGGTCTCCAGCGACAAGGGTCCCGCCCCGCAGCAGGGCACGGCCACGACCTCGCCGGCGCCGGGCGCCATGGTCTGGGAAACCGCCTTCACCGTGCAGATCCTGACCGGCTACATCGAGCCGGTGGAGGACGAGCCGGTGGTGACCCTCAATCCGCCGGTTGTGACCCTGCAGGAAGCCACCAACACCCCGCGCACCGCCAACGCAAACCTTTCCACCATCGAGGTGGGCGTCCAGCCGCCGAGCGTGAGTAACTACGCCTACGGCCTGGTGGAGTACCGCGAAAAGGGCCAGGCGGGCTGGTTCGAGGTCGGCCCGGCCTCGCCGGAGGCCACGTTTGTGGTGCCCAGCGACGGCAAGACCTACGAGGTCCAGGTCCGGGGCGTCTCCCTGCGCGGCAAGGTGAACCAGGACGGCGCCACCGCCGAGATCACCACCACCAAGGTCAGCGCTCCGGGTGACGGCCAACCTGATGATAAGGGGCCGGAGGACGAAGCTGACCAGGTGGTCCCAGCGCCGCCAGTTACCGGGATGGAGCTGTTCCAGCAAGGGAACGACACGGTATTTGGCGGCAAAGACGTCAAGGTGGTATGGCGCAAGAACTCGGTCACCGAGTGGGTCGAGATGGGCGCCGAGGGCAGGCAGGGTGCCGGCAAAGGCGCCTTGGATCTCTATTTCAAGGATTACCAAGTCGAAGTTTGGGCCGATGTGGCTGGGCTTTTGCAGTTGGTGCGCACCGAATGGGTGGTTGACCCGGAATTCATCTATACCTACGAAAAGAACGCCGAGGACTTTGCCCGAGAGACCGGTAGTGCCGGGGCATGGCGGGAAATGGAATTTCGGGTCTACTGCCGAGGGCGGCAGAACCAGATCAGCGCCCAGGCGGCGCGGCTCAGCGTGGAGAACGTCGCTCCACCCCTGCCGGGCGCCCTGACTATCTCCGCCGGCTTCCGCAGCGCGCAGATCGACTTCGAGCCGCCGGAAGACCTGGATTACCGCGACTCCCGGGTATGGATGAGCCAGAGCACCGGCTTCACCCCCGGCCCTGAGAACCTGGTGGCCCAGCAGTACGGCGGGCCGGTGGTGCTGTCCGGCCTCACCGACAACAGCACCTACTACCTGCGGTTTGCCACCTATGACGCCTTCGGCCAGGGCACGATCAGCAGCCAGTTCACGGTCACCACGCCGTCGCTGTCCGCTGGTGAGGTGGAGGGCCTGAGCCCCTGGGCCACGGTCACCGACGCCGACCGGGCGTTCATCGACGCCAATCTGGCCAATGACGCGATCGACAGCACCAAGATCGTCAAGCTCACCGCCTCCAAGATCGTCACCGGCACCCTGGCCGCCACCGAGAAAATCAGCGTGGAAGGGCAGGTGGAAAGCGTGGTGGGCGATGCCGTGGCGACGCTGGGGCCGAAGTCCGCCGACGGCAAAACCGGGATGATCACCTACCAGTACGCCGGGACCACCCTGTTTGCCGTCTACAGCGACGGCTCGGCGGCGTTCTCCGGCTCCGTGGTGATCACCGGGGGCAGCGGCTACAGCAATCTGAGCGACAAGCCGGGCTCGCTGGCCGACATCAACAGCACGGAGGCGGACACGCTCACCCAGGCATCCGCCGACGCCGCCCAGGCAATCCTGGATGCAGCCGATGCCCAGGCGGCGGCAGACGGCAAGGTCGCGAGCTTTTACCAGTCCTCGGAGCCCACCGCCGATGGTGTGGGCGACCTCTGGGTGGATTCCGACACTGACCGCCTGTACCGCTGGGATGGCACCTCATGGGTGGAGATTCAGGATGAGGGCATCGGCCAGGCTCTTTCTGATGCCGCGACGGCACAGGGCACGGCGGATAGCAAAATCCTTACCTTCTACCAAGCCGGCGAGCCCACGGCACAGTCCGTCGGCGACCTGTGGGTGGACACCGACGACCAGAACCGGCTGCATCGGTGGGACGGATCGGTGTGGCAGGACGTGCGGGATGCGGCCATCGGTCAGGCGCTGGCCGAGGCCGCCGCCGCCCAGTCCACCGCCGACGGTAAAATCCAGTCGTTCTATCAGGCATCGGAGCCCGCTTCCGGCATGAGCGAGGGCGACCTGTGGTTCGATACGGACGACGGTAACCGCGCTTACCGATACGACGGCACCGCATGGCAGGACGCCCAGGACAGCGGCATTAGCACGGCGCTATCCGAGGCCGCTGACGCCCAGGCCACCGCCGACGGCAAGGTCACCACGTATTTCTCCACCAGCACCCCGACGGCGGAGGCGGTGGGCGACCTCTGGTACAACGACAGCACGAAGCTGCTGAAGCGCTGGAACGGCACAACCTGGGACGATTCAGGGAGCCTTGGCGCCGACTGGTACAGCAACCTGTCGGGCATCCCGTCCCGGCTGGGTGACACGCCCTCCACCGGCCTGAATCTGACCGCCACCCACCTGGGGTATTACGACGGTGCTAGCTGGACCGCCTACATCGACGATAACGGCGATTTCTATTTCGGCGACGGCGGAGAAAAGTATATCCAGAAAGTGTCCGGCGATCTTGTGATCGGCGAGGAAACCGATTTCAGGGGTTTCGCCAACTTCAACTCCTTGGATTATAGCCGGTACATCGTTTCCCATTTGGAGCAGGAATATAACCAGATTACTGAGACCGGCACGTCAATCGTTTTTCTGACGCCCGCCGACGGCGACGTCTTTGCCAAGCCCGGCTCAATAAAGATGACGGTGGACAGCGGGGTTAATGACAAAATCGCCCGGCTTTCACCGGATGTAGACGGTCTATCTTTTCAAGAGTGGTCCACCTTCCAGGCGAGGCTATCTTTTGAGGTGATGGCGCGGTTCCTCGGCTCTGACGATGGTGACGCGGATTGGTTTATCGGCAAAGGCAGCGTGCATGGAGGCATCCTGGATGCCTTTGGGTTTAGGTATTTTCAGGATTCTGGCGCATCAGGGGCAAAGCTTTATGCCTGGTCATCTCAATACACAGGCTCCCCCTCATATACGGCTGTTGAATTGGCTGCCGACCCATCCTTCGAGGTTAGGCTTGGCTGTCGCCAATACAGCGACAGGATTGAATACTATGTCGACAGGTCTTTGGTTGCGACCATAACCACCAACCTGCCCGTGCCAACCAATACAACCTCGGTTCGGTTTCCGGCGGCTTCGCTTTATTGCCCTGGAACATCCAGTCAGCTTCAGACCCTTTACATCGGCGAGGCGAGATACCTCCAGAAAGACCCAGCGGTATTTAATTCCGATTAACCGGAGAACCCCATGTCACAGTACAGAACCGGAACCGCGTCGGCGGTTCAGGATAGCGCCGTTGTGTCCGGCGTCGGCACAGCCTGGCTGGCCAACGCCAGCGCCGGGGACAGCTTCGTCATGGCCGGCACGGGCGTCGTTTATGACATCGCCAGTGTGGACAGCGACACGCAGCTGACCCTCACCGTCCCGTACAAGGGCGCGACTCGCTCAGGCGCCTACGCCATCCAGCGCGATTTCACTGCCGACGGCATTCCCGAGATGGCCCAGGGCGACATCGAGACGGCCACCATCTTCACCCGGGCGATGCGGAAGATTCAGAGCCGCTTCAACCTGATCACCGGCGTCGCGGCCAATGGCGCGCCCACCTACGGCGACACGACGGCCGGCATCGCGGGTACTTCAGACACCGAGTTCTTCTGGGTGCCGGATGCTGGCGGCCTGACGCTGTACAAGAACGATAACGGTACGGCCGTGGAGCAGGGCGACTACCCCAACAGCCAGACCCTGGCCGATGCCGTGGATGCCATGACAGGCATGGAGTCGCGATTCCTCGCCCTGATCGGCAGCCTGCACCCGTCATTCGGCGAGACCAGTCTGTACGCCGACTTTAAAGCCCAATCGTTCGTCTTGGAGGTGGAGTGATGCGCAACATGAAAACGGTCCCCTATGACGAAATGTTTACCCTGTCCGCGCCGTCTCCGAAGTGGGTGTGGAATGCGCAGGGGCAGCTGGTGGAGATTCCGGCGGGACAGCCTGCTTTCGGCTACGACCGCTTCACCGGTGAGCCTCTCGGGCAGATTGTCGAGTCTGTCGGGGCCACCAATGTTCTGCTTAATAGCTTTGCCCCGGCCACGCAGACGGTGAGTGTCAGTGATGCCACGACCTACACCCTGAGCGTCTATGGCTCCGGGTCGGCGGAAATCACAGCCGGAGGCTCTGGCACAGCAACGGATGGCTCCCCCCTCACGTTCACCACGGCCGGCACCAGTGTGACCGTTACGGTGACCGGCACCCTGGAGGTGTTTCAGCTTGAGGCGGGTAGCGCGGCCACATCACCAATTGAAACCACGGGCAGCGCAGTCACCCGAGCCGCTGACATTGCGACAATTCAAAACGTGGATACGGCGGAATGGTGGGGAGCGAGTGAAGGCTGGGCGCGGGTACAGTTTGACGGGATGCGCCAGGTAGGTGGGAACACTACGTTGCTTTTGTTGTCAGGCGGCGGGACGCGCTTTGTCATGTATACAGACTCCAGCGCCGCTTTGTTGTCGTATGATGGAACGAATATTTTAAACTCTGGCGTCCCGTGCGTTGATGTCCCAACAGCCGGGATTGTTACATGGTCGACACCTCAAGGCACGTTTAAAATTCTGGCTGATGGAGGGTCTGTTGTTTCATCCAGCTATAACGGGTCTTTCTCCGGAATCTCAAATTTCAATATCGCCGTTGATGATATGACGGTTGAATTAGGGCACTTGTCATTTGGCAAAAATTATCTGTCCGACTCTGAAATGCTCGACAAAATTCAGGAGCTAACGTCATGAGCCAATGGCAACCGATATACCTACGCGCTGATGACGAAGCGGCAATGATGGCAGCCCTGGACGCTGCTGGGCTTATCTTCATTGACGAAGACGAACAGCAGCAGGTGGGCGGCGATCCGTTCTGCATCCGGGTGCTACTATTGCCGAACCTGACCGAGACGACCGGCGAGGGCGAAGACGCGGTAAGCACTCCGATTCCCGGCTATCACGTCAACGTCATTGTGCGGCCCGATTGCCTCGACCAGTACACTGCCTCGCTGGCCGGTGTGATCATCGACCCGCCGCCGGAGACGCCACACGTCAAATACGCGGGGTGCGGATGATCGAGCTATACGGAAGCCGCGAGCAGATCACGGCCGCCATCGAGGCGGAAGGCGGGCAGATCGACGCCGGGCAGATCACGGTCCAGGGCTCGGCCACGCGCCACGGCATCGAGTTCACTGCGGTGGGGGCGAACCTGTATTCCACCGATGATGAATTCGTGGCCCTGGTTCGGGATCAGTTGCCCGCCGAGTAACGCTGACCTCTGGTCGCTGGCCTCCCTGCCGACGGCGGACAATGCCAGGGTAGGGCGGCCGCTTCGGGCTGTCTGTAGGCTGGCGGCCACAGATCGCGTCAGCCTGGGAGTACAGGACGGACGGACAGTGTTCCGGTGATGCAAAACGCCGCCGCAAGCCATTGATTTGCAAGGTTTGCGAAACGCCACAAAGCACTGTCTTTTTGGTCAGTCGGGAAAGCCTGAAACCCAATAAAATCAATAAGATAGGCTGATTACGCCGCCTGCATGGGGTGCAAGGGGTCGAAGGTTCGAATCCTTCCGTCCCGACCAAATAAAACGAAGAGGGTCAGTGACTTACGGGCACTGGCCCTTTTTCGTTTCTGGACCAAATCAAAACAAAATCAAAATG
>Ga0310343_10000060_pt1 | contig 42582 bp, 40 predicted proteins | sample HC15DNA2025_MG_FD_203519 | JGI IMG/M metagenome (GOLD analysis project Ga0310343, IMG submission 203519) | Marine microbial communities from station ALOHA, North Pacific Subtropical Gyre - HC15-DNA-20-25_MG | ecosystem: Environmental > Aquatic > Marine > Oceanic | place: Pacific Ocean: North...
CGGGGTGACCTGCCCACACCATTGTTCGGCCGTCCAAAATGGGGTCATATTCGACTGCGCCACGCCACAGTAAGGCCCCATTCCATAACGGCATTCCCTCGTGGGGGAACCGTTGTTGGCGAACCGTTGAGTGAATTCCGTCAGCGGCGACAACGATGCCAGCATCTACCGACTCGATGCCACCGCTACCGTCTCGGCATTCAAAATGGGCGGTGGCACCGCTGTCGTGGTGATCGATAGCGGTGAGGTGGCGTCCAGGGACGACTCGGTCGGCACCAAGTCGCTCGACCGCCGTGAGGTGAAGCACCATTTGGAGGGTGCCGCGATGAAGTGACAGCTGTGGCCACTGGTATCCAGCTGCACGTCCCCGTGATTCCTCCCAGATGAGCTGACCGCGTGCCGAGAAGTATGCGAGGGTCGTGCTCGCAATGCCAACGCTCTCAAGTTCATCGAACACACCGAGCGCATCGAGTTCTCTGACGGCGTGAGGGAGCAGGTTGATTCCGACCCCAAGTGGTTGTACCTCAGGTACTGATTCGCGGACAGCGACATCGATGCCCTCTGCGTGAAGGCTTAGCGCGGTTGCGAGGCCAGCTATGCCACCACCAACAATGAGTACGTCATGCCCCATGATCTTCTCCTTGCGGCGCTACTCGGACGACAGAATCGTTAGGTCGCAGACGAGCAAGATTCACAGACGCCTGAGATGCGGACGTCAATTGACGTCGGGGTGAAATTTGTGATGTTCCCAACCTGCTTACGGAGGTTGTTGACGGTTGGCGCGTCGAAGTGGACGGTGATGTCGCAAAGCTCGCAACGCAGGTGAATCACGGCGTCATCGTGAGCAGGTTCCCAAGTGCTGAGTTCGCCCTGGCGTGTTTCTCTCACGAGTTCGAGTTCTGCAAAAAGTGACAGGGCTCGATAGACCGATGATGAATTGATTGATTCGTCGTAATCGTGAACTCGTTGCAGAATGTCGGCTGCACTGAGGTGTGACTGTGCCTCGTCGAGAACCTGCCAGACGAGTGTGCGGGCACGGGTGACTCGAAAGTCCTGAGCGCGCAGTACCTCGTCGATACTCATGTCGTTACCTTACGGGCTGAGAAAGGTACCGTGTTACATATTTCGCGGAAGCGGGTTGGACTCTCTCAGAGGAATCGGTTAGGCACTCGGTCTTAAAGTGAATTGCGAACGATTTGCAGTAACTGAGCCCCCTCGCTACGGTTCAGAGACGTGACTCACATTGCCATGCATGCTCCAGATGGGTTTTTGGAGCCGTCTGTCGCCGTCATCACTGCGGTGGTTGCGCTCGTAGCGGTGTCGGCTGGGGTCCGTTACGCCGGCCGTGAACTTGGTGATCGGCAGGTACCGCTTGCCGGGGTTGCTGCCGCCTTTATTTTTGCTGCACAGATGGTGAATTTTCCGGTAGCAGCCGGAACTACTGGCCACTTGCTCGGTGGAGCGTTGGCGGCAGTGCTTCTCGGCCCTTGGGTTGGCATGTTGGTGGTTTCAGTCGTGGTGATCGTGCAAGCCGTGTTATTTGCAGATGGTGGATTGACGGCGCTCGGTTATAACACGATCAATATGGCTATCGTGACCGCGTTTGGTGGATGGGCGGCATTCGTGCTGTTACGGAAATTGATGCCGCGTACCTCCGCAGGAGTTGTCGGTGCAGGAGCGGTTGCGGCCGGAATATCGGTCGTACTTTCTGCGGCTGCGTTCTCAATCGAATGGCTGTTTGGCGCGTCTGCTCCGGTTGCATTTGACACTGTCTTCGGAGCCATGGTCGGTGTCCACGTGTTGATCGGGGTTGGTGAGGCGGTAATCACTGGTTTAGTGCTTTCCGCGGTGATGGCATCTCGACCCGACCTGGTAAGGGGTGCAGCGCACCTGTCTGATGATGAGTTGAACGCGACTTCTCGAGTCGGTTTCCGACCATTCGTAATTGGCAGCGTCTGTGCTGCGGTGGTGGTCGGCGTCGTGGTCAGTCAATTCGCCGCCTCAAATCCAGACGGCCTTGAGCGCGTTGCGATTGACAACGGCTTTGAAGAATCAGCCACAGATCATGCATTGTCTTCAAGTTGGTTCTCCGACTATGCAACGGCAGGAATATCGAATGAGTCGGTGAGTCTGGCAGTTGCCGGAGTCTCAGGACTCTGCATAACGCTGCTGGTCGGTGGCGGCGTAGTGAGCGCATCTCGCTCCACCCGTCGCCGACAGACTGCGTAAGTCGGGCACTTCATGTCGGGAGTTCATGGTTCGACTGTTTCGAGGCTCTTCGTGCCCAGAGACTCGCGTGTGCACCGTTTGTCGCCTGAAGCGAAATTGGTTGCGGTCGTTGCAGTCGTTGTCGTGATTGCGATGACGCCACGACGAGAAACGGCGGCGTTCGCCCTCTATGCATTAGGGGCATGGGCCATTATTGCGACAACCAAAATTGGCTTGTTGACCTACTTGAAGCGTTTATCAGTGATAATTCCGTTCGTCATGTTTGCTCTGATTGTGCCGTTTATTGGGGGCGGAGAGTCGGTACGCGTGCTTGGCGTCTCGCTATCGGTCGACGGACTGTGGGCAACGTGGAACATCCTTGCGAAAGCGGGATTAGGCGCAACGATGAGTATCGCGCTGTCGGCAACAACTCCTGTCCCAGAGCTCTTGCATGGCATGACGCGATTGAAAGTACCCCGACTACTGGTGGCGATCATTGCATTCATGCTTCGGTACATCGATGTCCTCGTCGAACAACTCGGGCGTATGCGTCGCTCGATGTTGGCGAGAGGTCACGACCCGAGATGGCTGTGGCAAGTTAAGCCGATTGCATCCTCTGCAGGGGCTCTCTTTGTTCGTTCTTATGAGAGGGGAGAACGCGTGCACCAGGCGATGCTCGCTCGCGGCTACACCGGAGTGATGCCAACGGTGTCTGAGCAAAGAGCGTCAACAAAAGAGTGGCTGGCCGTATTGCTGTGCCCATTTGGTGCCGCATTGGTGCTCACCGTGGCGGTGGTGTGATGTCAGCTTCATCGATTTCGGTTCGCGAACTCGGTTTTCGGTACCCAGGGGAGCATCACGATGCATTGAGAGGGCTCAGCATCGATGTCAATTCGGGTGAACGCGTTGCCGTGCTTGGGCCAAACGGTTCAGGCAAAACCACCTTCGTCATGCATCTCAATGGCCTCTTGGCAACTCAATCTGGCGAGGTGCGGATTGGTGATACCCCTGTTGTCGAATCGAACCTGGTGGAAATTCGCCGCCGGGTTGGCGCAGTATTCCAAGACGCAGATGACCAACTCTTCATGTCATCGGTTCGTGAGGATGTGGCGTTCGGTCCGGCCAATCTCGGTGTCAGCGGTGCAGAACTTGATGAACTCGTAGAACGAACGCTCGAACGAGTTGGAGCTGCCGGCTATGCCGATCGAAACCCACATCATTTGAGTGGTGGTGAAAAGCGAAGGGTCGCGATTGCGACCGTGCTTTCAATGGACCCTGATGTCCTCACTTTTGATGAACCCACCTCAGGTCTTGACCCTGCAGGCAGACGCGAACTCATTGATTTGCTCTCCTCCCTCACGCAGACACAACTCATCGTCACTCATGACCTTCCCCTTGCACTGCAGCTATGCGATCGGTCGGTCATTGTGAGCGACGGTCGTGTGGTGGCCGATGGTCCCACCTCAGAGTTGCTCGCCAATGTCGAGCTGCTGGCGGAGCATCGCCTAGAACTTCCTCTCGGCTTTGACCCTTCTCGGCTGTAGGCATCACAGCACGGTGTACACGTGAATATGTGTGCGCTACGATTTCGACCAGACGGCAGAGGCGCCGGCATTGTCATCGAGGGGGAATGATGACCGCAGTTGATCCGGTATCAGATTGGGCAAATGACTTCGAGATCTTTGATCCAGAGTTCGTGAAAGATCCGTATTCGGTGTGGGGTGAGTTACGTGAGCAGGGATGCCCATTTGCCCGCACTGAGCGCCGCGAGGTCACGTTCATGCCCACGACCTATGAGGGAGTGAGGTCGATTGCGGCCGACACCGAAACCTGGTCGTCCTACTCCATAACCGTCACCCCAGTTCCACAGTCGTATGACGCGAACGGCGACCGTATTCGCTCGATTATTGCCACCGATGAACCTGACCACACCCCCGAACGCAGGCTTATGCTGCCGTTCTTTTCGCCGAAGGCGGTTGAGAAGTACCGAGAGCACACCCAAGAGTTGTGCCGACAACTGATCCGTGAATTCATTGAAGAGGGATCTGCTGACATTGCAGAGCAATACGCACGTCAGATCCCGCCCCGAATCATTGCCGCAATTCTTGGCATCGAACCTGGGATGGCAGACGAATTCACGACATGGGTTCAGGGCGCACTTGAACTCGGATTGCAAGATGACGAAATTCGGGAGCACTACGCCTCGATCATCAGAAAATTCTTCTTGGAACAGATCGAGTACCGGCAAGAGAACCGAGGTGACGATCTCATCTCATTCCTGCTCGATGCCGAACTTGATGGCGAGCCCGTTCCGATGCCAGTCATTCGAGGCAATGTCGGTCTCATGCTCATCGCCGGAATCGACACGACGTGGAGTTCAATCGGCTCAGCCCTGTTGCACCTCGCAACGCACCCCGAAGATCGCCAGCGACTTGTCGACGAGCCCGACCTCATTCCGACTGCGATTGAAGAATTTCTCCGCGCGTATTCACCGGTGACGATGGCCAGAGTCGCAAATCATGACACCATGCTCGGTGATCGTGAGGTCAAGGCCGGCGATCGAGTGATGCTGACCTTCCCTGCCGCGAACCGCGATCCGGCAATGTTCGACAACCCGGAGGAAGTGATCATCGATCGTGAGCACAACCGCCATATTGCATTTGGTTCAGGTATACATCGTTGCGCTGGATCAAACCTTGCTCGCATGGAAATGCAGGTAGCGATTGAAGAATTCTTGAAAATGATTCCGGAGTTTGAACTCACTGATGCTGATGCAGTGACATGGGCGGGTGGCCAGGTTCGAGGGCCGCGCAACATCCCGGTGACATTCCCGACACGTCACCCTCTCTGATTCCGACTCACGTTTTTCATGTCGCCCCCTCAGCACGTTCCTGAGTTGGAGTTTGTCGCTCATGTCAATGTTGAACTTGGCGAACCCTTAGAACTCGGGTCGGTTCTTATCGGGCAGCGCCGGGTCATCCCAATTACTGGTGGGTCAATATCGGGTCCGCTGCTGAATGCTGAAATTCTCGATGGCGGTGCCGATTGGCAGATTGTGTCCGCTGATGGCACCGCAGTAATCGACACCCGCTATTCCGCGAGGACTGCTGATGGCTCTCTCATCTATCTCGCAACGAGAGGATTCCGGCACGGGCCTGCTGAGGTGTTGGCAAGGGTTGCAGCCGGCGAGGATGTCGCTCGAGACGAGTATTACTTCAGACTCCAGGTCAACCTCGAGAGTGGTGGCCCCGGGCTTGAATGGCTCAATAACACCGTCTTCATTGCGTCAGCAGGTCGTAACGCAATGTCGGTTGTCTACGACTTATTCGCCGTGCGATAGCTCCATTGCTGGTGCCCTCGGCAGGATTCGAACCTGCGCACACGGCTCCGGAGGCCGATGCTCTATCCCCTGAGCTACGAGGGCGGGACGACGTGGAAAGGCTACCGCCGCCTGAAGGTGTCGGTTGCAGTGAGAATGCTGGTCATCACCAGCATCGACGTCACACCCAGCACCTACGATCGTAGGAATGGGAATGCACCTCGTCGTCGCCAATGGCCTCGAGACGCTCGCCGACCGGCTCGTTGACCGTTTGAGCGAGGTGCCCGATGACCCATTTCTCCCCGAGACCATTGTGGTCCCAGGTGACGGCGTTCGTTCATGGCTAACCCACGCAATCGCCCTGCGCCTCGGCATTTGTTCCAACATTCAGTTCTCGTACCCGGCGCGATTCCTCAAAGAAACCTTCAGTCTCGAATCGAAGATGGGCACCTGGGAGACAGGTCCGTTGACGTGGGCGATTCATGCCATCCAACAAGAGGGTGGCGTCGACGATCTCATGCGGGCACGTGCGATTGCCGATGTGTTTGATCGTTACATCCTCTACCGACCCCACATGGTGAGACGATGGTCTGATGGAGAAGATGTCGACGGATCGCTACAGGCCCTCGCCGACCATCATCTCTGGCAACCAGAACTCTGGCGCCAACTCGAAGCGCGTCTAGGGCGATCAGACGCTCGCGTGTTCGAACAACTCACGCATGCTTCCGCAGATGAGATCTCATTCACTGGTTCGATACCACAGCGGGTGTCGATATTTGGCTTGACGACGATGCCGCAGCCTCAACTCGATTTGTTTCGGGTGTTATCGACAAAGACCAAGGTCGCAGTGTTCGCTCCCGTGTCGTCATCGTCGAGGTGGGAGTCTGTTCGATCAGCGTGGCGAGAAGAGTTGCGATTTCCGGCGCTGCGCGATGCACATCCTCGCCCAATAGGCGGGTTTCGACTCAATGAGGTGTGGGGTCGTACCAACGAAGAGGGCCACACGCTGTTACTCGATTCGGTGCTGGCCACCAGCGGGGAAGTGGAGGGGCCTCCTAATCTCAAAGGTGACCCTGCAGGTGAAGACGACAGCACTCTCCTGTCATCACTTCAAGACGCCATCGACTATGACACCATCCCTGATGCTGAAGTACCGCTTGACCGAACCGTTGTCGTTCACCGAACTTTTGGGGCAACACGCCAAGTTGAGGCTTTACGAGATCACCTTCTTCACCTTTTCAACGAGCGGCGTCGTGACGGGTCGGCGGTGTTCGCGCCACGGGACGTTGTGGTGCTCACCAACGACGTCGAACGTTTCGCTCCACTGGTGCAGTCTGTGTTCGCTGGTAAGCCAGCGGCTGGCGTCCCCGACATTCCGGTACAAATTGCTGATCGTTCGCTTGGAGTGACGAACCCGATTGCGACCGTCGGCCAACAGTTGCTGCGATTGCTCGATGGGCGTTTTCGAGTTGATGACGTCGTTGAACTCTTGGCACAGCCCGTTGTTGCGATGTCGTTCGACATCGAACCCGCTGATGTTCCTCGTGTCAGCGAACTCCTCGCCATGGCAAATGCTCGTTGGGGCCTTGACGGAGACGACCAGCGAGCGGTCGGTATTGAGCCTCTCGGTACATTCACGCTCCTCGACGCATTGAACCGCCTCGTCTCTGCTGTCGCCACAGCCACAAGTGGGCCTGAACTTATTGGCGATCGCATCGCCCCGATTCGAGAAGTGAGTTTCGATGACGTTGCGCTACTCGGGAAAACTGCTCTTTTCCTCCAGCAACTGCGCGACAGTTGCACGCAACTCAATCTGTTAGCAACACCTCGAGACTGGATCGAGACATTCCGCGAAGCACTTGGTCACCTCGTGTTCGTGAGTGACGATGAGGTGCTGTGGTGGCGAGCAATCGACCGCCTGTGTGAGCAACTTTGCGACGAGGTCGAACTCGCTGGGGACTACTCTGCGTCGGTGGTGGTCAACCCTGCCGATCTTGCTGTGTTGGTCAACTCGAGATTGGCATCGACAGCAGGAATGCCTCGTTTTCAGACTGGGAGAGTGACGGTGTCTTCGTTCACTGCTGTCCGCGGAGTACCTCATTCCGTTGTTTGTCTCTTAGGAGTCGACCGAGAGGGTGAACCAAATACTCTCGGCAATCCCGATGACCTCACTCAATCTCCACAGTGCATCGGTGACCGAGACCAGAGAAGTGAATATCAAGCCCAACTCTTAGACGCTGTCATGTCAGCCCAAGATCGGCTCATCATCTGTTCGACCGGATTTGATGTCACGAGTGGTGCCGAGGTCTCACCTTCGGCTGCGCTCAGCGAACTCATCGATGCTCTTGGTGACCTTATTGGCCGCGAGTTCCCCCTTGTACACCACCCGCGACAGACGTGGTCGGAAGCAAATTTTGTCATCCACCCTGAAGTAAGCGATCGACCGTGGAGCCATGATCGAAGCGCGGTCGAGGCTGCGATTTCCCGTCGCAGTCAACATAAACAGCAACCTGAGTCACTGGTGTTAGCTGAGCGCCCCGATGGGCCGTGCACCGTTATCAATCTTCGTCATGCATTTAGCCAACCGATACGAACGTTCTGCGAGGATCGTCTTCATCTCGCTGCTCTTGAAGAGTTTGGTCGCGAGCGCGGGTCGAACATCCCGCTTGTCCTTGATGGGCTCGATCGCTTCGGGTTACGTCACGGCATGTTGTCATCTGCCACGGGTGGAGGAAATCCAGAAGACTGGGTCGATTTCCTTACCGCATCAGGTGACGTTCCTCCTGGTGTGTACGGAGCCGCATCCCTACAGACAGCACAAGACGATGCAGAGGCAATAGTTGACGCGCTGGCATCTGAGGGAATGACCTTGCCGCTTGTCACGACGTCTCTCAATGTTCACATCACCAGAGAAGATGACGATGTCGAATTGACCGGGGTGATCGATTCGCTCCACGGCTCAACAGTTCTTGACATTGCCGCCTCATCATCGTTTGCCAACCGTTTTTGTGAGCGATTGGTCGACCTTGTCGTTCTCTCGGTTGCGTCTCCTGAAACACAGTGGCGCCTCTCCATGTACCGAGTGAGCAACACAAAAGCGCGCGTTCGTCACCTCACAGCCTCATTGGCTCGATCAGCCGACCCACGTGAGTTACTCGGTGGTTTGATCAAGCTACGTCGAGAGGTTCTCATCCGGCCGGTGCCCCTGTTTGCAGGTGTCGCACTTGCGCAGTGCTGTGGCGGAGATCCGAAAGGGGAATGGGAGGGCAATCAGGCCCGACCGGGTGAACGTGAGCAGACCTTCAACCGTTTGTTTTTTGACTTTGGTTATGAAGAGTTGCTCGACGAGACAACAACCTTGCGTGATGTTGACAGGTGGTTTGCTTCTCTTCTCCGCTCTGTTGAGATCAACGATAGTGCGGGAAAATTGCAGTCCATGAACGAGGTTGCGTCATGACCTCAAGCTTGCCATTTGACATCTCACAAACACCAGGCCCCGGTCTTACGGTGATCGAGGCATCTGCGGGAACTGGCAAGACCTACTCCATCGCAGGTCTCGCACTTCTTGGTTTCGCAAGGGGAGAATTCAGTCCGCGCGAAGTATGCGTCGTGACGTTTACTGATGCTGCGACGGCAGAGCTTGCAGGTCGACTTCGCGCCCGCATCGTGCAAGGCATTGATGCCCTGATGACCCCGCCCGAAGACTGGGGACACATCACCGACACGGTCGACATCTTGCTGATTGAGCCTGATAGTGATGATGAGGAAGGTCGCCGGTCTCGCCTTGAACATCTCCGACGCGCGCTCACCGAATTCGATGCGATGACCGTGTCGACAATCCATGGGTTCTGTCATCGGTTGCTCACCTCGGTCGGTGTAGCAACCGCTGAAATTTCCTCCGATAGTGAAGACATCAGTGAGGTTGTTCACGATGTCATCCTCGCCGGCCAGCACACGGTCACTAATCCCTCTCGGGTCATCGATGCGGTCAAAACCCGTTTGGCGTTGCCTGATGCTCGCATGGCGACATTCCCTGATGCTCCAGACGAGGTTCAAGCTGAGATCAACGACCTTATTGAGATCATCGAAGCCTCGGTGGACGAGGTGGTTCGTCGACGACGATGTTGGAGGCGTGGCACGTTCGATTCAATGCTTGTCGACACTCGCGACCTCTTATGCGATGAAGTTCGAGGCCCATCGATCATCGCAGAGCTTCGTTCGCGGTTCCGGCTTGTTCTCGTTGATGAGTTTCAAGACACCGACACCGTGCAATGGAAAATCTTCCGGACGGCGTTCATCGAGCAGCACACAGGTATTCCCGCCGTACCTCTCGTCGTTGTTGGTGACCCAAAGCAATCGATTTATCGCTTCCGTGGAGCCGAACTGTCTGCCTATCTCGAGGCAGTTGAGTACGCCGATCAGAATGGCGGTCGGCGTTTTCATCTCGACACGAATTACCGCTCAGACGCCGACATGCTCATTGCTCTTGAGCACGTGCTTGGGCAGGCGACCTTCGGCGATGATCGGGTTGGTTTCGAGCCTGTTCTAGCCGGCAGAGAGATGAGTTCATATGGACTGAGTGGTGAACAGCCTCCAACGCAGATTCGGTCGATAGAGCCTCCACTCGATTCGAATGGCTCCGTCGATGCGGGAACCGCACGTAACTGGGTGCTCGCAGACGTTGTCGCTGAGGTGGTCAGGCTTCTCGGTGAGAGCCGAATTACCCGAAAGCATGACGCCTCTGCCGAGGCGCTGCGGCCATCAGATATTGGCATTGTTGTGAAGTCGAACTCCGATGCAGAGCTCTACGCATCGGCTCTGCGGGCGGCCGGCATTCCGGCAGTGACAAGCGGTACCGACTCTGTGCTCGAGTCTCCGGCTGCTCTTCAATGGCGACTTCTTCTGCAAAGTCTGTTGCGTCCGACAGACCTTCGTGCGGCGCGAACGGTTGCGATAGGTGTCTTTGGTGATGTGGATGTCAGCCAAGTCGATGACCTTGAGAGCGAAGATGAGGCTGAGTTGCTAAGTCAGCAGCACCAACGGGTTCGGGCCCTTGCGGTCGGAGGAGTTGCGCACCTGCTTGCAGCGTTGCGCCAAGACGGATACCAACAACGGGCCCTCGCTCGAGTCGGTGGCGAGCGATTGCTCACCGACATTGAGCACATTGGTGAACTTCTACATCAGAGCACCCGAGGTCGTTCATGCAGTCCTACTCAGATTGCGGCAGCATTCCAAGAATTGCGACAGAGTTCCTCTGATCGCTCAACAAGTGAGACGCTGAATCGTCGCCTCGATCGTGACGACGACACGGTGCGCGTCATGACCATTCACAAAGCGAAAGGTTTGGAGTTTCCTGTGGTGCTCTGTCCAACCTTGTGGACGACACAGAAAGGCTCTCAGGGGTTACCTCATGCCGAAATGCCCGACGAAGGCGGCAGGCTTCTGAATACCTATTGGGTGGCTGATGGTTCCTCAAGGGCGAAGGCGGTGATGCGTGTCAAAACGTGCGCCGACGCGGAAATCCAAGGCGAAGATCTGCGAAATCTCTATGTCGCGCTCACCCGAGCGCTCCACAAACTTGTGCTGTGGACAGTGCCCGGCTTCTCAAGGGGCACTCGGCCGCTTGCTGATCTTCTTGAGCAGTCATGCGCCGGAGACGTTGCACGACTGGCGTCGGAAATCCCTGAGGCGCTCGAACTGGTTCGCATTGACTCCCGCCCGGCTCGGATTCAACCCGTCGCCGAATCAATTGATGATTCGTCGTTGTTGGTGAGCACCAGCGACCGAACCTTCGACGAGCCCTGGAAGGTGTGGTCGTTTACCGCAATCGATCGAGCATTGCAGGCTGACAGCGACCGCTCTCGCCTTGACGTTGACGTGGCACCTCACATTGGCGGACTCGATGAACCTGGCGAAACCACCGAGGAACCCATTGCGGTTGGGCCGAGCGAGATGACGCCGCTCCATGCAATTCCTGGTTCTGCTGCCTTTGGAACGCTGGTGCATTCAGTTCTTGAAGATGTTGAGTTTGATTCGGCATCAGTGACGGCTGACCTCCTCGATCTTTGCCGCGAACGTCTTCGCTACCAGCCCATTGAGTGCGATCCCGAGATCCTTGCGGAGGGGCTGTCAACAATGCTGTTGGCCCCGCTCGGAGGCCCATTTGGTGAGACAAGCCTGAGCACAATTTCTCGAGTTGACCGTCTCGATGAACTCGAATTTTTGTTGCCTCTTCCCAGCACGAGTGCAAGAACAATTGCGGAGGCGGTCGTTTCTCATTCCACACATGACGATCCATTCCGGTCATGGTTCCACCAAGTCGCAAATGGTCAGATCGCGGTGCCAATCGCAGGAATGTTGACCGGGTCAATTGACCTCGTCGCAAGAGTTGACGGCTCGTTTTTTATCGCTGACTACAAAACAAATCGGCTGAGTGATGATGCAGTATTCACCACCGCTGAATTGGTCGACGAAATGAATCACCACGGCTACCCACTTCAGGCATTGCTGTACCTGGTTGCGTTCAGGCGTTACTTGCGTCGTCGGGAGCCACGGGTGAACCCAGATGATGTGGTGGCAGGCGCGGCCTACCTATTTGTGCGAGGAATGGACCCCTCCCGGCCTGCCAGCGATACGCGCGGTGTGATCTGGTGGCAGCCATCGGGTGAGCTCATCGACGCAGTCGATCATCTGTTCGCGGTAAAGAGGTCGACGTGACACAACTAGAGCGTCGAAGAACTCTGTACGACCACTTCGAACCTTGGGTTCTTTCCGAGGCCCTGACACGCCACGACCTAGCGGTTGCCGTTGCGCTCGCCGACATATGCGGTGAAGACGACCAACACCTCATTCTTGCGCTTGCATTCGCAGTCGCTGCGCCCCAGTCAGGCCATACAGCGGTTGATCTGCGGGAAATTCGCGAGCACACATTGGTGAGCGCAGAATCGCGCTCGCCAACGCAAGTTACCAATGTCGAGAATCTCCCATGGCCCGAAGATGGAGCCAAATGGCTCGAAGACGTGTCCAAAAGCCGCCTCGTAACGTCAACCCAGTCGCCGCTGGTGGTTGACCGTGGCCTCATCTACTTGCGACGATTCTTTCATCACGAGGAGCGGGTTGCAGAGCGTCTCAGCGAGCTTGCGCAAGCCTCACGACCAACGGTGTCAAACGCTGATGTCAGCAATGTCCTTCATCTTTCCCGAAACCAACAACATGCAGTTGAGGTCTGTGGGCGTGCGCGACTTGGGGTACTCACCGGGCCGCCGGGGAGTGGAAAAACTCGTACGGTCGTCGCCCTTGTCGCAGACGAGTTTGTCACTTCTCCGACGGCACGTGTTGCGCTCGCTGCACCGACGGGTAAGGCAGCAGCCCGAATGGCGGAGAGCGTGGCCGAGTCGATTGATGTACTCTCCGCAGCTGATGATGAACCGATTGTTGCCGCAGCATCTGCCCTTCAACTCATAGTTCCCTCGACAGTTCACCGGTTGCTTGGAGCGAGAGGTTCAGACAGCTTTCGTTACGACGTTCACAATCCGCTCCCGTTCGATCTCATTGTCGTCGATGAGGCATCGATGTTGTCACTGCCACTCGTCGATGCCCTTCTCCAAGCACTGCATCCCACCGCAAGGTTGGTGTTCGTTGGAGATGCAGGCCAGTTGGCGAGTGTCGATGCGGGTTCGGTACTCGGCGACATCGCTGGGGCAGACGGCCCAATCCATACATGCGTAGCTGAACTCACTGAAACCCATCGGTTTCCTGCCGACAGCGTTATCGGCCAATTTTCGAGTGCAGTGTTGCAAGGAGACAGTGATGCGGCAGTACACGTACTCGACGAGGCGCTCGGTACCTCGGCATTGAGCACGTCTGAGATTGATGGAATCGTTCTCGAGATGCTCGAAGAGCCTGCCGATGTCGACCAATTCGTGAGAGACCACGCAGTATCTCTTGTCACAAAAGCTTCTGATGGCGATATCGCAGGTGCGTTACGACAGCTCGACGCATTTCGGGTGCTGTGCGCTCACCGCAGAGGGTCATTCGGGGTCGACGGTTGGAACTTTCGCGCCGAACGACTTCTTGAGCGTGCAGAAGTTCAAACGCGTGGGCACTACCCAGGTCAGCCGATCATCGTCACAGCGAACGACCCGTCGAGGCGACTGTTTAATGGTGATGTTGGGGTGGTAGTAAAAGATGAACGTGGTCTCCGGGTCGCATTTCCCAACTCAGACCTTCCGCTGGTCGAGCCAGTTTCGTTGTCAGATCACGCAACAGTTCACGCAATGACGATTCATAAAAGCCAAGGGTCTGAGTTTGACCATGTCGTCGTGGTACTTCCGCCTGATGGTTCTCGACTTGCAACGCGCGAGTTGCTGTACACCGCAGTGACTCGTGCCCGACGACGGGTGACCCTGGTGGGTTCCCGGGCGTCAGTTCTCGCAGCTCTCTCCCGCTCAGAACGCCGCGTGAGCGGTCTTCGCAACCGACTCGAGAGGGTGCAGGAGCATGGCTGATCCTTTATTTCGATGGCCAAGGTCTTCGCTCAAGAAGATCTTCACTCAAGATGACGGCGGCTTGGGCGAACGTGGAAGGCCGAGCAGTCGTTCGCCAACAAGATCTCGTTGCACTTCGCTTGAACCTCCAGCAATGCGCATCCCCGGGGCGTACAAGAACGGTTCCGTATCGTCATTAGTGAGCATTGCATCAGCACCGTGCGTGTCGAGGACAGCACGGCTGAGTTGAGTCTCAAACTCGGTCATCGCAAGCTTCGAGAGAGGGCCCAGCCGTGGGTTTGTGCCCGATCGGTCGAGTAAACGGCGAAGGGCAAACCCTCGATCGCGGAGTTCGGTTCCAGGGTCATCACCCAATCGATCAAGTTGTCGATCGAGTTGAATTGATGCGGCGCCCACCGCCGCCCGCTCATCAGCAAGAACACTTGTCGCAACCTGCCAACCCGAATTTGCATCGCCGATTAGACCTTCAGAGGCAACATAGGCGCCGTCGAGAAACACTTCACAAAATTCTCTGTCGCCGGTCATCTGTCGGATCGGACGAACATCGATCTCAGGCTGGTTCATGTCAATGAGCATGAACGAGATGCCTCGTGCCCCCCGTGAGCCTGGGTCAGTGCGGGCAAGAAGTATTCCCCATTGCGACACTTGCGCAGTGCTCGTCCAAATTTTCTGACCCGTGATGCGCCAGCCGTCACCGTCGGGTTCGGCTTTGGTGCGAAGACTCGACAGGTCTGACCCAGAGCCCGGTTCTGAAAATAACTGGCACCAGATGTTCGATCCATCGATGATGTGTGGGAGGTGGGTATCGACTTGTTCTTGCGTGCCAAATGCTCGTACTGCGCCAGCGGTGAGCACATAGCCTTGGAAATTGGCATAGGGAGCAAGCGCGGCGTGGGCACATTCTTCGTACCAGATGACCGAGTGAGCCTCAGAGAGTCCTTGACCATGATGTGATGTGTTCCAGTCGATTCCTGCAAAGCCTGCTTCGGCGATTGCGTGTTGCCACACCTTGGCGTCATTGATAAGGGCCGGAGGAAGAATGGTGCCGTACTCACGACATCCAATGCCGGCATCATTCGACTCGCGCAGAAACTGCTGCACTCTTAGCCTGTAATCGCTGAGGTTCAGATCGTTGACAGCCATGCGATCACCGTAGCGTTCGGGGTATGCCAAACCCCATTCCGACAACGCCCCCACCACGCGACCCAGATCGCACGATTGAGTTTTTCTGGGACCCGGTCTGCCCGTTTGCGTGGTTGGCCTCCCGCTGGGTTGAGGAGGTGCGCTCCGAGATCGACCTAACTGTGGACTGGCGGTTTATTTCGTTGCGACTCATCAACAAAGACAAGGATTACCCCACCCATTTTCCTCCGGGCTACGAATTCGGCCATACCGCTGGTTTGCGGATGCTTCGGGTCGCTGCCCGTATTCGACATGAACTCGGGAGAGACGCGCTTGATCCTGTCGTGACTGCGTACGGGGAGTCATATTTCGATAAGCCGAGGGGATCAGGCATGCGAGATCGACTTTCGACACCTGATCACCTCGTCGAGGTGCTTACCGCGGCCGGCATCGACCTCGACTTCGCAAGTGCAGCTGATGACACCGCGTGGGACGAAATGATCGACGCCGAAGGCGAGATGGCCCTGTCTCGCACGGGTCGAGACGTTGGTACGCCGATCATTTCGTTTGGAGAGGACGGTCTTTCATTTTTCGGGCCGGTGATCTCTCGAATTCCACGGGGCTCAGATGCGGTGAAGTTATGGGACTCGGTGAATACCCTCGCTGCGTTCCCCGGTTTTGCGGAAATGAAACGGTCGTTGCGAGAGACGCCTCAACTAAACATCCTTGGCGGACTTGTTGAGCAACCAGTGGAAGAAGACTGGGAGGCCGGTCACCGTCGCATGAATGATTAGACGACTGTCAGCACAGAAGACCAGTTATTGCATGCGGGAAATACCAGTCTGACTACCCTATAAGGGTGCTGCTCCGAAGAATCATCGTCGTGATTGCGAGCATCACGATGTCGATTGGCATCGTGGCCTTCGCTCTTGGACGTGTGGTGCTCGGAATCGCAGGTTCGGCCGAATCGGTGACGGCAATTGTTGGCGAGGTCACTGACTTGCCGGAAGTGCGGACGGAAGTTGTCGATGAGATCGCGAATCAGTTCGCCTCTGATCCGATGATCAGCCAATACGCCGATGACGAGACGGTTCGCTTAGCAGTCGAAACGGTGCTGTCGAGTAATGAATTTGCTGCGTTTAAAGATGCCGTGAGCGTTGCTGCGTATGACGTCTTCTTCGAAGGCGCGGAGTCAGCCGAAGTTGACGTCAACAAACTTGCCTCGGTGGCCCTCAATCAACTTGCGGCCATGACCGAATCGAGCGAACTCGCCGAGATATCAGAAGAGTTTGGAATTGAAGTTGACGAGGGCCTTATTGAGACGGCCGCCGATGAAGTGTTTGATGCGATCGACGAAGGATCTTTACTTGAAGGCATTGAACCAATCGTTCTTGAACGCACGGAGAGCGACATCGATCTTTTAGGTGTCGTTGATTCGGTTCGAATGTGGTCGAACATCGGGCTTGCTCTTGCGGTCGTGTCTGCAGCGTTGATGCTCGTGCTGTCACCTGCTGCATTTCTTCGCAGATTGCTTCCTGTGGGTGTTGCCTTGCTTCTCGCCGGCGTCGTTCTTTTCGGCGTGAGTCGAATCTCTGGTGTTCTGCCTATCGACGGGGTTGCACGCGTTGACATGATTCGCGCCATCGCTGACAGTCTGGTCGGACGCGTAGCTTCACCGGCCTACACAATGCTTATCGCAGGAGCGGTTGTCGTTGGAGTGAGCGTGAGCGCTCGATTCGTTAGCCGTAAACCTTAAGAGCCAGCCGCGACGATTGCATCAAACTCGGCTTCGGTGAGTGGTATCACCGAGAGGCGGTTACCTCGTGCGAGTAGTCGACACTCTTCGAGCCCAGGCATCGCACGTAACTCGTCGAGAGAAACAAATTTCAAGCGCTTCTTTGGCGCGAGGGTCACCCAGTCCCACCTGGGGTTCTCGGGGGAACTTTTTGGATCGAAATAGTTCGATTCAGGATCAAACTGTGTCGGGTCGGGCTCGGCCTCTTTAACGATCTTGGCGACGCCAGCAGCCCCGGGAGGGGTTGCGTTTGAGTGATAGAAGATGACGAGGTCACCTTTCTTCATTTCGCGCATGAAGTTTCGTGCTTGATAATTTCGAACGCCATCCCATCCTTCGCGTTTTACCTTTATGAGGTCGTCGTAAGAAAATACGTAGGGTTCAGATTTCATCAACCAATGGGCCATGTGACCGACGCTAGTTCTCAGCGGTTACCGTCGTCGCCGTTATGTCGATCAAACTCGAACAGGTTCAGATTCCGGAGGAGTTGCCGATTGCGCACTATGCCGATGAACTTGTCGATGCAATTCGAGATCATCAAGTCGTTGTTGTCGCCGGAGAAACCGGATCAGGAAAGAGTACGCAACTCCCAAAACTCTGTCTACGGGCTGGCCGCGGTATGGCCGGCCTCATCGGCCATACCCAGCCTCGTCGGGTAGCCGCGCGCTCGGTTGCTGATCGAATCGCCACCGAACTAGGGGTCGGGTTGGGTTCAGAGGTCGGGTTCTCGGTGCGGTTCAACGATCAGGTCAACGCAGAGACACAGATCCGGGTGATGACCGATGGCATTTTGCTTGCTGAACTCTCTCGAGATCCTGATCTCAGCCAATACGACACCATCATTGTCGACGAGGCGCATGAGCGCAGTCTCAACATCGATTTCATCTTGGGCTATCTCCGGCAGTTGCTACACCGACGTCCTGAACTCCATCTCATCGTCACGTCAGCAACAATCGATACCGATCGCTTCTCCGAGCATTTTGCTGACCACAACGGCAACGTAGCCCCGGTGTTCACCGTTGAGGGGCGGGCCTACCCCGTTGAACTTCGGTATCGGCCGGTTGCTAATGACACTGACCAGGTTGAGGCCATCATCGATGGTGTCACTGAGTTGACCAAAGAGGTCGACGGAGACATCCTCGTTTTTCTCTCAGGAGAACGAGAAATTCACGACACGTCAGACGCACTTCGACAACTTGAGTTACCTCGAACAGAGATTTTACCGTTGTACGCCAGGCTGTCGGCGGCAGAGCAACAGCGGGTGTTCGCTTCTCATCCGGGTCGACGAATCGTGCTGGCGACAAATGTTGCGGAAACATCGATCACCGTGCCTGGGGTGCGAGCTGTCATTGACACCGGTACTGCGCGGATTAGTCGATATTCGCGTCGCTTAAAAGTTCAACGACTTCCAATTGAGGACATCTCACAAGCATCGGCAGCGCAGCGTGCGGGTCGGTGTGGCCGGGTCGCGCCAGGGGTCTGCATCCGTTTATGGGACGAAGGTGATCATGAGGAACGACCTGAATTTACCGAGCCTGAGATTCTTCGTACGAATCTCGCATCGGTGATCTTGCAGATGACCGATCTCAGATTGGGTGACGTGAGTGACTTCCCGTTCATTGAGCCCCCTGAATCGTCAATGGTTCGCGACGGATACCGGCTACTGAATGAACTTGGTGCTCTCACCGAAGGAGACAATGGGGAGTATCGACTAACTCCGATCGGCAAAAAACTGGCGCGGTTACCGATTGACCCGCGCAGTGCTCGCATGATTCTTGCTGCAGAGCAGCATGGCTGTGTGCGTGAGATCTTGGTGATCGCAGCTGCCTTGTCAATTCAAGATGTTCGGGAGCGTCCACGAGAACAGCGAGAACGCGCTGACGAATTACATCGCCGTTTTACCGTTCCCGGGTCTGATCTCATGAGCATTGTTGCGCTTTGGGATTACGTGAAAGAGCAGCAGAAAACACTGTCGGGTAACGCGTTCCGCCGGATGTGTCGTGATGAGTATCTCAACTGGCTGCGAGTGCGCGAATGGCGCGATCTCTACAGTCAACTTCGGCAGGTCTCCGGACAGATCGGCATTCGACCTGGCACTGATGCGGGCCACCCCGATCGGGTGCATCAGGCTGTGCTGTCTGGTTTGTTGTCGAACATCGGTCGTCGAGACGATCGCCGGCCGCAACGCGATCGGCGGACACGAGTCGAATATCAGGGTGCTCGGGGAGCTCGATTTGAGGTTGTTCCCGGGTCGGCGATTGGTCGGGCAGGTAGCGAATGGATAGTCGCCGCTGAAGTCGTTGAAACCGATCGCCTTCGGGCTCGGCGAGTGTCGGCGATTCAGCCTGAGTGGATTGAGCCGATCGCAGGCGACTTGGTCAGTCGCTCGTATGGGGAACCCGAGTGGAACGCAACATCTGGTCGAGCGGTGATTCCAGAGCGCGTCTCGCTCTACGGCCTTGCAATCGTTGAGGGGCGTCGCATCCCACTGTCGGCAGTCGACAAGGTTGCTGCTCGCCAAATGTTTATCGAGAACGCGCTCATAACTGGTGACGTCGATCAGCGATGGCGTCGCCGCCAACGATTTATCTCTCGCAACCGTGAGCGTCTAGAGGAATGGGAGCAGTTGGGGGAGCGCAGCAGGCGCGGCTCTCCCGGAGGTCTAGGTGATCTGCGTCGTCTGTATGACGATGTGCTTCCCCTAAACATCACATCGACGAGACATTTCGATCGATGGTGGCGCGACCATCGGTCGACAACACCACACCTGTTAGATCTCCCTGAATCTGAAGTAGCGACACTCCTTGACGCCGGCTCACCTGAAGTGTGGGTAGATCGTGACGGCGCCGAGTACATGCTGACCTACCGGCACGACGTGGAGAGCCCTTTTGATGGCGTGACATTACATCTTCCCCTCGTCTCGGTAAATCAGTTCAGTGGAGTGAACCTTGACTGGCACGTGCCGAGTCGTCGGCGCGACCTCGCAGAGGCATTGTTCCGTTCACTCCCGAAAGACGTTCGCCGGCGCCTCATTCCCGCTGCCGACACATTGTCAGCGGCAATGAATGTCATTGGTGAACCCAACGGTCGACCATTCGCTGAAGCGTTGGCGGCCGCGCTCACCGAGGTCTCGGGAGTCAACGTTGTCGATCACCAATTTGACCTTGGTCGATTATCACCTGACCTCATCATTCACATCGTGGTGAGTGATGCTGATGGCGAGGTGTATGCATTTGGTGATGACTTGTTAACAATTCGAGACATTGTGCGTCCCCAAGCCCGCCAGATGTTGGCGTCATCGGCGCCGATCGATGAGCGAAGTGGAATTACCGAGTGGGATCTCGGCACTTTGCCTGACGTCTTGGAGTGGACTGACGGCAACGAGACACTGCGGGCGTATCCGACGTTGCTCGACCGGGGTGACAGCGTTTCACTTCGCGTCGTCACCGACCACGTGCTTGCCGAGCGACTGTTGCATGAGGGGGTTCGCCGGTTGTTGTTGCTCGCAGCGAGTCCGGCGCGAGGCCCAGTTCGAAGAATGATCGATAATGACCGCCAACTCGGTCTCTCGATGGTCGGACTTGGGGTTGAAGCATTTCTTGATGATGCGATTACCGCAATCGCTGACCGCGTCATCCAACAACATGGCATCAGTAGGTCGCTACCTGAATTCGAAGTGTTGTGCCAGGCGATGCGCACGAAGTCGCCGATGGAGCTCATCGACCTCGTGAATCAAGGTCTTGCAATCGTTGACATTGCTCGACAGGTGGTTGAGATGCTCGAACGCTTGCGAGCTCCTGGAGCAGTGAGCATTCGAACTGATGCCCATGATCATCTCGATCGTCTCGTTGGCCCAGGGATGTTGGCAAAGGTCGGCGTGGAGCGCGTCGATGACCTCGAGCGCTGGGTGAATGGAATTCGCTACCGGCTTCAACATCTCGCCGGCCGGGTAGAACGCGATCTCGCGGGCATGCGAGAGGTAGCGCCGGTTGAACGTCGCCTCGCTGAGCGGCTTGCGGAGTACCCGAATGGCGCAGAGCCAGTCACTCTTCAAGAACTCTGGTTCATGATCGAAGAGTTGCGGCTCGCAGTGTTCGCCCAAGAGCTCGGAGTTGCGCATCAGGTCAGCGCGGTTCGACTTCTTCGTCAGCTGGGGTGAAATGCCAGCATGGGAAGATGAATCTTTCAACCATGTCATATCGCGTCGCTGACGGCGTCGCTCATCTTCGTCTCGACCGCCCTGAGGGGGCAAATGCACTGAACGTCGACTTCTCGAAAGATATTCGGGAAGTGATGATTGCGGTCGAACACGATCCGACCGTGAAGTCAGTAGCGGTGACAGCCGAAGGCAAGGTGTTCTGTGCAGGTGGCGACCTGAAAGAGTTTGCATCACTCGGTGATGGACTCCCCGCAATCGCCTCTGGGCTCGTCACCGATGTCCACGCTGCAATTTATCGCATGAATCGGGTTCCGAAACCGTTCGTCGCCGGAGTTCGTGGCGCAGCAGGTGGGGCAGGTCTGTCGTTTATGTGCGCATTTGATCTCGTGGTTGCTGGTGAGTCTGCGAAGTTTACGGTGGGGTACACCAAGGTAGCGATGACGCCCGATGGAACCTCGACGTATTTCCTAGCTCGCCATGTCGGGTTGCGTCGAGCGATGGAACTGACCTTGACCAACCGGGTGTTGAGTGCTCAAGAAGCACTCGATTGGGGGCTCGTCAACATGGTGGTTCCTGATGAAGATGTCGATTCGACTGCGACCTCACTAGCGGAGAGTCTTGCTGCGGGTGCCTCACGATCATTCGGTATTGCGAAGCGCCTCATCTACGAAGGTTATGAATCTTCGCTTGAGGAGGCGGGTGAACGCGAAGCACAAGAAATTGTCAAGGCGATGGCAACTGTTGATGGCCGTGAGGGGATCAGCGCGTTTGCATCCCGTCGCGAACCGCAATACCGAGGCGAGTGATTCTTTAAGAGAGGCGGGCAACCGTTGCTGCGAATTCATCGATAGTCGATGCAATGATGTCGCTAACCGAGCGAACCTCTTCTATACGCCCGGCAACTTGACCTGAGAGGGCGATAGCAGCCTCCATGTCTCCCCCGAAGTAAAGATCTTTTGCGTTCCCAAAGTCACCGAAGACGTTGTGGTCGGCCTGCGAAAGTCGCTCAGAGCGACCGGTTCGCAATGCTCGTAGCGCCGGGGAGAATTGTTCGTTAAGGAAAATGGTGTCGGTCTCCGCTGCACTGACGATCGCTTCTTTCCAATTGTCGTGCACCGGCGATTCTGTTGCAGCGACCATCTGTGTTCCCATCTGGACACCTTCGGCGCCCAAAGCGAATGCCGCCGCCATTGTCATGCCGTCGCAGATGCCACCGGCAGCAATGATGGGCACATCGACGTGGGACCGAATGAGAGGCAGCAGCACCATGGTGGATACCGGCGTCGGGCTCTTAAATCCGCCACCTTCACCGCCTTCGACGACGAGACCGTCAACTCCGGCATCGACGGCTTTCAGGGCAGCCTGCAACGTGGGAACGACGTGGTAAACGGTCAGACCGGCGGCTTTCAACGTTGCTGTGTACTTCGTTGGTGACCCGGCAGAAGTGGTGACGAATCTGACTCCCTGCTCGATAACAAACTCGGCGATCGCAGGGTCTTTGACAAACGCTTGAGCAATATTGACGCCGAATGGTTCATCGGTGAGATCTCTCATTCGCTTGATCTCTTCTTTCACTGCGTCGAGTTCCCCAGACGAGGTCTCGATGATGCCGCATGCACCGGCTGCGGAAACTGCCGATGCGAGTTGGCTTCGTGCGATCCATCCCATTGGTGCTTGCACGATTGGTATGGAAACTCCGAGGTCTTTGGTGACTCGATTTCTTTCAGGGTCGAATGCTGGATGCATGGGTCAGCCTTTCATGGGTCCTGCTAGCGGTTCGCAGGACGGAGCGCTACCGAACGAATAGTAGGGGTAGTCGGTGAACTGGGTGATACCGACAAATTTCAGCCGTCGAATTGCTGCCCGGGCCTCGTTGGCCGATCAAACCAATTACCAGACGGAATCGGCGTGAGATTAAGCCCTGTTCCGTAGGCGTAGGCCCAACATCTTTTGCCGTTCTGCGTTGTCACCTCGACTCGGGTGTAGAGGCCGTCAACTGTGTCTTCTTCAATATCGAGTTCCCGAAGCGCCTCATCGATTGCATCGATTCGAAGGGAGTAGCAACGACCCAGAATGAGCGTTGTCGCAGATTCGTCAAATACTGCTGCTGGGTAATCGAGACCGGTGTCATACAGCAGTCCAGCGACAGCGTCAGACGTCCCTTCTCCGGTCACGTAACGTTCAAGAAGGGGCCACCTTACGTCTCCTGGAAGCAATGTTCCGTACACAAAGAGATCGGTGACCACATGCGTAACCTAACGTTCTTGCGCCTGTCGGTGCGCCGTCGCTGCGAAACCGATCAGCGCTGCAGTGGTCGAGGCGATAGCAGATACGGCGTTGGCGACTGTCTTGTCTCTCAAGAGATCGATAGGTACGTGGGCTACATCGGGTTTATGAATAGCCGTGTCGACGACAGATTGGCTCACTTAAGCCATCACCGCGAAGCGTTACAGTATCGGCCGGTGAAACCTCCGACTGGTACCTTCGTTTCTTGTGACTTCATCTCTACATGTGCAGGCTATTGAGACCGACGGGAGCCCCTATGCAAATCGCGTCACGATGGGTTCCCATTCGTTGATTAGTGACGAACCAGAGCGTCTCGGCGGAGAAAATCTCGGACCCAATCCGTTTGAGTTGCTGGGCGCCGCTCTCGCAGTGTGCACCTCGATGACGATTCGAATGTACGCCGAGCGCAAAGGCTGGGATGTTCAGAACCTCGAGGTAACTGTGGATCACTCACGGGAACGCGGTCACGAGACCTTTACTCGAACCATTTCGTTCAACGGTGCGCACACTGAAGAGGAACGTGAGCGGCTCATCGATGTTTCATACCGTTGCCCAGTCCATAAGGTGATGGAAGGGTCGGCAACCATCATCACTGAGACGAGCACAACACCTACACAATGACCTCGCTGAGCGAGTCGATATCGGTGCTGTCGGGACGCGACTCTTGGCATACACCTGCTGCCGCAGGCATCCCAGAAATCCGGATGAGCGACGGCCCTGCAGGGGTCAGAGGCATGTTATGGACGGGGCCTCGGTCCGCAGTCTTTCCCTGTGGCAGCGCTCAGCTGGCGACGTCGTCGAAATCGGGCGTCTCACCATTTGATGATGCCTGTGTTCGAACACGAACTGCATTGATCTCGGCTGCGAACATCGTGATCGCAGCATGAAATGAAATCCACGCGGTAAGTGCAAGAACAGATGCAAACGCTCCGTAGACGCCCTGTGCTCCGGATAGCAACCGGGCGACGATCGAAGTGCCCGCAAATTGCAAGAGTGTGAAACCGAATCCTGCGAGGACGGCTCCCACACGAACCATGTTCCATGTCGCTGGGGCAGCGGTGAGATACCTGAACATCGTTCCGATGATTGCAGTGTTCACCGCAACGGTGCCGAGGGCGATCAGCGACTGGCTGATGAAGCCGATTTCGGCGTAACCAGCGATACTCGTGAGAACAACAGTTCCAACTTGCCCAGCTGCGATGACGAGAAGTCCGACGAGTCCGTGGACTCGCCGAATGACGAGGTTGTGTCGCTCATCGAGAGGAACTTCCCATATGTCGTCGAGGGCGTTCTGCAGCGCAACGAATGCTCGGGTTGCGCCCCAAACAGCGCCGACAACGCCGATGGCGATTGCGAGCGAACTGCCGGTAAGTCCGCCAGTTTCGACGAGAACCTCGCTGCCAATCACCGGAATTTGAGCGACCGCAGTATCGACGATGTCTTCTCGAAGTGACGGATTGTTGTCGAGCACGAAGCCGAGCACCGTCGTTGCGAGGAGAAGCGCAGGAAACAAAGTAAGGAACCCATAGTAGGCGATGAGGGCTGCTGCGTTCGCTGATCGATGTTGCTGGTAGCCGTGGGCACTGCTCACCAAAAGGTCGCCGAATGGGTGTTGACGTAGACGGCGAATCGCTCGTAGATCAGTCCAATGTGGAAGACCCAGCATCACAGCGTCCAATCGATCCGTCGTAGACCCGCTTCGGTGAGAGCCTCATTCGAGCGAGAAAACGGTCGCGAACCGAAAAATCCGTTGTGTGCAGAAAGGGGCGAAGGGTGTGCTGACTCAATCACGGTGTGCCGGTCGGTGTCGATCATGTTGCGCTTCTTTCGAGCCGATGCCCCCCAGAGTATGAACACCACAGGAGACGGTTTGTTTGCAACGACTTCAATCACCCGGTCGGTGAACCGTTCCCAGCCTTTTCCCTGATGCGACGCGGCTTGATGCGCTCGAACTGTCAGCGTGGTGTTCAGCAGTAAGACACCGTTCGATGCCCATCGCTCGAGCGAGCCGTGACTGGGAATGTCCACGTCGATATCGTCGTAGAGCTCTTGGTGGATGTTTCGAAGCGAAGGAGGTTTCGGCACACCGTGTCGTACAGAGAAGCACAGACCATGGGCTTGTCGTGGTCCGTGGTAGGGGTCTTGTCCGAGAATGACGACCCGGGTATCAGCAAACGAAGTCAGGTGTAGAGCGGCAAACACTTCAGGCTGAGGAGGGTAGACCTCATGCTGCGAACGTTCATGTTGGACGAACGTCATCAGGTCTGACCAATAGGGCTCGTCGAATTGGTCTCGGAGCAACGGATTCCAGTCGGTTGTCATGTCTGAGGTACATCGTACGGCGACGACGTAGCATGCGGGAATGAGTGAAATTGGAGACCTAGGCAATCTCTTTCAAGGCGTTGCCCGTGCTCCGCTTGTTTCAGGAGTCACTCCGTTAGAAAGTGGGCCCGTTCTTGACTCTGGCGCCAAGCTGTGGGTCAAGCGTGACGACCTCACCGGTCTCGGAGCGGGAGGTAACAAAGTTCGGAAACTCGAGTTTTTGTGTGGCGCTGCCCAAGCGGAGAACGCACTCTCTCTTGTCACTGTTGGTGCTGGTCAATCGAATCATTGCCGCATGACTGCCGCTGCTGGGGCGTTGCTGGGACTTGATGTTCACCTCGTGCTATCCGGTGAGCGACCCGAACGTTTGGAAGGTAACCAATTGCTCGATGCGTTGTTCGGAGCACAACTGCATTTCACGGGAGAGCCTGATAATCACTGGGGTGCGTTGGAGATTGTTCGAGAGTCGGTAACCGATGCTCTCATCGCTGATGGGAAGCGACCGTATTCAATTCCAATTGGCGGCTCGACCGCTGTCGGTGCTCTTGGTTATGTCGCTGGCTATCTGGAGCTGTCACAACAACTCATGGCCAAGGAGGTTGACGTTTCCGCTGTGGTGCATACCTCGTCGAGCGGAGGCACCCACGCAGGGCTTGTTGCCGGTCAGGCAGTGTGCAGAGCTATCGGTATGCCGGCGCCGTCGGTCATCGCAGTCGGGGTGGCCAAAGGTGTGGTGATCGGGTCACCAGATGTGGCCACTCTCGCAAATGAAGCCTTATCACTCCTTCCGAATTGTCCTCCTGGGTCAGTCGTTGAGGAGGCAGACGTTGTTGTCGACGGCGACTGGCTGGGCGATGACTATGCAGTTCCAACACCTGCTGCCGACGATGCAATTCGTTGGGCTGCTCGACGTGGTGGGTGGGTGCTCGATCGGGTTTACTCAGGTAAGGGTCTGTCGGGTGTGCTCGGGCGTGACGCTGCCGGAGAGTGGGCCGCTGGAGATGATGTCGTTTTTATCCATACGGGGGGTGTCCCGAGCGTGTTTGTTGCTGAGGGAGTTCCTGAACTCTGATGAATGCGATCTTCACCTCCGATGCCGCAGATTCCTCCGCTGAGTCGTCACTCATTTGTGCCGTTGACATCGGCGGGTCAAAATTTGAGGCGGGGCTCGTCACGTTGAAGGGTGAACTTGTCGATCGTGCCCGAGTTGAGGTTGATCCTGACGTTGGGCCGCAGTCACATTTTGCGGCTCTCGCAGGAATTGTTACCGAGCAGATGGACCGGGCATCTAGTCACCACGGCAAAATTGTCCGCGCCATCGGCATCGGATGTGCAGGGCCGATTGAACGAAATTGCGAGTCGGTGTCACCGGTGAATATTGCGTCATGGAATGAATTTCCGTTGCGCCAATTTCTCGCAGACCTCACTCGACTGCCGGTCTACGGCGATCTCGATGCGAAGGCGCTTGCGCTGGCGGAAGGTTGGCTCGGTGCAGCGCAAGGGGTACGAAATTTCTGCGCGATGACGGTGTCAACCGGAATTGGCGGGGGCATTTTTGTTGATGGTGATCTGCTTGACGGCGACAGTGGAAACGCAGGTCACGTCGGTCATCTCATCGTTGAACCTGGCGGTCGGCGATGTGGATGCGGTGCACGCGGGTGTCTCGAGGCAGAGGCCTCAGGGCTCGCAATTGAGGCGATCACCGGTAGGCCTCCGTCGGAGCCGACCTATGACATCATGCAACGAACGGGGCGATATGTCGGTCGTGGAGCAGCGATGATCTGCAACGCTCTCGATCTCGATCTTGTCCTGGTAGGCGGTGCCGTCGCTCTCGGTTTCGGTGCGACGTTCTTTAATGCAGCACAGCTCGAGCTCGACGATTATGTGCATCGTCCCCATGGGCATATGCCGAGAATTTCTTCTACCCGCCTCGCTGATCGTGGCCCATTAATCGGAGCCGGTGCAGTTGCGATTCGGTCGGCTCGTCGCGCGGCAATGCGCTGATATCGCGCGGTCAGACGGTTTAGACCCAGACCACTTCGTCAATGATCGTCTGCGTGAGAGGCCGCTGCAGGTCGATGGTGTCACCAATGGCTGGAGGAGCGGTGTTTTGAGGAATGAACAGCATGGTGGTATGCATGTGCGGGGATTCGAACATGTCGACGCGCTGCCGATTGAAATGGAATGGACTTCTCCCATCGGCAAGTGGGTGCACCCCGTGGGCGCTTCCCGCTCCCACCATCACAAGGTGACCGTCTTCGATGACGTCAGTTTTTCGGTATCCGGCGTGTTCGCCGGCTCGGATAGGTCGAAGATCAATGACATCTGTCGATAAGTGCAGTGCTTCGCGGTCACCGTGCCACAGGGTGGTGCCAGCCCGTAGAAGGTACGTCCGAGACTCGGGAAGACGTGCGATAAGCGATGGATCGATGTGACTGAGCCAGGCAGGTATCGAGGTCGGGATGGGGTCCAAGAGCGCAGTGACTTCAGCAACCCGTTCGTCGTCTGTCGCAATGAGTGGAAGGTGAATCGCTACTCCTGCGACGTCAAGTCCGCCATCGAGTGCGTGTTGCACGAGCGACGATGGCCCCCCGTAGCGGTGCATTGATGATGCGAGTTTGATGATTACTCGTTGGCCAGAACCGACGAGAGGCGTAATGTGCGCTTCGTTGCTGACAGTAAGGATTGCTGAGGGTGTTGGCCCGGCCAATGTTGGTGTGAGAACCACAGGTGTGAGCGAATCGGGTATTCCATCGAGTTCATGGATGGTTCCCACACAGATAGTTGTTGACTCCTCGGCAGCAATCTTGACAAGGGCGTGCCGGCCAAAGCCATAGCCGTTTCCTTTGACGACTGGAACTGGTGTCGCCACGGCACGAATCTGCTCAAGGGTGTGATAAAGATGTGCCGACCATCTCGTGCGGTCGACGGTGAGCAAGACCGTCATAGTTGAAAGGTTACGGGGTGGGGCTCGCTGGTTGTGGTCGGCTGCGGCGAAGCACGGGAATGACGGGTCCGAATCGTCGATGTTTGATAACGCCCGACCAGATGCCAACCCCGTGGGCAATGTCGTCAACGACGACCATCGGTTCAACTGCGAAAACCGCGGAGGCGGCAAAGAGGCGCCGGGCGCCGCGAGAGATCGGACAGAGCAATATCAGGAGCGGCCACCACACGCGACGAATCGCGCGCCCAAGAGCAATTGCGGTTGCCTGAGTTCCACGGATGACAATCCTTCGAGCTTCTCTGTCGGTGAGGTCAGGGGCTCTCTGTCGAAGTTGCTGAGATGCGGCACCGATGAGTCCGAGGCCGACTGTCACCCCGACAAAAGGCCGCTTCGTTGCTGCCATGGCGACGATTACAGCAAGGCTCCACGGAGAGGTGACGAGTGGTGAGAGTCGTTCACCACCGTGACGCTCAGCAAGGGCTGCCGACGAATAGCCGTACCCGACGCGTTGGTTCCACCATTCTCCAAACGACGCTCTCGGTTCGTGTTGAACCTCAACAGAGGGGTCGTATCGAACTGTCCATCCTGCATCGTGGAGCCGCCACACGAGGTCGACGTCTTCCCCGGTTCGCAAGTCTTCGTCGAACCCACCAATCGCTCGCAGTGCCTCTGCGCGACAGATCAATGCGGCTGCGGGCACATAGCTCACACGTGTACCGGGTTGGACGACGGCGGGCTGTGCACCGAGATCGAGAGCACCTTTATGGTGCTCGTGATAACCAATGACTCCCCGCTGGGGTCGACTTCGCACCCGAGGCGCAACTGCGACAACCTCCGGATCGTCAAAATGTGCCAGAAGGGTGGTCAGCCATGTGTTGTCGAGACCGACATCAATATCGGCATCGACAAATGCAACGAATTCTGTAGTGATGGAGGTGAGGGCTACGTTTCGGGCCGCAGCGGGTCCGCAATTGCGATCTAGCCTGATCGTTGCATCATGCACCGGTGGTGCCGAGCCGTCGTCAACGACGATGATGTGGATGCCGTTGTCGGCAGGGTGTTGATGGAGTCGCTGCCCAAATACCGGTGTGATGACGGTGACCTTGTCTGCGGGGTCGGCTGCAGAGGGTTCAGGTCGAGGGTGAAGTTGATTGAGGTTGAGCATTCGGCGGACGAGAGCCGAGTATTCAACATCGCCTCCCGAGATGATCTTGTTGATCGTCGTTTCGCCACGACGTGACAACTTGAGGATGCTCGGTGGTGAGCCACCGACCACCTGCCCTGGCGTGAGGAGCGTCGTTGTGTCGAGGAAGAATTTCAAGGTTCGTCTCGCCGGATGGCAGTAACGAGGTCGGTTGTCCACTTCGTTAACCACTCTTCGCCTTCTGCGGCGGTTGCACCGTGTGGATCCCCGAGAACACCCGTGGGTGAAAGTTCTTGCACCCCGTGTTCCGCAAGTGCTGCATATGAAGGAGTCGGGCCTGTTTCCATTGACGCAGTGTCAACTTGGTCAGGGTCGATCAACAGCATCACCGAGGTTTCAATTCGCCCGGCGTGAAGATCGGTGTTCGAACCCGTTGGCCACCAGTCGAGAGCTGGACGCCCCTCAGCCGCAAGCACCTTGCAGGCTGCGGTAATTGCGCCAACATTCCCGCCGTGGCCATTGACGAGAACGATACGACGCGCCCAATCGGCCGAGCGACAGAGCTCGATAACACTGAGGGTGACCGCTTCATTTCCGATCGACAGTGTTCCCGGAAACCCTTGGTGCTCTCCTGATGCCGAGATCGTGATGGGCGGTGCGACCAGACAGTCGTCGATGTGAGCGGCCGCACGGTGAGCAATTTCGAGAGCGATCTGGGTATCGGTATCGAGTGGCAGGTGAGAGCCGTGCTGTTCGCATGACCCGATGGGAACAAGCAGGGTGACCGCCTCGTCGAGTTCATTCCATCGCGCGGCGCCAAGGGAATGGGAGCGCGGTTGCGAGGTCATCCTTCCATCATGACGCATCGCTGAAGTCCACAAAGAAGGCCAGAAATCTGAGAAACTGTTTTTGTGAGCGACATCGAGATGACAAACGACACCGAAACCGACGTGGCTTGGCTCTCAGAAGAAGACATGGCTGTGACTCGGTCTCGTATGCCAATTGTGTATGTCGATGCAGTGCCGGTCAGAGTTGACTCGAACGGCAACGTCACCGAGGTCGGCATGTTGTTGCGGGTTGCTCCAGACGGAAACATTTCTCGCACGTTTATCTCAGGAAGGGTGCTGTACGGCGAAAGGGTGCGAGATGCGCTCCTACGGCACTGTGAAAAAGACCTCGGCCCACTCGCACTTCCCCGACTCCCCGTATCGCCGGCGCCGTTCACCGTTGCTGAGTATTTCCCTGACCCGAACATCAGCGGCTTTTACGATCCGCGCCAACACGCGGTGAGCCTTGCTTACGTTGTGCCAGTTGACGGTGAGTGCCAGCCAACTCAAAAGGCACTTGACCTGTCGTGGTTCTCGCCGCACGAAGCGGTTTCAGATGCGGTACGCCAACAGATGACAAGTGGGCATGACCGTCTCATTCGGCTTGCTCTGGCGTACGTCGGCCAACTGCCTTGACGCGCGAAATCCGCGTTGCGGAGATAGTGCACATCTACTATTTCTTTTGTGATTGAAGCGTCCGCGATCCGTCGTAGTGCAAGCGCGATGCGGACTGCGCTGGTCGGCCAGCAGACGATTTGCTTCTCATCACGCAAACTCTCTGGTCCGGCTCCAGGGGTCGGTCGCGTGATTGAACGTGTGGAATGCGACGGCCGTGAGTTTGAGTTCACCTGGGACGATGGCCTCGTACTGCACACGAACCTTCGACGTTCAGGCTCGTGGGATCTGTATCGCGTAGGCGACCGTTGGCGGCGTAAGCACTCTGACGCAGCAGCGCTGATTGAGTCAGAGGATTGGGTCGCAGTTTGTTTTGATGCCGCCGAGGTTGAGACCTACCGAAAAGAGCCCATCGATCGACACCCATCCCGGGGTCGAGTTGGGCCTGACCTTTCTGATCCAGACGTCGATCGTGAAATCGTGGTTAGAGCAATTCTTCATCACTCAGATCCGTCGACCCAGATTCGTGAGGCACTGCTCGATCCGCGTGTCGTTCGAGGTCTCGGCAACGTGTACGTTACCGAGGCGCTCTGGGCAACGCGTTTGAGCCCGTGGGCACGCGTCGGCGATATTGCCCGATCTGATCTCATCATGCTCGTGAACTACGCATCGCGAATTTTGAACGAACACCTCAATGCCCTGGGTGACGACGGGTTCGTTAATCTCTTACCGTTTGAGGTGTATGGAAGAAACGGTCACGTGTGCAACCGGTGCGGCGATTCGATCGAGGTGACGAACACGCCGTCAGATAGCCGCCCATTGTATTGGTGTCCTAAATGCCAGACCCGTCTTGACTGGCGTCTGCTCGATGACACGCCCCCGGGCGGAGCGCAACCGTCCTAACGGGCTTCGGGTACTCGACCAAGAACCCGGTCGACGTCGATGATGATTGCAACTCGGTCGTCGCGTTCAGCCGGTTGCCGGTAGCGACGTGCGTAGCGCCCTTCGGCAACACTTATCTCTTCCTGATCTCGAGAGACTCGCACCGTTCCTTCGAATGAGAGCCATCGCGGCCCATCGACTTGGCTCACCACGGCACGGCCGTTGCGGTCGGCGTTCACCACCTTCTGAGAGCCATCGACTGCGATAATCATTGCTGTTGCGGTCGACATGTCGTAGCTGAATCCGACGGGAACCACATGGGGTGAACCGTCGGCTCGCAACGTTGTGAGGGTCGCTAAGACGTAGTCACGCAGAAATTCCTGAGCATCATCTGACAAATGGTGTGGATCAAGAGCCATGGTCGTCGCTACTGGGTTGAGATCGCTTCAAGAACATTGAGGCGAGCGGCGCGACGGGCAGGGAACCATGCAGCGATTACCCCAAGTAGGCCCCCCACCACCACGTAGACAATGAGCTGTCCCCATGGGATTCCAAGTTTGCTGACGAATGAGTCAGGAATCGCAATAACTGCGGCCCACCCGAGGAGCAAGCCCAGCACGACACCGAGCAGGGCGCCAAAAAGGCTGATGATGGCTGCTTCCCATCGCACGCTTGATTGCAATTGCCGTCGGGTCATGCCGACGGCACGAAGCAGACCGATTTCACGAGTTCGTTCAAGCACTGCAAGCACCATGGTGTTCACAATTCCAAAGAATGCAACGACGAGACACAGAACGAGAAGAGCGGTGATGACGATCTGAAGTTGGGCGATCTGTTCTTCGGCTTCCTCCTGGAACTCGGTGTTGTCTTGCACGCTCAGCTGTGGGAAAGCTGAAGTTGTCGCTTCAACCGCTGCCCGACCGGCCGCGGGGTCAACACCATCTGCATATGTGAGACCGGCAAAAGTGATGCCATCGGTAATGCGGTGGTCGGTGGTGAGTCCGCGGTCGATAAGCCAGTCAGCTCCAACGAGCGAGGCGTCGTCAAAGATGCCTCGAACGTTGAGGCTCGTGGAATAACCATCTTCGAATTCGATGTCGACCTGATCACCGATGGAAAGTTGTCGCTTTGAAGCAACGGTGTCGAGTACGGCGATTCCTTCTCGACCGATTTCAGCGATACCGTCGACAATGCCCATGTTGACAACCGACGTGCCCGTCGATGAGTCGTATCCAGTTGCGGTGAGTACCTCATCATCAATTCGAATGGCGGTGGGTGAGAATCCGGCGATGTGACCAACTTCTGGTAGTTCAGCAAGTCGATCGACAAGAAGACCTGAAAATTCGAGGCGCTGGTTTGATTCAAAAATCCAGAGGTCAGCAGAGATCGATTCGCTGAGGACCTCTTCGAAACTATCGAGAATTGATTTGGTAAGAACTGCAACTCCCGAGATGAGTGCAAGCCCAATCATGAGTGCGGTCACAGTTGAACTCGTTCGCTGAGGGTTTCGACTCGCGTTGCCTCGAGCGATTCGACCTGTCACACCGCGCAGTTTCGATACCGGTTGACCGATGAAACCGGCGACTACCCCGGCGAACATTGCCGAGAGCATGGAGACGCCAATAAACGTGAGCGCCCCGCCGATGCCGATGCACGCGAGTGTTGCTGCGGTTCCACCAGGATTACCGAACATTCCGATCGCCATAAGAATAAGACCGGGTAGGAGAACCGCGCTTCCTGCAGCAATGCGAACGGTGAGAGGCCGTGCTGTTTTTCCACCAGTTCGGAAGGCTTCAAGCGGAGTGACCCGCGACGCGCGAAGCGCCGGGAGGATCGCCGATGCGAGTGTGACTCCCATGCCGACGATGACGACGACGATGATCGTTCTGGTACGAATTTCGAGCGGGCCTTCCGGGAATTCACCGCCCGCCGATGAGAACAGCTGTTTGAGGGCAGAGGCGACACCGAGACCGCCGACTAAACCAAGACCTGACGCCGCAAGGCCAATCGAGCCGGCCTCAATGAACACCATTTGCATGATCTGTTTACTGCTTGCGCCGATCGAGCGCATGAGGCCGAACATTCGAGTGCGTTGGCCGACGAGGGTTGCAAATGTGTTGTTGATGATGAAGGTGCTGACGAAGAGCACGACGATTGCGAAGCCGAGCAAGACGTTGCCGAAGATGTTGATGAATGAGCCGAAGTCTTCTTTTTGCTCACCGATGACCACTTCGCCGGTGACTGCCTCGAGGTCATCGGGAAGAACTGCGGAAATTGCGGTGACGAGTTCGTCGGGGCTGACACCGTCAGCTGCTGAGACAACAACAGAGTCGACTTGGCCAGGTAGTCCGAGCACTCGTTGTGCTGTTGGGAGGTCAAACAAAATGAAGAATGCACCCCCGGTGCCACCATCCCCGAAGTCGATGGTGCCGCTTAACGTGAAGACTTCAGGCTTTCCCAATGGAAGGCTGATGGTGATGTCTTGGCCCACTTCAAACCCACCGCGTTCGGCTTGTACAGGGTCGATCACCACTTGCTGACCGGTTGGTGGTTCACCATCGAGGATCCTGAACGAGGAGACTGGGCTTGGCCCTCCCCATGAGCCGGTGAAGACCGGAGGGCCAGTGGGTCGGACGACCTCGTCATTGCTGTCGATGGTGTACGCCCGTTCGAATGAGAACAAGCCACCTTCGGTATATCGAGCCTCGGGTAGCTCGGCAATCGCATTGACGACCCCATCATCAAATCGTGGTATCTCCGCGTCGGTGGAGTTCATATCGTTCTCAATGCCGCGGACCTGGGCGTCGACTCCTGCGAAGGCGTCTTCTGACACTTGATCAAAAATTGAACGAAGGCTGTCGGCTAATACGAATGAGCCGGAGACAAACGCGACGCCGAGAACGACAGAGATCAGTGTGAGAATGAGGCGCCCGAGGTTTGCTCGTGCGCCTCGCAGAGCAAGTTTGATCATTCGAGTCAGCTACCAATCGATTTCATCATGTCGAGAATGCGCTCAGCAGTCGGTTCTGACATGTCGTGAACAATCTTGCCGTCGTTTAAAAAGAGCACTCGATCTGCGGTCGCTGCAGCGTTTGCATCGTGGGTCACCATGACGATGGTTTGACCAAATTCATCGACCGCACGGCGCATGAATGCAAGCACTTCGCTACCTGAGTTTGAGTCGAGGTTGCCGGTCGGTTCGTCGGCGAAGATGATCGTCGGCCGACTTGCAAGTGCTCGAGCGACTGCAACGCGTTGCTGCTGTCCACCAGAGAGTTCGCTGGGGCGGTGCGAAAGCCGGTCGCGAAGACCTACGGTGTCGATGACGGTGTCGATCCACTCGCGATCTCCGCTTCGGCCACCGAGTGAAAGTGGAAGATTGATGTTTTCTTCGGCGGTGAGCGTTGGGACGAGATTGAAGGACTGGAAGATGAATCCGACCTCAGATCGGCGCAGTTCAGTGAGTTTTCTGTCTTTAAGGTCAGCAAGAAGGGTGTCACCGATGAAGGCCTCACCCGACGTGAGTCGGTCGAGGCCGGCAATGCAATGCATCAACGTTGACTTTCCTGAACCGCTCGGGCCCATGATCGCTGTGAAGCGCGCACGCCCGAATTCGACGTTTATTTCGTGGAGCGCAGTGACAGCGGCATCGCCATCACCGTAGGTTTTCGTTCCATTCACGATGCGAGCGGCAGCGGCGAGGGTCTCTGTAGTGGTCACATCTTGCAGTCTGCCTTCGTTTGTGGCGGAGTCCAAGTAAAGAGCGGTGTACAACCCTCTTCTTTCCTATGGTATGGCGATGAGTATTGAGGTGCCAATCGATGAATTGCCCAACACGGTGGCGACATGCGGATGGTGTTTCGTCGTGACAAGTGGACCCTCGGGGGCGCATGTGCTTTCACTGTCACCAACGTGGAGTACATATGGCGAGGCGATGTTTTCTGCGACAAGCAGAAGGCTGTCATCGAATATCGAGATGTCCGGAGCAGCAACACTGGTATTCCCGCCGTTCGCTTCCGGTGAACTCGACCATCACTCGCTGATCGTCGACACATCGGCGTTGATGACCGACAGCGACACCGGCAATCTTCGTTGCCGTCCGACCCGCGCCGTTTGGCATCGACCGCCACCACCAGCAATGAAGTGACCCCTCATGACGTGGTTGAACGAACGTCAGCGAGACGGCGGAATTGATGAAGTGCAGGTTGACGACGCATCGGGATCGCTGTGGTTATGTGGAAAGCATCGCATTGGGCCAGACCCAGAGGGCGTGGTTACATCGGTCGCCGCCTCAGTGGTTGTGTGCCTCACCGAGGCCCATGAGTTAATTGACCGATATCCGTCTTATGTCGAATGGCTAACGAGCGACCCCCGAGCCCGTTGGTTTCCAATTCCTGACTTGAGCGTGCCTGATGAAGACGAATGGACATCGTTCATCGCAGCCATGCTGAGCGATGTCCGTAGCGGCAAACACGTGATCGTGCATTGCGCCGCAGGTATCGGCCGGGCAGGCACTGCAGCGTGCTCGGTATTACTCGCAGCAGGTCTGTCACTCGCTGAGGCTGAGCAACGAGTTGCTGAATCTCGCCCCGGAGCAGGCCCGCAGTCGCGTGAGCAAGCAGCGTTTATTCGCCGATGGGCGGCGAACTCGCCAATCGTTAACCAACAGTGAGGTGTCGGTAGTCCGGTTGTCGATCAGGGGTTGTCGATTATGACTGCGGCAATATCTGACGCAAGAGTTCCGATGTCGGGCTCTATTTGAATGAGGTTCGCCGACACCGCAATAGTGACATCAAGTTCAGGCATGTACATTGCGTGCGAGCGGAAGCCTGGCGTGCCACCACCGTGGGAATAGACGGTATAGCCGTCGACTTTGCCCACGTTGATGCCAAGTCCGTAATCCGAGAACTCCGACGGGGTGGTGAACGCAGTGAGCATCTCGTCGCTCAGCGCTCCCGTGAACTGCTGTCTGAAAACGCGAGCGAGATCTTCTGCCCGTGCTTCGATACCGCCACCGGTCCACCCAACCGAGCGGAGCACCTCTTGTGGAATCACGCTGATGTCATAAAAGGCTCCGACTGTCGCTTCTGCGGTGTAGACCGCAAATCCAGGAACGAAATTGAGTGCAAGTTTCAAATCGCCCTGCACGTAGCCATTGATGGTCTGCTCGGGTGGTGACTCTTCCGGGGGCAGATAGATCTCTCTGGCATCTGCCGGGTTGAAGAGTCGGTTCCGCAGTTCGATATGCGCAGGGTTACCGGTGACCTCCTCAATCACAAGCCCGGCGACGATAAAGCCGACGGTGCTGTACTCGTATGCCGTACCGGGTTCGTAGAGGGGGCCTTGTGCGACCGCCCAATCAATGACTTCTTCCGGCTCAAACGGAGTGTCGAGTCGAGTACTGGCGAGCACATAGAAACCGAGGTCGAAAGCAAAGTCGGCGAAGCCATCGGTGTGATCGAGAATCTGACGGATAGTGATGGCGTCGCCGTAATCAACCCCGTCGAGTTCGTAGCCTGAAGCCCAACCTGACCCTAGGTAGGTTGACACCGTTGCCTCGAGGTCGATGAGGCCTTCCTCAACGAGTTGTAACACGACTGTCGACGTCATTGGTTTTGTGATCGACGCCCACCTGAAATAGTCAGATGCCGAGAGTTCAGCTCCGGTCGTCATGTTGCGAACACCTCGAGCAAGATTGATCACTTCGATGGCGTCGGTTCCATCGGCTGCTGGTCGGAGAACCGTCATCGTGACGCCCGGCGCCTGAGTCAGGGCTAAGAAGTCGTCCATGACCGCTGTGAGGCGTCCCCCGATGCCATCGACGACCATCGTCGTCGTTGTTTCTTCACTCGTCGTTATGGTTGGGTCAAGTGAAGTGGTGCTGACGTCAACAGAAGTCAACTCGGCGACCGTTGTTGACGGCGATGACTCCGGCCCTTCAATTGCTGACGATGACGTCGACGAACCAGAGCAACCGATGCTGCTGAGCGCACCCGCAAGTGCGGCTCCGATTGCGATTAAAGAGTGTCGGGGGCATTTGAAGCCCACCGTTTTAGCGCCCGATGAAGTTAGGGGTGCGCTTGTCAAAGAATGCCGCGACTGCCTCACGATGATCGGCGGTCGACATTGCCCTCATCATTGCGGTCGCTTCGGCGTCGAGTGCGGTCGCAACATCGGCATTGAATGAACGCTGGATGTTTTCCTTCTGCATGCGCATGGCGATCGGTGAGCGTGCGGCAAGTTCGTCGCAGAATGCCATTGCCGCGTCGTTAAACTCGGCATCAGCAAACATACGGTTAATGAGGCCGAGGTTGAGGGCCTCACTTGCGGAGACTCGAGGTGAGAGAAACATGAACTCCTTTGCTTTTGCTTCTCCAATGAGTCGCGGCAAAAACCACGAACTTCCGAAGTCACCACTTGCACCGATGGTCGAGAAGGCTGAGACCAAAATTGCGCTTTCTGTTGCGACCCGGAAATCTGCGGCAAGGGCGATCGAGAACCCGGCACCCGCTGCTGGGCCAGGTATCGCCGCAACGACCGGTTTTGGAAGTTTGCGAAATGCGCCCGATATCCACATTTGATTTCGGCGGAGGCGGTCAAGGCCTTCTTCGTGTGTCATAGATTCGCCTTCACCGGCGTGACTAGCTCTGAACCCCTTCACGTCGCCGCCGGAGCAGAATGCTCCACCTTCACCGGTAACCATCAACACCCTGATGTCATCACGTTGAGCGACTTGAGGTAGCGCCGTGTTAAAGCCGTCGTAAATCTCGTCGCTGAGAGCGTTTCGAGATTCCGGTCGGTTAAACGACAGCACGGCGACAGGGCCGTGGACTCTGCCGAGAAGTTTGTCGGTTCCGGTGTTGAGTTCGGTCATGGCATCCTCCGATCAGATGTTTCTTTTTACTCTCGCATCTGCGGCGGTGTGAGAGCGAGGCGAGCGTTACTGAACGGAGAGTCGACGTTGGTGGTATCCAGTAGCACCATCGGGGGCGACCGAACGTGGGGTTTCGTCTTGTACAACGCCGTTGCGGTCGGTCGCGCGAACGCGAATAGTGTGATCGCCGGTGGTCGCTTCCCACTTGAAACTCCACTGCACCCACGTGTTGTCGTTTGTTGCGTCGGCAAGTTCGGCGCGTTGCCATGGTCCGTCATCAACACTGACGTGCACGTCGGCGATACCGACCGATGGCGAGAGCGCTACCCCTGCGATTGGTGTGAGCCCGGCTGAGATCGTTTTGCGTTGAGGTACGTCGATCCTAGACGTGACTTTGATCGGCGCTTCTTTCGACCATCCCCGGGGAATCCAGTACCCGTCGGCCGCTTCCCAGGTGGTGAGCTCGAGGCGTGAAAGCCATTTTGTGGCCGACACATACCCATAAAGACCGGAGATGATGAGGCGCGCCGGGAAGCCGTGGCGCGTCGGCAGTGGCGAACCATTCATTGCGGTTGCGATAAGTGCGGTTCGACCATCGAGGGCAACTTCGGTTGGCATTCCGGCGGTGAATCCGTCAACAGAATGGCTGAAGATTTGTGTCGCTCCTGCGTTGACCCCTGCCTGCTGAAGAATTGTGCTCAGTGGAATGCCTTGCCACTCGGCGTTACCGACGAGATCTCCACCAATTTCGTTGGATACACATGCGATCGTCACGGTCTCGACGGTGGTCGATTGTTCGATCAGCTCCTCATAGGTGAAGGAAAGTGGTGTGTCGACCAACCCGTCGATGGTGAGAGACCACTGTTGCGTGTCAACTTTTGGAACAACCAGCGCAGTGTCGATGCGGTAAAAGTTGCCGTTCGGAGTGATGTACGGCGTGATGCCATCGATGCTGTCGAATGTTGCGGCATCGACCGTTGTGCCGTTGGTGGGCGCTGGCAGCGGTTGAAGGGCTTGCGGCTCGCTAGCGATGGAATTTCGGCGCACAACCTTGGTAGCGCCCATTGCCCCTGCGGCACCGACGATTGACGCGCCCGCAACGACCATAAACCGACGACGGCTGCCGAGTGCCGTGCCTGGCATTTCGGTGTCGCCTTCCTCGGTGGGGCTAGAACCGCTGAGCGAGGTGAGGTGGCGATGGAGTAACGATCCAACGCCGAGCCCGAGTGCGAGTGCGATGACTCCGACCATGGTGTTGGCAAGTGGACGGGTGACGTAGGCAAGGAAACCAATGAGGCCTATTACTGCGGTGAGGAGTCTGAAATATCGGCGGGAGTGCTCGGCCGAACGCGATGCCAGCGCGGCGAGACCGATGATGACGGTCCACGTGCCGATGACGAGTGCCGTTTTGTGATGAATACCGAAGATGGCGACAGCCACATCTTTGAGGGTGCCCGCAAACCAGTCTGTGAACGTGAGGCCTGCAGCTTGGACAACTGTTGGTGCTCGGGTGTCGACCGAACTGATGGTTTCAGCGATTGCGAGTGCAGCGAACGCAGACGTCGCTCCAGCAAAACTTCGCGACACCGGTGATGCTGACACGACGTCGACGGTAATTGACCAAATGAGATTTAGCGACTCGTCCAAGGAGGAGAAGTTGACGACAGAGTTCTGCGTATCGCCAGTTCGTTGTATCGGCATTGCAGGTGCTGTTCGGATCAGCGCAGGACACGCCCTTGCAATAACTCATTGCGTAGCAGTCTGGTCTGAGAGTTGCGCGACTCCTGCGGTCAGTCGATTCGCTCAAAACGGCTCACCCGATGAATCCCTTGGTCGCTTTCTTCGTGCGGCGCAGAGATGAGTTCGACAGTGTGCGGAAAACGGCGATCAAATTCTGCTTGTAGAGCGGTCTGGATCGCAGTGTCACCAACACGTTTCCAGTCCTCGAGGGATTCCCACACGAAGGTGAGCGTGATTTCTCCTGGCCTGCTGTCGTCGAGCCACACTTCTTTTGATCGAAATGGGATGCGGTCAAAACCTGGAAGGAGCGCCTCACCGAGAGTCCAAACTTCGTAGTCAGCCTCGAGAAACTCGTTGACGTGAGCGGGGTCGACACGAAACACAAGAACTTCGATGGGGAGTCGTTCGCTTGGTGTGTAGGTGAACGAATCATGTGGAGCCGGCATGAAATCTCGCTTTACTGACGGGTCAAGTAGGTGTGTGCATTCTCACATATGGGCAATGGCGCATACGACCCATGTAATTGGAGAACTCTGCGTCGTTTGGCGCCATCGTCGACGGCTAATAATGTTGTTATGGCTTACAACTCGACAGGGCTCGTAGTTCACGACGCCGATGCCCACATCATGGAAACACCGACATGGTTGCGAGATAACGCAGACCTAGCTCTACGCGACCGGATCGACGCATTGACGTATCCGGGAGGAAACGAACTTCAACAGTCGGCGATTGAGTTTGATGAAAACGAAGACTTGGTAGCGGGTTTTGAACGGCTTGCTCAGCGGCATCAGGCTCCTGATTATGTCGCTGCGGAGGAAGCCGAAATCATGCTCCGTAAGAACTATGCGGCGACCGGGTCGTTTATTGCCGAGGACCGTCCCCGGGCGCTCGACATTTTGGGGTTCGCAAGCCAGCTCGTGTTTAACACCTTCTACAACAGCCGGCTCTGTGAATGGGAGCATTCTGGCGATATCGATTTTGCGATTGGCACCGCCCGTGCCCATAACCGAGGAATTTCTGAGTTTTGCTCGGTAGACCGTCGTCTCTTGTCGACCCTCTATGTGCCTCTCGCCGATCTCGACCGGGCACCAGCGCTCGCCGAAGAAGCGATTGAGATGGGTGCGGGTGCGTTACTCATTGCATCCGCGTGCCCTCCGGGACACTCGCCGAGCCATATTGGGCTTGACCCGGTCTGGTCGATGGCTGCTGATGCCGGCGTGCCGGTCGTCTTTCATGTCGGCGGTACAGGTGAGCTTCTCGACCGGAATTACTTCAACAACGGGTTGCCGATGCCACCAGATTTTCATGGTGGGGAAGAGAACTTCCGGTCGGTCGACTACATGGCGATTCCGGTGCAACCAGCACAAACCCTTGCAACGATGATTTTTGATGGCGTGTTTGAGCGATTCCCTGATCTGCGTGTGGGCGTGGTTGAGCAGGGTGCCATCTGGGTGCCGTCGTGGATGCGCCAGATGGAGTCGGCGATCGACGCATTCGGGCGTCATGAAGAGCGGTTGCAGAAACTCTCGCTTCGCCCGAGCGAGTATGTACGTCGGCAGATGAAGTTCACCCCGTATCCAACAGAGGATGTCGGCTGGATTGTTGAACAGGCGGGGTCAGAAGTTGTGCTGTTTTCATCTGACTATCCGCACGTCGAAGGCGGACGCCGGCCGATTGAGCGTTTCGAGCGTTCGCTCGAGAACTGCTCTGACGAGGTTCGCCAGCGGTTCTATCACGACAACTTTGATGATTTGATGGGCGGTCGGCTCGGGTCGTTGCTCGCGGCGTAACGATCGATACGTGACTGTCGCTATGTGGTGAACCACCAAGGAATA
>Ga0310343_10000061_pt1 | contig 42269 bp, 37 predicted proteins | sample HC15DNA2025_MG_FD_203519 | JGI IMG/M metagenome (GOLD analysis project Ga0310343, IMG submission 203519) | Marine microbial communities from station ALOHA, North Pacific Subtropical Gyre - HC15-DNA-20-25_MG | ecosystem: Environmental > Aquatic > Marine > Oceanic | place: Pacific Ocean: North...
AGAGGAGGAAGCTTAAATGCCCTAAAGCCTCTTAATAGAGATTATACTCAAGATGAACTTGACGATGTTGTGGAGTGCTTAGAAGAACGACCTGAATTTGACTGGATATCACAGTATGATAATCCAAATTATGACTTTGAGCCTCTTTTTGAAAGTGATTTATTCTCTCAATCGAATGTAGATTTTCAATCTTCTGCTGCTGATTTTAGACAAAATATTGCCACTAATAACAATTCTAATATGGTGTCTGGTTCACTTATGGGTGGTGGAGCTCTTGAAAATCTTCGATTAGACTTAGTCAATTCTGCTAGAGGTTCTGCTGCTGAAGATTGTATGGTAGCAAACCTTGCAAGAGAAAAAGGCGAAACTGAAAACTATATTAAGACTTCATACATAGCTAATTTAATTTGGGAACCTACTCAAAGACCTTCAAAAAATGAAAGAGAAGCTCTTGAAAATTGTGAATCTCAAATCAGATCTGCGACTCAAGGTAAAGGTGGATTAAGCTCACTACTAAAAATAGGTTCTTATGGTGATCCTGATTATTTTGCACAACCTTCAGACAGCCAAAGAGCATGTATGGTGAATGAGTACAAAAAAGTCTTTGGTTATATGATTGAAAGTTCTGGTGCTAATCCGGATGAAAGTGCTGCAAAAGCTATTTCAGAAATATCATTACCCGGAACTTATAATGGTTCTCATCCAATTTTAGGAGATAAAGCTCCTAACTTAAGACCTCCCTCATCGATTGAACTTGAAGCATTATCAAACTGTAAGATAATAGATTTGTATGTTTTCGAGGGAAGTAGGCTCAGGAAGCTGATACCTGGAGTTGATACAGCTGATCTTCCTGTAGGAGAGCTCATAAATAATCCTTCAAATCTAGCTATATTAGGTATATTAATAACACTGTTCTTTTCAGTACTACAAATGGTGAGAGGTAAATAATGACTACTACTAGAGTTCCTACAGGTATAAATTTGGTTTTCAGAGTGATTTCAAGGATGATGGTAGCTTTACTTGTATCTCTGCCAATAATAGCATTAGGTGTTGCGCTTATAATATACTCTCAAACTGATGGAAGTGTACCAATTTGGACTGGATTTGCAGCTCTGATCTCTGGGCTACTACTCTTAGTTTTAGGTTTTTATATGACTGCTGTTGGAGCTTTCCCAAAGCCTACTTTAGGTCAAGGAGAAGAAGTTCAAATTGAAAGACATCCTACTATGAAACCTGCATATGCAAGAATAGTCGTTGCATTACCCTTATTTTTCATTAGTGCGGTTTTATACGTCTCAACTGATTTCGCTTATATATTCCCTTTCATAACTTTCATAATTGGATCATGGTTATTTTTTAAAGGAACTATGAGGTATTTCAGAAATCTTCATATAACTTATATTGTTACCGATAGAAGAGCAATTTATATGTTTAAGTTTTTATACTTACATACAAACGAAATTCCTGTTGGAAGAATAGTTCAAATATCAGAAAAAAGGACTCTGATTGAAGCTCTTACCGGAAGGGGAACTGTAGTTGTTTCATCAGGTATAGGAAGTAGAATGACCATTAGTATGGAAGAAATAGATAATCCTGGAAGCGTAGCGGAAGCTCTTAGAAGTATGCTTCCATCAACAAGAGAAGCTTAGGAGGCAATAAATGGATATTGGTTTTGTCACAAGTTTAGTATCAATACCTTTGGTAGGAGCACTTGGAACAGCAGCTTGGAGAATTCAAGCAACTATAACAGCAAGAAAACAAAGTGAAATTGATCAATTAAAAACAGAAATTGAATCAATAAGAACTATTCATGCTGAACAGATGACTTTGCAGAAAGAAAAAACTGAACTTACTAATGACCAGATGGATACTCTTATTAGTAATAGAACAAAAGAAATGGCAGAAAAAATTGAAACTGAATTCATCAGTAAGGTAAGACAATGGAAACAGTATGCAATTGTAGGAATAACTGCGTCAACTGGCTTATTAATCTTTGTGTTAGGATTATTATTTGCTATGATTCCAAGGTCGGCATCAGATGAACCAGTTATGACATTGGTTAATGATGAAAATGTCAGAAATGAAATAACAAGATTTGGTCTTCATAACGACTCAGTTGCAGGAACAGTTTTATTTGCCCATGGGCCTACATTTATGTGGGGTACGATAATAGGTGCTTTAATTTTGGTTATTGCTATAGTTATAATTGGTGTAAACACATTTTTTACCTCTAAGCCAAAAACTACCATATCATCTGATGATAATGGAGAAAATGTCATAAATGAAACCAGTAATTAAGAACAAAAATGATCATAAACAGCACCCTATTCTAGGTTCACCTGAAGGTGTACCAACGGTAGTATCCTTGTATCATGATCATCAACCAGGAGAAACAAGTACTCATCATACTCATCCCTGGGAGCATCAAGCTTACATAACTAGAGGTGAAGGAATCATTTTTGTAGATGGAGAAAAATACCCAATAAAAGAGGGTGATTTTGTGTTAATTCCTCCAAACGCAGATCATTATTTTGAAAATACCGGTAATTCTGTTCTTAGTAGAGTAACATTCAATCCGCTGGCAAGTGAAGATCACTTAGGCTAAATCATATAATATAATTAACAGATTTACTATAAATAGTGTAATATTTAATAGTAAAAATAATTTCTATGGTTATCTCTAGTTTAAAAAAAATTATAGCTGCAAATTTAATTTTAGTATTTTTTCTATTTTCAGGAATAAATACACAAAATAATATTTCAGCTCAAATGCCTTCTTCTGGAGGAGATTTTTTATTTGAAGAATCAGAGTGTAGAAATAATCCTGGTACAGGTGAAGTCTTCTGTGAATTAACTCTTGATACAAGTATGCAAATAATGACGCAGACTGTAGCGCCTAAAGAATACTATGAAGGTCAAGGAGTTTGGTTTCAAGGATGTAGAATTCCAGGTCAAGATCATAATACTCATGATTCTGCTTGGATTGAAAGACACTACACTGCTGAAGCTGGATCTATTGGTACTTGGGGAGAAAGTGTTACTAACTTCTATAATTTGGATCCATCTGCAAAAGTTACTCATGTTTTATTTAGAGGAAATGTACCTCAAGAGCCTGATAGACAAAGAATTAGGTGTCAATATCAATTTTTTACAGTAGATTCCCCTTTAGTACAACCTGGTCAGCCTTACCATAATCCTCAATGGGAAGCAGATCAAGAAACACAAAGAATGTATGAAGAGGCAGACAGAATTAGAAGAGAAGCTGAAAGAGCAAGAGCTGAAGAAGAGCTTCTTCGTGCTAAACAACAGGCAGAATTTGATCTTCAAAGACAAGAAGAAGAAAGAAAAAGAAATGAACAGGATCAGGGCGGATTTCAAGATTTATTTGGACAAGGACCTGTTGGAAATATATTTAGTAACTCATTTCAACCTCCTGATGATTTACCACTAGGTCCTTACATAAATTTAACTGAAATTCCCTCTGATGCAAGCGAAGTTGTAACAGATTGTGTCGCTAATTTTATATCTTCAGAAACAGGAATGAGTTACGAGCAAGCATATATGGATTTTGCTTATACACTTGGTGTAAGATGGCTACAAGATCCAGATTTTTATTACCACGCAGTAGTAGATTGTATGCATTTGAGTTACGATAAGCTTCTCAGCGGAGCTTGGGGAATTGATGGAGATTATTTCACAGAAAATCCTCCTCTAGGAGACTTAGATAATCTTATAGATAACTGCATAGTCCCTCATCTATCAAATGCTTTAAATATTCCTAGAGAAATCATTTTAGATGATATCGAAATTGTCCAAAGTGGTAAAAGATCAGTAACAAGAGAGGAAATGTTGGCTGCCTACGATTGTTGGATAACTCATGATGGCAGATATAATAATAACTTTCAAGAACCCCCTCAAAATGGTGGTGGTTATGAGACCTTAGATATAGGATTGCTATTTGAGACTATTTATGGAGGTGAAGAAATACCTGGTCAAAACTGTATGCTTAATTCACTAAGTTCCATACATTTTGATTTAGGTTTCTCGCGATCCATAGTAGAAAGTTTAGTTGACTTTGCCGTCGGCCGAACTGATGATTGGCGTATGTATGAAGATCGTCTAAGTGATGAGCATCAAAATTATGTTATAAACACTGTTATTGGATGTAACCAAGAATTAGACTGGCTTAGAGACTATCAAGCTTCACTTACTGAAGGTCCTAATCTTGAAGCTGTATTTGCTAGGTTAGTTCAACCAGAATTTAGAGATTGTATTATTGGAAAATTTGAAGACTATGGTGATATAGAGGAAAGTTGGGGTAATGAATTATATGACAGGATGCTAAAAGGATTTGTTGAAGCTCAAGATCCAACAGAATATACTAACAGGCCTCTTGGTGAACAACAATATAATTCAATAGTTGATTGTGCAGTTGAGTTTGAAGTTGATCCAGAAACTCTAACATATGTCCCTGCATACCTAAGCCAGTACACACACTTTATTGAAGAGGTCGAATTTTCGTGGTCTAGAGGACTTGATAGAGATGCTAAATATGACAGGCTTGTTGAATGTATAGCCGATGGGTTTGAAAACTCAGGTTATGGAGATGATTTAGTAAGAAAAGCTGAAGAATCTGCTGATACCATGATGTGGAATGTATTTTATAGTGGCTTAGGCGTTAATTCCCAAAAACCATTAGGAAGAGATTTTACTGGTATTGAATTAGATACTGTTTTTGATTGTTTGGAACAAAAGCAAGAATTTGAATGGATCGATAATTTTTATAATAGTAATTATGATTATGAACCTCTTTTTGAAAGTGAACTATTTAGCCAATCTAATGTAGATTATCAATCTTCTGCTGCTGATTTTAGGCAGACTATATCAAGTAACACTTCTGGACAAGCAAATTCTAATATGGTATCTGGATCTCAAATTCTAGGAGAACCTTTAGAAATGGAAAGGCTAGAAGCAGTTAATTTAGCTAGAGGAGCATCTGCTGAAGATTGTATGGTAGCAAACCTTGCAAGAGAAAAAGGCGAAACTGAAAACTATATCAGATCTTCCTATATAGCTAATTTAATTTGGGAACCTACTCAAAGACCTTCAAAAAATGAAAGAGAGGCTCTTGAAAATTGTGAGTCTCAAATCAGATCTTCGACTAATGGATTAGGTGGATTAGAATTATTATTACGGTTTGGTTCTTACGGTGATCCTGATTATCTATCTGAACCTTCAGATACCCAAAGAGCATGTATGGTGAATGAGTACAAAAATGACTTTGGTTATATGATTGAAAGTTATGGAGGAAACCCAACAGAAAGTGCTGCAAAAGCTATTTCAGAAATATCATTGCCCGGAACTTATAATGGTTATCATCCAATTTTAGGAGATGTTCCTAACGTAAGACCTCCCTCATCCAAAGAACTTAATGCAATATCTAACTGTAGAGTTGAAGATTTATTTATTTATGAAGGAAGTAGACTCAGGAAGCTTATACCTGGAGTTAATACAGCCGATCTTCCTATAGGAGAGCTTATAAATAATCCTTCAAATCTAGCTATTATGGGTATATTAATAACACTGTTCTTTTCAGTACTACAAATGGTGAGAGGTAAATAATGACTACTACTAGAGTTCCTACAGGAATAAATTTGGTTTTCAGAGTGATATCGAGAATGATGGTAGCTCTACTAGTTTCTCTTCCAATAATTGGACTAGGTATAGCATTGATTATTTACTCTCAAACCGATGGTAGTGTACCAATTTGGACAGGATTTGCAGCTTTAATCTCTGGATTTCTATTATTGATTCTTGGTTTTTATATGACAGCAGTTGGAGCATTTCCAAAGCCTACTTTAGGTCAAGGAGAAGAAGTTCAAATTGAAAGACATCCTACTATGAAACCTGCATATGCAAGGATAATAGTTGCGTTACCATTATTTTTCATTAGTGCAGTATTATACGTCGCAACTGATTTCGCTTATATATTCCCTTTCATAACTTTCATAATTGGATCTTGGTTATTTTTCAAAGGAACTATGAGATATTACAGAAATCTTCATATAACTTATATTGTTACTGACAGAAGAGCAATTTATATGTTTAAGTTTTTATACTTACATACAAACGAAATTCCTGTTGGAAGAATAGTTCAAATATCAGAAAAAAGGACTCTGATTGAAGCTCTTACCGGAAGGGGAACTGTAGTTGTTTCATCAGGTATAGGAAGTAGAATGACCATTAGTATGGAAGAAATAGATAATCCTGGAAGCGTAGCGGAAGCTCTTAGAAGTATGCTTCCTTCAACAAGTGCACAATAATTTTTACTTTTCTATTTTCCAAACAAAAGCTGGTGGTACATTCAAAATAGATAAACCAACTAATTTCTTTTTTAAGTTATATTGATTGATTATTTTTTTTGAAAAAGAACATCTTAAGAAATATGTAATCTGGATAAATTTTCCTTTGGAATGAAGATTTTTTATAGATAGTTCACATAATTTATCTCTGTTTTCTTCGGTCATAGACACTAATGGAATCCCAGAAATAATATGCGTAATTTTATTCGAATAATTCTTTTCATAATTACTTAAGAATGAGATAGCATTTTCCGTGATTATTTTAGCTTTAGGAAAATCAGACTTTAATATTTTTGAAAAATTTTCATTTACTTCAACTAAAATTAGATCTTTTTCTTTAACACCTCTGTTCAATATTTCTCTTGTTATCTTACCTGTTCCTGATCCAAGTTCTACGACAACATTATCAGGAGATTTATTTATTTCTGAACTCATTAATCTTGATGCAAATCTTGAGGTAGGTAAAACAGCACCAATTTCAAGTGGATGATTGAGGTAATTTTTAATCCATATAAATAGTTTTTTCATCAATACTTAAAGATCTAGCTTATCGCTAATTTTTTTATTATGAAAATTTGAATCCCCAAATGCTAGTTTTTGGTGTTGCATTTTTCTAGTTAAAACTTGAAGATCATAGTCCCAGGTATAGCCAATTGCACCATGTAATTGATGTGAAATTTGGCAAACATCATGAAACGCTTTTGAAACATAAGCTTTTGATCTGTTTACATCTAAATCTGCATCATCTGTATTTGTAAGTTTCCAAGAAGCTTTTCTAGAAAATTGAGTTGAAACTTTAGTTAATATAGCCATATCAGCTGCATGGTGTTGAACAGCTTGAAAAGAACCTATTGGTCTATCAAATTGCTTCCTATCCTTAATATAATCAAGAGTCATATCCATAACTTTAGCTGCAGCTCCAGACATTTCTGAAGACTTACCAGAGGCTCCATAATTAAATACTTTTTGCAAAGTATTCCAACCTTCACCTTCCTCTCCTATTATTTGAGAGGATTCTAATTTTATTTCTTGAAAGTTAACCTTATATATTTTTTCTCCACCTATACTTTCCATTTTCTGAATTTCTATTCCTTCTGTATCTTTAGGAACTAGAAAAAGAGAGGTCCCCTCTTGATTTTCAGTTGATGCAGCTATAATAAAATAATCAGCAGAATTTGCATCATTAACAAAAAGTTTTTCTCCGTTCAAAGTCCATCCCTCATTATTTTTAATTGAAGTAGTGTTTGAAATTTCTGATTCGTCAAAACTTCCTGTTTTTTCGTTAAATGCTAGAGAAATTTTAATTTGACCAGTTGCAATTTTAGGTAAAATTTCTTTTTTCTGATCTTCAGTTCCTGAAAGTAATAAAGTTTGTACACCAGTGATAGCTGTACTAAAGAAAGGACCTGAAAGACCTACCCTTCCCATTTCCTCTAACAGAATAGACATATCATCAAACTTAAATCCCGATCCTCCATATTCTTCAGGGATCATTAATCCTAACCAACCCATCTCTGCGATATTTTTCCAGATTTCATCAGTTATTCCAATTTCATCAGATTCCATTGCTCTAATGAAATCCATAGGACAATTTTCTTCTAAAAAAGCTCTAGATGATTCCTGAAGCATTTTTTGTATTTCTGATAATCCTAAATCCATTTTTTTTCTCTACTTACTGTTAACTTTTAATTTATCTTCCCTAGGAAGTCCTAACCCTCTTGTAGCAATTATATTTTTTTGAATTTCGGTTGTTCCAGCAAAAATAGTATAAGCTGTTACAGTTAGTTGCTGCTTTAGATATTTACCATCAAAAGGAGCAGAAGAGTCAGATAATTGACCGTATAGGCCAGCAAAATCTGTGCCAATTTTAGCAACTTTTTGGGACAATTGAGTTCCTAATATTTTTGCAACTGATCCTTCAATACTTGGAACTTCTCCTTGAGATTGAAGATAAGCAACTTCGTAAGCAACAAGTCTAGCAGCTTCAATATCTAAATCTAGATCTACTAAGGTTTTATTTATATAAGGATCTTGAATTAATGGAACTCCATTACTATCGTTTGTATTCTTGACAAGTTCTACTATCTCTTCAAAATTTCTTCTTGCTGTAGCAGGATATTCTACACCAGATCTTTCAAAATCTAGTAATGTAGCTGCAATATACCAACCTTTATTCAACTCTCCTATTAATGCATCCTTGGGTATTTTTACATCTTCAAAAATCACTTGATTAAAATGATGGCTTCCTGCCATATTAATAATAGGTTTAACTTGGATATTTGCATCTTTAATATTTGCTAAGAAAAAGCTTATCCCTTTATGTTTAGGGGCATCTGGGTCAGTTCTTCCTAGAAAAAATATCCATGAAGCCTTATGAGCCATGGAAGTCCAGACCTTTGTACCATTTACAAGCCAATGATCACCTTTATCTTCTACTTTTAGTTTTAATGAAGCTAGATCTGATCCGGAGTCTGGTTCTGAATAACCTTGGCACCATTGAACTTCTCCATTAGCTATTGGTGGTAAAAATCTCTTTTTTTGTTCTTCTGTTCCATGCACCATCAAAGTTGGACCTAACATTTTAGCTCCAAAACCATCTCTACCAGGCATTCTGTGGTACGACATTTCTTCGTTAAAAATCACTTGCTTCATATAAGAAGCACCTTGACCTCCATACTCTGTTGGCCAGGCCATAGTCAGCCATCCTTTTTTAGCAAGTTTTTTTCTTATTTCTAGGCCATACTCAAATCCATCTGCAGATTCATCAACACCTTGCCAGTCCTTAAAATCTCCTTGTATTTCATCTCGAATCCATGATCTAAGTTCCTGTCGAAAATCTTCATCTTCTTTACTAAATTCATATCTCATAAAAACACCTATTATGTATGTAAATTATATTTTTATTAGTTTATAACTATTTAGATCTTTTTATAGTGCTTAAGTCTATTTATCTTATCTTTTTAAGTATCCAATTTATGAAAAAAAATGGAGCAAAAATTATACTATAAAGTTTTCTTAATCCTACAGATGGTGTTGAACGACCTTTCCATTTGAGGTCACCATCAAAGGAAGATAAAAAAGATCTGTAAGCACTAAATAAAAGAACTATCATTGCAAATGGATAAAGAAAACTTGAAAAAAAACTTAATGAAAATGATTTTGAAGAAATTAAAATAGATCCAAAAATACATGCGATAGATAAAAGAGATAAAGTAAGAAAATTACTTTGTAATTCAATGCCCAAAAAATAAGAAAATAAATTTAAGAAGGGTAGATAAAATAGAATCAATAATCCAAAAAAGGCAAATATAAAAAATAAAATATTATATCTAAATGTTGCAAAAATAGACTTAGCATGACCATCTACAGCTTCTATAGATGATTTATAACCATTAGTTTCTACTATATTAGTTCCATCTAAAACTGACGCTGAAAAACCAAATGTCTTAATTGATCTAGCTAATTCAAAATCATCTAATACTAGTCCTTTAATTTTTTCATGACCACCTATCTTTATATATGCTTCTTTATTAAAAAGTAAAAATTGCCCAAATCCTGCTGCGAATAAACTATATGGCAATTTCTTTGCAATTAACATAGGAACCCAGCATAGAATAAAAAATGAAACCATTATCCAAATTAAGTAATCTGTAAAGTTTAAGATTTTTCTTTTAGGTATTAATGTTAAAAATTCTAAATTATTCTCTTGAATTTCACGAATACCTGATGAAACTGCATATTGACCTAATCTCGTATCAGCATCTATAAATAGTAGATATGAACCTTTAGAAAGCTTAGATAATTGATGACATGCCCAATTTTTCCCTGCCCATTCTTTAGGAAGTATTTCTCCTTTGATAGCAGAAACATTTGAGTATTTGCTGGATAAAAATTTTATTTTATTAAGTGTGTTATCAGTTGAATTATCGTCTATAAGTAAAATTTCAATATTATCATAATCTTGATTTACCAAAGACTCAACACAATCATCAATATTATCTTCCTCGTTTCTACAAGGCACCATGATTGAAATTAATTCTTCTGATTTTGGCTTAAGAGGTTTTGGCTTAGAAAATGAAATTAAATTAAGAAAAGAAACGACAAATGTGTATGAAGAAATTATTGCAATTACTAGAAGTAATTCATCAAAAAAATCAATCATACTTTACTCCAAAAAGATCTTTTACTCTTTTGAAATTTGGGGGAGATTGTAATTCTTTTCTATGATTATAAACCATAACTAGACTTGCAAATATCCACAAAAACATAAACTGAGAATTTGAGATATGTTCATTGGATATATTAGTTGTCATTCCATAGATAAAAAATCCTAAATGAACTATATTTACTGTCCATGCATCATTTTTTTGGATTGTATACATTATTGCTAACAATCCGAATATTATCAGAGCTGATTCAACATTAAATAAAGCCAGCCACATAGCAGCAGTAACTGCTAAAGCTTTACCTCCTTTAAATTTTAAAAAAGGTGAGAATGAATGACCTAGTATTGGCATTGCTGAAACTAAAACTAAATCATAACCACTAATATCGAAATATTGATAAGCAAGCCAAATAGGTAATATGGCCTTAAGGAATTCTACAAACATAACAGACATTCCTATTAGAGCTCCTCCTGTTTTCCAGGCATTTACAGCTCCAGGATTGTTATCTCCAACTTCTCTTACATCTTTTCCGGATAAAATTTTGGTAAATATTATAGAGAATGGAATTGCACCACTAAAAAAGGCTATTATTAAAAATATTAAAGTTACCATCTGTTGAATTCTATGAAATTATAATTTTGTACTTTTATATTACTAAATTAGATATGAAATCATATCTAATTTAGTAACTTTATTGACTATTATTTATACTCTGCAATTTCAGATAAACTTTCATTATAATTAGCTTCAGGAAGAGCAACATATCCACCTTCTTCAGAAAGCATTTTTCCATTTTCTAGATAAAACTTTACAAATTCATATACTTCAGGCTTTGATAGGTCAGAATTATTGACATATATGTACATCGGTCTTGATAAAGGAGCATATGATGAATCATTAATTGTTTGTTCACTTGGAGCTATGCATCCAGTTCCTCCATCCACACTCAGAACTTTTAATTGATCCTCATTTTCTATGTAGTATGCATATCCAAAGTATCCAATAGAACCTTTATCCCCAGACACACCCATTACTAAAACATTATCATCTTCAGATGGTGTGTAATCAGCTCTAGTTTTACCCTCTTCTCCATTTATAACATCTGTAAAATAATCAAAAGTTCCTGAGTCTGTTCCAGGTCCATACAAACTCATTTCCTTATCGGGGAAACTTGATCGTACTTGATTCCAGTTATTTATAGTTGAACCTTGGTCCCAAATAAGATTTAATTCTTTTGTTGTAATACAATCAATCCAGTCATTAGATTTATTTACAACAACTGATAGTCCATCATATGCAACTTCTAATTCAGTAAATTCTATTCCATTTTCTAAGGCAAGAGCAGCTTCTTTATCTTTTATTTCTCGCGAAGCATTAGATATAGCTGTTTCTCCAACAACGAATCTTTTCATACCTCCACCTGTACCTGAAATACCAACAGGAATTTGTACCCCTGGATTAGACTCTCTGAATATTTCAGCAGCAGCAACAGTAATTGGAAAAACTGTTGATGATCCATCAATTTCTATAGTCCCAGAAAGATCCGAATCAGAAGTATTTTCTTCAGTTGAACACCCAAAAATCATGATCAAAATAATAAAAATATAAACTGATAAATGTTTTTTAAATAAATTTTTCATTATTGCTCCTTTTCACTAAATATAATAATACAAAAAGAGCTGTAGAAATATATTAAATGCACATTAAGCTTATATTAAGAGCTGTTAAAAAAAATTAAATTAATAATATTATTTCATAATTGAAAAAAATTGATCTTGATATTCCTCAAATAGACCCCAATCATTCAATTCTTTATGAACGTCTTCTGGTCTTACTTTACCTTTTTTTGCCAAAGAAATTAATTCTTCAATTCTTTTTCTTTCAGAGATAGGGACACCATCTTTTATTTCTAATAAACCAGATTGATTTAGTTCATTAAAATTATTTTGGGAAGATGATTTAGTGTAGTCAAATATAAATTTTAATAAAGAAACATCCCATAAAGAATTTACACCTCTTATGACAGCATGATTAGCTTTACTACTTTTTAACCTAGACTTAATTCTATTTGACACTTCATCAGGATTTCCTGAAACTATTTCAAGATCTGTTGATTCATTTTTATAGTTGTATAAAAGAGCAGGTTCATTTTTGCCTAAAACTCTATTTAATTCTTTTAAAAATGATTTTGCTTCATCCCCAAACCCTGACATTCTATAGATAAAATCTGATGTTATTACTTTAGGATTTTGAGCAGTTACTACTCCGTGTCTTATTACAGATTCCTCGGATTTAAGTTCAAAAGAATCTTCATAAACAGGCTCAGTAACAATATGATATCTAACCTTAGTTTGATTGTAGGTAGAAATCGTATTTTTAGGGCTAAGAAGAATCTTAGTATTCTTCATAACTAAATCAAATAAATTCATAATAAAATTTTTCTAGAATATCTCACAACTACTATTTTAATAAATTATAGCTGTCTTAATCTAGGATCAAATCTATCTCTGAACCAATCTCCAAGGAAATTTAATGACATTACTACTAAAAATATACCTAAACTTGGCCATATAGAAACCCACCATGCACTATTAAGATAATCTCTGCCTTCGGCAACTAGAGCTCCCCATACAGGTGTAGGAGGAGGAACTCCTGCTCCAAGAAAACTTAAAGAGGCTTCGGCCAATATAAGTTGACCGATTCTTAGTGTAGCAATCACAATAACTGTATTTATAACACCAGGAAGAAGATGCTTGTACATCATTCTTATCCTAGATGCACCTGCTACCTTCGCATACATAATATAATCTCTTTCTTTAAGAGTTAGTATCTCAGCTCTAACATTTCTTACAAATGCTGGCCAAGCTAAAAATGCCAGAAGTACGATAACAACTGTTAAAGAAGGATCGAAAACGATAGCAGCTACAAGAGCAAGAAGTAGGAATGGAATCGAATAAACTAAATCTAGTATTCTCATTAATATGTCATCAACGAAGCCTCCAAAATAACCTGCTATTAGTCCATATGCAGTTCCAATTATTGTTCCACTAACTGCAGAAATTACTAAAACATAAAGAGTTATTCTTGCTCCATGCATTATTCTAGTAAGAGTATCTCTTCCAAATTGATCAGCTCCCAACCAATGTCTTGTAAGGTCTTTAGTTAATGGATCTACTGGCTCAGAAAACATAGGAAGGGTTCTATCTCTTAGCGCAGGTAACTCTGGATCGTAACCTGTTACATCAGCAAAAACAGCTAATAAAACTAATATAGATATAAAGAAAACAGGAATAACCGGCCACTTTTGGAAAAAACTTAAAAATTTCTTAAAACCAATCCAAAATGGAATATTTTTTTCTAGCCAAGATGGCTCATCTATACCTATTTTTGTCGATAAAGTCATTTTCTCCTCTAGGAATATCTAATTCGTGGATCTACTAAACCATAAGTGAGATCTGATAAAAATATAATAACCGTATAAAAAACTGCAAATAAAAGAACTGAACCAGTCATAACAGGGAAATCATTTTCTGAAACTGCAGTTGTTGCTAACAAACCTAATCCTGGCCATACAAAAACTGTTTCCACAATAATAGTACCTGTTAGGAAACCTACAAAAATAAGTGCTGCAAGAGTTAAAGGTGGAATTAATGCATTCTTTAAGGCATGTTTCCATATAACATCTCTTTCAGAAACACCTTTTGCTCTAGCAAGTTTTATATATTCAGAATCTAAAATTTCTAACATTGAGGATCTAGTCAGGCGTAAATAACTTGCTGATGCAGCTAAGCCAAGTGTTCCAACTGGTAATACATAATGCTTCCATCCTCCTGAAAAAAATGCTGGAATCAAAGAAAAATCTCCACTAGATAATCCTCTCCAAGTACCCTTAATGAGATGAGATTCACCACTTCCTGCGGGTAACCAGCCTAACTGAACTGCAAAGATTAATATACCAATAATAGCTATTACAAAAGGAGGCGCAGCTTGACCAAATAAAGCTATAGATCTACCAGCATAATCCCAAAAAGATCCTCGCTTAACGGCAGATAATACTCCCAAAGGTATACCTATTATCGTAGAAGCTATCCAAGAGAAAATAGTTAATTCAAGGGTATTTAATACCTTTTCACCTATCAAATCTGAAACATCCTTTTGACCCAAAAGAGATCTACCTAAATCTCCCCTAACTGTCTTTCCTAACCATAGTAAATACTGCATATATAGCGGTTTATCTAAATTTAGCATTTTTGTTAAGTGCTCGTATGTTTCCTCTGTTACTCCATATCCGCCTTCTTGAGCAAAAAGATCCCTTGGATCTCCTACAGCCCTAGATAAACCAAATACGATCGCTGTAGCTCCTATTAGAGTAAAAAAGCTAAATAAAAATCTTCTTAAAATATATTTTCCCATAACTCTGTCTTTAAAAAAGAATTTCCCTCATATTTATATTTTAGATCACTCCCAATTATTTTTGGGAGTGATCTAAATTTACTTAATCAAAAGTTTTTACTTTAGAACTAAACTTTCAATATTGTTAATACCGTTTAGGTTACCATTAGCGTTTGGTAGAGGTTCCCATTCAGCAACAACATCTGGATTGTACATTACTGTAACAGGCTCTAATACTATACCTACACATAGAGCTTGTCTTCTAGCTTCATCAGCGAAAGCATTGTTCATTGCAATTCTTTCATCTTTATCAGTTGATTTAGCTACTTTTGCATAATTATCAGCTGCAAAAGGTACTTCCATTCCTACTCCATAACCACCGTCTGACCATGAACTCATAACGAATCCTCTAGCCCAGTCCCATGGGAATGCATAGTTTGAATCATCACCACAACCTACAAAAGGTTCTGATGTAGATCTAGCAACTAATCCTGGTCTGTAAGTTGAATAAACAGCATTATTCAAGGTTACGTCAACTCCAAGAGTAGCTTTCCATGTACCAGCCATAGCTGTCATAAGCTCTGTTGGAGCACCAGGAGGTCCTGTCCAAACATTTTCCATTGGGAATCCATCTGAATAACCAGCTTGATCTAATAAAGATTTAGCATAGTCAACGTCATAAGGTACTACCCAACCACCTATATCACAACCTGGAGTATCACAATCAGTGTATTCTCCTTGTTTGAAATTAGGATTTTCTGTACTTGGTGAATAAGCATCATAAATTGGTCCACCAAAACCGTCCATTACAGAAGCTACTAAACCTTCTCTATCAATAGAGTGAGCAAGAGCCTGTCTTACTAATCGAGCATTTTCCATACTCTCAGCATCTCCAGGACAACCTACCCATGCTTTATCATGACATTCTCTCTCAAGAACTTTATCATCATAATATCTGTTAGATTCCCAGTAGTTACCAGTTAGACCAATACTTCTCTGAATCACATTACCAGTTCCAGTACTTCTTACAAAGCCTTTAGATTCTAGTTCTTTCCAGTCTTTTAGAGCTGGTAGAACAATTACTGATTCTCCTGTTTCTAACATAGCTCTTCGAGTTGATGCTTCAGCAACTTGTTGCCAAATAACAGTGTCAACACCCGCGTCAACTCTGTGATGATTTTCAACTTTGTGTGTAACAGCTTTATCTGAATCAACCCATGATTCAACCTCATAAGGACCAGTTCCAGCTAGAACATCTCTCATACCGTCAGCTCCTAAATCATCAAAAGCCTTCTTAGGTACTATTCCAGCTGTTTGCCAGAATGTACTAAATCTATGCCTAATACCTCTAGAATCATAATTTGCATAATTCATTCTAACTGTATAGTCATCAACTTTTTCCCATCCAGCCATCAATGGAGCAAAATCTCCAGCTTGACCATGAACAGATTCAGGATTGGTAGCTGCGTTAGCGTTATTAAATGAGAACACAACATCATCAGCTGTCATCTCACCCCAATCACCGTGAAAAGGTACACCTTCCTTAAGTGTCAACTCAAGATAAGAAACATCATCAGCTAAAGTCCAGCCAGTAGCTAGAACAGGAGCTTCAGGTTTAGTTCCCATGTTGTCACCATATTCAGGTCTAAATAGTGTTTCTTGTACACTAGCCAGATATAAGTTCTCAGCACAACCTGCTGTACAGAATTGTGGAGTACCAATACCAGGGTGTAATCTAGAAACTGCGATCTTTACTTCACTTGCACCTTTACTTGGTGCAGCTGCAGATGAAGAAGTTGAGCTTGCTGCTGCAGAAGTAGAAGAATCAGCTGAAGAAGTTTCTTCATCATCGCCTCCACAACCAATAGCAAAAGCAAACATTGCTAGCATCATCATCGCAAGGATTAATTTAATGGATTTACCCATATATTTCCCCCTTAACTTGTTTAATATAAATTGCAACTCAATTTACGTTTCGTACTAACATAAACGAATGTTTACAATAATGCAACTTTTAATAAATATTTTTTACAGATTAATTTTTATTAGCCAAAATCCAATATGTCCAAAATGGAAAATAGGTATCCTAATTGGACAAGTTTATCTATTTTTTGTGGATATTTTTATTAAATGCCCAACTTGGATAGTAGTCATAAATTTCAATATCATTGGAGGGGCTGCCCAAGGGTTGAGGAGGTAGTCTAAATTTATCAATACCTACCATATCTACTCCTATACATTTCATGCCACACTTTAGTTGAGTCCTTGTAGAGGGTATATTCCAGGGCCCAACAGAGCTGTAGGGAATTTTATTGTTCTCAAAAGCCCATTTCCCTGCCGCAGAGTAAACATTAGTACCTAGACCTTTTAATTGTGCATCTGGATGTGTATCCAAACCTATTTCTACAAAATTTCCTCCAACATCATGAAGAGTTGCAGATGCAACAATTTTGCCATGATCCTTTATAACAAAACCATTCAAACAATCATAGGAGTTATGCCAAAATATTTTTTCATCTAATTGATTCTTTATTTCTTCGTTAGACAAAATTTCAATTTTATAATCATTAAAATTGATCCAAGATTCTTTTTCAGTAAACATAAACCAACTAGGACCCCAAACATAATATCCTAAAGGATGGGTAATTCTTGAAATTTCATACATGCCAAATTGCGAAAAGATCATTTGACTATTAAACCTATCGACTAAATCCAAAATACTCTTATGAATTTTTTCTTCAGCACCAATGTATAAATTATTATTATATTCAAATAACCATATAGGGAATTTGAAGCTTTGATCCTTAACTCCACCTATAAAAATACCTGGATTAACCTCATTTAATTCAGATAGTTTGGTATCTAACCAGCTCTTGATAGTATCATCTAATTTTTTTGAAATATTAATCATTTTTACCAATCAAATAAAACGCCCAACATTTTTTTATCTCTTTTTGTCATAAGATCATAGGCTTCTGGAATTTTTTCATAACTCATTCTGTGTGTATTAAATATACTTGGTTTTAATTTATTTTTTTCCATATAACTTAAGATACCATTACACCTATTTTTCCATGACATTCTATCGTTATTAGGATATTGATAACCAAAATCTCCATTAATAGCTATTATGCTTATTCCTTTGTTATAGAAATGTTCCATAGGGAAAGGATTAAAAGCTCTATCTTCTTCTCCCCTACCAGAAAGAGCAACAATTGAAACTCTACCGCCAATCCTTACACTCTTTAGGCTTGAAAGATATGCATCCCAAGGATTAGCAGTCAAAATCACAAGATCTATTCCTTCTCCATTTGTTAGGTCTAATAATTCTTTTTCTAGATTTTCTGAATTGCTAAGGACGGAACCATCAGCTCCAATTTTTTCAGCCATTTTATTTCTTATATCACTATTTCCAATTGCTATTGTTCTTTTTGCTCCAAATACTGGACCTAAAGCTATTGCACCTATACCTAAAATACCTAGACCTACTACAGCTACATTTTCTCCGGGAATAAAATTTGCTTTGGTATAACAATAACCACTTAAGGTATAAAGAGTTGCCCATACAGCATCTTCATTTTTCACACTTTTAGGAACTATACAAATATTAGTATTGTCTTTAGCAATCCACTCTGATTGATGAGGGTTTTGAGATACAACCCTGTCACCAACTTTAAATTCTGTCACATTTGAGCCTATTTCTTCAACTACTGCGATATTAGAATCACCTACCCATCTTGGGTAAGTGGGTGCACCAGGAACATCTTCAGCTCCTTCATAATTCCCTCTATCTGTTCCAAGCTTCAAGGCACTTAGAACTGTTTTGGCCCTAATTTCATTAGGATCAAGATTATCCTTTAGTTTTGAATCTTCAATTTCAATGCAATATGGTTTTTTTAGCATTGCGATTTTCATAATTGAACCTATCCTTAATATATAAGTAATAAATTTAAATAAACCCTATGAAAAAACATAACATAAAGAATTCTCTAAATCTCTATAAAAAGGCAGAAAAAATAATCCCGGGAAAGACTCAACTTATAAGCAGGAGATCCAGTCAGTTTGCTCATGGAATAAATCCAATTTATGCAAAAGAGTCCAAAGGGGGTTATTTCGTTGATGTAGATGACAATAGGTACCTTGACTGGATGAATGCTGTTTCGGCTATTATTCTTGGACATTCTCATGATCATGTGGATAATGCAGTAAAAGAACAAATCGATAAAGGTAGCATACATACTATTAACAGTGCTTTAGAAATTGAACTTGCAGAATTACTAATCAATGAAATTCCAAGTGCTGAAATGGTCAGGTATACAAAAGGCGGAGGAGATTCTTGTACTTTGGCCGTTAGGATAGCTAGAGGTACAACCGGAAGGGATAAAATTTTATTTAGTGGTTATCATGGTTGGCATGATTGGTATCAGTCTGCAAACTACCTTGTTAATCCAGAAGATGGAGAATTCCCCTTCGCAGGGATAGAACCTATAGGTGTCCCGAAGGTTTTAAAGGGAACAGCAATACCATTTATATATGAGGATATAGATAACTTAAAAGAACTTATTGAAATTCATGGAGATGAAGTTGCTGCAATAATGCTTGAACCAATGAGATCTGAATTTCCAAAAGAGGGTTATTTAGAAGAAGTTAAGAAACTTGCACATGATAATGGATCCTTGCTAATTTTTGACGAGGTAAGTTGTGGTTGGAGAATGTCAGTTGGAGGTGCTCAAAAGAAAATTGGAGTTACTCCTGATATGAGTGCATTTGCTAAAGCTATGTCGAATGGATATCCAATGGGTGCAGTTGTGGGATCTGTTGAAGCAATGGAACAAGCTGATAGAATGTTTGTTTCTAGTTCATATTGGAGTGATAATATTGGTCTTTCGGCCTCTAAAGCTACTATTGAGTATTTAGTTGAAAATAATTCAGAGAAATGGTTTGAAGATTATGGAATTGAATTAAAGAAAGATATTGCAAAAGTTATGGATGATTCAGATGTAGATGTAAATATTTCTGGGATTCCATCAAATCCTATAGTTCAGTTCAATAGCGAAAATGAATCTGAAGTACCTTTGATGAAAACATTATTTGTTCAAGAAATGGCTAAACAAGGAATACATATGAGTACAGTATTTCATCCTACTATGTCTCATACACTTAATGATATAAAAATTACATCTGAAGCTATTGAAAAAAGTTTGATTGTGATAAGCAAGGCAATTAATTCTAGTTTTGAGGATTATCTAGAAGCTCCAATATTGAATGAACCATTTAGAAGGCTAGTAAAGTAATAAATAAGTCTAGCATAAAGAGTCATAATCGTGAAAAAAATACTCATCTCGTTGCTATTTATTGTAATTGCATGCGGAGAAGCTGAAGAAAGTCCAAATGAGCTAGATGAAGGAAGTAATTTTATACCTTTTGATGGAACAGTTTTTGTGAGTAACAATGTATTAAACTCATCAGATAAATCATCTTTTATTTCTCTAAAAAAAATCCCAAACAAAGAAAGAACTATGTTCGATCGTAGGATTAATGATGATTCAAAAGATTATGCGCAAGGTTCATGGATAAAAATAACTCCCTTTTTATTTAAAGCTTTTTTTTCTGACGGTTCTGAAATTGAAGTTCAAGTTAATGATGAATTTGAAAATAATACAAACGCTGAATCAGTAGCTTTAAGTTATCTTGAAGTAATAGGAAAACTACCTAAATTATTTAGAAAAGATGTTGAAACGGTTTGGATTCATAAAGGGAATGAAGATTTTGGTGGAGGGAACAATAATTTGTTAATTCATCATGATCGAGGTTTAGAATATCTAAGGGATGGTTTTTTAGAAGAAGTTTTTTTACACGAGGCAGCTCACACATCCCTCGATTCCAATCATAGTACTTCTAAAGCCTGGATTAATGCACAATTAGCAGATAATGGAAATTTTATTTCTCATTATGCAAAAAAATATCCTAAAAGAGAAGATATTGCTGAAACGTTTCCATTATGTTTTGCGCTTGAATTCAAAAGAGATAGATTAGAAGATGAAGTAGTTCAGAAAATCGAAAAAGCAATTCCTAATAGGATAAAATACTGCCTTAGTGTATTTAAAGATAATAATTAGATAATACTGATATTTTCTAGTACTTAATGATTATTTCTCTAATTTATGAACTCTACCTCTGTGGATTATCGAATTCACATTTCTTAGATCTTTAATTTCTTTTTCTGGTTTACCATCCACTGAAATTATATTAGCTATTTTACCTGGCTCTATCGATCCAACTTCATTATCTACCCAACATGACATTGCTGAAAAAATAGTTCCTGATTGAATAGCTTCCATTGGACTCATACCAACAGAAACATGAGAATGTATTTCATCCTGAAAGCTTGTTCCACCTAATTTATAATGTTGCCATGAAGCATCAGAACCTGCAACAAATTGTATACCTTTGTCCAAAACTTTTTCCCAAACTTTTTGAGAATCATCCCAGTGCTTTTGCCAAACTTCAATTTCAGTTTTTTCTAAGTCAGATAATTCTATTTCCTTTTCTTTTTCCCATAGTTGCCATATTCTATCTCTTCCTTGATGAAGTGTGGGGTTTATGAAAATGCCTTCATCAGCCATTTTATCAGCAAGTTTTTCATCAAATTCTATGACTCCATCTGTGTTTACAAATCTACCATGAATTATAGTATCAACCCCTGCTTCAACAGCTATTCTCATTCCTTCGGTATTTACACAGTGAGCTGCGGTATGAACTCCAAATTTATGAGCTTCAAAAACTATAGCTTTCATTTCATCTAAATTAAATGATGGTACTCTTACATTTGAGGTACCAGTACTTCCTCCTGTTGCTGTAATTTTTATCATATCGCTTCCATCTTTTAGAAGACGCCTGACTGAAGCTATACATTCTGTAGGCCCAGTAGCTACTTCTCCAAACCAATTTAAGTGCCCTCCCACTATGGTTATTGGTCTTCCGGACATAATAAGATCAGGCGTTTGAATTATTCCTCTATTTGCAGCTTCCTTAATCATGTAACCTGTCATATTTTTTGCACCTAAATCTCTAAGAGTGGTTACACCTGAATCAAGATGTTTTATAGCATTTTGAGCTCCATTTATTGCTAATAAATTATCGTCAGTCTTTACTAAGACATCACCCGGAGTTCCATCTCCAAAACCAATTAGATGTACGTGGCAATCAACTAAACCAGGAAGTATAGTTCCCTTAAGTTTAAATTTTTCCGCGTTTGAAAACATTTCATGAGATGAAATTTTTTCTGTAGAATCTACACTTATTATTTCAGCATCCTTAACAAGAATAGAAATATCTTTTTCAATAACTTTTCCAGCTACAGTATCAATCATTCTGTTCCCAGAAAAAACTTTTATATTCATTTTTTACACCCTTTGAATATAGATTCTGTTAGTTTAGTAGGTACTATATACCATACTCCCTTTTTCTTTAATTTTAAAGGCTCATCAACAAATTCAACTTTCCAATCTAAATTATTAGAGTCTATTTTATTAAAAGTATCTTTCTCAAGCCCAACAGAACCTTCTGAACCCAATATATGAATTATTTCAGACGGTAAAGGAAATAGCTCAAATGGATCATCAATAGGAGATGACATTTGAATTAGTAAAGAAACTGGTTCAAACTGTGTCTTAATTATTTCCTTGAATGTTTCATCATCACATGATTTATCAATATAATCGGAATAGATATTTTTTTTCAACCAAATATAAAAATCTATAACTTCTTCGATATAAATATCTGACCTAATTGCAAGATTAGAAGTAGAATTGACGTTTCTTCTAGCTTCCATAATTTCAGATCTCAATTCTGATCTCCAGTCTTGTAACTGCGAATAGTCTTCCTCGGACGAACATGCCATAAAAATTGAGAAAAAAGCAATAGATATTAAGAGTATATGTTTTTTAGGCATGACTTTTTAAATTAGACCAGTAAGATTGAGATCCTTTGCATTGTGACAACTGAAAGTTCTTCCTGATTTATCAATTGTTAGTTCTGGATTAGTTTTTTTACATTCATCAGTGGCATATGTACATCTTGGATGAAAATAACATCCTGATGGAGGATTAGAGGGATTTGGAATTTCTCCTATCAAGGTTTTGTGATTCTTAACTAAATCTGGATCAGCTTGTGGAACTGCTGAAATCAAAGCTTCTGTATATGGATGTTTTGGATTTGAAAAAATTTGTTCTGGTGTTCCGTTTTCAACTAATCTCCCTAAATACATAACATTTATTTCATCACTAATCTGTCTTACGATACTAAGATCATGAGAAACAAAAAGATAAGACAATCCAAACTCATCTTGTAGATCCATTAGTAGATTTATTACTTGAGCTTGAACAGAAACATCCAATCCAGAAACAGGTTCATCACATACTATTAAAGATGGATTTAATGCTAAGGCTCTAGCAATTCCAATTCTTTGTCTTTGGCCACCACTAAAAGCATGTGGATATCTAATCATATATTCAGATCTTAATCCTACTTTTTCTAATAACTCTTCGACTCTATCTTGTCTTTCAGACTTATTCTTTACTCCGTTTAATAGTAGAGGTTCACTAACTATTTCAAATAAATTCATTCTAGGATTCAAGGATGAAAAAGGATCTTGAAAAATCATTTGCATTTCTTTTCTCAAGGGTCTTAATTCACTTTCATTTAAGGTTGCTAAATCATGGGAACCGTCACCACTGTTTAGGTGTATTTCACCTTCTGTAGGATCAATGGCCCTTAATATACATTTCGAAATAGTAGTTTTTCCACAACCAGATTCACCAACTAATCCAATTGTTTTCCCACGCGGAATAACAAAAGAAACATCATCAACAGCTTTTACTACTCCAGTAACTTTTTTCATTATTCCTGAGGTAAGTGGATAGTACTTCTTTAAGTTTTTTATTTCTACTATATTTTCATTTTGAGTTTTTGTAACTGACATAATTAACCTACTTGTTGTACAGATGGCAATTTACTAGATGACCATCTTCTATTTTTTCTTGACTAGGGAACTCAACATTACAGGTTCCATCAATGAAGTCTTTACATCTTGGATTGAAAGGACATCCACTAGGCCTAGCCTGAGGATGAGGAATTGTACCTGGAAGAATGGGGAGTCTTTCTCTGTGCCCTGTAGCCAAAGAAGGTATAGAACTGAGAAGTGCTTGAGTATATGGATGTTTAGGATTCTTGAAAACTTGATGAATTGAACCACTTTCTATAACTTTTCCTAAGTACATTACATTTACTTCGTCGGCTAATTCTGCAATAACACCTAGGTCATGAGTTATCATAATTATAGACATCCCATTTTTTTCTTGAAGTTCTTTCAACAAATCTAGTGTTTGGGCTTGCGTGGTAACATCAAGAGCAGTAGTTGGCTCGTCTGCAATAAGTATATCTGGGTTTGTACATAGAGCCATAGCAATCATGGCTCTCTGCCTTTGCCCTCCACTAAGCTCAAATGCATACTGCTTCAATCTTTGCTTTGGATTACTCATACCAACTCTAACTAACCAATCTTCGGCTAATTCCATAGCTTCATTTTTTTCATAATTTAGATGTAACTTGATAGCTTCTGTAATCTGATTACCTACAGTATGAATAGGACTGAAAGATGTCATAGGTTCCTGAAAAATCATCGAAATTCTTCCACCTCTAACTTGCTTTAGTTGCTGATTATTCAGTTTAGTTATATCTTGAGAATTTTCATGATTTTTATCATAAAGAGTCATAGTACCATCTAATATTTTCCCAGGTCGATCAATTAGTCTAAGAATTGACTTAGTTGTTATACTTTTACCACATCCAGATTCTCCAACAATTCCTAGTGTTTTCTTTGGGAATACATCTAAATTAACTCCATCTACAGCCTTAACAATTCCATCAGCAGTGTAAAAATAAGTGTGCAAATTTCTTACCTCTAATAAAGGCAAAGTCTCGCTTTTATTTTTCTTGGTTACCATATTTATACCTCCTGATACGGATCTGCCGCATCTCTAATTCCATCTCCCATGAAATTCAAGGCGAGAATAACTAAAATTACAGCAATCGCTGGAATAAATAACCATGGGAAAGAAGCTACCGACTGAACATTTTGAGCATCTTTTAGCAAAACCCCATAACTTACAGCAGGAGGTCTTAGTCCTAAACCTAAGAAACTCAAGGATGTTTCAGTAACAATCATCAATGGTAAAGACAAAGAAGCTTGAGCAATAATATGGCTGTAAAAAGAGGGAAGCATATGTATAAAAACAATTCTCATAGTTTTGGCACCATTAAGCCTTGCTGCAGTAACAAAATCTTCATCTTTCATCGCAAGGAATCTTCCTCTTATAACTCTTGCTAAATCAGTCCATGCAAATAATGAAATTATTATAGTGATCATGAAATATATTTGATTAATAGTCCAGTCTTCAGGAAAAGCCGAAGATAAACCCATGTATAGAGGAATAGTAGGAACAGATCTTATTATCTCAATTAGTCTTTGTAATATAGAGTCAATTATTCCTCCATAATATCCTGAAATTGCTCCAATAAATATTCCAAATATAATACTTAATGCAACACCAACTAAACCAATAGTCAAAGACACTCTAGTTGCATGCATTGTTCTTGAATAAACGTCTCTACCTTGTTTATCGGTTCCAAATAAATGTATCCATGCATTAGGATCTTTTGTCTCATCTTTCATACCTAAAATATGTCTATTTGTAGTAAATAGTCCCCAAAGTTTATATTCATAACCTTTTGCAAAAAAAGTTATACCTTGAGAATTATCACAATCTTCTTCAAATTCCATTAGGAATGTTTCCATATTTCTTGCACCAGTCACTTCACATGTACTCATAAAATGACCATTATGGAAAAATTTAACTGGTTGAGGTGGCATATAACCTCTAGCAGCTGCATAATCTACAGGTGGGGCTGTTGAAAGAAAATCGGCCATAAGAACAACAACATAAAATAATATAACTACAATTGATGCTGAAAAACCAAGTCTATGTCTCTTAAATCTTCTCCATATCAGCTGTCTTTGAGTTGCTAATTCAACTGAGTTAGCTTGATCTGATGATTCTGGAGCTGAATCATTCTTCGAAAAGATTTTTCCTAGTGAGGATAAAACCATTAGGAGCCACCTGCTTCCAATCGAATTCTTGGATCAACCCACAATAGCAAGAGATCTGATATGAAAGTTCCTACAACAGTCATAAATCCAATAAGTAATATAATACCACCCGCCAAAAACATATCTTGAGCAACTAAAGCCTTAACCAACATAGGTCCAACTGTGGGTAGAGATAATACAACTCCTACAATAATACTTCCAGAAATAAGATAAGGTAGTATATAAGCAGTTAAGCTTATAGCTGGATTAAGAGCTAATCTAACAGGATATTTTAATATTAGCCTCCATTCAGACATACCTTTAGCTCTAGCAGTTATAACGTAAGGTTTACTTAATTCATCAAGTAAATTTGCACGAGTTATTCTCATTAGAGAAGCTGTACCAGCTGTACCTAAAACTACCATCGGTATCCAAATATGGTCAATTAAATCTTTAACTCTACCCCAACTCCATGGGACACCTACATACTCTGGAGAAAATAGCCCCCCAGGGCTAAAATCGAACCAAACAAAAAATAAATACATTGCAATCAATGCAATCATGAAGTCTGGAATTGCTAAACCGACAAATCCTAAGAATGTGAACAAATAATCCCAAACAGAATATTGCTTGACCGCAGAAATAATTCCGAAAGGAATTGCAATTACCCAAATAAAAATTACACACGCAATGGCAAGTACAATAGTTAGTAATAATCTTTCAGATATTACCTCAGTTACTGGCATATTATACTCGAATGAAAAACCTAAACTTTGATCAAATAATATTTGACCCATCCACTTAAAATATTGAACATATAACGGTCTATCTAAACCATAAAATATTCTAAGATTATCAGCTTCTTCAGCATCTACCAAGCTTCCTGTAGCCTGAAGCTGTGCTATGTAAGCTGTTACATAATCTCCTTCAGGAAGATTAATAATAAAAAAAGAAATAAGAGTTACAGCCCATAGAGCTATAAACATAAAAATTGTTCTTCTTATAAGGAAATTCAGCATATAAAACTCTCCAACCCACTCCTGAAAATGAATACTCTTTTGAAATTATCTTACAAAATATATGAAAAGAGGGCACAAAAGGCCCTCTTTTCATATTTAAATAATCAAATGTTGATTATTGGTTTCCGCCTTCTAACCACCATGTCTCAGGGAAACCATTTCCTGAAGTTTGTGCATGGTATGAGAAAGGAAGTGGATTAGGAACGTTTCTTACATTCTTCTTGATTATAGCTGTATATGTAGGCTTGTTCATCACAGTTGTGATTGGGTTTACATTATTACAGTTTAGTTCTACAACCTTTTTAAGATTTTCAGTATACTTTGTTCCGTCACTAACAGCTTCGTCATAAAGTTTCTGCCATTCTCCAATCCATCCGTCTGCATAAGTTCCATCAGCTTGGTGTGCATCAGCTGCAGCTGGAGCAATATATCCTCCACCCGCTACCATACCCAAGTGATTTGGAGTTATGATCGCACCAGCTCTTCCAGATGATTCCCAACTGTTAAGCATGGTTTCGTTATTTTCGAATCTTCCTGACCACAAGCTTCTTTCTTGTGCATCAAGTTTTCCATCGATACCAAGATGCTTTTTCCACATTTCGATAACCATAGAGTCAATACCTTCGTAATCTTCGAATGCTGCTACAGCAACACTGTGAGTTACAACGATTTTTTCTCCTGTTTCAGGCATCAATCTCATGCCGTCAGCATCTTTTTGATCTAATCCAATTGAGTCTAATAAAGCATTAGCTTCTTCTGGATTAAATTCTACGTAGTGTTCTCCAACATAGTGATCTGGATCGTCTGGGTCATCCCATCCTGCACACAGTCCACCAGTTTCTCCTAATCCTAGGAAGAATACTTCGTTAATTTCATCTCTTTCAATACCCATTGATAGAGCTGCTCTAAAGTCTTTATTTTGCAAGAAAGATGCAGTTTCAGTATCTACTGCTCCTCCATCACCTTCCCAAGTTTCATTGATGTAAAGGTTAGCAATACCAGATTCAGGTTGTCTCCAGAATTGAATTCTGTAGTTACCTTTTTCAGAGTTCTCTGTAAATACAGGTAGTTTTGAAAGGTCAATGTGTCTACCTTGAACAGTAAATTCACCAGCAATAGCCTTAAGGTTTAGCACCTCTAGGTTTTCTGCTAGATCAAGAACTACTCCATCCATGTAAGGAAGTTGCTGACCTTCTGTGTCAACACCGTAGTAGAAACAGTTTCTTTCTAGAGCCCATTGATCAGAAGTAATAGGCTTTGTAACTCTCCAAGCAGTCATCATAGGTGAATCAGGGTTAGCGTTAGCATGGTTTAAGAACAACATGTACTTAGCCCAGTTTTCGTAACCAGCAGCTTCTGCTTTAGCATTAGCTTCATCAAGACCTATAACATCAGGATGGTAGTCACTTAAGTAGTGCGAAGGTGCGTAAAGACCAAGACCAGAGTCTCCTCTAGTGTGTGGTCCTGCAACAACAACAGAAGCTAATAAAGTAATTAGTAGACCGTAAGGTTCTTCTGAATTAATTTGTAGAGTTTCTGAATCTACTGCTGTGAATTTTAGCAATTCCCCACCAGACTTCATCCATGAAGGTGGTGTTGGCACTAGATCTTCGTTTTGTACCATATGGTTATACCAAAACATGATGTCTTCAGTAGTCATATCATCTCCATCAGACCATTTTAGGCCTTTTCTTAGAGTTAAAGTGAATTCTGTTGCATCATCATTAATAGTCCAACTTTCAGCAATGTTTGGTTGAACATCTGTCATATTAGTTCCGAAGAACAATATGTGATCTTTCATAGGTCTTTCCATGTTTTGTCCATCAGCAGGACCAGTGAAAGCTCTGTACCATGTACCACCATATTCTCCAATGCTTTCAGCAGGCTGAATAACAAGTGGGTTTTCAGGTAGTCTTTCTTCTAAAGCAGGAATCTCTCCAGCCTCAGCTTTAGCGGCACACATTGGAGATTCAGAGAATGAACTAGGCATTTCGTCTGAAAGACTTGGCCAAGACACATCTCCTTCTCCTAATCCAGCAGCCTGGTCTTCACCAGTAGCAGCTTTTGAAGTTTCTGAAGTTTCAACAAGCTTTGGCTCTGCTTTAGCAGGCGCAGCCTCTGCAGGCATTGCTTCCTTAGCTTTTTCAGCTGTCATACCAGCATCCTTAGCGGCAGCAGCTGCAGCACTAGCATTTGTAGTGTTTGTAGCTTCTTCAACTTCCTCTTCTGAACAAGCTATTGCAAATAATCCTAAACTTAGAATCATTACACTAACTAGTCCATATCGGAATTTTTTTAACATACATATCCTCCGTAGTTACTTTTTTATTCCACGAACATATAGGACCAATTGACCCTATCGATTTATTATAACTCATATTACTGAAAAAAAATCAACTGTTGGAATTGATTCTTTAGTAATTTATTTCTAATTAGCCAATTAAGTTAGCTAATTAGAAATCGATATATTTAACAATAAATAATTTATTACAAATATATCGATCAATTAACTAGTTTTTGCAGTTCATCTATACCCAATCTGCCAGCGAAAGTTAATGCTATTTCACCATCACTCTCAGTAAATACCCAAGACGGGAAATAGGTGATTCCAAAATGTTCAGATAAGGTGTTTTGATTATCATCATAAATTACAGGATATTGCCAATTTTCATTAAATAACCAATTATCAGGAGGGTAGTTATTTTTTTCTGGATCAGTATGAGTTACGACTAAAACAATATTAACATCCTTATTAATGAGATCAGCTTGATTTATCCACTCAATTACTTCTGGAATTTCTTCTCTACAATATGGGCACCAATGAGCTACAAATAAAAAAATAGTAGGTCTATTATCTGGATATATAACAGAAGACTCTTTATTAATTTGTAATTCAATTATTGGAGAAAAATCTCCTCTAGATACATCTAATCTAGTTTGAGGATCGTAGATTTGAATTTTTTCTCCTGATACTTTGAAATCGCTGTAGTTTTCAAATTCAAGTTCATTAGTACAGCTTATGGATAGAAATAAAAAAATAAATAAAATTAGAGTTCTTTTCATTTATACACCATGCCAATCTTTTGAATTTAGTGATAGTTTCAATCCGTTAGAAATATTCTGAAGAATATTTATATCTTCAATATGCTGTAATCTATCTTGTTTTTCAAACATAGTATTAAGTATAAATTCTTTCATTCCGGGCCAACCATAATGAGGTTCAAAAAAAGATATTTTTTTATTATTATCTGATTTTATCTCTGATTTCATTAGATCAACTTGTACTGTTTCTTTTTCAAAGAATAAGTCTAATATTACGCTCAATTCAGTTTGAGTTTCCATATCAAACTCCCATTCTGCAAAAAAATCTCCATAATCTAAAATAGCCGATCCTTTTGATTCAGTTGGAAATTTAGATTTTGTTACCCCACTACTAGTAACTCTCTTAGGTGCAATATTAAAAATTTTATTGAACACATCAATATACCAAGGAGATGCAGTATATATACTGAAGCCAGGCCACCAGTTGGCTGATAATTTGAGCTTTGCTTTTTCCAAATTTCCAAATTTATTAGTTTCAAACATTTTTCCTAGATAACTTATAATTGGTAAATGTGACATTTCAAGATTAGGTATATAAATATTACTTTTAGAAGACATTTTAGAAATTATCTTTTTAGATTCAGAATTTTCCATTGATAATGGCATTTCAAATATGCAGTCTATATCTCTACTTAGAACATCACTTATAATTTTTCCATGCGATGAATCTGGAACACTTATAATTATCAAATCTAATTGCTTATCATCTATAAGTCGCATGTAGTCTAAGGAAAATTTACAGTCTGTATTATTTATTAAAGTTTTTGCAGTAACTAGAGATTTCTCTGTTTTAGTAGAAACGTGGGAAATATTCAAATTTTCTATTTCCGATAGAACAGGTAAATAAGCATTTTTAACCCATGAACCAAATCCTATTATGCCAATTTTTTTATAAGTCATAAGTAAATTTTATATCATCGAAATATAATTGAGTTATTATTTATTAAATAAAAGTAATCAAAAGAGAAAAATATGAATAATAAGAAATATATAAAAGGTACCAAAATATCAGATATAGATACTCCTTCAATTTTAGTTGATCTTGATATAGCTGAAAATAATATTAAGAAAATGCAAACCTTTGCAGATGAAAATAATGTTTCAATGAGACCGCATTCTAAAACAAATAAAAGTCCATATTGGGCAAAAAAGCAAATAGATCAAGGTGCTATTGGAATTTGTTGTGCAAAGTTAGGTGAAGCGGAAGAAATGGCGACTGGAGGAGTAAAAGAAATACTAATACCAAATCAAATTGTAGGAAAATCAAAAATTCAACGACTAGTAGAAGTAAATAAAATATCAAAAGTTATGGTTGCAGTTGAAAATGAAGACAATATTGAAGAATTATCAGAAGCTTTTGAGAATAATTCCCTGAAATTAGGAGTGATAATCGAAGTAAACGTAGGTATGGATAGGTGTGGAGTTGAACTTGATGAAATTGTTGAATTTACAAATAAGATAAATCAGAAAAAAGGATTATCTTTTGAAGGAATTATGGGGTATGAAGGCCATACTGTGAACATAGATAACTATGAGGAAAGAGTAAACGAAACCAATAAAGCTATGAATAAATTAGTTAAAGCAAAAAACCTGATTGAAGAAAGTGGAGTAGAGGTAAGAATAGTTTCAGCATCAGGAACAGGAACCTATAACATAACATCAAAAATCGATGGAATAACAGAACTACAATGTGGTTCTTATATATTCATGGATGGAAATTATTTGAAAATTTTTGATGATTTTCAACCAGCTCTAACTCTTATGTGTACTGTTGTTTCAAGAAGAGATAATAGAATAGTTATTGATTGTGGATTAAAATCTGTTTCAATGGATCAAGGATTACCTGAGGTTGTATCCCCAAAAGGGATAAAATTAGTAGGTTTATCTGAAGAACATTGTAAATGCATAATAGAAACAGAAGAAGAAAATGAATTAAAAGTAGGTGATAAAATTTTTCTAAGACCAATGCACTCCGATACAACTATAAATTTACATGATGATTATTTTGTTCACAGAAATGGCTTATTAGAAGAATCTGTTCCTATTGTTGGTAGAGGTAAATTCAAATAATGCTAGATTTTCTTATCAAAGGGGTAAGAATAATTGATGGTAACCCTAATAAATCTTATATTGGTGATATAGGAATATTAGAAGATAAAATTATAACTAAAGAGCTAAATAACGTTAAATATAAGGAGCTAATAGATGGTTCTGGGAAAATAATATGTCCTGGATTTATAGATGTTCATTCTCATGATGATTTTAAGGTTGTTACTGATAAAAGGATCTTACATAATTTGTGCCAAGGAATAACTACAATGATTGTTGGAAATTGTGGTTTTGGCGTTTCTCCTTATTTATCAGCCAAAGAACAAATGTCTTCTTTGTATAAAGTTTCAAAATTAGATGACGTTTGGAATAATTTTTCAGAATATTTTGATCTATTAGATAGATACCCAACTTCAATTAATGTAGGCGTATTAATTGGTCATCATACCATTAGAAGAAATTCTCTAAATCTAATGGATAAAATTTATCCTACTGAAGATGAATTAATAAAGATGATAAATTTAGTTGAAGAAGGGATGGAAGCTGGGTGCCTAGGATTTTCTACAGGTTTAGTTTATGAGCCTGGTAGGAATTCTAAAACTGAAGAAATTATTGAAATAACTAAGCCAATTAAAAAATATGAAGGTGTCTATGTTTCACATATGAGAAATGAAGCAGAAGGTTTGTTTGATTCCATAAATGAAACTGCAAATATTGGAATCAACAATCAATTAAAAGTTGAGATATCTCATCTTAAGAGTGTTGGAAAAGATAACTGGGGTAAATCTGAAAAGGCATTAAGTATGATTGATAATTTCTCTGAAAAAGGTTTAGATATTCATGCTGATCAATATCCATATACAGCTAGATCAACTATGCTAAAAGCACTTTTATTAAATGGAACTTTTGATGACTCAAATACAAATAGCCCAATGGGAAAATCTGAGAGTAAAGATGTTTTATTATGTTCTGTACCTGGTGATAAATCAATTGAAGGTAAAACACTAGAAGATATTCAAGAAATCTATGATTTACCAACTGAAGAAACAGTAAAGAAATTGCTTTCAGAAATTTCTGATAAAATTCTTGTGGCTGCATTTGGAATGAATGAAAATGATGTAAGAAATATAATGAAACATCCCAGAGTAATGATAGGTACAGATGGTATTGATGTTGGATCAAAACCTCATCCAAGAGCTTGGGGTACTTATCCTAGAATATTTGATGAATATGTAAAAAATAAAAAAATATTAAACTTTGAAGAAGCAATATATAAAATGACAAAGATGCCTGCTAAAAAATTTAATATAAAATCTAGAGGTGAAATTAAAGAAAATTATTATGCAGATTTAGTTATATTCGATCCAGAAAAAATAAAAGATAATTCTTCCTTTACTGACCCTAAAAAAACACCTACTGGGATTGAATATATTTTTGTAAACGGTAAAAAAGCAATGGAACACAATAAAGAAACAAAAGTTTTTTCTGGAAAAACAATAAAAAATAATTGAGGTAAATAAATGGAAGAAAGTAAAATAAAAATTTTTCTTAGACAAGTAATAAAGTGGGGATTCGTTATTTTTTGCACTTACTTACTTTTTCAGATACTAAGACTTATTTACATTCTTGTCTTTGAGGGTGGGAGAAATCCTTTATAAATTTTGTCTTTTTCTAGCAAAAACTATCTGTGCTTGTCTTTGTCTAGATTTTTCATTTTGTTCACCACTTCTAATATTTATACAACTTGGGCAACTTACTCCTTCTTCATAATAAATTGATTCTTTGTCATTTTTATCAATTGGATTACGACAACCATGACAAAGGTTAAAAGTTCCTTCTTCCGATCCATAATCTAAAGAAACCCTCTCATCAAAAACAAAACATTCACCCTTCCATGAACCATTTTTTTTATCTACAGAGTTTAAATAGTTTATTATTCCACCTCTCAATTGATAAACATTTTCAAATCCAATATCTTTCATGTATGATGATGCCTTTTCACAACGTATGCCTCCTGTACAGTACATGGCAATTTTTTTATTTTTTACTTTTACTAATTCTTTTTCTACGAATTCTATAAAATCAGTAAATCTTTCTGTATTTGGATCTTTAGAATTAGGGAATTTACCAATTACAGTCTCATAAAAATTCCTAACATCAATTATTTCAACATCTTTATTTTTTATAAAATTATCCCAATCCTCAGGATCAATAAATTCTCCTGTATTTGAAGCAAACTTTCCTAAGCCATCAAATGTAACTATTTCAGGTTGTATCTTTACCTTAAGTCTCTTAAATGCATTTGATTTAGAAAAAGAGGTTTTTATATTAGGATTAAAATTTAGCTTATAAATTATGGAAGTAATTTCTTCTATGCTAATTTCAGTTCCACAAATTGTTCCATTTATTCCTTCTTCAGCTAATATAATTGTGCCTTTTATACCAAGCCTCTTACAGTTATTTAATAAAATTTTTTGATTTTCTTTAATATCTAGAAAATCAAAAGTATTAAATTCATAAAAACTTAGTATTTTGTGCATAGAAATCTCTATTTTTATAATATAAAAATCTAAGATAATTATAAATCAAAACGAGGGATGTCGCATGGTAAATAATGAAAAAAAACCTAACATAATTATTATATTTGCTGATGATTTAGGTTACGGAGATCTTGGTTGTTATGGCTCAAAGATTAATTTAACTCCTACTTTAGATAAAATGGCGGAAGAAGGGAAAAAATTCTCTAATTTTTATGTTAGCTCTCCTGTTTGCTCTCCATCTAGAGCTTCATTATTAACTGGATGCTATCCTCAAAGGATAAGTTTTGGAACTTTTGATGGACTAAGAGTATTATTTCCTGGACAAGGAATTGGTCTAAATACAGAAGAAAAAACTATAGCAAAAACACTAAAAGAATCAGGATATAGTACAAAAATTATTGGCAAATGGCACTGTGGAGACCAAGAAGAGTTTCTTCCAACAAACCATGGCTTTGATTCATACTTTGGAATACCTTACAGTAATGATATGGGAAGGCAAGTGAAAATTGAAGATTATCAGCATAATGATTCAAGTTTACACAAAATAACAGAATGGGATCGTCCTCCACTTCCTCTTCTTAGAGATAAAGAAGTTATACAAGAACAACCTGATCAAAGATCTATAGCTGAAAGATATACAGAGGACGCAGTTAAGTTTATAAGAGAAAATAATAACAGCCCTTTTTTCTTATATCTTGCTCATATGCAAGTTCACCTTCCATTATATGCTGCAGAAAAATTTGTAAAAGAATCTAAAAATGGAGATTATGGAGCATGCGTAGCAAGTATCGATTGGTCTACAAAAGTAATTTTTGATGAGTTAAAAGAATTAGGTATTGATGAAAATACAATAGTTATATTTACTAGTGACAATGGATCAAGACTACAAAATCAAGGTGGAAGTAATGGAAATCTAAGAGGAGGTAAGGGTCAAACATGGGATGGAGGTCAAAGGGTACCTTGTATTATTAGGTGGCCTGGAAAAATTAATAAAGGCGAAGAAACAGATAACCTTGCTACAACAATGGATTTTTTGCCCTCAATTACAAAGTTAATTGGAGCTGAACTTCCTAGAAAAAAAATAGACGGTGTAGAAATGTCAGATTTACTTTTTGCTAACGATAATACATCTAAAAGAGATTCCTTTGTTTACTATAATGAAGATGAATTAGAGGCAATAAGATACAAGAATTGGAAATTACATTTCAAAAAAGAAGGAAAAATAATAGATGAATTATATGATTTAGATAATGATATTGGTGAAGAATCTAATTTGTTTGATAATAATAAAGAAATAGTCAAAGAATTATCAAATTTAGCAGATGAATATCGAAAAAATCTAGGAGATAAATCCTTAAACATAGTAGGAAAAGAGGTAAGGCCTGCCAGTGAGATTGAAAACCCAAAACCACTAACTGAATTTGATGAAAATCATCCATACATGTATGCAGAATACGATAAAGGTGAAAGAGGATAAAAATAGGAGAAATATATGAATAATAAAAGACCAAATATAATACTTATAATGTCTGACGATTTAGGCTATGAAGTTATAAATGCAAATGGAGGGACCTCTTATGAAACACCTAGACTAAATAATTTAGCAGAAACTGGAATAAGATTTGAGAATGCTCATGCCCAACCATTGTGCACACCAACAAGAATTCAATTAATGACAGGAAAATATAATTTTAGAAATTATATCGGGTTTGGTTTAATGGATCCCAATGAAAAAACTTTTGGGCATATCATGAGTGATAATGGATATAAAACCTTAATATCTGGTAAATGGCAACTATACTCATATAATCCACCTGATGAAATGCCTGAAGAAAGAAATAAAGGTCAAAAAATAGAGGATGCAGGATTTGATGAATTTTGCGTTTGGCATGCTCATCAAACAGAAGAAAAAGGGTCAAGATATAAAAATCCCATTGTATACCAAAATGGTGAATATCTAAGTAAAGAAATTACTGAAGGAAACTATGGAGAAGATATTTTTTCAGATTATATTTTAGACTTTATGGAAAGAAATATTGATGACCCCTTTTTTGTTTATTTCCCAATGACTCTAACTCATAGACCTTTGGAACCTACACCAGATAGTCAAGAATTTGCTGTTTTTGACCCTCCATCTAATAAAACACTTGGTGGAAGAACTTGGGAACAATTAGAAGGATGGGATGATGATTCTAAATATTATAAAGATATGGTTGAGTACCATGATAAAACTATAGGGAAAATTGTTGATAAATTAGATTCTTTGGGCATTAGAGAAAATACTTTGATTTTATATTTGGGAGACAATGGTTCCCCTATCGAAGTTTCTTCTTTTATGGGAGATTTAGAAATACCAGGAGGAAAAGGTAAAACAATTGATACAGGTACTCATGTACCACTCATTTGTAATTGGAAAAGTAAAATTCCTGCGTCTTTAGTTAGTACAAATCTTGTAGATACTACAGATTTTCTTCCAACAATTTTTGAGGCTACAGGCATAAAATTTCCAGAAAATTATATTATAGATGGAAAATCTTTTTATCCTCAATTATTAGGAGAAGATGGAGACCCTAGAGACTGGATCTTCTTTCACTTTGATGCTGGAGGAAGAAACAAAAGACCAATTCAAAGATTTCTTAGAAATCACTCATGGAAATTATATGAAGATGGAAGAATGTTTGACATGAAATCTGATCTTAACGAAAAAAATGCTTACCTCCCTGAAAATGATTCAGATGAAAGCAAAGAAAACAGAAATATTTTGGAACCTATTTTTGGAGAATTAAAATAACTCTTAGTGACTAAAATAGGAGTCTGTTTTTTCATTTTCAGGAGGAGAGAACAGACTCCTATTTAGTCGAGATAAGAAGAGATAATTATCTTATTATTGTAGTGCACCAACTTCCGTCAGTAGTGCCTGAGTTGCCTCAAGATCACCAAGCTGAGAGATGTCAATATCTGGCTTACTCAATGATTCCATATCTACTAGCATTCTGTTTGGAGTTACTCCTTCAGTCACTAGTGGGTACTCATGTACTTGAGTAGCAAAGTATTGTTGTGCAATTTTTGATGTCATGAATGTCATGAATCTTTCTGCATTGTCTTTGTTATCTGAAGAATCTAAAATACCTGCTCCAGAAACTAATACAACTGAACCAGCATCACCATTATTGAGATAGTGGTTTGCAGCTTTAAAGTTTTCACCTTCTTTGGCTTGGAATCTGTGTAGGTAATAGTGATTTACCATACCAAATTCAATTTCTTGGTCAGCAGCAGCTTGAACCTGTGGTGTGTTTTTAGGATACACAATTGGTTCATTGGCCACTATTCCCTCTAACCAAGTTTTAGTTTTTGCTTCACCCCAGTAAATTCTCATTCCTGTAATCATAGCTTGGAATGATCCATTTGTTGGTGCCCAACCTAATTTACCTTTGTATTTTGGATCAGTAAGATCTTCCATAGATGTAGGTAGATCAGCTGCAGCTGTAACATCTGGGTTATATACTAAAACTCTTGCTCTTCCTGTTATACCGATCCATTTGCATCCACCGTTAGCTTCTCTAGGAGCTACAGCCCAAGCAGGAATTAAGTCACATACTTCTCTTGACATTGGGTCAAGCATAGCAGAAACAGAACCTAATCCACCAGGATCTTGTGCATAAAAAACATCGGCAGGAGTTTTACTTCCTTCTGTCTCTAACAAACTCACCATCTCAGGTGTTTTACCATACTTTGTTTCGACAGGTATTCCTGTAAGAACAGAGAATTCTTCAATAATTGGACCTACTAAAGATTCAGATCTTCCAGAATAAATTACTAATGTCTTTTCTTCTTTTTCAACTTCCTTTTCAATAATAACAGGAACTTCAATTTCCTTGACAACTTCTGTTATGACTGTTTCACCAGGAACTTCTACTTCTTTAATTACTTCCTTTTCAACAACAACTTGTTTTTCTACTTCAATAACCTCAGTTTCTGCATTGTAACAAGCAAAGAACGCGAACATTCCGAGCATTGAAATCAAAGTAATCTTAATTGATTTTTTCAAGTTAATTCTCCTCAAAATAATTGTTTACCAGACGAGTATACAATGCAAAAATCAAGATTGTCAACCATATAAGTAGACTTTATTTATTTCTTAGTTGGAACTCGTAATATGATATAAGAAATTCCGATAATGCCAGCTAATCCTACTATCAACTGAACCCAAATTAATTCAATTACGAAAAATATAGCAAATGAACAGAATATTATAATCATTGAAAAGGCTAATATTTTTGATTTTAGAGGCATACCCTTGCCTTCATAATAATCTTTTATATATTTACCAAAAATTTTATTATTAATTAGCCAGTTATATAACTTTTCAGATGATCTTATATAACAACCTGCAGCAAGAATTAAAAAAATAGTAGTAGGAAGACCAGGAACAAATATACCAAGATATCCTATGCCAACAAAAAGCGAACCTAAAAGAATCCATAAAATCCTAATAAGTTTATTTTTTTTAGGCTTAACTATTTTCTCAGTCAACAGAACTCCAAAAATTTTAAGTTAGATTGTGAGGAACCAAATCAATTATAAATCAGTTCAAACAATAGTCAACGCTATAAGGAAATAAAGAAATCTTAGTATATTAAAAAAAAAAAATAAGATATATTACTGATAGCAGAAAATTATAAAATTCTTAATGACACAAAAACAAAACTCAATTTTTTATGGATGGAAAATAGTATTTGTTATGGCAATAACATCTTCAATGACTATGGCTTTAGGAACCTTAAATTTTGGTTTATTTATTAAGCCTATGGGCGATGAATTACTCATAGGGAGATCATATTTTGGATGGGCATCGACGGCAAGGCAGATAGTAGGAGGATTAACAAGTCCTATTCTCGGACCATGGATCGACAAATATGGAGCAAGAATCTTATTACCTGTTGGAGTCACTATTACTGGAATTGGATTAATTTTATTGGGTTTCAATTCTAGTGGAATAATAATGATATTAATTTTTGGAGCAATAGGTATTACAAGTTTAGGAGGACCTGGTGCATTAATAACAACTGTTCCTATATCTAAGTGGTTTGTAGAAAAAAGAGGGAAAGCATTAGCAATTACTTCTTTAGGAGTACCTATTGGAGCTATGATATTTGTTCCTCTTACACAGTTTTTTATCGATATTTCAGGTTGGCGAAATACTTGGATTATTTTTGGATTTATATCTATGTTAATTATTATTCCTCCTGCATTATGGCTCTTAAGAAGACAACCGGAAGATATCGGATTAGTTCCTGACGGAGAATTAATAGAATCTAAAAATCTAAAAGATAAAGAGACATCATGGGAATTCGAAGAAGCATTCAAGACAAGAGTATTTTGGAAAATAACCTTTTGCCTTACGGTTATTTCAATCGCAACTGGGACAATAGCTATACATAGAATTCCTGCATTTATGGATCGAGGTTTAGAACCTCAACTTATTGCACTTGCAACAGCTTTTGATGCTGTATGTGCAGGAATAAGTACTTTTTTTGTTGGTAATTTAGTTAAAAAATTAGGTATACGACTTTTAGGGACATTATCATTTTTATTTTTAGCAATAGCCAGCATAATTACAATTTATGCTTATTCTTTTTGGGTCATTTTTATCTCAATGGCAATATTTGGTCTTGGTATAGGAGGATTAATGTTTATACATTCATTCATTTGGGCGGATTATTTTGGAAGAAAAAACTTAGGAACAATTAGAGGTAAAATTACGCCATTCATATTAATTATTGGAGGTATTGGAGCTCCGGTTTCAGGATACGTAAGAGACTATACAGGAAGCTATCAAAGTATATGGTTTGCTGGATTAATTATGATGATAATTTCGGCACTTATTTTTTCCACATGTAAAAAACCTATTAAAAATATAGAATATAATTAAAAGAATTAAATTAAAGTAAAGAAAATTAAGAAAATGAAAAAAATATTATTTCTAACAATCATATTCATCATGTCTTGCTCGACATCAGTTACTGAAGATCAAGCTAAAACTGAGGCTAAAGAAATTGGAGAATCTATAGTGGAAGTATCCTCTAAAATTGATGATAAACCTTTTGTAAGTCTTCAACAAATCGGGTTTGAAAGCATATTACCAGATATTGTTTATCAAAATTTTCTTGTTCTTAGAGAATTTGATTTCGTAAAAGAAAAATCTGAAAAAAAAGGATATAAAATAATCGGGGATGATTTTATCAGAGCTCCTGGAGAAAAAATAGGTGATAAATTTTCAATAAATCTTAGCGGTGGATTAGCTCTAATTGTAGAAAAGGAAGATATCTTATTTGTGACATATAGATCAACCTCTGCAAAAACAAAAAGAGAATATACCAAGAATGTAATAACCGATCTTGATGGTGCAATGGTAAAGGCTGATTGGATAGAATCTCCAGATGTTTTTGTTCATAGAGGCTTCAGTTCTGAATACGATAGGTTCAGAGAAGTTATTTTTGAAGCAATAGATAAAAATAATCCTCAAAAAATTATTTTTTCTGGTCATAGCTTGGGATCTGCACTTGCTACGCTTTCAGCTCTTGACCTGTCTATGAATTATGGTTACGATGTTTCATTAATTTCCATGGGAGGACCTAGAGTAGGTAATAAAGAATATAGAGAGTTGATGGATAAATATGTAAAGGATAATTATAGAATATTTATACCAAATGATCCCATTGTGAATATTCCCGGAACACTGAAGGACTATGAACATTCAGGACTTGCACTTGGAATTAATTCTGACGGGACCCATAATAATGAAATAACTATTGATAATTTTGGATTTACTGCATACAGATCTATTTTTGATGATAGATTCAATATTCATGGCTACGGAAATTATGCTAAATCTCTAAACATAATTATGTCTAATTGTTATAAGGATAAATTAGAATGCTTTGATATGAAAGAAGCATACATGACTTCTATGGTTGAACGAGAAACAATGAACCAATTTAGAGAAGCTGTCAAAGCAAGACCTAAAGAAATCTTAGATGAAAACATAGAAAAAGCTTTAGGCAATATAGAGGAAGAAAAGAAAAAAATAGAAGAAGTTACAAATGAAATTAGAGAAAAAACAAATGCTCAAGTTTTGAGTACTTTAGACACTATTATTGATGCAAACAAAGCTAAAACTGAGTGGGTAAAAAGTTATCAGGAAAAAGCTAAAAGTCTGAAAGATAAGGCAAAGGACTTATTAAACAAATAGTTTTTGGTGGAGCCTGGGAGGATCGAACTCCCGACCTCTTCCGTGCAAGGGAAGCGCTCTCCCAGCTGAGCTAAGGCCCCATTTAGTTAGAATGCGTATTTGTAATGATACCAAATCAATTATAAATGATTCTATTGTAATAAGGTTGAAAAAGTTGAAAAAATAGTTGAAACGTTTTTCTACTGAGTTATTTGACATCATGTATTTGAATAATTAGTCTGATTGATACATAATTTCT
>Ga0310343_10000062_pt1 | contig 41875 bp, 38 predicted proteins | sample HC15DNA2025_MG_FD_203519 | JGI IMG/M metagenome (GOLD analysis project Ga0310343, IMG submission 203519) | Marine microbial communities from station ALOHA, North Pacific Subtropical Gyre - HC15-DNA-20-25_MG | ecosystem: Environmental > Aquatic > Marine > Oceanic | place: Pacific Ocean: North...
AAGCCACACAGTTCGTTCACCATGGACTCGTAGTCGTCTGCTGACACCTCTCCAACGCACGGGCCAGCGCACTTCTCGATGTGAAACAGCAGACATGGACGGCCAAGACGCTCATGCTGACGAAACTTGCCCGGCGAACAGGTACGAACAGGAAACGACCTCAACAGCAAGTCGAGCGTCTCACGAATCGCATAGGCGTGGGCATACGGCCCGAAATAGCGAACCCCTTTTCGACGAGCACCCCGAGTCACCATCGCCCTCGGCCACTCCTCATCGGTCGTCACCGCAAGAAACGGATAACTCTTGTCATCGCGTAACCGAACATTGAAACGTGGTCGATGCTGCTTGATGAGCGAATACTCGAGCATCAACGCCTCAACCTCGTTGCGCACAATCGTCCATTCGACCGACTCGGCGGTCTCCACCATTTGACGGGTTCGAGGGTGCAACCGATCAGCCCGCTGGAAATAGCTACTCAAGCGATGCCGGAGACTCGATGCCTTACCCACATAGATGACGCGACCATGAGCGTCTTTAAATTGGTACGACCCGGGCTCATCCGGAATCGTTCCTGTGGGCGGTCGCTCAATCACTTCCAAGAGACTACGAGCAGAGACTGCGCACAGCGTTGCGGTGCCAGTACCGTGGAGACGTGGCACAACGTTTCAATTTCGGCATACCGGGCCCTCGTTCTCGCGACGGCTGGTTCAAACTTGGCAGCATCGACGTGACAACGACCGCATTTCTCGTTGGCTCGGGGATCATCTCGATGTTTCTGTATGCCGTCAGCATCGAATGGTTCGCCAAACTTGTCTTCCACCCGTCAGCGGTGCGCCAATTCGAAATCTGGCGCCTCATTACCTGGCCAATCGCAACCCCGCCGACGAGCGCGTGGGTGCTCATCACCCTGTTCTTCTTCTGGTACTTCGGGCACATCGTTGAAGAAATGGTGGGCCGAATTCGATTCACCCGACTCATTATCGCCATCACCGTCGCACCCACACTGTTTGTCTCGATCATCGGAGACCTTCCGACTGCGGCAGAAATGGGGCTCGGGCTGCTCGGCACCGTGATGCTGGCGATCTTCGCCGCTGAGAACCCAGACGCTCCATTCTTCTTCGGCATCCCGGCATGGATCATCGCCTCGATCTTCGTGGGCATCGACATCCTCCGCTTCGTCGGCGACCGCATCTGGGGGTCGCTCCTCGTGATGTTGCTCGCCATCGGCACCGCCCTCGTTACCGTGCGTCAATGGGGATTCGCCGATCGCCTCGACATGATCCCTCGATTCACCAACAACACCCGACACAAAAAGCCGACCCGTTCGTCGCGAGGACGAGTTCGCCGCCCCAGCCGGAGCCGCAAAGGATCGCAAGTCGTGAGCGGCCCATGGGAACCACCTGCGGCCTCGCCCGCAACCCAAGCGCTTCAAGACGAACTCGACGGATTGCTCGACAAGGTGTCGTCAAGAGGGCTCGATGCCCTCTCATCGGATGAGAAAAAGCGCCTTAATGAGCTATCGAAGCGGCTGCGTTAGACGCTGCCCGCACGTAGAGCGCATACAACAACATCCCGCCGGCGAGCACCGTTGCCAGGTCAGCAAGAATGTGATATTCGAACGATTGCTTCACGAAGCCTGACCCCAGCGCAGCAATTGCGCCACACAAACTCAACGTGAGATCTCCCGTGCCCTGAGCCTCGACTCGGGCATGCACCGGCACCGACGACGTCAACAGAGAAGTGCCGGCGATGAGCCCGATGTTCCAGCCGAGACCCAGCAGGAACAGACCAATAAACACAAGTGCAGGCACGTACCCGGCAACCTGCACAGTGATCGTGCTCACTCCGAGTAACACGGCACCAATCAGCACCGATTTCACCGCTCCGGTGCGATCAACGAACCGCCCAACCAGCGGAGCGAGGCCAAACATTCCAACGATGTGCAACGCAATCACCATCGCAGAAAGATCAGCATGCCCATGATCAGCCATATGGGGAGGGGTCATCGTCATCACACCGACCATCGACGCCTGAGCGCCCGCCATCGCCACCAACCCGAGCATTGCGTGCTTCGACTTTCGAATCTCCCCGAAAGAGTTACGAACCTGTTTGATCGGCCGGGCCCGCTCCGCAGTCGGGTCAACCGCGTTCGAAACGACTAACGGGTCAGGTCGCAAAAACACAAGGTACGCAAGCGCCCCTAGTGCAAACAGCGCCGCCGCGAACAGATACGGGCCCACATATTCGTCAAGCCCAATCGCAATACCGAAGCGTTTCTCTAATGGTGTGAATAGGGGACCAAACACTGCGCCCATGGTGCCGATCCACACCACAGCACCAATCGCTTTCGCGCGCTCATCATCGGTTGCGAGATCAGCTGCGGTATAACGGGCACCCAACGAAGCGGCCTGACCCGAACCGAACAGCAACATTCCGATGATGAACAGCCAGAACATCCGTGTCTGACCCCCAGCGGCCGCAACAAGCGAACCAAACGACCCGACACCAAGCGCAAGAGCGAGACCCGGGCGTCGCCCGCGTCGACGCATGAATGCAGCCAACGGAATCGATGTCAACGCAGCTCCGAACGTGAACGCCGCTGACCCGAGTCCGGCTAGTCGGTCAGAACCCAACATGTCTTTTGCGAGCAGCGATACGACCGCAACGGTGCCAGCAACTGCGGCCTGCCCGGGCACCACCGCAACCCGCAACGTCAACAAGGTGCGCCGCTGTAACTCGGCCCGATGTTCAAGAGCGTCGATCGACGGCTGGATCACGCGAGCAAGTCTCGCAGGAAACCCCCCGTGTGAGAGGTATCGACTGCAGCGACTTGCTCTGGTGTGCCTTCGGCAACAACGGTTCCGCCCCCAACCCCGCCTTCGGGGCCAAGGTCGATCAACCAGTCAGCAGTCTTAATCACGTCGAGGTTGTGCTCAATGACCAGCACGGTGTTGCCCTGGTCGACAAGACGGCCCAACACCGTGAGCAGGCGGCGGACATCTTCAAAGTGCAAACCCGTCGTCGGCTCATCGAGCAAGTAAATGGTGTGACCGGTGGAGCGCTTCGCAAGTTCGGTCGCCAACTTCACTCGCTGGGCTTCACCACCCGACAACGTCGGAGCCGATTGGCCGAGCCGAACATAACCGAGCCCCACATCCATCAACGTCTGCAGATAGCGGGCGATCGAAGGCTGATTACTGAAAAATTCAACAGCCTCGGCCACCGGCATATTCAACACATCGGCGATGTTCTTGCCTTTGAACTCCACATCGAGCGTGTCACGGTTGTAGCGGGCACCCTTGCAGACCTCACACGGCACATACACGTCGGGCAAGAAGTGCATTTCGATCTTGATCGTTCCGTCACCTGAGCAGGCATCGCAACGCCCACCCTTCACATTGAACGAGAACCGGCCGGGAAGATAGCCACGCATCTTCGCTTCATTCGTTGCCGCGAACAGTTTGCGAATGTGGTCGAACACCCCGGTGTAGGTCGCCGGGTTTGAGCGCGGAGTGCGGCCAATCGGCGACTGGTCCATATCGATCACCTTGTCGAGGTGTTCAATGCCGTCGATTCGGCGATGCTTTCCGGCAGGGCTCTTCGACGAATAAATCCGCTGCATTAACACCGGCAACAAAATGTCACGGACGAGGGTTGACTTTCCAGATCCTGAGACACCCGTCACCGCAACAAAATTTCCGAGCGGAATATCGACATCAACGTCTTGCAAGTTGTGTTCACGAGCACCAATGATTCGTAGCGAATGCTCCCCTCGCACACGCCGCAGTTCAGGCACCGGAATCTCTCTACGGCCCGCGAGGTAATCACCGGTCACCGAGGCAGAAGCCTTTTCAACACCGGGCACTGGCCCCGAGTACACGATTTCGCCACCGTGCTCGCCGGCTCCGGGGCCGATGTCGACAATCCAGTCGCTTTCACGAATGGTTTCTTCGTCGTGTTCGACAACAATCACTGTGTTGCCCAGATCACGCAGACGAGTCAACGTGTCGATGAGCCGACGGTTATCACGCTGGTGCAGACCGATCGACGGTTCGTCGAGCACGTACAAGGTGCCCACCAAACCAGAACCAATCTGGCTTGCAAGCCGAATGCGTTGCGCCTCTCCTCCCGCCAGCGTTCCCGCCGATCGCGCCAACGTGAGGTAATCGAGGCCGACGTCGAGCAAAAAGCCAAGTCGAGCATTGATCTCTTTTGTCACGCGCTCGGCAATCATGCGATCTCGGTCGGACAGTTCTAGACCCGCGAGAAATTCCGCAGAATCGGCGATCGACATCTCACAGACCTGCGAGATATTACGGTCGTTAATGGTAACCGCAAGCGTGAACGGCTTCAGCCGGGCGCCGTCACAGGCCGAACACGGTACCTCTCGCATGTACCCCTCAAACTGCTCACGGGTCCAGTCACTATCTGCAGATTCGTGGCGACGTTTGATCCACGGAATGACTCCCTCGAACTCCGATGAAAACGTTCGCGACCGTCCGTAGCGGTTGCGGTATTTCACCGTCAGTCGCCCCCGAGCACCACCAAGAAGAATCTTTTGATGCTTCGCCGGTAGATCTTTCCACGGCAAAGTGAGGTCGATTTCGTTAGCTTCAGCCACCGATTCAAGCATGCGGGTGAAGTACTGCGTGTGAGCCGATCGCCACGGCGCAATCGCTCCATCGACCACTGACACCTCGACATCAGGAATCACAAGTTCAGGGTCAACCTCAAACGTCGTGCCAAGACCATCGCAAGTCTCGCAGGCTCCATATGGCGAGTTAAACGAGAAATTACGAGGAGCAGGTTCGTCATAACTCGACCCACACGCAGGACACGCAAGATGCTGGCTGAACGTCAACGTCTCACCCTCATCACCATTACGAGGAACAATGCCAACCTGAGCCACACCATCCGCGAGCTGCAACGCAGTTTCGAGCGAATCGGTGAGTCGCCGCTCAATTCCCTCTCGAAGCACCAAACGGTCGACAACAACCTCAATGTCATGAGACTCATAGCGAGCAAGCCGGTCTTCGCCCTTCAAAAACTCATCGATCTGAACCGTCTCACCATCGATACGAGCACGCACATACCCCTGACCTGAGAGGTCTTCGAGGAGCGTCTCGTATTCACCTTTTCGTCCACGAACCACCGGCGCGAGAATCTGGAACCTAGTGTCAGGTTCGAGCTCAAGCACCCGATCGACAATCTGCTGTGGGGTTTGACGCTGCAGGCGCGAACCGTCATCGGGGCAGTGCTGCACGCCGATCCGGGCATACAGCAGACGGAGATAGTCGTAGACCTCGGTGATCGTTCCTACCGTTGACCGCGGGTTTCGACTTGCCGACTTCTGGTCAATAGAAATCGCCGGCGACAAACCTTCGATCACATCGACGTCAGGTTTATCCATCTGCCCTAAGAACTGCCGGGCATACGACGACAATGACTCGACGTAACGTCGCTGCCCTTCTGCGTAAATCGTGTCAAACGCGAGGCTCGACTTACCCGAGCCCGACAACCCGGTGAACACCACCAAACGATCTCTCGGAACTTCGACCGACACGTTCTTCAAGTTGTGCTCTCGGGCGCCCCTCACGGTGATGACCGGGGCGTCTCCAGCTGCGGCCCGAGCCGCTGACCGCCGGGCACGGTCGGCCGCTTGTGCCTTCGGAGAGGATGCCGGCACCTTTTTCGCCGCACCTGATTTTGCCGCAGCGCTCCCCTTCTTCTTCGCTGCGGGACGAGACCCGGCCTTCGAAGGTGATGTTGAACCAGGAGCCACGTCTGGCGAGGCTAACCGGCCTTCAGTCACCGAGCGTCACGGAGTTCACGACGAAGATCCGAGATCTCATCGCGCAGCCGGGCCGCATACTCAAACTTCAATTCGACTGCGGCCTCATGCATTTCCTCTTCGAGACTTTGAATGAGACGTCCAATTTCCTTCTCGGGAAGCGAGGCCAACTCACGCTGCACCTTTTCTCGCTCATGCTTACGACGTCGATCTTTGCCAGGCACCGGAGTCGTACCCGCATCAGGCCGCAACATCGACAAAATGTCGCCCACTGCTTTTCGAATCGTCTGCGGATCGATGCCGTGCTCTTCGTTGTACGCAAGCTGCACATTGCGACGACGTTTTGTCTCAGAAATCGCTCTCTGCATCGAATCGGTCACCCGGTCGGCATACATCACCACCTGCCCGTCAACATTTCGAGCGGCACGACCAATCATCTGAATGAGCGAGGTCTCGCTTCGCAAGAACCCCTCTTTATCAGCATCGAGAATGCACACAAGCGAAACCTCAGGGAGGTCAAGACCCTCACGCAAGAGGTTGATGCCGACCAGCACATCAAACTCCCCAAGGCGAAGCGCCCGAAGAATTTCGATGCGTTGAATCGTGTCGATATTTGAATGCAGATACCTGACACGCAGCCCTTGCTCGAGCAAGTAATCGGTGAGGTCCTCGGCCATCTTCTTCGTAAGTGTCGTCACCAACACACGATCACCTTTGGTCACCCGATCACTCACCATCTCGATGAGATCATCGATCTGGCCTTTCGTCGGACGAACAATGACCTCAGGGTCAACAAGCCCCGTAGGGCGCACAATCTGCTCTGCAACATTGTCAGAAATCGACAATTCATAGTCACTTGGTGTTGCTGACAAGAACACACACTGATTGATGCGTTCCATCGTTTCATCGAAGGTCAACGGCCGGTTATCTCGAGCGCTTGGTAAACGGAAGCCATGTTCCACAAGCACATCTTTTCGACTGCGGTCACCCGCATATTGGCCATGCAACTGCGGCACTGCGACATGGCTCTCATCGATTACGAGCAGATAATCGTCGGGGAAAAAGTCGAGCAACGTAAACGGAGGCTCGCCCGGCTCACGCCCGTCGATGTGCATCGAATAGTTCTCAATCCCCGAGCAGTAACCGACCTCCGCCATCATCTCGAGGTCATATTGGGTACGCATCCTCAAGCGCTGCGCCTCAAGCAACTTCTGTTCACGTTCGAACTCGCTCAGGCTGGTTTGCAATTCGGTCTCGATGCCCGCGATCGCTCGAGCCATGCGCTCAACACCTGCGACATAGTGCGTCGCCGGAAACACATACGCACGAGACAACTCTTCCAGCGTCTCGCCTGTGATCGGGTCAATACGAGTGAGACGATCGACCGTGTCACCAAACATCTCGATGCGAAGAACCAATTCTTCGTACGCCGGATGGACCTCGATCGTGTCGCCCCGCACCCTGAACTTTCCACGAATAAGCGTCATGTCGTTGCGGTCGTATTGCATGTCGACTAAACGACGAAGAATCGAACGCATGTCGTAGTCGATACCCACATTGAGATCGAGAAGTTGCCCCCGATATGCGTCGGGAGAGCCCAAGCCGTAAATGCACGAGACAGAAGCAACGACGATCGTGTCACGACGAGTCAGCAACGCCGCCGTCGACGAGTGGCGCAACCGGTCGATCTCATCATTGATCGACGAATCTTTTTCGATGAACGTGTCGCTCGACGGGATATATGCCTCAGGCTGGTAATAGTCGTAATAAGACACGAAATACTCCACCCGATTATTCGGGAAGAACTCTCTCATCTCTTGAGCCAGCTGAGCGGCAAGACTCTTATTGGGCGCCAAAATCAGCGTCGGCCGTTGCACCTTCTCGATCGTCCACGCAATCGTTGCCGACTTACCCGAACCGGTGATGCCCAGCAGGGTCTGGAACCGATGACCGGCCTCTACACCCTCTGCGAGCGACGCAATCGCTTTTGGCTGGTCTCCCGCTGGCGCAAACTCAGAAACGACCTCGAACACTTCCTTGCGTTCCGCGGTCAGATCAGCACTCATTCGATCCTCGACACATCAACCACCGGCACATCGGGCGCAAATGTTGACGCCCGGAAACGCTCACCTGCCCCCGGCAACAACTCGTCAAACGCAGTATTCACGAGGTCCCAATATCGAACTTCAATGCCGGCTCGACCACGATCTCGGCCATCGACATAATCGGCAACAGGAGCATCTGTTGGAACGTACGTGATCACGGCATCAATCTCGAACTCAGCTGCATTTCCCTCAAGCAATTCCACCGAATCGGTCACGTCGACCCGCTCATAGCGCCGCTCACGCTTATCGAGACGAGCGAGCTCGCTATCAGACACCGATGCGATCACGCCATTCATCACCACCGACGGAGCCGGCACGATACCGAGGGCGACGACGGTATCGATCGACGACACTTCGCTTCCTGTGTATCGCTCAGGTGAAATGAGATAGCCGTAGTTCCAGCGACGTTCCCATCCGCGTAATTCAGCAGCCAGAAAATCGCAGCCACGCACTGGCAGCCGGCCAATCGTCGAACCCAGCGACACCGGGCTTACCAACGAGCCATAGCCAAACACCCAGGTACTCACCCAGTGATCTGCCCCCACACATCTGCAACCTGAGCGCGCAGCGTCTCAACGTCACCAGAGTTATCAACAACATGGGAGGCAATCTCACGACGCTTCTCCCGAGACGCTTGATTGGCAATGCGATTTCTCGCATCGGATTCATCCATGCCACGAATATTCACGAGTCGCTCAAGCGCAATCTCAGGATCGATATCAACCACGATCGTTGCGTCAAGGTCGTCACGAGGGTTCTCCGCAAGCAACGGGAAATCAAGCACCACATGCTGACCACCATCGTGACCAACTTTGATCTGGCTCAAAATTTCTGCCTGCATCGCCGGATGCACGATGCCATTGAGAGCTTTCAGTGCAGCCTTCGACTCATCGTCGGTGCCAAACACAATTTCGGCTACCGCCGCACGATTCAACGAACCGTCGTCATGCAAAATCGAGTCGCCGAAACGTTCAGCCATCGCAGCAAGCACCGGGGAACCAGCTGATTGCAACTCACGGGCTACCTCATCGGCATCAACGATGCACGCACCAAGATCGGCGAGCAACGACGACACCGTCGACTTACCCGCGCCAATGCCGCCGGTCAACCCGACCAGCAGCACGAGATCACTCCTGCTCTGCAGCTTCGGCGTCGGCGGCTGGCGCTTCTTCTACCGCAGTAGCAGTGGGTTCCGCGCTGTTTTCATACTCAGCCCACGCAGCTTCCATCTGCTCTTCGCTGTGCATCCAGTTGCCCTCGTCGTCAACGTCAAAGTGCTCGCGGTACTCGGCAGCGAGTTCGCCACCCTCTGCGGCCTGCTTAATCGACAAACTGATGCGGCGACGCTCGAGATCGAGATCGATGATCTTCACCCAAAGCTCTTCACCAGGGGTCACAATGTCGCCGGGGTTCTCAACGTGATGTGCTGACATTTCTGAGATGTGCACGAGTCCTTCGATGCCGTCGCCGACCTGAACAAATGAGCCGAACTGAACAAGTTTGGTGACACGTCCATACACCAACTGTCCGACTGCGTGACCCTCTGCGAACTCTGCCCACGGATCTTGCTGGGTCGCTTTCAAACTCAGGCTGATGCGCTCACGTGAGAAGTCGACATCAAGAACCTGAACAGTGACGGGGTCGCCGACTGCAACTACCGAGCCCGGGTGGTCAACATGCTTCCATGACAACTCGCTGACGTGGATAAGGCCGTCCATTCCTCCAAGATCGACGAATGCCCCGAACGAGACCACCGACGACACGGTGCCCTCTCGAACCTCTCCGATCTTAAGGTTGGTGAGGAAGCTGTCGCGGGTCTCCTTCTGGTTCTCTTCGAGGTAGGCCCGGCGGGACAGCACAACATTGTTGCGGTTCTTGTCGAGCTCAATGATCTTGGCCTGCACAACGGTGCCGATGTACGGCTGCAGGTCGCGCACACGGCGCAATTCAACAAGCGAGGCCGGGAGGAATCCGCGAAGCCCGATGTCGACGATAAGTCCGCCCTTTACGACCTCGATAACAGGGCCTTCAACGACAGCCTCTGCTTCTTTCTTGGCTTCGATGTCGCCCCAAGCCCGCTCGTATTGAGCACGCTTCTTCGACAGAACCAAACGACCCTCTTTATCTTCCTTGGTAAGCACGAGAGCTTCGATGGACTCTCCCATCGAAACCACTTCTGCCGGATTCACATCGTTGCGAATGCTGAGCTCACGAGAAGGGATGACACCTTCGCTCTTGTATCCGATGTCGAGCAGAACCTCGTCGCGGTCGATCTTTACAACGATGCCGCTCACCAGCTGCCCGTCGTCAACTTCGGGTATCCCAGTGACCACCTCGGAGAAGTTGGCGTCGTTATCTACGACCTGACGGGGTGTGTATGTTCCCTCGTCATCGAATGTTCCCATTGCGGGGTCGATGACTGGGGTGCTCGTGGTGTCGGACAAGGCTCGGTACTGCTTTCAGAAATATCGATAAAAGAACTCACTGCGGAAATACAGTGCGATGCGAAGGCTATCAGTGGTCTCTGCGCATCACATCCGTCGGGCAACAAGAAGAAATTCGGGCGAATCCACGTGAGGGAGGTCGCTTCCGTACTTACCTGGCTCAACGCTCGAAATCGACTCTGCCTCAAGGCCGTAGAGCGCACAAAGCAGCCGCAGTTCCCGGGGCGTGTAGCACGCTGTCCACAGGTCGACCTCGGCACCAACGCCATCGGGGTTACGAATCTCTGTTCGTTCGTGATTGACCCCCGAATTGGCATCAAAATCAGACGGGTACACGCCTTTGGCTTGAGCCTGCACCACGAAATAACTGCTGAATGCCGACAGGGCAAGGCGCCCCCCAGTCTTTAAGCAAGCGGCCAAACCCGAAAACACCGCCGCATTTCCATCGACGCCCGAACGCTCAGCATCGCGCGGGCCATCAGATGCAGTCATCAACCCGAACGCCCCCTGACAAAGACAGATCACTGCGTCAAACGCTCCATGAAGGTCATCTGCGTCAATGAGGCCACGAGCATCGCGACGCTCAAAGGTCGCTCCCTTAGGCGCGCCGGATATCGCAAGGTCGATAAACGTCTGTGAAATATCAATGCCGTGCACCTCGACACCTCGCCGAGCCATCTCATGAGCATGGCGGCCCGGCCCACACCCCACGTCAAGCACCCGCATTCCGACGTCGAGAGCGAGTACATCGACGAGATGATCACATTCCGCAACCGTCCCCTTCGTGAACGAATAGCGCAAATATGCAGAACCCAGATGATCCGCTAGACCTTCGAACCAATGATCGTGCGTCATCGCCAAGAGACAATCAGCCTTTGGCGTCAGCCCAAGTAGAACCCCACGCGACATTGACTTCAAGCGGCACATCAAGTTCAACCGCAGAGCGCATCAACCCAGTCACCAGTTCGCCGACATCGTCGTGCTCGGCTTCGGGCACCTCAACAATGATTTCGTCGTGCACCTGGAGGACAATGCGAGACGCAAAGCCACCATCGGTCAATGCTCGATCTACATCGACCAATGCAATTTTGAAGACATCTGCCGCAAGGCCCTGAATAGCAGCGTTCATCGCCTGACGCTCCCCTGCCTGCCGCACCCGCCAATTCGAGTCGAGCAGCTCAGGAATTGAACGCCGGCGACCGAACAGAGTCTCGGTGTAACCCTTGGTGCGAGCTTCGGCCACTGTGCGATCCATATAGGCCTGCACCGCCGGAAATGCTTCGAAATACGAATGAAGGACTACCGCCGCCTCATCGGTCGGAATTCCAAGACGCTGGCCAAGACCATACGCCTCCATGCCATAGGCAAGCCCATACGACACCATCTTCGCTTTCGAACGCTGATCGAGTGACACCTCGCCGGCATCAACCCCAAAGACTCGAGCTGCAGTCGCATTGTGAATATCGACCCCATCGTTAAAGGCCTCAAGCAACCCCGGATCAGCCGCAAGATGAGCGATGCAACGCAACTCGATCTGGTTGTAATCGGCGACCAGCAGTTGACAACCATCGGCCGGAACGAACGCCGTTCGGAACACACGACCTTCATCGGAGCGGACCGGAATGTTGTGGAGGTTCGGACGGTCAGAACTCAATCGACCCGTTCGAGCAACCGTCTGATTAAAAGAGGCATGAATGCGATCGTCAGCAGCAACCTCGCTCAACAGCCCTTCGCCGTAGGTGCCACGCAGCTTGTCGAGTTCACGATGCCGCAACAACGGTTCAATAAACTCGGGCCACTGGTCACGCAACTTCTCAAGCGTTGCTGCGTCGGTTGAATACCCGCTCTTCGTTTTGCGAACACCCGCCGGACTCAACTCGTGCTGGTCGTACAACAGCGCACGAAGCTGCGTCGGCGAGTTCAAGTTGAGATCAGGAGAATCAGCAACCGACCGTAACTCATGTGCGAGAGCGTCAACACGATCACGCAAATCACATCCGATCTCTTCAAGCGCCACGCGATCAACCGCAATGCCAATGTGCTCCATCCGCGCCAACACCCGAATCAGCGGAACCTCAGTGTCGTTGAATAGCGCACCAACCCCTGAATCGTCGACACCACTCGTCAACGGCTTCGCAAGCTCGCGGACGGCCAGCGCAACACCCGCCGCCTCGGCGTCGTGCTGCTCGCCGTCGAGAGCAAGCTGACCCGATGAAGTTCCTGAGGTGAGATTGTCGTCAAGCACGCGCTGAGCGAACCTCTCAAGAAGGTCAGCAACCGTGAGCTTCGCATAGCCAGGGTCGATCAAATAAGCGGCGACACCCACATCAAAGGCGAGGCCGGGGAGGTCACCACCCGCCTCGAGCAGTGAACGAATCAGTTCTTTCGACTGATGTGAACGCACACACCCGTGCTGTGACAGCGCTCCGAGCACCGCTACATCAGTCAACAATGTGGATTCCACCCACAACACATCGTCGCCTGAACCAGACACCATCGCCACTCCCTCAAGAGAGGAACGACCTGCGTCACCAGACCACGCAGCTGCAATATCGAGCACGTCTGCGCCCTCGATCAACGACACCACCTCATCGATTGATGCTGCACTGGATACCGCAGGCTCGATCAGGCTGTCACCATCTCGGAGCGCCTCGGCATCACAGTTCTCGGGCTCCCCCGTCGCAATTGCCGAGAGAATTCGCGTTCGGAGTTGAGCAAATTCGAGCACATCGAACAGGCGATCAACCTCGGCGCGATCAGGAGTGATGCGCAACGTGTCGACTTCAAGATCACCAATCGGCGCGTCGCGCCGCAACTCCATCAGTTCAAGGTTTTGACGAACACGATCAGCAGATTCGGCAAGGTTGGCTCGCAACTTCGGCGTCTGCTCATCGATGGCAGCCAAGATTCCCTCGACACCCCCATACAAGTTGATGAGTTTCGCTGCAGTTTTCTCGCCAACTCCAGGGACGCCGGGAAGATTGTCACTCGGATCACCACGCAACGCGGCGTACTCGACATACAACGCAGGAGTCACCCCAGTGCGTTCAAGAATGCCGGCCTCGTCATACAGTGCGTAATCGCTGACGCCACGCTTGTTGTACATCACACGAATATGCGGATCAGCAACGAGCTGATATGAATCACGATCACCAGTGACGATGATCGCCTCATCGCCCCGCGCCGCGAGCTCAGTCGCCGCCGTCGCCAAAATGTCGTCAGCTTCCCAGCCAGCGAGTTCAACATGATGAACACCGAGGGCGGTCAGCACCTCACGAACGATCACCATCTGCTGCTTCAGTTCGTCAGGAGATGACTCACGTTGCGCTTTATATTCCGGTTCAGCCACGTGGCGGAACGTCGGCTCAGGGCGATCAAAGGCAACGAGTACACCATCAGGGTCCTGATCCTTCAAGACGTTGGTGAGCATCGAGACAAAACCAAACACAGCATTCGTGACCTGGCCAGATGACGTTGCCATATCAGACGGCAAGGCAAAAAATGCCCGGTAGGTCAGTGAGTTGCCGTCGATGAGCAGATATTTCGCCACGGCGATATCACTCGGGCCGAAGTTCGCCGTCGATAATGCGATCGGCGACGTCACGCATTCGAACGCGCTCGGTCATCGCAGTGCGCTGAATAAACGAAAACGCATCAGCCTCCGAAAGTGTGAATTCATCGATGAGGATCCCTTTCGCACGATCAACAATTTTCCGCGCAGCTAACTGTTCGCCAAGCGCATCAATCTCTCCAGTGAGATCGCGCAACTCTCGGAACCGTCCGATCGCAACTTCGATCGCGGGAACAAGGTCGCTGCGTTGAAACGGCTTCACCAAAAACGCAAGCGCTCCAGCGTCACGGGCTTGCTCAATGACTTCTCGTTGAGAAAAGGCGGTCAACATCAACACCGCACAGAGCTTTTCTTCGGTGATCGTGGCCGCAGCCGACAAACCATCTGCCCCAGGCATTTTTACGTCAAGCACCGCAAGATCTGGTTGCAAGTTGCGGACCAAATCGACGACCTCGTCACCTCGACCTGTCTCACCAACGACCTCGTAGCCCTCTTCTTCAAGGGTTTCTCGAAGGTCCATGCGAATGATGGCTTCGTCTTCTGCAATTACCACTCTGATCGTCATGCTGACCCACTCATCGAATCGAGCAACTCATCTTGACGCTGCTGAAGCTCTTGAATTGAGGAAAGAACATGCTCACGGTGCCTCATCAGGGCATCTGCGTGCTTGCGGGCCTCACCAGCATCACGGCTTGCCAACGGGGTTTCTGATACCAAAGCACGAAGTTCATGGTCTGCCGCCTCATCGGCGACCACCGTCAACTGCTCATCAACCTGCGAGAGCTCCTCACGCAACGACGCTAAGCGTGAGGCATTCTGCGACAACCGACGTTCGAGGAGCCATTTCGACATGCACCCATGCTACGAGATTCGTGCCCCGAGTCGGATTCGAACCGACACTGGACGGTGTTTGAGACCGCTGCCTCTGCCGTTGGGCTACCGGGGCGACGTGAAGCAGGCTACCCCGTCACACCTGCGACCCCAGTCTCACTTCACTGGAAATATTGGAGTAATCACCAGCGACCACCCGGCGCCGTCTAGCCTCGTATCGTGCTTGCATTCACCTTCCCCGGTCAGGGGTCACAACGACCAGGCATGGGTCGGCCTTGGGCAGACCACGACAGCTGGGAACTCGTACAAGAAGCCTCAGAAGTAGTCGGCCGAGATGTAGCGCATCTCCTTCTCGATGCCGAGGCCGACGAACTCAAAGACACCCGGAACGCTCAGTTGACCACATTTGTGTCAAGTCTCATGGTGCTCGACGCAGTTGAACGCCTCGGAGTCTCACCCGATGTTCTCGCCGGACATAGCCTCGGTGAGTACACCGCCCTCGCCGCCTCGGGAGCACTCGGCTTTCCCGAAGGCGTCGCACTCGTACAAGAACGCGCCGATGCGATGCACGATGCCGGCAACGAACAGCCGGGGACAATGGCGGCAGTGCTCGGCCTTGACGACGACCAAGTAGAGGTTGCCTGCAACCTTGCCGACGACGAGGTGTGGGTTGCGAACTTCAACGCCCCAGGCCAAGTCGTCATCGCCGGGTCACCGAGTGGCGTCGAAGCCGGCGGGGTGCACGCGAAATCACTCGGCGCAAAGAAGGTCATGCCCCTCCAAGTTTCAGGTGCATTTCACACCCCTTTCATGTCTGCCGCCCGCGACCGGCTTCGAAGCGCAATTACCGCTGCCGGCATTCGCAGCAGCGAAATTGCCATCGTTTCCAATGTTGACTCGCAACCCCACACGCTCGAAAACGAGTGGACCTCGCTGCTCTCGGCCCAACTGTTAAGCCCAGTGCGATGGAAGCATGGGTTACAGGCCATGTCAGAGATGGGCGTCACTGCATTCGCCGAACTCGGCCCGGGCGGAGTTCTCACCGGAATGGCAAAGCGCACCATTAAGGAGGCGAAGACGATCTCGGTAGCCACACCCGACGAACTCGACAAGCTGCTCGAATGGCTCGGCGGGGAACCCGTTGCCGTAGCTCACGAGCACGAAGGAGAGCATCTCTTCGCTCATGAGCGTCTCGTCGTCAGCCCGACCGCCGGAATTTTCTCAACCGCAGGCCTTGACGACGGCACCGCGATTTCGGTTGGCACCGTGCTCGGCACCGTCGCCGACGAAGAAGTTCGTTCACCCTTCGCTGGCGTCCTGCAGAGCTACATCGCCGTCGATACAGAACGGGTAGCGGCACGACAACCCATCGCTTGGCTGCGCACCAACTGAGCACGAGATCGGAAGGAGAGCAACATGCCCGCAACGCGACCCGGAGCACAAGGAGCGGTCATCACCGGATGGGGAATGGCCCTCCCTGAACGAGTCGTCACGAATCACGAGCTCGCCGAATCCCTCGACACCAGCGACGAGTGGATCATTGCACGCACCGGAATTCACGAACGCCATATCGGCGGGAGCACCGCCAGCCTCTCTCTCGAATCTGCGCAACAGGCACTCGATATGGCAGGGGTGAGCCCCGGCGACATCGATGCCCTCATCTTGTCGACCACAACCCCCGACCGGGCATGGGGCACCTCGGCAATCATCCAAGACAAACTCGGACTGAAATGCGGCGCCTTCGATCTCAACGCCGCGTGCTCTGGCTTCGTCTACGGGCTTGTCAACGCTCACGGTCTCGTCGCTATGGGAGCCGAACGAGTCCTCGTCGTAGGAACCGACACGCTCTCACGAATCGTCGACTGGAACGACCGCGGAACTGCCCCACTCTTCGCAGATGGTTCTGGCGCCATGGTGCTCGAAGCAGTCGATTCCGGTGGAGGCCAGCTACTCGGATGGGATCTTGATGCCGACGGCAGCGCAAGTGAAATCCTCTGGGCAGACGTTGGCGGCACCGTGAACATGGAAGGCAAAGAGGTCTTCCGTCGGGCGGTGCGCATCATGATGGACTCAGCCGAAAAATCGATGGCCCACGCGGGTATCACGTCGGACGACCTTGCGCTGATCGTGCCGCACCAAGCAAATATTCGAATCATCCAAGCCGCATGTGAACGCCTCGGCGTCGATATGGACCGAGCTGCCGTCACCATCGACCACACCGGTAACACCTCATCAGCATCGATTCCAATGGCATTATGCGAAGCCCTCGAGGCGGGTCGAGTTGCCCCCGGTGATCACGTACTGCTCGTCGGATTTGGTGGTGGCATGACCGCTGCAAGCGCAGTGCTCAAATGGGGAGGAACGTCATGAGCAGAGTTGTTCTCGTCACCGGAGGTTCACGCGGCATCGGTCTTGCGATCGCACACCGATTTGCCGAACTCGGCGATCACGTCGCCGTCACCTACAACAGCTCTCCCCCACCAGAAGGCCTCTTCGGAGTCAAATGCGACGTCACCTCGACCGAAGAGATCGACGCAACCTTCACTGCTATCGAGGAGCACTTCGGATCACCCGTTGAGATCCTCGTTTCCAACGCCGGAATTACCCGAGACACCTTGCTTCTTCGGATGGGCGCAGACGACTTCGGCGACGTCATCGATGCCAATCTCACCGCAGCATTCCGAGTCTCAAAACGGGCAGTGCAACAAATGCTTCGAGCAAGAAAAGGTCGCATCATTTATGTGTCATCGGTAGTTGGACTACTCGGTGCCGCCGGACAAGCAAACTATGCAGCCTCGAAAGCCGGGCTCGTCGGACTTGCCCGATCGCTCGCACGAGAACTCGGTTCACGCTCGATCACCGTGAACGTTGTTGCCCCTGGGCCAGTAAGCACCGACATGACTGCAGCTCTAGGAGAAGACCGACTCGCTGACATCACGGCCGCAGTCCCCCTCGCCCGAATGGCCGAACCCGACGAAATCGCCGGCGTGGTCACCTTCCTAGCTTCCCAAGACGCCGGATACATCACCGGCGCAGTGATCCCTGTCGATGGTGGCCTCGGCATGGGCCACTGAACGCTCCGCCACCCAGCGTCACAGATTTCGTAGAATTATCAGCGGTCAGTTGACCAACAACAAACCAAGGAGTAACCGTGGACCAAGAATTGTTCGCCCGTTTCAGCAAGTGCGCAGTCGAAGTGCTGTCAGTTTCTGAAGACCAAGTAACACCAGAGGCACGATTCGGTGACGACCTCGACGCCGACAGCCTCGACCTCGTCGAGCTCGTCATGGCGCTCGAAGAAGAGTTCGGTATCGAAGTTCCCGAAGAAGAACTCGAAGGAATCGAAACCGTCGGACAGGCCTACGATCTGGTGGCCGGCAAACTCTGATGCAAGGCAGCGGTCGGCGTATCGCCGTCACCGGTCTTGGCGTTGTTGCGCCCTGCGGTGTCGGCAAAGAAGCGTTTTGGAATGGTCTTCTCGGGCCTGGACTCGTTGACGTAGGACGGCGTACGTCCATCGACGACTGGGATCCATCGCCATGGTTCGACTCTCCTAAAGACGCTCGGCGCGCCGACCGCAGTGAGCAATACGCTCTCGCTGCGGCAACCGAAGCTCTTGAGCAATCGGGGCGACCCGCAGCGAACGATGACCGCATCGGCACCATCTTCGGGACAGGTGTAGGCGGCATCCAGACCCTTGAAGAACAAATCGCAATCCGTCTCGATAAGGGCGAGCGCCGGGTGTCGCCGTTCCTCGTTCCGATGATGATGGCTAACGCCTCTGGTGCCGCCGTCTCAATGCGGTTTGGCTTCAAAGGACCGAACGAGACGATTTGCACTGCGTGCGCTGCAGGCACACACGCAATCGGCTACGCAGCCCGCCTCATCGCGTGGGGGCTTGCCGACGCTGTCATCACAGGTGGAACTGAGTACGCCGGCACCGACACCTCCCTCGCATCATTCGGCAATATGACGGCGTTGTCGTCAACTGGCACTTCTCGGCCGTTCGATGCTGATCGAGATGGTTTCGTCATGGGAGAAGGCGCAGCTGTGCTCGTGCTTGAAGAGTGGAATTCAGCGGTCGACCGAGGAGCCACCATTATTGGCGAAATACTCGGTGCCGCATCGAACGCCGATGCCCACCACGTCACCGCTCCCTCGCCTGGTGGGGTCGGAGCAATTCAATGCATGGAACTCGCACTCGCCGACGCAGGGTTCGAACCGGCCAGCATCCGTCAGATCAATGCTCACGGCACCTCGACACCGCTGAATGACGCAGCCGAAGGTGCAGCCATCACGTCGATATTCGGCGAGCGATCGGTTCCTGTCGTGTCAACAAAAGGCGTTACCGGCCACGCTCTCGGTGCGGCTGGCGCCCTCGAAGCAGCAGCGGTGCTGCTTTCGATGCATCACTCGCTCATCCCTCCCACTGCGAACACAACCAACGTAGACAGTGAGATGACCGTTGACGTCGTCACGGGTTCACCCCGACCGTGGAAGCCCGGCCCGACAATGTCAAACAACTTTGGGTTTGGCGGCCATAACGGGTCGATCGTGATCGGCACCGGCGCCGATCACACTTCGTAGCGTCACGCAATCACGAACATGAGGTCGACCTCACAGGCGACCTCACCGTTCAATGAAGCGGTTCCCGAGCCTCGACCGGCCCGACTTGATAGTCGTCCCATCGTGCATTCGAGTAACAGTTCGTCGCCCGGCACGACTTGTCGCCTAAAGCGAGCCTTATCGATGCCGCCAAATAAGGGAAGCCGTCCCGCAAAACGTTCGTCGGCGAGCACAGCGAGTGCCCCCACCTGAGCGATTGCCTCACACATCAGCACCCCTGGCAACGTTGGTCGCCCCGGAAAATGCCCCTCGAAGAACCACTCTTTGCCAGACAAATTCCACAGTCCGCTCGCTGACTCTCCTGGAGCAATGTTGACGATCTCGTCGACGAACAGAAATGGTGGACGGTGTGGAAGTAGGTCTTCTGGGCGCACAACTTGACCTTACTCCCACCGCGGGCACCCCTGCCTGAAACGCTCATGCGAGCCAGAGGGTGGCACGCATCAGGTGGGCTTGTCGAGACCCATCGGGTTGGGGAAAGGAATCTCCTGCTGTTCACGGATGCGCCCCGCCTCCGATTCGAGAACAGCGAGCACCGCTTCATACTCGTGAGCGAGCCGTGAGACCACTGCAAATGCCTGCCGGTCGGTCATGGCCTCCACCTCAACGCGAAGTGTGCGACCAGCAGCACTCAGACGATCTCGTGACTCCAACAGCCCGATGTTGACGAGACGTTCCACCGTGCCCGACATGTGGTCGTGATGCCAGCCCCTAGATTCCTCAAACATCTCAAGGTCAATGCCTTGCTCGATCGCGAGCAACACGGTTGCTTCAAGCCCATTGATTCCGAGAGCCGCCAGCGCTGCGACATGGCTATCGCCCCGATGCTCTCGCACGGTCGTGCACCATTGCCACAGATCTCGCAGCGGAGCCCCTTCTGGAAGCAAAGCCCGATTCGCAGAGAATAACCCACGGCCGTGGGGAGCAATCGCCATCACCGCTGACTGCATCACAAGCAATATGTCATCGTTCGGGGGTGTCACGCCAAGCCGCTGCAATGCCTGTTCAGCGCTGTGGCTGCGAGCACGCAGCGCATCCTCTGGCGTTGCGAACGACCATGCATCTGGCAACGCACGGTTCACCCTGTCGGCGCTGAAATTGTTAAACAGGGCTTCGACAACCGCTGGCTGAACAACTCCGAGCGGGGCCGATCGGAAGCCGAAGTAGCCCATCCAAAAGCCCTTGAAACCAACGTCTTGGGCGGCACGAATGCTCTCGGCAGAGAAATACGTGACGGCATGAATCGTTTCGACCGCCCTCCACAGCCGACGCGACGGCGACTCTTCATTCATTTGTACACCTCAGCATCAGGTGGCGAACGCCGGACTACACCGCATCGATTGCCGCACGCACCTCAGCGACATAACGGCCAACCTCATCGGGCCCCGACTCCATGAGTCGGCGCACCATTGATGCTCCCTGAATGACTCCGTCTGCGACCTGAACTGCAGTAGCAGCCTGTTCTGCATTTGAGACGCCCACACCGACCAACACCGGAGTATCGGTAACCGCTTTCAGCCGCTCTGCAAGCGCTGTTGCGGTTTCAGCAAGGGTGTTGCGCTCTCCGGTGACCCCGAGCAACCCGACCGAGTACACGAAACCTCGTGCCCGCTCAACAATTCGAGGTAAACGATCATCTGGAGCGGTCGGTGCAGCGAGCATGACCGTCGCCACCCCGGCATCATCGGCGGCAGTCGCCCATTCGTCTGACTCTTCCAGGGGAAGATCCGGCAGAATCGCACCGGTGACGCCCGCCTCTACAAGCCGGCTCGCAAACCTGATCGGGCCATCGTGGTGCACCAGGTTGTAGTAGGTCATTACTGCGAGAGGAATGTCAACATCGAGAGAAGGCACCTCTTCCAAGACCGACTGCGGCGTCGTGCCACCCTCGAGGGCGGCTTGCGAGGCCTGCTGAATGACAGGGCCATCCATCACAGGGTCAGAGAATGGAATGCCGATCTCAACTGCATCGGCACCGTTCGCTGCGCAAGCTCGAATTGCGTCTTGCCAACCTGGGTATCCCCCCGTGATGTATGGAACGAGCAGTTTGCGGCCACCATCTCGTAACGCTCGTAACGACGTTGCGAGATCAGGAGTCGTCACAAGCGATCCTTCAATACGTCCATCATTTGCCCAACATCTTTGTCGCCGCGACCCGACAGATTGAGCAACACGGTCTGGCCCTGCATCGTGTGCGCCTCACGCACTACCCACGCCAAGGCGTGAGCCGGTTCGAGAGCAGGAATAATGCCCTCGGTCTGACTCAACAACTGAAATGCGTCAACGACTTCATCATCTGTCACCGTCGGATACTCGGCCCGACCAATCGACGCGAGATACGAGTGTTCTGGGCCAATGCCCGGATAATCAAGCCCAGCGGAAATCGAATGCGCTTCTTCGACCTGACCATATTCGTCTTGCATGAGGTAGCTGCGCATGCCGTGCACTACTCCTGGGATCGAACGAGAGACCGCTGCCCCACCTCGGGGCTCAACTCCAACGAGGCGAGACCGGGTGTCAACGAACCCTGAGAAAATGCCAAGCGCATTTGATCCACCACCGACACAGGCCGTCACGACATCCGGATCATCGCCGAGTAGCGCTCGAGCCTGCTTGCGGGCTTCATCACCAATGACACGATGGAACTGGCGCACCATCCACGGATACGGATGGGGGCCCATCACCGAGCCCAAGCAGTAATGCGTATTGCCTACGGTGGCAACCCAGTCCCGCATTGCTTCGTTCACCGCGTCTTTCAGCGTGCGGCTTCCAGACTGCACCGCTTCGACCTCGGCGCCAAGTAGCCGCATTCTGAAGACATTGAGAGACTGGCGTTCGACGTCGACCGCCCCCATGTACACCTTGCATTCCATACCGAGAAGCGCTGCCGCTGTCGCGGATGCAACACCGTGCTGACCGGCACCGGTCTCGGCGACGAGTCGGGTCTTGCCCATCCGTTTTGCCAGAAATGCCTGCCCCAGCACATTGTTGATCTTGTGAGAACCGGTGTGATTCAGGTCTTCGCGCTTCAACAGAAGGCGAAGCCCGAGCTGCTCACCTAGGCGGTGGCATTCAGAGAGGCCGGACGGTCGACCGGCATAGTCTCGAAGGGCGACATTGAGTTCTTCACGCCACTTCGGGTCAGCCCACGCTTCACGAAAGCCCTCTTCAAGTTCTTCGCACGCAGGAACAAGGGTCTCGGGCACAAAACGTCCACCGAACTCACCAAACCGGCCAGAGACATCGGGCTCCGACATCAATGAGTCGTCACGTCGGTCAGCAATAGTCATTCATCCTCCCAGTTGTACGGCAGATCATCCGGTCCGATGTAGGGGTTCGGGGAGGCTGATCGAGCGTTACTGATGAATTGTCGCATTTTCACCGCGTCTTTGCGTCCCGGAGCTAGCTCAACTCCTGAGGAAACATCGACACCCCACGGTTCGACCGCGGCGACTGCGTCGGCCACATTGTCGGGGTTGAGGCCTCCTGCGAGTATCAACCGCAGCGAATCAGGAACATCTGCGGTGATATGCCAGTCAAACACCTTGCCGCTACCGGGCGAAGGAGCGTCGACGAGCACAACATCAGTGTGATATCGGTCAGCCCGAGCGAGGTGTGGTGAGTCAGCACCAAATGCTTTGATCACCCACCGGATGCCATGACCGGGGCCCCGCTCAACGATCTCTGCCACCTGCTCAGGTGTTTCCGAGCCATGGAGCTGAACTGCTTTCACCCCTGCCTTATCGGCAATTGAAAGCACACGTTCAGGCAATTCGTTCCTGAACACACCGACCGTCATCGTCTCAGCCGGCAACCTCCTCGTGATGTCGTAAACATGCTGCGGGGCGACCTGGCGCTCTGACGGCGCAAAAATAAAACCGACTGCGTCTGCACCCATCGCAACCGCAAGAAGAGCATCGTCCTCGGTGGTAATACCGCAAATCTTGACGAACATACGATCAGAAACTACTCACTGGTGACCGCGAAGAGCGGCCACTTCACCGGTCGGATCACCCGATATCACCAACGTCTCACCGACCAATACCGCTCGGTATCCGGCCGTGGTCAGAGCTTCGGCATCGCCACGATGACGCACACCAGATTCGGCGACCGCAATGACGTCGTCTGGCATTGCGCTACCCATTCGCCTTGCACGCTCATGATCGACAGCGAAGGTAAGGAGATCGCGTTGATTCACCCCGATCAACTTCGCTCCGACGTCAAGGGCAATGGCAAGTTCTGCCTCATCGTGAACCTCGACCAACACATCGAGCCCCACCTCAACCGCAAGTGAATGGAACTGCTCAAGTTCGTTGCGCTCGAGCGCAGCAGCGATCAGCAACAGGCAGTCGGCGCCCATTATTCGAGCATCTAGGACGTCGCGTTGAGAGACTGTGAAATCTTTGCGCAACACCGGAAGGTCACAGGCTTCTCGAGCGGCACGCAGATCGTCGGCTGAGCCACCAAAGAACTCTTCATCGGTGAGCACCGATACACACGATGCGCCGCCGTCGGAGTACTGACGCACGAGCACCGCTGGATCGAGCTTCGCGAAAAGGTCGCCTTTCGACGGCGACCGACGTTTGATCTCAGAAATGACTGCAATTCCGTCGCGGGCGGGATCGACCTTCGCCAAGGCGCTGGCAAACCCACGCGCCGGGCTTGCTGCCGTTGCCACTTCGAATAATTCGTCAAGGGGGCGCTGATCTCGAGCAGCCTCCGCCCGGTGAGCCTCAAGAATGCGGTCGAGATACGTCGCCATCAGCGCTGCTAAAACCCGAGCCGTCCCGAGAGCTCACCGAGAAGTTGATCGATAGGAACCCGGGTCTGCTCCATCGAGTCACGATCACGAACAGTGACGGCTTTGTCATCGAGTGAGTCGAAGTCAACGGTCACGCACAGCGGTGTGCCAATCTCATCTTGTCGGCGATACCGGCGGCCAATCGCCTGAGTCTCGTCGTAATCGGTCATGTAACGATCGCTCACCAAGCGACGCACTTCCTGTGCAAGGGGTGTCAGCGTTTCCTTTTTTGACAGCGGCAACACGGCAATTTTGTACGGGGCGAGGCGAGGGTGCAGCCGAAGCACAGTTCGCACTTCATCATTCACTTTTTCTTCGTCATAAGCGGCGAGAAGGAATGCTGCCATCGTTCGGGTTGCGCCAGCGGCAGGCTCAATGACATACGGCACGTAGCGCTCATTCGTGGCCTGGTCGAAATAGTCAAGTCGCTCACCGGAATGTTGAGCGTGCTGAGTGAGGTCGTAATCGGTGCGTTGCGCAATACCTTCGAGTTCGTCCCATCCCCAGGGGAACATGAACTCAACGTCCGCGGTTCCGGTTGAGTAATGCGAGAGCTCGTCATCGTCGTGGGCGCGAAGGCGCAACATCGAATCGGGAATGCCAAGGTCTCGATACCACTCGAGGCGGTGCTGACACCAGTATTCGTACCACGACGGGCCATCTGCAGGAGGCACAAAGAACTCGAGTTCCATTTGCTCGAATTCACGAGTGCGGAAAATCCAGTTTTGAGGGGTGATCTCGTTTCGGAAACTCTTGCCTACCTGCGCAATGCCAAACGGTGGTCGCTTTCGGCTCGTCTGCAGCACGCTCGCGAAGTTGGTGAACATTCCTTGAGCCGTCTCCGGGCGAAGGTAGGCATCGGCTCCCGCGTCAGCAACGGGCCCCGCCTGCGTCTTAAACATCAGGTTGAACTGACGAGCCTCGGTGAATGAACCGATCGCCCCACAATTCGGACATGTGTTGGGGTCGTCCAACTTGTCTTGACGGTGGCGGGTTTTACACTCGGTGCAGTCGACAAGCGGGTCAGAAAAGTTCGCCAAGTGTCCAGATGCCTGCCAGACCTCGGGCGGGCCGAGAATCGCTGCATCGATGAGCACGACGTCATCTCGCTGCTGCACCATGGCGCGAACCCACGCGTCTTTCACATTTCGTAGCAACAGCGACCCGAGTGGGCCGTAGTCGTAGGTCGACCGAAATCCGCCGTAGATCTCTGCCGACGGGTAAACAAAACCACGCCGCTTGCACAAGTTGACGATTTGGTCGAGATCGGTTGCGGGCATACCCAACAGGCTACGGACATCATCGCCCAACGGCTCAACGACGTTCGAAGACTGACACCGTTCGAAGTCGACGTTCAATGTGATGCTCAAGTGCCCGAGTTGCTAACGCAGTGACCTCACTTGTGGCCGCAGACTCCTCCAGCGCAAGAGCCTGGCGTAACCGGCCGTCGAGAATGTCGCGCATGATGTCGAGCGCAGCTGGGGATATCGATGTTCCCGAGCGGCAACGTCGACAGAGCGCGCCGCCCTCATTGAGATCGAAGGCGACAAGAGCGGTCTCTCCCCCATCAGCCTCACCACAACGCACACAGCCGTCGAGCACCGGAGACAGACCCGACATCGCAAGCACTTTCCAGAAGAACGCTGCAACATTAAGCGGTGATGGTGACTCACCAATCGTTCGCAACACGCCGACAAGCATCGTGTAAAGACGCTCATCTGGTTCGCCTTCAAGCGACAGTTGGTCGGCGGCCTCGACCACCGCCATGCCCTGCGCCGCCCGATCGAGCGATGACAACATCGGCGTCAGGCCGTCAACCGATTCGGCCTGACTCACCAGATCGAGATCTCGGCCTTTCCGAAGCAGAACCTCGACATGGCTCATCGGCTCCAAACGAGACCCAAACTTTGAGTTCGTCCGGCGAACACCCTTTGCGACCGCTCGAACCTTGCCGGACCGCTGCGTCAGCAGCACGATGATGCGATCAGACTCCCGCAGTTTGTAGGTGCGAAGAATGACAGCTCGGTCGCGATAGAGCTCACCATTGGCAACCGCCGGTGAACTCATGCGTCGAGGCCCCCAAATCGACGGCGACGCCGACCGAACTGTGTGACTGCCGCTACGAGATCTTGGGCGCCAAAACGCTCCCAGTCGGTGTCGGTCAAAACCAATTCGGCATACGCAAGCTCCCAAACCAACGACGGGGGTAGACGATCACTTCTTCCGCAAATGATCACCAAATCAGGCTCACCATCGGCAGGCTCGTACAACGACCCCGCAACCGAAGCCTCATTGACCGGACCCTCCCCAATCGCCCGAAACGCATCGACAAGGCGTTGCCGACCATCAGCCGTCGGGTCGATCACCACCCCGCACGACTCGAGGCGCAGTACCTGGTCGACCTCAGCCTCTACCGCCGGCTCCCCTAACGCGCCATACGGCCGAAAGGTCAACCAACTCACACCAAATGCACTCGCAGCGGCAGAGAGCTCACGAGCCGACTCCATCCAGCGATCGCGCTCACGCTGAGACCACTGCTCGCCACTTCCACCGACAATCAACAGATGGTGCAGCCCTAAAGACTCGGGAGTTGCACCCGAAGACTCCCCGTTCATTGACCCGTCCATCTCCTTATTGTTTCACTCCTGACCCCCTCCCCAGCGGACACGCAGCATCGCAGTAACGTCAAAGGAGCACCATGAATCCTGAACTCCACACCCTGCCGACAGGCCGTCACCACGTCGCATGCATCATGGACGGAAACGGCCGCTGGGCCGAAACACGCAACCTGCCACGCACGGCGGGCCACACCGCAGGAGAAGAAAATCTTGCATCGATCGTTCGAGCCGCAGCGCAGCGTGACATCGGGTGGCTCACGGTATTTGGCTTCTCCACCGAAAACTGGGTGCGTCCACGTGCTGAAGTTCGCCACATTCTCGGACTCCACGAACGACTCTTCGGTCGTGTCGAAGAACTCAACGACAACAACGTTCGCATCAGATGGATCGGACGACCATTTGATAGCCCCGAATCACGAACGCCCCGCTTCGTGCAACGATCGATCCGCAAAGCCATCGTCGACACCGCTCACAACACCGGGATGGTGCTCACCGTGGCATTTGACTACGGCAGCCGATTCGAGATGATGAACGCGGCTCGCAGCGCCCGCGCAGATGGGTCTGATCTCAACATGAGCGACATCACGAAACGACTCCACGATGCCGATCTCCCACCGGTCGATGTGATGATCAGAACGAGTGGCGAAATTCGGGTCTCAAACTTTCTGCTGTGGCAGGCGGTCGGGGCAGCGATTCACTTCACCGATACCGCGTGGCCCGATCTGAGCCCATCTGAACTCGATACCGCTCTGTCGCTAGTCGAGTCGTCGTGACCAACGACGACGCCGTTCTCGCGGCTCTCGACAATGTCACCGCCGCAATCCCTAATGCGGAGCACCGCCAAGGTCAACGCGAGATGGCATCACTCGTCAACACCAGTATTCGGCGGGGCACATCCGCTGTCATTCGCGCTGGAACGGGAACCGGCAAGACACTCGCCTATCTCATTCCCAGCATCGTTTCAGGCAAGTCGACCGTCGTCGTCACCGCCACAAAAGCCCTTCAAGACCAACTCGCCCACAAAGACCTTCCATTTCTCGAACTTCACCTCGACACACCATCTGGCACCCCGTTTACGTGGGCCGTACTGAAGGGCCGCTCCAACTATCTCTGTCGACAGCGAGTAGCCGAGATCGGCGGCCTTCCATCGGCTGATCGTGTCCAACTCTCACTCGAAGGCATTGACGACGAGGGTCGAGCCGAGGTGGAGCGTCTCGCAGCATGGGCAGATTCCACCATTAGTGGTGACCTCACCGAACTCGATTGGTCACCAAGCGAGAGCACCATTCGGGCGGTCACCGTGAGTTCTGATGAATGCCCCGGTGCCGCACAATGCCCGCAAGGCGAATCATGTTTCGCTGAGTTCGCACGTTTCAACGCCGCATCTGCCGACGTTGTCGTCGTCAATGCCCATCTTTACGGACTCAATATCGCCGCCGCCGGTGCTCTGCTCGGCGACCACGACGTCGTCATCTTCGACGAAGCGCATGTGCTTGAAGATGTGATGAGCGACACCGTGGGCGTTGAACTCAGCGCCGGGCGACTCGCGCGCGTGGCGACAGCCGTTCGACGAATTGTCGTTGACCCTGACCTCGATGCTGACCTCAGCACACAAGCCGACGACCTCACTGCTCTGCTAGAGCCCTACGCAGGTGAGCGCATTCTCCCACCTTTGCCTGCACCGATGACCGAGCTCCTCAGCAACGTGCGAAGTTCGCAAAACCGAGCGCTCACCCTTGTTTCAGAACTATCGATCGACGATGTTGATGCCCAGCAGCGACGGCTTCGAGCACAGGTCACATTAACTCGAGCAATCGACAGCCTTGACCGGTTCTTGAGCCCATCCACCGCCGACGTCATTTTTGTTTCCGGTGCGCCGGGATCTCGTCGTCTTGAACTCGCCCCACTCGACGTCGGACCAACCCTTGCCGACGGTGTCTGGTCGCAACGCACCGCAATACTCACCAGCGCAACCGTTCCCATGAACCTTGCCGACCGCATCGGCCTGGAGGGTGCCGACTTCGTCGACGTTGGTAGTCCATTCGATTACGAATCAACTTCGCTGTTGTACTGCGCAATGCATCTGCCACAACCGAATGACCCCGGATTTCGAACGGCAATGCATGACGATCTCGAGCAGCTAATCTCCGCGGCTGAAGGCAAGACCTTGGCACTATTCACAAGCTGGTCGGCGATGGATGAGGCGGCCGACGCAATGAGGGAGCGTCTACCTTTCCGAATCCTCACTCAGCGAGACCTACCGAAACCCGCCCTTATTCGAGAATTCACCACAGACGAGGACAGTTGCTTATTTGCAACCACCGGGCTCTTCCAAGGAATTGACGTGCCAGGGCGCGCCCTTTCATTGGTCGTCATCGACAGAATTCCCTTCCCTCGCCCCGATGATCCCCTCCTCGGAGCCCGACGAGAACTCATCGGCCAACGAGCCTTCAAGGAAATCGACCTCCCTCGCGCGGCGACAATGCTTGCCCAAGCGAGCGGGCGACTCATCAGAAGTGATAGCGACCGAGGAGTCGTTGCGGTGATGGATCCTCGGCTTGGCTCCGCTCGCTACCGCTGGGACATCATCTCGGCACTACCGCCAATGCGTCGCACACGTGAACGAGCTGAAGCCGAGGCTCTCCTTCGCGCTATTGCGAACGGGTAGAGCGTCACGCGCTCATGCAGCAATTATTGACCATTCCAAGATCGTTATCGGGAGATTCTTCGCTGACGGGATTGCGGACTCGCGACCCGGTCAATTCGCATGATGAAACGAGCATCAGATACCGAAACCGCTGAAGCCGGGGTCAAAGGGGTTGCTTTCATTCCACACTCATCTCAATCGATCTGTTGCATTCCGATACGCAGGCCGCTCGACCTGCAATCTCAAGTTTCGGATTGTTACTGGTTGAAAACCCACGACAGATGTCATTGTTTTCGTCCCACCGATACCGGCAAGGACTACGGTCAATGGAATGACGGAAATGCAACTCGTGCGGCATGAGGCCATTCAAAAGATCTCAACGATCACCCTTGATTCCCAGCACAATCGGAACGCCCTCTCACGGCAGCTTCTCGAAGAACTTCACGTCGCACTCGACGAAGCCGAAGCCAACGATGCACGAGCCATCATTCTTCGACATGAAGGGCCAGCATTCTGTGCTGGCGCCGACCTCAAAGAACGATCTTCGGGGCCTCCCGACTCAGGCCCAATGGTGAGTGCTCTTGAACGCCTGATGGATACGCCACGCCCCACCATCGCTGCCGTGAATGGTGCGGTGAGAGCTGGCGGGCTGGGCCTGATGGCCTCCTGCGATCTCATCGTTGTTGACGACGCAGTGACCTTTGCGCTGACCGAGGTTCGAATTGGAGTTGTCGCAGCAATCATCTCGGTGCCGATCCTCCGACGGGTTCCCCCAGGCAAAATCGCCGCCGCAATGCTCACCGGAGAAGTGTTCTCGGCTGCAGATGCTCGCGACATGGGTCTCATCACTCATGTCACCGAAGATGTCTCCGCAACCGTTGATGGCCTGATCGATGGAATTCTTGCCGGGGCGCCACGAGCCGTTACTGCGACAAAAGCAATGCTCCGACGGGTGCCAACGCTTGATCGCGAAACCGGATTCACTGAGATGCGCGCCCTCAGTGAGGAGTTCTTCTCTGGGCCCGATGCCGCAGAGGGCATGGCCGCCTTCGTCGAAAAGCGATTGCCTGCTTGGAATCCGGCAGCGAAATAGTCGCTACGAAATGAGCCGGTAACCCAAACCCCTCACCGTGACAATGCGTTGCGGGTCGTCTGGAGTGTCTTCAATCTTTAAGCGCAACCGTCGAACATGGGCATCGACGAGACGAGAATCTCCAAGGTATTCATACCCCCACACGTGGTCGAGAAGTTGATCACGACTCAGCACCGCGTCTGCGTGCTCAGCGAACTCACAAAGCATCCGAAACTCAGTTCGAGTGAGCGACAACTCCTCTCCGGCTTTCGTCACAACGCCCTGCTCACGACGCAACTCAAGATCGCCGAAACGTAGGACCTCATCGTGGTTCTGATCGCCTAGAGACTCGTAACTCACGCGACGCAAGACGGCAGCAATTCGAGCCGATAACACCTTCGGCACCACCGGCTTCGTGATGTAATCGTCGGCTCCTGCCTCAAGCCCTGCGACCATGTCGGCCGCCTCCGTTTGAGCAGTCACCATGATGATCGGCACCGTCGACGATGACCGCATTGCTTTGCACACTTCAAAACCCGACAAATCGGGAAGCCGAAGGTCGAGCAACACCACATCGGGCTGACACTGCCCAAACTGCACGAGCCCACTCGCTCCGTCGTGCGCTTCAACAACTTCATAGCCCTCGTCTTCGAGCGCTAATCGCAACGCAAGCCGGATTGCGTCGTCATCTTCGATAAAGAGCACCTTGTGCACACCGCAAGTGTGCCACTTTCGGACCGTCTCACGCTGATGGCACAACGACTACGGCAGTTTTTGTTACAGAAATCGCACAATTCTCGCAAGAGTTCGCAATACGCCCCTGACACAATCTGCAGTTGTTCACGCTGCACCGGTGGGAGACCGACCTCCCCCTGGTGTCCCACCGGCAGCAGAGCAACAGTCTCGCCTAGTGTGTCGACATGATCCGTTTGCGTTCGCCTCGACTGACGTCTCGAGTAGCAGCATTCTTCGGGATTATCGGCCTTCTCGCAGGTCTTGGCCTTACCACAGCGGCATACTCCGTCGCTCGAGACTCACTCATCGATCAACGAGTTACCACTGCTCGCTCATCCGCCTTTGACCACGCACTCGAACTTCGCGAGGCCTTCGAGCGCAACACTGTGGCCCAAACATTTCAGCAACTTGACATTGGGTCAGACGGCTTCGCGGTCCTCACACAACCTTCGCTCACGTCGCTCCTGCAATATCCAGCATCTGCGTTTCCTGACTCGCTACGAGACACGGTGACCGCCGGCAATTCCGGACAACAACTCTTCGAGCTCGAAGGCGAGAAGTACATCGGCATCGGCATTCATATCGAGGCGAGCGATTCCGGCTATTTCGAAGCATTCTCCCTCAGCGGCACCGAGCGCACCCTCGCCGTGCTCGTGACTGCGCTTCTCATCGGTTCCGCCCTGGCGGCTCTTCTCGCGGTCTTCTTCGGCTTCAGTACAAGCCGCGGTTTGCTTCGCCCGCTTACCCGTGTGGCCACCACCGCCGGCGACATTGCTGGAGGCTCACTCGATGCCCGCCTCGAGCCGACCGACGACCCCGAACTCAGTCGCCTCGTCGTTGCCTTCAACAACATGGCCGATGCTGTTCAATCCCGTATCGAACGAGAAGAGCGTTTTGCCTCTGAGGTAAGCCACGAACTGCGCTCACCTATAACTGCAATGACCGCTGCTGCAGAGGTGCTCGCATCTCGACGAAGCGAACTCTCCGAACGATCCCAGCAAGCCCTCGATCTTCTCATCGCCCAAGTTCGACGGTTTGACGCAATGGTCATCGACCTTCTTGAACTTTCACGACTTGAGGCGGGCGCGACCGATGGTCATCTCGAAGAGGTCGACATTGGGAACCTCGCAAGTCGAATCATTGCTCGGTCATCAACTCCATCGACCCGGCTTTCTGTCAAGTCCGGCACACCGATTATTGCTGTCACCGATCGAGTTCGCTTCGAACGAATTCTCTCGAATCTTGTCGAAAACGCTCACATTCACGCAGAAGGAGCCACAGAGGTTTCAATTTCGACCCAACGAATCGGCGACATTGTGGTCACCGTCGACGATGCCGGACGAGGTGTCGACGAACATGACCGGGTGCGCATCTTCGAACGATTCACCCGCGGAAGCGCCGCCCGAGCACGTGAGGGAACCGGGCTCGGGCTCGCCCTCGTCGCAGAACACGCAGCAGCGCTCGGTGGCTGGGCCTACGTCGATGACTCGCCCGCTGGAGGTGCCCGCTTCGTCGTCGTTCTTCCAAAAGCCGAGCCCACCCTGATCGACCACGACATGCCGACAGGGGTCTCGTGAAACGGTCTCATTCACCAAATCTGCGGCTCTTTGCAACCGTTGGAGCGATATCGCTGATGGTCACCGCCTGCGGTCTACAAACCGACTCCGAAGCGACACTCTTCGACGACATCCCCTACGGCCTTGCAGAAACGAGCACCTCGACTACCACGACAACGATCGCAACGGACCCAGCACCGGGAACCACGACCACGACGGTCGCAGCCGATCAGCAAACAGTCGATGTCGTCTACGTCAGGCGGTTCAGTCGCGAACTCGAGTCGACACAGGTCGACCTCCCCTTTCCTGTTTCAGGCGGGGACCTCCTCGATCAACTCAGCAGCCCGCCAGCCGATGCCCAACCAGAACTGGAGACAGAGGTTTCACGCAATCTTGTATTGAGTTTTGGTGTTGACCGCGGGCTTGCCACTGTCAATCTTTCTCGATCTGCGATCAATCAACTCGGAAGCGCTCAACAACGCCGGGCCATCGCCCAGATCGTTCTCACCCTCACGCTCTTCACCTCGGACGAGGGTGGTATCGGTCAGGTCATATTTCTTGTCGGCGGCCAACCAATCAGCGTCTACGTTCCGCTGCTCGGATCGAATAGCGAACCCGGACAACCAGTGGCATGGACCGACTACTCCCAGTTACTCGTTGGCGTCGACGCCCGACCACCGGTGGCCAGCACAACGTCGGTTGCTACCACATCGGTACCACAATCAACATCGGTGCCCATCGACTCGACAACGACTTCTTCCCTGCCAGCGACCTCGGTACCCGAATCGACAACGACGTCTACAACAACGATTTCGGATGAGTAGTCAACGACCTCAACCTCGACGAGTCTTGAAGACCGCTAGTAGCCCAAACGCTCAACCCGGTCGGGACGTCGCTGCCAATCTTTATCGACTTTCACCTTCAGCTCCAGGAAGGCTCCTTCAGGCATTTGGGCTCGGGCACGCGTGCCCACCTCTCGCAAAATCGACCCGCCCTTACCGATCACCATGCCCTTCTGGCTCTCACGTTCAACGATGATGTCACAACGGATGCGAGGCCACTCCCATTCGGTGACCCGAGTCGCAATTGAGTATGGAAGTTCGTGTCGCATAACGGCGAGGAGCTGCTCACGAACCAACTCGGCCACCCACACTTCCTCGCTCATGTCGTTGCGGTCCCCTTCGGGAAACCATTGAGGCCCCTCAGGCAGCTGGTCGAGCAAAAAATCGATGAGGCCGTCAAGCCCCTGGCCACTTTTCGCAGACACTGGGAAATAAGCCGAGGCATCGAGCTCTGAAGCGGCACCGAGCATCGCGATAACTTGATCTCGGGTCGCAATATCGACCTTGTTCACCACCACGACAAGACGATCTCGTTGAAGCCGATCGGCAACCCACTGATCGCCTGTCCCGAAGGCGCGGGTTGCATCAAGAACCAGACACTGCATATCGACATCTGATGCGCTTTCAAGCGCCGTTGAATTCACGCGCTCACCGAGGGCCGAGACCGGTTTATGCAGACCAGGAGTATCAACAAAGACGAGTTGACTCGATGGACGGGTGAGAACACCCATCACCCGATGGCGAGTTGTTTGAGGTTTGTCTGAGACGATCGACACCTTGTGACCGCACATTGCATTGACGAGCGAACTCTTACCGACATTGGGTCGGCCGAGCAGGCCAACAAGGCCCGATCGGTGGTTGTCATTGCCATCACCGGCGGTTTCTGCCACATCTCTAGTCAACACCGCTGCCTCGTCAAAACTGAACATCCTCTGACATGCTGTCCGAATGAGCCCTAAAATTATCAACGGAGCAGACGAACTCAAAGGCCTTATCGGGGAGCACCTCGGCTACAGCCCATACGTGTCGATCTCCCAAGAACAAGTCAACCAATTCGCAGATGCGACCGGTGACCACCAGTGGATTCACCTCGATGTCGAGCGCGCCACAGCGGGCCCGTTCGGTGCACCGATTGCCCATGGCTACCTCACCTTGTCGCTCGGACCTGCGCTCTACCCGCAGGTCGTGTCCATCGGAGGATTCTCGATGGGCGTCAACTACGGAACGAACAAGGTTCGGTTCATGTCACCAGTAAAGGTTGGTTCAAACCTACGACTGGGCGTCAAACTTCTTGAGGTCACTGATATCTCCGGCGGCATTCAAAGCACTATGGAGTTCACCTTCGAGTGTGAAGGTGCAGACAAGCCAAGCTGCGTCGCAGAGGTTGTGTTTCGCTCCTACGAGTAACACCCCGGCGCTCAGGCGCCACCCAACGCAATGACAGCCGACCAGGTGCACGACAGCAGCGATGTCGCATTCATTGACATCCTTCGAGCCGTCGCAGACGCGCGTGGCGACGCACGCTGTATTAGCGGACCTGGCTCAACGTCATCGACCTGGACACAATTCATCGAACGAGTCGAACGAGCCAGTGCAGCGCTGAACGCACTCGGTCTCGGGTGCCATTGCGAACGCAATGAGCTTGCGCATCACGAATCAGGTCAAGATCACCTTGCCTTGCTGATGCACAATTCACCGCAATGCCTCGAACTGATGTGCGCCGCATTTGCGAGTCGGGTTGCCCCAGTCAATGTCAACCACCGCTATACGGCAGACGAGCTCGTCGACACCTTGAATTACGCGCACGCAACAGTCGTTGCAGTGCACAGCGACTACGCCGATGTGCTCACTGCAGCGTTACCTCGATTGCCGCATGTCAAGGTCGTCATCGAAGTCGCTGATAGCGGTGAAACCGTGATCTCCAGTGCGCACGACTACGAGACACTCCTCAACGCGCACCCCCCACAATTGGAGCCTCCACTCGCCTCGGGCAACGACCTGTATCTCGTCCTCACCGGTGGCACGACCGGTCGTCCACGGGCCGTGATGTGGCGGAACGCTGACGCTGTTATCGAATGTTTTGATGCGGCACGCGCGCCACAACCGGTGAAGCGTTTTCTCGAAACGCTTCGGCCTGATCTTCGAACGCTGCCGTGCGCTCCCCTCATGCACGGTGCCGGCCAATGGATGGCGATGCGCACCTTGCTTGCGGGAGGTTCAGTCGTTATCCCTGATCACGCAGAGCACTTTGACCCGGTCGATACGTGGAGGGCGATTGAGAATCATGGAGCCACGACGGTTGGCATCGTCGGTGAGTCGTTCGCGCGGCCTCTCCTCGAGCAACTTGACTCCGGGGACTTCGACCCCCATAGCCTCAACGTCGTTCTTACCGGGGGCGCACCGCTCACAAGCGCCACGAAAGCCCGGATACTCCAACACCTGCCGACGGTGCTCATTGTCGATGGTTTCGGATCATCAGAAACAGGCGGACAGATGTCGATCGTCTCGTCATTCGGTTCTGCGACGTCAGGAACATTCAAACCACGACCAGATCGAACCGCAGTGCTTAACGAGCGCCTTGATGCAGTGCTCCAACCCGGTGACGACGAGATCGGCTGGCTCGGAACAACCGGAAGATTACCGCTCGGCTATCTCAACGACGAACATAAAACCGCTCAGGTGTTTCGCACTATCGACGGCGCGCGCTACTCAGTTCCCGGCGATCATGCCAAGTTTCTCATCGATGGATCGATTGAAGCACTCGGACGTGAAGCCGTGTGTATTAACACCGGCGGCGAGAAAGTATTTGCGGAGGAGGTCGAAGAGGCCGTGCTGAGACATCAGTCGGTTCGCGATTGCGTCGTCGTTGGCGTGCCGAGCGATGTGTGGGGAAGTGAAGTCGTCGCCGTCATCTCACTGAACTCCGACGATCTCGCTGCTCCGACCCTTGACGACGTCACATCGACAATGCAGCATCTCGCTCGCTATAAGCATCCGAAAGCCCTCGCTGTCGTTCACCACATCCGACGCTCCCCCGCCGGCAAAGCCGATTACCCATGGGCTCGAGCGATCGCCATGTCTCACAGCTAACGGAATCGTCGGCCCTACAGCGGCAAATTCCCCGTCGCAGCCTTCGTTGTTCCCGAGTCGTTAAACGCGGCGATGGTGCGCTGAGCGATACGCATCTGATGGATCTCGTCGGCACCATCGGCAAATCGTGCCCACCGCGCTTGCTGCAACATGTGCGCTAGGGGCGTGTCGGTGGAATACCCGAGCGCCCCGTGAACCTGAATCGCCCGGTCGATGATGCGCCACAAACTGTTCGCCACAAAATGTTTCGCCATCGACACGACCGCGGTGAAATCCATTTGTTGTTCAATCTGATATGCGGCATGTAGCACCATCAATTTGCACTGGTACAGCTCGACAGCGGAATCCGCGATGAGCCACTGGATGCCCTGCTTCTCTGCGAGCAGCGAGCCGTGCGAATACCGCTCCATCGATCGACTCACCATCATGTCGAGCGCAGTTTCCGCTTGACCGATCCACCTCATGCAATGTGCAAGGCGAGCCGGACCTAGCCGATATTGGCCAAGCAAGTGCCCCTGGCCTCGGCCGCCCAACATATTTGCGGCGGGCACACGAAGGTTGGTGATTCGAATTTCGCAGTGGTTGTGTCCACCCGACATTGTCTGAACATCTCTCACCACTTCCCAGCCGTCGGAGGGCAGATCGACGATGAAACAACTATTTGCTGCTTGCGGTATCTCAGGGTCGTCTTCGGTGCGAGCGACGAGCAAAGCAAATTTCGCACCCCGGGCACCAGAAATAAACCACTTATGGCCGTTGAGCACCCACTCATCGCCGTCTTGATACGCCGTCGTCTTTATCAACGTCGGATCTGAGCCGGCAACCTCAGGTTCAGTCATGGCAAAACATGAACGAGCGGTTCCCTCACAGAGCGGCTTCAAATACTTCTCTTTCTGCTCATCAGTGCCCCAGTGCAACAACGTGTGCTGGTTTCCTTCATCTGGCGCTTGGGCATTCAACACAAACGGCCCGATCGACACCTTTGCAGCCTCTGCCGACACCGCTGCCATCGCCGTCGAACCAAGTGCCATTCCGCCCCACTCCTCAGGCATATGGGGAAGCCACAACTGCCATTCGTTGCGTGCTTCTTTGCGCAACTTGACAATGCACTCAACGACCTGACGGCGTTCAGATTGATTGATCTGTTCCCACTCAGGCCGAACCCGAGTATCCATAAATTCGCGAACTCGGAGTCGAACCTCTTCGACGTCAGGCGGAAAACTGAAATCAATCATGATGTGAGTCTGACCGCACTCGAGTGAGCGGTGCGAGCCGGGTCGTCGTAGCCTGCACACTGTGACCGACAACGATTCACGTCCCAACCCAGCGAATGTTCGGCCATGGGAGGGTGACACGTTGCCTCAGGGCGATGAGAAGCGCGAAGCGATTCGAGAAATGTTCGATACCATTGCGCCGCGTTACGACATGGTCAATCGCATCATGACGTTTCGACTCGACACTCGATGGCGAAAGCGAGCCGTTCGAGATCTGCGCCTTCCACCCGGTTCAGTCGTTCTCGACCTTGCGTCGGGCACCGGCGATCTCTGCATCGATCTCGCCAATGCCCATCTTCGCCCGATCTCGATGGATCTGAGTTTTGGGATGCTCGCAGCAGACCGATCAGGCTCCCCACGAGTGCAAACCGACATTTTGCGACTCCCAACCTCATCACATTCGGTAGACGGAGTCACCTGCGGATTCGCACTACGGAACCTCACCAACCTCAATGAGTTTTTTGACGAACTTGCACGCGTGATTCGTCCCGGAGGCCGCATCGCTCTCCTCGATGTCGGTGTACCAAGTAACCGGGTGATTCGATGGGGCAACTCGATCTATTTCGGCAAAATAGTGCCGTTTATCGGAGGTCTCCTCTCCGACCGCGGCGCCTACCGCTATCTGCCAAGAAGTGTCGCCTACCTGCCATCTCCAATCGAGATGGTCGCCGCCCTTCAAGACGCTGGGTTCGCTGACGCCCAGCACGCTGAACTCAGCGGCGGGCTCACCCAACTTCTCACCGGTACCCGAGAGCCACTGTGATCGCCGTCACCCGCGACCTTGCGGGCACACCGTTTGAGCACGTATCACTTGTCGATATCGCTGGCAATGACGGACTGCTCTTCAGAAGCGCAACGTCTGGTCGGGTGGGGCTTGGTTGCGCAGCAGTTGTCGATGTCGACCGAGCCGTCGAGGAACTCCACAAGATTGAGCGACGGAACGACTCATCTGCAGACGCCGCTCTGCTTCCCCTCGCATTCGGATGCCTCGACTTTCTGCCCGGAGCTTCTGCAACACTGACGGTTCCTGAACTCTCTATCGTCGATGACGGATTGGGGCACCGATACGCCGTTGTGTGTGCAGCTGAGCACGACATCGACCGCATATTTGGGTCTCTCACGGTGAATCCACCGCCACCTCCCGCGGCCAACAGCTTTCACGTCACATCGCCGATTGCAATCTCGACCTACCTCGAAGCGGTGACCAGAGCCCGTGACGCAGTGCGATCGGGCAAACTTCGCAAAGCTGTTATCGCCCGACCCGTTGTGGTGGCCGCCGACCACGCAATGAGCATTCATGCCGTGCTCCGACGCCTTGATGCCACATTTAAGTCGACCTACCGCTTTTCAATACACGGCTTCGTGGGGGCATCACCCGAACTGCTCGTCAGCGTCAGCGGTGCAACCGTTCGGTCACACCCTCTCGCAGGCACGACTCGAACAACAGGAAACGACGAGGTCGACGCCCAACTTGCTGCCGAGTTATTGGCCAGCGAAAAGAACCAAATTGAGCACCAAGCAGCAATCGAGATGGTGAGAGACTCGCTGTTGCCATTCTGTAGCTACCTCGACTGGACACCAGAGCCATCGATCATCAAAGTCGCCAATGTGCAACACCTAGGTTCACTCGCAGAAGGCCATCTCAGCGAGCCACATCCGACCGTCGTCGAGCTGCTCAGAGAACTCCAACCAACTCCTGCGGTCGGTGGCCACCCCAGAGCCTCGGCGATCGATCTCATCGTGAATTCCGAAGGGTTCACCCGTGGCCGATACGGCGGAGCCGTCGGATGGGTAGATGCTGCAGGCGATGGCGAATGGGCAGTGTCACTGCGGTGCGCCGAGTTTTCTGATGATCGCCAAAAAGCTCGGCTCGTCGCCGGCGGCGGCATTGTCGCAGACAGCGACCCTGAAGCGGAGCTTGCTGAAACACAGGCAAAGTTACAAGCGATGCTGGGAGCGATAATCCGGCCCTAACCCCGGGCGACTATGGCCTCAACCAATCGCTTTGCGAACTTCATCAACGAGGAGTTCGTGCACCGCAACATTTCGGCGACGATTGCTGGGAACCCGGATCACACGTGGGCCGGGCGCAGCGAGTTCTCTGATGAGTTCGTCACGATCTTGTACCGACACCGCTTCAACACCGTGAGCGGCAGCAACCGCGCAGAGATCTGTGCCATGCGGGGTTCCAAACAGGCGTTCAAACTCGGCACTGGGCAACTCCGATGCTTGAGGAAGAAAAGAAAAGATTCCGCCACCGTCGTTGTCGATCACGATGATTCGAAGGTCAACATCGTGTGCCCCAATTCCCCACAGCGCGTTGCTGTCATGCACAAACGCAAGATCACCAATGACCGCAACGACCGGCACACCGGTGAGAGCAAGGCCGAGTGATGTCGACATGACGCCATCAATTCCGTTCGCCCCACGATTCGAATGCGCAGCCGCCCGACGCCCGCCAAACCATTCGAGATCTCGCACCGGCATCGACGAAGAGACCACCACCCGGGCATTACTCGGCGCGGCATCAGCCACAACTCGAGCAACGGTGGGCTCTGAAAGCTCGGGCGCAAGGAGTAACTCGCTGAGGGTCTGTTCTGCGATTGCATCCACATCGAGCCATGACGTTCTCCACGATTCGGCCCAACGAGAACCCGTCGCCCCTGAGAACCCTTGAGCGATCGCAGCGTCAACGTCATCGGCTGAACAGTGAACCACCACGTTGTGATCGGGGTCGATGACGCCTGGGCCCCCAACTTGGATCACCGGAGCACCCGAGCTTTTCACCCACATCGACAGCACCTTAGATGCGGGCGGTCGGCCGAACCGAAGCACCGCTTGCGGGACATGACCGCTTGCGAATCCCTCATGACGAAGGAGGACATCAAAATTTGCAACCGAGCGGACGTCAGAACGCACACCGGAGAGCGGATCGGCAAGAATTGGCCAACTCAGGGCCTCAGCAATTCGAGAGATCGTGTACGCATCAACCCCTGACGCTCCGCCAGCGACAATGATGCCACGCTCCACCTGGACCGACTCGGGAAGGGCAACCAGGGCGGGTCGCTCCTCTTCAGACACCAACTCAGCCAATGGCACCGGGAGTTCATCAACCTCTCCGAGCAGCGGCTCACGGAACGGGAGATTGAGATGCACTGGGCCGCTTCCGGCAGCCACAAATACCTCGCGAGCGAGTGTTCTCCATGTCGATGGCTCGGAGTCATCGGGCACGGGAGCATCGATCGACACCTTTGTGGCAGATCCGTAGATATTGATCTGGTCGATCGTCTGCGGGGAGCCGACTCCACGAAGCTCGGGCGGCCGGTCGGCAGTACACACGAGCATCGGCACTCCGGAAAGGCCAGCCTCGACAACCGCTGGCAAAAAGTTCGCGGCAGCAGTTCCACTCGTGCAGATGAGGGCGGCGGGACGTCCACGCAACCCGAGTCCGAGTGCCACAAACGCCGCAACGCGCTCATCGAGAATCACGTGAGTGCGAATCCTCTCTTCTCGAGAAGCCGCAAGAGTTAACGGAGTGCTACGAGACCCTGGAGCGATGACAACGTCGGTGAGGCCGAGCGAAACCCACTCGTCAAACAGAGTCGTAGAAAAAGTCGCCGATGCCGACACAGCCCCGACGATACGGCGTTATCGCTGACGACGTATCGTCGTGTTATGACGATTTCCGACACACCCACCATCAACATCGATATTTGGTCTGATGTCGTGTGCCCTTGGTGCTACATCGGAAAGCGAAAATTTGAGTCTGCTGTCGCAAATCTCGGAGATGAGATTCACGTCAACGTCACCTATAGGGCATATCAACTCGACCCGACCGCTTCACCTGGAAAGACTGAACCGGTGCGGGGCGT
>Ga0310343_10000063_pt1 | contig 41814 bp, 39 predicted proteins | sample HC15DNA2025_MG_FD_203519 | JGI IMG/M metagenome (GOLD analysis project Ga0310343, IMG submission 203519) | Marine microbial communities from station ALOHA, North Pacific Subtropical Gyre - HC15-DNA-20-25_MG | ecosystem: Environmental > Aquatic > Marine > Oceanic | place: Pacific Ocean: North...
GTCCGGGGTACGACGACAAATCCCCTTTTTACACTTTTTAAAAACCTCGATTTTACCATCTACAAAACCATCTACAAAAATTCACTGATCTTCGGTCAACAGTTTGAAAATCCGTTGTAAAGATTAGTATTTATATTATAGGAGATTTATTCTAAATTTTATTTATGAGAAATTTTCTATTATTTATTTCAATGATATTTATTTCATGTATTTCAGAAGAAACAAAAGCTGAAATGAATAAATTTGAACAAATAGGGTATGTAAAAATCAATCAAAATAGAATTCAACTTTATACCTTCGATTTTAATAAAATATCTTCTGATGAAGTAAGGAAACATGCTAGCAACATTATTAATACTCCTGGTAGAATGACATCAGCATATTATTTTGATAAAAATGATAAAGTGCCCTATAATTTTTTCCAAAGTTCTTTTGATGGTAGATTAGTTTTAGCAGTTGATACTCTTTACGAATATTATCAAATAGATGATTGGAAATATGCATATATGCAAACCAACAATGGATCACAGATATTCGCAGATTGCACAAAGTTAAAAAATGATAGATATGTTGGTCTCTGTAGAGGTGACGAATGAAGAAATTATTTATTTTTGGAGTAACTTTAATTCTAATTAATTCTTGTGAAGATATCTTTGAATCATGTGAATGTGAATATGTTGTTTATGATAGTGATCCAACTAATAATTATACATGGACAGAAACATATCGAAGTACTTGGGATGATAATGAAGATTGTGATGATAGAACTATTGATGAATCTACTTATACTGCTTCTGATGGAGATAAGTACTACTCAAGAACAAGAATTGAATGTGATTAAATAATAAACAATAATCTTTCAATTTTCTCCTCAATAAACCAACATATTTCTAATCCGTAGGTCACAGGTTCAAATCCTGTCCGGGGTACGATAATATTCCCTCCCTTTATTTCGTAAAACCATTAATTTTATAATAACTAATAAGGAGAAAAATATGAAATTAGATATTAAAAGTTTTATCATTGGGATATTAGCAACAGTAAACTTGTTTTTATTAATGGGATTTGATGATCATGATGAAGAAAATCAAAATGGTAGATATCAAGTAATTATCGATAGTAAAGGTGACCAATATTGGTATGACACTCGCTATGGAGATAAAATTGCAATCGGTTCAAAATCTTATGGATATATCTTGCTAAAAGAAGAAGGTGGTATGGAAAAAATATTTGAAAAAGAATATCAATTAGTTGAGGCATTAAAAGAATTGGACTAACTTTTAAATATGGAAATACTATTTATTATTCTTGCATGGCAGATTATAAGTAGTATGGGTGATGATTGATATTCTAAATTTATTTAGACAAGAATTTTTTCACTTCATCTTCTATTAAGCTTCCACCTCTTTCATTCAAGTGAATATGATCACAAAGTAGTTGAAGCTTATATTTCATGCCTATTCTATTCCAACTCCAACCAAATACATAATAAAGTATAACAGCTCTAAGGCCCCTTAATCTTCTAAGTTCAGAAGTAGTGTATGGAACACTATCATTATGATTTATTTTTTCTTTGAATTTTGAAAATAGATCAAGGATTGATAAATCATATTTCAAAGCAATCCTTTTAATTATTTTATTATGATTTTTAATGACGCTTATGATTGATGCATCCTCTTGTTCACCAAGCCATGGAAGAGTTGTAATAGCAATTTTAGCAGAGGTTTTTGCTTTGATTTCCTTTACAAAAATTTCAATCTGCTCTTCGAACCAATCAATTGAAGGAACTTTTGGAAGATTTTTTGTTTGAATATAATAATCCTGAATTAATTTTACAGGCTGGCTTCCTATTGCGTCATTTGTGCCAATTAGAATGGTAATATAGTCTGGATTATGCTTAATGATATCATCTAATCTTTGATTTAAATTCCAAGTTAAATCAGCATTTACGCCTGCATTTATATAAATCTTTGAATCATCTAAATTTCTTAAAGAACTCACCCAATCATATCCAATATGGCCATGTGTAATGCTATCACCACAACATACTACTACAGGTTTATCATTATTAATCAAATTAACACTATGTGCATCCATATAAGGGAGCTGCCACGATTTTCGTATAATTGGTAGTTTATAAATATTTTGAATAACTGAATTTCTAAAAAGATATATAACTATAAGAAAAATGAAAAAATATACAAGAAAGTAAAATGCGTTCACTTAATTGATTTCTGGCAGTTCAAATGCAACAATCCTAGCATCATTATCTACTGCATATAGAAACCATTTACCATGCATATATGCTGTAGCTATACCATCTGTGTAGGAAACATTATTTAAATACATAGTAGTCTTATACTCTAATGTTTTACGATCATACAAGTGAAAACGATTGTCGGTTTTGCTTTGCTCAGTACAAATCCAATATCCATTATTATTTTTATTAACTACTAACGCAATTCCTTCAGGATCATTTCCTCTATCAAAATTACCTAAATCTTCTTTTATAACTTCACCTGTCATCAAATCTAACGCCATAACCTTGTGGTGCTCTTTCATTTCTTCTGCTACTAACAAAGTTTGATAATATTTATCAGCTTGAATACTTTCTACTTGATATAGCGTAGGATTTCCAAGTACTGTAGCTGGCCCTACTGAAAATTCTTCATTTTCAATGGTGAAATCCCAACTAAGAATTCGATCTTCTCTTGGGTTATTATATTCATAGCTATCCGTAACTAATACTTTATAAGAGTTGTTTTCCTGCTTATAAAATGTAATTCCATAAGGGCTACGTAAGTCGTCATTTCCAAAAGTACCTAAAAAGTCCATCGATGAATTAAATACAGCAACCTGCTTATTATCTCGTTCTGTAACTAAAACAAACTGATCATTAATAGTGGTAATTCCATTTGGAAAGGCATTTTCTCGCTTAATAGATTTTTTAAACTTTCCATTCATGGCACCATATACATGTAGTTCATTTTTATCTTTGACTGTCACTACAATAACATGTTTTCTCATTAAGAATCCAATACTGTCCATTCCAGCATCAGCAACAGATTCTGTTACGAACATTGGGTTATCTAAGGTAATAACATTAGGTTTGGAATTACATCCAATGATAAAAAACAAGGAACTGATAAGGTAGAATTTTAAGATCTTCATATACTATTCTACTATACTTAGTAATTCAATATCAAAGACTAAAGTAGAAGATGGTGGTATAATATATTCGCCTTTTTTAGCGTCCTTATAAACCCCTGCAATACCATAACCTAAATTTTCGGGAATGAACACTTTCCATTTAGAACCAACTGGCATTTTTTGTAAAATTTGTTGCCAACCTTGAATTACGCCGTTCAATGCAAAGGTTGCTGGCTCACCTCGATCATAACTACTATCAAATTTTGTGCCGTCAATTAAATATCCGTTATAGTGCACTACAACAGCGTCATCAAAGTCTGGAATCCTACCACTGCCTTCTTGCATAACTTTATATTGAATTTGACTTCTACTAAACACTCTTACACCTTCATTGTATTTATTTTTTTCTAAAAACTCCTGACCAGCCATTTTATTTTCTCTAGACATTTTTTTGGATTTTTCACTAAGAGATTTCATTAGCTCTCTTTCTATTTCAGAATTTTGAATATTGAATGCTCTTAATACTTCAAGTCTACTTGGTGCATTAATTCTTGGTTCAGTATTATCCCAAAAATCTTGTAAGCCCTCAATAAGCAAATCATGATTAATTTCTGTTTCTGGAAGATTTTGGCCAATATTAACTCCCATTGTGTAACTCAATGAATCCTGAAAAGTTACAATAGGCTCATTATCTTCTTGTTTGGAAACATTACTTTCTGATGAGCAAGAGAATAATAAAAGACAAGAAATTGCTAGTTGAATTTTAAAGGTGTTTTTCATGCATGTATTCTATTATCAATCAAAAAAAGAGTAAAGAAAAAATTATCTTCCATCTTCATAGCCCTTATAATCGTCCATCATATCATAAAGACCATAAAGACTGCTAAACTTGATTAAAAGGGAGCTAGGAAGTAACGCTCTAAGTAAAACTATTTGATTCATAATCCATGGAACTTTTGGTGAATGAAATCCAAGTTTAATAGCACGGTTCACAATGACTTTAGCTACAGCATCATGACTCTTAACTCCTGGAGCTAATAACTGACCAAGAAAATTAAGCTTAGTTCCTTCAAATAATCCTTTCTTTAAAAAGTTTGGATGAATGGAAGAAAATCTTACACCAGATTTTCCCATCTTTTGTACTTCAAGTCTTAAAGATTCAGTAAGTCCTGCTACAGCCCATTTAGTAGCAGCATAAACTGCTAACTTGGGAGCACCAGTCATTGATGATGCAGAAGAAATATTTATAATATGGCCAGAATTTTTGTCAAGCATAGCTGGCATAAATGCTCTTATGGTATATATCATTGATGTAAAGTTTACATTAATAAGATTTTCAAGCTCTTCATCACTTCTATCTAGCATATACCCTGTATAAACAGTACCAGCATTATTAATTAGGATATCTAAACTACCAAACTTTTCTTTAATGATATTTGCGTTACTATATACCTGCTCTTTGTTGGTTACATTACAAATTTGCGAAAAAACATCAAATCCCTGCTCTTTAAAATTATTAACAGTTTTATTTAGATCATCTTCATTGAAATCCCAAAGAATTACTTTTCCACCTTCATTTAGAACTCTTTGCGCAGTAGCTAAACCTATACCTTTAGCTCCTCCCGTGATAAGAACAAGTTTATTTTTAAGATTCATATGTTAAAATAAAATATTATAGACTGGAATACCATTGAATTCCATACGCTAAAGAAACGCTAATCATTAAGCCTAGCATTAATCTTAAGAAATCCATATACAGCATTGGGAAAATAGCTTTTTTGTGTCTGTCTGTATATGTCAATTTTCCATAACCAATTGACAGCCAAAGACCTAGTTCTCTTCCAGCTAACATTCCCATAAATACAAAAGTTGTACTCATAGGAATATTATTTACCTCTTTGAAATAATATAGAACAAAACAATAGACTAAATCGATTAGGGTAGCAGATCTAACATATCGAGTGTTCGTTTTAGATAAAACAATTTCTTGAATTCGCCCACCTCGTTCATAAAACATGAATGCTAAACCTAATAACATTATTAATACAACAAACAGCTGGAATTGAAATGACTGCACCGTACTATACCTTGGTAAGAAAATCATAATATTGGCTAGATCATGCTTTAGCCATGTTGACCACAACCATCCAGTAGTTAACCACTGAGCAACTCTCCAATAATTATTGTATTTATTGTTACCTTTTTCACCTTCATAAAGGAAATATTTACTTATGAGATACCATGAACCACATGCAAAGACAAATGAAACAGCGTAACCAACAAAACTTTTAATCAGCATTTGCTCCATTACTATAGAGGTAGCAAAAACTGAAAGTACTAGGAATGTAGTAGAAACTGGAATTTTTAGTCTGGTTAATGCCACTAAAACAAGCGGAGCTAATGCATGATACCATTGAATGGTAATTGGTTCAAATTTATCTAATCTTCCGAATGCTGGATCGTTTATTGAAAAACCTTGAATCATAGTGAAAAGAAAAATGGAACCCATGTATCCAAACATCCAATACCACTTGATATCTCTATTTGATGAAATGTAAGTACCTAGAGTTTGTATACTGTCATTTGCAGTTACAGCATACACCGCAAATAGAAAGCCCAATAAAGACCATAGTGTTAGAAAATCCATTTTATTTATTTCCTTTTATTGAGCCTGACATGCAAGCTCCGGAGGAGGGACTCGAACCCCCGACCTGGTGATTAACAGTCACTCGCTCTACCAACTGAGCTACTCCGGAAGATGGTAGAAATTTTTAATATTATTATTGAAAAAACAAGTATTATTACTTTTATTTTCGATTAAAATAATAACAACCAAATTTACAGATCAGCCTTTATACCAATTGTAAATTTTGTGTTATAATATTCTTCTTGCATTAAATATCTACTACTTCCTTGATAATACCTCAATGGTTGATTAGTTAAATTATTTAAGTCAGCATAAAGAGAAATATTTTCTCTTACATTATAATTTGCATTTAAATCAACATAGGTTGATTTATCATACCATCTATCTTCAGATTTGGAATCCCCAAATTCTTCAAGAAACTCTCCTTGATGATTAAGAGATAAGCGTACGGTCATTGGCCCTCTTTCATATGACATAGAAAGATTGTAACTAAGCTCTGATGTACCTGGCATAGGATTATCTTTTACATCGGGTCTGTCCTTTTGAAGTTTTGGATTTAAATTATCTATTTTGGAGTCAATAGCAGTAACATTGGCATATAAACCTAATCCCGGTAATATTTGCCTTTGAAATGCAATTTCAACTCCTAATAAAGATGCATTACCACCATTCAATGCTTTGTCTAATTGAAAGCCATTGTAGTCTGGTAGATTGTCAGCTTGAGTTACATAGCCAGATGAATAAACAACAAAGTTATCTATATCTTTAGTAAACATTCCTACTGAGAATAACCCAACATCATCAAAATACCTTTCGAAAGAAATATCAAAATTTGTTGAAATGGTAGGCTCTAATTCAGGATTACCAACCTTTATCTCTTCATCTTCCACTTTTACTTGTTGATATGGAACAGTATCAAAGTAATTTGGTCTTGCTAAAGACTTTGTTAAAGCAACCCTAATCTTTGATGCCCCATCTAAATCATATATCAAGTGCAATGAAGGTAATACATCAGTATAGTCGTTATCAGCGGCTGTAATGATATTATTTTGATCATTATCTTCATCATAACTTCTTGCTTCTAAATCATATAAGGATGTTCTTTCTAATCTTATACCACCTACAACTAGCAATTGGTCTGAATAATCATATGAAGCCATTCCATAGAATGAAGTGATGTCTTCAGAGGCTTTGAAGTTGCCAGCCAACTCTTCTTCAACAATAACTCTCTCAAAAAGTTCTGTATTTGATAAATCTAAATTTCCAAGAAATTCTCTACTTACATAAGATCCTGAATTATAAGAAGTACCATCACCATCATTTAACCATTCACTTTTATCTTGACTAACGATGTTTGAAAATGCATCTGCTAAAAAAGCATCTTCATTTACTGGTTCAAATTCGTAGAACTCATTACGTCTTTCCTTTTTTCTTGAACTAATTTTTAATCCAGCTTCTAATTTTAGGTTGTCATTAAAATTGTAGTCAGCGTCCACCTTAAAGCTTTGTGCTTTTTCATCAGTATCTCTGCGTTCTTCAATTAAGTTTCTAAAATCCCATGAATTATTTAAGTCTGCAGCGATTGCATTTGTGAAAGTAAAGTTTGGCTTTTCAGTACTTTGATTCCAAACGGCAGTTTGTTTTTTTAATCTTAAAGCTAGATATCTTTCGTTCGGTCTTAACTCTGAAGCCTCTGAAATTTTAAAAGAATAATCTAGTTTTAGCTTATCTAAAAAACTTGTTCCACCAAATTTATAGGAAAAAAGCTTTTGATCTTCCAGTCTTCCATATTCATTACCTGGCAGTCCTGCTTTGGTTTGTCTTCTAACCTCTTGGCTTCCTACTCCTTCATCTAAATCTTTTATTCTTTGACGATATCTATTTTCGTAATCATCACGATCATTATAATTAAGATCTGTATATAATTCTGTATTGCCCAAATTATAATCGAATCTCAATCCAAGACTCTTTCTTTCACGATGAACTAAATATTTTCTAATATCATGTTCAACAATATTTCCTTCATCGTCCCATTCAGCTTCAACATTATCTGAACCTGTCCAATTATCATAAAAAGAAAAATTAAACATATATCCAAAATTGCTGTCTTCTGATCTATTGGAGTGCATTCCAGATAACTGTACTATTTTACCAGCTTCATCTAAGGTATTATCACCTCTTCCAACAGTAACTGATGTTCGTGTTCCTGCAGCTTTTCGTGTAATAAGATTAATAGACCCTCCTATTGCATCTGCATCCATATCTGGTGTAAGTGCTTTTATAACTTCAACAGTTTGGATCATATCAGCAGGAATCAAATCCAACTGGTTACTTCTTACTGTAGCTTCAGCGGAAGGCATTCTTTCACCATTAATGGTTGCTGAATTAAAACTAGATGGAGTTCCGCGAACATGTCCAAATCTAGCTTCACCCATATCGTTGTAAACAGCAATTCCAGGTACACGTTTTAACGCATCTCCAATATTTGAGTCTGGAAACTTTCCAACCTGATCGGATGAAATTACATTACTAATATTTGATTTATTTTTTTGATTATTTAACGCTCTAGCCTGTCCCGATAAAGAATTACCAATTACATCAATATCATTTCCAACTAATGTTCCAACTGATAATTCTACTGCAAAAGTATTCAAACTTTCAGCGTCAATAGAAATATCTTTTTCTTGATTTTCATATCCAATGTACGAAACTACTAGCTTATAATTTCCTGCTGGTAGATTTGAAAGATAAACCTTTCCTCCGGAATCAGTTATTCCTCCAAAGTTAGTTCCCTCCAAATAAACATTGGCACCTGGTAATGGAAAGGAACCATTTGAATCTGAAACTGTTCCTAATAAATTACCTGTTTGTGAAAATAAATGTGATGTGACAAGACATACGGATAGTATAATTGTTTTTAATCGCATGGCCTAATCTCCTTTTCATAAAATTAGCTTCAACTTTTAAAAACGCCCCCTAAGACTTTTTTAATCGCATGGCCAGATATGTTTTCTCATCCACATCTGCTTCAACTCTTAAAAAGTAATAAAATTCTTTTTAAGTGCATGGCCAGATCAATTTTTTCATTAAGATCTGCTTCAACATCTTAAAAAGCGATTTTAACTACGGAAGTTTAAAAGATATAAAAAATATTTGTCAATATTTTTTTTTGAAAACAATAAAAAATTACAATTCTAACTCAATAAATAATGTTTTTGAAGGATCAAATTGACCATGATTCTGGACATTTTTAGAGATTTCAATTTTATTACTTGATGACATTTTTCCAATGTAGGCGTGAGTTGACTTGATTCCACCCAAGTACCATCTTGTATCAGATATATATGCAAAATCTCCTTCTTTTGCACCAAGATCTTTCATTAAGTCTGCTGGTAAATATATTTTATTATCTGTGTCATCCACAACTTTAATCATATCACCATCAAACGTGATTTTACTACCTGCATTTTCATTAACCTTGGATCCTTTAAAAAATTGTGGACCATCTTTAATTGTCCAAAGAGTTAATCCTTTAATTTGTTCATAGTGCGATTGATTTGGTTTTGAAGTAAGTAAGGTTACTATGATCCCAATGGATGTACATGCCACTACATTATATAATGCTCTAATATATGACCACGGTTTTGCTTCAACATATTCTATCCCATGTGAAAATGGTTGAACAAAAATTTGAGGGTACTCGATACCAAGGAAAATAAATGCTGCACCTAGGACAAACGTTAATACAGCTGCTCTTGATGAAAAGCGCTGCCAGAAAATACCAAGGAAAATAACCGTAACCATTGGTGGAGTCACAACGCTATGAAATGCACCATGGGCCTCATAAATGGTTCCATATTGTGCAAATAAGAATGCTGCCTGTATCCCAACAAAAGTAACAAGCAAGGAAGTAAACATGGAAACTCTTAGACGTGTTTTTTCAGAAGGATTCTTACTTAATGGCGTATATACATCATTAACCGCCACCGCTGCTGATGCATTAATTTGCGAATCCAAGCTGGACATTAAAGCAGCTACTACTGCTGCTACTAAAAATGCAAAAATTGCTTCTGAATTTGCTACCAGGGAAGCAACAACAGTAAATACACCATTTGCACTTCCATTTGGTAATAAATCAGTGATAACACCAGGGGTCATATTTTCCATAGCTCTAGCCAACCAACCAGAATTTGAAACTGCAACAGTACCTATTGGCAAGAAAACCAATACATTCATCATAGTTGCTCTTCTAGCATGAATAACAGATCGAGATGCTAAAAATCTCATAATTACTGCCTGATTCATGAATGCAAATCCAACTGAACCAACTACTCCGTCTTGCCAGAAAATTCCAACAAAGTTAAAGTCAGGTGGGGAGTTAAAATCTGCCAATGGCAACTTATTTGTAGCTGACAAATTGCTCCAGAAGAAATCAAATCCTCCCAAATAAGCAATACCCAAACCAAAAATTAGTAACCCTGCAAATAGCAGAATGACACCTTGTAAGAAGTCAGTAAATATAATTGCAGTTTGGCCACCTAATGAAACATAGGTACCCGATATAATAGCTACTACTATAATAATAGTATTAATTTCCCATCCTAAAATTGGTTGCAATAATGATCCTAAGGCCAATAGCCCAATACCTATATATCCTATCAGGTATAAAAGCATGGTTATCGTAGATAAATTTCTTACAGTAGAATTAAATCTACGCTCAAAATATTCAGGAATGGAATTGACCTGCATATAATATATAATTGGAATCCAACCAAACAACAATAATGGCATAAAAAACCAATCATTCATGTAGGTCATGGTGGATGAAAACCCATATTCAAAACCTTTAGATGCATATTTGGCAAAACTATGTGATCCTACACCAGTTGCCAACATTGACATTCCAATTAACCACCATGAAAATCTTCTTCCGCCAAAAAAGAAGTCTTCAGTTGATTGATTATTTCTTGCAAAGAATAATCCAGCACCTAATACAAAGAATACATAGCCAGCTAAGATAACCCAAAATAATTCTGAAGTAGCAATGGTATTCATGTAATTTTCCTGGTTAATAAAAAGACATTAAATATATATAATGATAAAATTACTAGATATAACTCAGGATAATCATTCAATGCTGAAACAGTCATTAATAAGTGAATAGAAGAAACGTAAATAAATCCCCAAATTAAAATCTGAATCCATATCTTATATTGATTCCAGAATTCTTTGCCACCATACGCCTTGAATACTGCAAAAAGCCCTCCGCCAAAAATCAATATACCAAAACCATATTGGTACATAAATGGAAGCCAGGAATGTGAAAATAAATCCATTATAGTTCTTTCTTAAATAATTTTAATAATTGCTCATAAGTATCATCTAAAGTTTGAGCCATCACTTTTGTATTTCCAATAACAGGCATAAAAGATGTGTCGCTTTTCCAGCGAGGAACTATATGAAAATGCAAATGAGATTGAATGGAAGCACCAGAGCCTTCCCCTATGTTAGCTCCAAAATTAAATCCATCACAATTAAAACTACTTCTTAATATTTTCATAACTTTTTTGGAAATAGACATAATCTCTGATAAAACTTCATCTTCGAGTTCTTCAAATCTATCAACTTCTTTATAAGGAATAACCATCAAATGTCCATTATTATAAGGATAATAATTCATTATTACATAACAATGTTTCGCTCGATGAAGGATTAAATGTTCTTTATCGTTATCTTCATTTATAAAATCAGAAAAAATCTTTTGAGAATCTTGCTTCTTATTTTTGAGGTAATCCATTTTCCATGGAGCCCATAAATGTTTTTGATTGCTCATGTATTATCTGTTTTTGCTTGATTAATTAAATCCCTTAACATGGGTTTAATATAAACATTATCAAGATTAATTTGACTAAAACACTTTGCTAAAACATACAATCTCTGTTCAAGAGGTTTGTGTTTATTGATTACAATAGTATCATTGGAAAATAATAAACAATTATCGCCATTAAAATCACCTTTATCATGAATAATCTTTATGTTACATTTTTCTCCAAGTTCTAGAAAATCTTCTAATAATTGTGTTTTCTTTTTATCAGGCTTTTTTTTCACTTACCAATTCCAGTTAAATCACTGCTGCTTCTTATCTTATCACCCAAACCATCGACCATTTTAATATTATATTTTTTCATAACGGTAGTTTCAGGAATTTCCTCCAAAGATCTATCTCCTCCGTTAGCAAAAATATCAGGTTTTATTGCTTCTAAACTTTTACAAACACTTCCATCTGAATCAATACTTAAAAAAACTTCATCAACGCATTTGAGAGCAGCGACAATTTCCATTCTGTCATTCTCATGCATAAAAAACTCTCCCTTTTTGATTTCTGCTTGATGATTATTATTTATAATAACAATTAATTTATCTCCTAATTGACTAGCAAGCTGTAAATACTCTAAATGTCCAACATGAATTGGATCAAAATATCCACTAACAGCTACTACTATTTCTTTCTTCATTGATTTATCTTCCAATCTTCTATTTCTAATTCCCAATTTGCCCTTAATATTAATGAATCTGGATAAACATAGAATTTTTCTGAGTTAGTATCATCTTGTAAATTCCCAGTATCAAGAATCTTATTATCATTTCGATCTTGATAAGCAAGTAATTGATACGTTCCACTGATTACATTATCAATTTTAAATTTTCCATCAAAAGATAATTCTGTTTTAAAAGTATTATCTTTGTTTCCTAATTCAATAACAACCGGGAGAATATAATTGCCATTAATATTACCTACAATATTTGCAAATTGCTCTATATCCTCTGTTGCATTCAAAGAGTCTGATTCAACTTCAACTTCTTCAGCATTAAAAAAGAAATTTAAATCTAGAGTATTATTTTTTTTCAAATCAATAAAGCTCTCTGAAAAAAAAGATATTTTATTTTTTTCTAATGATAGTTTTGGATTATATAAATCGACAGCCAAGACAGTGTATTTATCATATGCTAAATAACCAAAACTAAATTTATCGGAAGATGAAATTATATAATCAGGTTTCTTTGAAAGTAATTCATTCTTATCAATCATGCCTTTCCATAATAAGATTGAGGGTTTGCTATATGATCCAAATATTTTTCCTTTAATTGCTGCTTGATTGATTGAATTTGAAAGACTTATTGGAATAACAATGTTTTCATTTAACTTAACATTTTGCTCATCAGATAAATTAGAATTCAATGATATAACATATGTTTTGTCCTTATCAAGATTGGATGGTAACGTAATTATTACTTCTTTTCCATAATATTCAAAATCAATTTTTTGATTTACGGTTGGAAAAAGTTCGATTGCGTTTTTAAGAGACTCTTCTTTAATAAACTCATTAAAAGATAAGGTAATTTGTTGCCCCTGATTTAGATTTGTTAAAATTGCTGGAGTGGTTGACTTTAATTTTGGTGGATCAGAATCTAAAGGTCCTCCTTGAGGCGCTTTAACAGATGCACATGAAAATAGAACTAGCAAACATAGAGCTAAGAGTATCTTATTTAATTGATTCAAGAACATCAGATGCATGTGTTGCAGTTTTTACTTTACTATAAGCTTGTTCAATCATTCCATTTTCATCTATTAAATAAGATATCCTAAGAATACCCTCATATTCTCTTCCATACATTTTTTTAAGCCCCCATGCTTTATATTTTTTTAGGACACTTAATTCCGTATCTGATAAAATATCAAATTTAAATTCATTTTTTGTGCAAAAGTTTTTTTGAGCTTTAACTGAATCTTTACTAACACCTAAGATAGAAATATTTTGTTTGTTAAAATTTTTGATGAACTCATTGAACCCTATTCCTTCTTTAGTACAACCACTTGTACTTGCCTTGGGGAAAAACCATATAAGCAACTTTCGACCTTTAAAATCTTTTAAAGATATAACGGTATCATCCTGATTTGGCAATGAAAACTCTGGAGCTTTTTGACCAATTTTTAACATAATTTAATTCTTATACATTTTTAAATACTTATCAGACCATTTTACAAAAGTATTATTATTAATTTCATTTTTTATTTCATTTATCAAATCCAAATAATATGCTATGTTGGTTAAGGTTGCAATCCTCAGTCCAAACATCTCATTCACTTTAAAAAGGTGTCTTAGATATGACTTTGAAAAAGTTTTTGCATACTCTATTGAACTATGTTTATCTATTGGTGATGTATCATTTGAATAAGCACTATTCATAATGTTTATAACACCATCATGTGTGAATATCTGACCATTTCTTGCATTCCTGGCAGGCAGCACACAATCAAACATATCTACCCCTCGTAAAATTGCTTTAACCAAATCTGTAGGCTTACCAACTCCCATCAAATATCTTGGTTGATCTAAAGGCATATTTTTTCCTAATAACTCAACAATATCAAGCATTGGTTCTTTTTTTTCGCCAACTGAAAGTCCTCCAATTGCTATTCCGCATGTAGCATATGGAAGCATTTGATTCAAACATTTTAATCTTTCTTCTGGATTAATACCCCCTTGAATTATTGGGAAAAGCGTTTGATTATAACCATAAATGTTTGTTTTATCGTTTAGATATTCAAAAGCTTGCTTGGTCCATTTTTCAGTTAAAGTTGATGCTCTTCTAAGCTCTTTTTCAGAGCAATCTGCGGGAGGGCAATAATCAAAAGCCATAATTATGTCAGAACCTAACTTTCTTTGAACTTCCATGGATTTTTGGGGAGTAAAAAAATGTTTACTTCCATCTAAATGCGATCTAAAATTTACACCATCGCTAGTTATTTCGTTCATATTGCTTAAAGAGAATACTTGATATCCACCACTATCAGTTAGAATGCTTTTATCCCAATTTAAAAATTTATGCAAACCTTCATTTTCATTTATAATCTCGGTTCCCGGTCTTAAATATAAATGATAGGTATTTGAAAGCATTATTTGAACGCTCATAGCATTTAAGTCATCTGGAGATAGCGTTTTTACAACACCATGGGTTCCTACTGGCATAAAAACTGGAGTTTCAATTGTGGAATGATCTGTTTCGATCAAGCCTGTTCTGGCTAGAGAATGCTTATCTTCAGATAAAACTGAGAATTTCAAAACATTTACCAGTCGTAACCGAAAGATATTATATATTGAGGTTTTGAATAACCTCCGCTTGGATATTTATCCCATGCTGTATCAATTCTTATTAAAGCAAATGGAGTAAAAATTTTCGTTCCGATACCAAAGGTAGTTAATATTGGAGAAGCTTCAGGATCTGTAAGCCCATATTTATTTCTAACCAACTCACTATTATTAAATTCATCAGATGAATCCCAGGCTGCTCCAACATCTACAAAAAGATGACCAAAAATATTACCAAATCTAATTCTAGCAGGAAAACTTACATCAACATAGTTAACAAATGGGAATCTAAATTCAAAGTTAGCTACAGCTACATTTTCTCCCACTCTTTCTCTATATCTTGCACCTCTTAATGGAAAGACATATTCACTAAAATAAACATCCTCTAAAATGCTCGTATTGTCATAATCAAGGACTCGTTGAGCATAAAATCCCGAATCATCTCTTCCTTCTGTTTGAGTGTCTGAAAAAATCATCATTTGTGAATTTCCACCTAAGAAAAACTTTTGAGGTTTATCACCAACGCTTTTACCCAACATCAACCTTGCTGCTAAACTATAATTTCTGTTAATCTTATAATATTTTCGCATATCAAATTTTAGAGTTTGAAATGGGATAGAATTTGAGCCTATGTCAGGGCTAAATTGAAATGTAAGATATTGCTTAAATCCATCCACTGGACCAGTATAACCATTAGTAGAATTATCAAATACAAAACTTGTAATAGGAACCACTGCTTTTAAATTTTCTTTATAATTTGTTGACGTCTGAAAAGTAAAAATATCAAATTGCTTAATTTCATAATCTACATTTCTAAGTGTTGCTCCAAAATCTAATCTCATAAATTTAGAAAAAGGGTATTGTCCGTAAAATCCAATACCGTAATCTCTAAGTTGGCCAATGAAGTCATAATTCATATTATATCCCAAAGAAAATGTATTAGCCTGTTGAAATAATGTAGTATAATAATTTGTTCTATTTTTTAGATATGCATACTGAACTACTAAATCGCTGTTATTTAAATCTAGAACTAAATTAGTACCAACGTTGATTCTATGATCACCCATTACGTCGCTCCACGATAAGTTTGCGACACCACGAGTTCCAAAAAGATTATCAATGGTTGCTGTAGTGGCGATATAATCTACAGAAAAATCTGTTTGATATTTTCTTGCAAAATAATCATCCTGAAAACGCAAAGAATCAACTTCTACTTCTTCATTATTATCTTTCTTATCATTTCTGTACTGATAATTTCTGGCAAAAATATATTTGGAATAATCTTCTGGACTTAATGTGATTTTTTTGCTTGTAAAAGTTCTTAAATCTTCAAAATCAGTACTACGGTTTTTATTTGCATAAAATTTTGTAGGCTTAATTTCCTTTTCTGAAAAAGAATTAGGATTATTCATTATATATAAGTCCCAGCCTCGTTTCTTAAATCCTGAAAAAACCAAATTATCACTACTATCTAAATCTATCTGTTGAATACCAGTAACAACATTAGTAATTGGAAAAGCTTCATTGTTACTAAGATTATGTTTAAAAATATTTGTAATACCATTATAGTCTGCAGTATAAAATAAATTTCCATCTGAACTGGCAACTGGATAATTTTCATTATATTCAGTATTAGTTATTTGAGAAACTGTATTGGTTTGATAACTATATTGAAATATATCGGTTTGAGAAAAATCAACATCATACATACTGTTAGTGCTAGTATTTTGACCTCTATCTGAAGTAAAATAAATTATCTCACCATTTGAAGACCAGCTTGGAGAAGATTCTGAAAAAATATCGTTAGTAATATTTGTAAACTCTTTTGTTGTTAAATCAATAACATAAATGTCACTTGAATCATCCTTGTGACCCATAAATGCAATCTTATTTTCATTTGGGTGCCATGAAGTAGTAAAAACTCCATCAAGATCTATTGGAATCTTTTTATATTTTCCAGATTTAATATCTACTATGATAATTGAATCTTGCTCTCCACTCTTTGAAGCAAATGATATAGATTTCCCATCTGGTGACCAAGAAATTCCTGGTTGCAACCATTTTAATTCCTCAAAATCTGGCGTAGTATTTCCTCTAATTAGGCGCCTTTTTTGCTTTTCAGAATCAACCTCATATAAAATTAAATCCATATAGCCATCTTGATCAGAAAAGTAAGCAATAGTATTACCATCTGGCGAAAATGAAGGGCTAACATTATAAAAATTTCTTGTTTCAGTTCTATCAGTTATTTTTGTTGAAAAGTCATCAAAATTTTCTCTATTTACAAGGTCAGGCCAATATTCTCTTTTAACAAAATCATGCCAATCTTCAGTAAGTTTTTCATAATCAACTCCTAAAGCGCTTTCAAAACCACGTTCATCATTCTGTGCTCTTTTCATTTGCTGAAAAATTTCACCAACTTTTTCTCTACCATATTTTTGTGTAATGTATTGCCATACAGACTGCCCACCTTTATATGCTAAAATAGAATAATTAAGTTCAGGGATTGAAGGTAATCTATCTTCAATTGCTAAATCTCTTAATACCATATCCGAATTAGTATCCCAGTCTACAGATAAAAATTCAGCTAAACCTTCATTGGCCCATAACGGAACTTGTACACGAATTCTTCCACTTATCAATCCTTGCGCATTCCCTCCATATACCAGCTCGTTTATTGCTGCATGAACTAGCTCATGATGAATTACATGTTCAAACTGTTCATAAGAACCTTCAAAAGGAATAACAATTCTATTTTTGTATAATTCTGTTACACCACCGATGCCCTCTGACATATATACATTCACAACATTTGTTTGCTGGAAATCGTTATGGGATGTATAAACAATAATTTTAATCGGTTTATTGCTTCTCCATCTTAAATGTTTTCCAATTTGCTCAATAGATCTTTCTGCTACTTTAGAGGTAAAAATGGCTAAGTCTTTATTATCACCGTAGTAATAAATATTTGTGTTTGGACTAACAATATATTCCCAATCAAAAGAATCATACTGAACCTTATTTTGCCCAAAACTTTGTGGAAATAAAAGATTAGTTAATAATAATATAATAAGTATAATGCGCATATGATTTTATAAGTTAAAAAATTGATAAAGTTTCAAATAATTTATTTGTTCAAAAATATTTCTTATCAAAGATAGTACAATTTAAGACAAAAATTTTAAATTATTAATTCATTGATGCATTTTTTATAAAAGATTAAGTTTTTTGATGCAATTGCCAATCTATTTTTTTGGAGATAATCACTTTTCTCCAACTCATTCATTATCAAATGAGCATAAAATTCAAAAAATGGAAGAGTTTATACATGTAATTGAAAATTCCAATGGAAGTATATTTATTATGGGTGATTTTTTTGATTATTATTTTGAATACAAAAATAATAATCCAAATTATTTTGAAAAAATATTTTCACTACTAAAGAAAATAAAAAGCAAAGGAATTGAAGTATATTTTATAGCAGGAAATCATGATTTTTGGATAGGAAAAAAATTTGAATCACTAACAACAAAATCTTTTTTAAATGATCAAATTTTAATTGCAGGTAATAAAAAAATTTATGTCACTCATGGAGACGGTATCCTATCTTGGGATAAAGGGTATAGATTATTAAAGATTATTTTAAGAAGTAGAATTTTTCGTTTTTTATATTCTTTATTACCCAAAAAAATTGCGTTGAACGTTGCAGGAAAAATTTCATATGAAAGAAAAGATTCACACAAAATTGATAATAAAAAATTAGATAAAATTCATTCGGAGTTGATTGAATATGCTAGATCAAAGTGGAATAAAGGTTGTGACATTGTAATCATGGGTCACTATCATCATTCATTTAATTTTAATGAAAATCAAAAACAATTAATTATACTTGATGATTGTTGTGATCAACAATTTAATTATGCCAAGTATGATGGTAATTCAATTAGTATAGAAAGTTTATAACTAAACTTTATTTGCTAAGGTTACCATAATAGCATTTTGGGTATGTAATCTATTCTCAGCTTGCTCAAATACTATGGAATTTGGAGAATCAATTACTTGATCTGTAACTTCTCTGCCTCTTTCAGCTGGTAAGCAATGCATAAACATATAATCATTTTTTGCATGTTGAATCAAATCATTATTTACCTGCAAAGGAGAAAATATTTTTATCCTTTCATCAACTTCTTCTTTTTGACCCATTGATGCCCAAACATCTGTATAAATAACATCAGCATCGTTAACTCCCTGAATTGGGTCATGAAGAATATTTATTGAAGAAATATTTTTAGAATTGGCATATGAAATTGTTCCTGCATCAGGTTCATACCCTTCAGGACAGACGCAAGTGAATTCAAAAGGTAGAACTGAAGCTAATCTTATCCATGAGTTAACAATATTGTTTCCATCGCCAACATATACAATTTTTAAATCACTTAAATTATCTTTTTTTTGCTCCCAAATTGTAAACATATCAGTAAGAATTTGGCATGGATGGTTATAATCAGTTAAACCATTCACAACTGGCACAGAAGCATGTTTTTCAAATTCCAACATATCATTATGACTATACACTCTTGCCATAATCATATCATTATATCTACTGAAAAGTTGAGCTAAATCACCTGCACTCTCACGAGTTCCTAAGCCAATATCTTGGGGAGCTAAATAAATTGCATGTCCTCCCATCCAAGCAAAACCTGTTTCAAATGAAACTCTGGTTCGCGCAGAAGGTTTTGCAAATATCATAGCCATGGAGTGATCTTTGAAGGGTTGATAACTTTCTTTATTTCTATATTTAGACTTTAATTCAGCAGCCAATTCAAATAAATCTAAAATCTCATTTTTACTAAAGTCATCTACTTTTATACAATGTTTTACGCTCATTTTTCTATCCTTTGATTTACATTTTTAATATCTAATAGCTTTCTATACTTAGCAACCGTTCTTCTTGCTATTAGAAAATCTTTTTCATTTAATTTCTCTACAATATCTGAATCAGATAATGGAGATTTCTTATCCTCGGCATCAATTATTTCAAGCATCACTTTTTTAAGCTCATTCGTAGATGCAGTTTTACCAGATTTTTTAGTTAATGCATTTGAAAATAAACTTTTTAAACTAATTAATCCAATTGGTGTATCAATATATTTATTTTTGACCACTCTACTAATGCTTGAAATATCTTTATCAATTTTATTTGCAATATCTTCTAATTTTAACGGATTTAAAAATTCACTTTTATTGCTTAAAAAATTTCCCTGCACTAATAAAATCTGCTCAATAACATCCTTGAGAGTATTAGATCTATAATTCAATGTATCTAAAATATTCTGTGCATCACTAATATGGTTTTTTAAGAAAGTTTTTTCTTCTTTTGAAGAATTTGAATTCATTGCTGCATCAAGATAGTCTTGCGAAATTTGATACTTATTTAATAGTCTATCATTTATAAGAATCAACCACTTATCTTCTTTTTCCTTTACTATAGCATCTGGTAAAACATTTTCGATGCCTAAATCATTATCAAGAATGGGAGAAAAATTTTGATCTGAAATGAATGAAAGGGCTTCATCAATTTCTTTGTCTGTACAATTTATATGTTGTTTTATTTTATCTTTATCCTGATTTAGAAAATCATCAAAATAATTTTCAACTATCTTGTTTGATAGTGCATTGGAATCTCCAATTTGAAAAGTTAAGTACTCTTTCAAATCTTTGCTTCCTACACCCACAGGATTAAGCTCCATTACTTCTTTTCTGACTTGTTCTATTTCTTCAACATCAACATTATGATTATCTGCTATTAACTCTAACTCAATATCTAAAAATCCATTCTTATCTAAATTAAATACTATTTCTTTTCCAATTAATTTTGATTTCTCATCAAGATTTGATGTATCAATTTGAGTTATTAAATCATCTGTGATGTCCCTACTTTCTGGAATATTTGCTAAGAATAATTCATAGCTACTTTGATCTTGAAATGAATCTACCTGATTATTTGATCTTGATTCTTCAATGCTTTTTTCTTCAATTACAGGGTTTACTTGTATTTCATTTTCCAAATCTTTTTCAAGCTCATCAATAGATAACTCTAACAGTCTAGATTTTATAATTTGCTGAGGAACTATAGATTGTTTTTGTCTAAGCTTGGTAGAAAGTTTGTTCATTGATCCAATTTAAAATTTTTACCCAAGTATATTCTTCTGACTTCCTCATCATTTGCTAAGGTTTGGGCATCTCCTGATTTTAATATCTTTCCTCCGTAAAGAAGGTATGACCTATCTGTTATTGAAAGTGTCTCTCTAACATTATGATCAGTAATTAGTACTCCAATATTTTGCTGTTTTAGAGAGATAATCATCTGCTGAATATCTTCAACCGCAATCGGATCAACACCTGCAAATGGTTCATCTAACAATACAAAGTCAGGTTTTAAAGCTAAAGTACGACATATTTCAACTCTTCTTCTTTCTCCTCCCGATAATCCAGCTCCAATATTATTTCTTATGTGAGAAATATTAAATTCGTTTAGTAGTTTATCAATTAGTTGATTTTGTTCTTCTTTGTTCGGAATAATTGTTTCAAGCACAATTTTCAAATTATCTTCGACACTTAATTTCCCAAAAATTGATGGTTCTTGAGCTAAATATCCAATCCCCATTCTAGCTCTTTTGTACATTGGAGACTTTGTTATATCTTCATCTCCAAAAATTATTTTACCTGAACAAGGCCTTATCATACCAGTAATCATATAAAATGTTGTTGTCTTTCCTGCCCCGTTCGGTCCTAAAAGACCTACGACTTCACCTTTATTTAAATTTAGATCAATGTCATTAACGGCATAAAAATCTCCATATTTTTTAACAAGATTTTCTGCTCTTAATACTTTAGTCATTATTAATTCTTCCTCTTGGTTGCAAAATATTCCAATCAGTTAAGTCTATATTAGATTTAAATCCAGTTCCATAAAGTGTATCCGTATCTGAAGTAACAAATTTAAGATTTGCATCAGTATAAATTTTATCAGAATTATTATCCCATGTTAAAGAGTCTGTCATAAGTATTTTTCCATCATCAGAAATGACAAAAACACTTCCATAAGCTTTGATTCTATTTTCTTTTTCATTTACCATCGCAGATTGTGATTTAATTAAAGATTTATGCTGAAAATCTTCATCAAATAAATCAACATTAACGTTGTCATATAGCTCTAATTGTAATGATTGATTATTCTTTTTTAAGATTTCCGATTTGATTTTTGCAGTAATATTACCTTTTTTTGTTAATGTAATTTCGACATTTGTTGATAATTGATCATGTACGTCTTTTTCAATATTATTGATAACTTCATTTTTTGAACATGAAACAAAAAAAAGCATTAAAAAAATTATTAATTTTTTGTTTAAATCTAATATCATCTTAGCTCACTAAGTAATTTATCTAATTGTTCAGTAAAATCACCTCTGGATTCAATAAGTAGGTCGATTACCTCTCTTACCGCGCCTTTACCTCCTTCAAGTAAAGTGGTGTAGTGCGAATAATTAGATATATACTTTGGAGCATTTGGTACTGTAACAGCAAATCCAACTTTTTCTAAAATAGGTATATCAATAATGTCATCTCCAATGAAACAAACTTCATTATCTAATACCCCATATTTCTTTTTTAATTCATCGTATGCATCAATTTTACGAATTACTCCATTATATACGTCATCAATTTGAAGCTCTTCTGCTCTTTGAGTAGTTGTAAGAGATTCTCTTCCAGTAATCCATGCAGTTTTAATATTAAGATTCAATAATCTAAGCATTACAAAACCAACACCGTCAAGAGCATTAAAAGATCTCAACTCATCTCCAGATGTGCTTTTAGTAAATGATCCATCTGTGAGTACGCCATCGATATCACAAATCAATAATTTTATTCTAGAAAGTGAATCTTGTAATTTTTTATCCATGACTTAAATATGTTTCTCTAAAAGCAATAATAGATGTTAATATTTTTTCAAGTTTATTAATAGGCCATTGTGTGCTAGCATCACTTAGTGCATTATCTACATCATCATGCACTTCCATAAATATTCCATTTGCACCTGATGAAACAGCAGCAAATGTTTGGGAAGGAATAAATTGCCTATTTCCACCTGTTTTTGATTCATGATTTCCAGGTATTTGTGCACTATGTGTGGCATCAAAAATAACAGGATAACCAAATGACTGCATTATAGGAATCGATTTTAAGTCTGTTACTAAACTATCAAAACCAAAAGTATTACCTCTCTCTGTTATTAAGATATTTTTATTACCACTTTCTTCTAATTTATTAATGATATTTTCTACTTTATAAGGAGATAAAAATTGTCCTTTTTTAACGTTCACTACTTTGCCAGTTTGTGCTGCTGCAACTAATAAATCAGTTTGCCTACAAAGAAATGCTGGAATTTGAATAATATCTACAACATCACTAACTGCATTGGCATGTTCAGGTAGATGAATATCTGTAGTGACCGGAATGTTAAAGTTGTTTTTTATTTCTTCTAAAATCTTTAATCCAGCATCTAAACCATCTCCTCTAAATGATGAAATAGATGTCCTGTTAGCCTTATCAAAAGAGCTCTTAAAAACAAATGGGATATTTAGCTTAGATGTAATTTCAGTTATTTTTTCAGCAATACCGAAACAATGATCTCTGCTTTCAATAACACATGGACCTCCAATGAAAGGTATAGCGCTATCTCCAAAAATAATGTTATCTAGCTTTACTTTATTCATATTTAATTCTTGCTATTCTTTAGCGAAGCTTTAACAAACTCTCTAAAAAGAGGATGTGCTTTATCAACTCTACTTTTTAATTCTGGGTGAAATTGACATCCAACAAACCATGGATGATTTTTTAATTCAATTATTTCTACCACTCCTAATTTTTTATTCATACCAGAGAAAATTAACCCATTTTTTTCCATTTTGGAGACATATTTATTATTTACTTCAAATCTATGTCTATGTCTTTCACTAATAGTCTTTTTACGATAGATAGAGTATGCTTTAGTACCAGTTGAAATCTCACAATCATAAGAACCTAATCTCATTGTTCCTCCCTTCAACTTAATTGCCCTTTGGGATTCCATGAGATCAATAACCTTATTTTTGGATCTGGGTTTAAACTCAGAACTGTTAGCATCATTTATTTTACAAACATTTCGCGCATAATCAATAACTGCACATTGTAAGCCTAAGCATATACCAAGAAAAGGAATATTATTTTCTCTTGCAAATTTTGAAGTTAAAATTTTTCCTTCTGCTCCCCTTGATCCAAATCCTCCGGGCAATAAAATACCGTCAATATCTTTAAAAGATTTTGCTGCATCTTTATCATTTTTGATTTTTTCAGTATTAACCCAAACAACTTTGACCTTTGTATTATTTTCTACGCCAGCATGGATAAATGATTCAGTAATACTTTTATAAGCATCATGTAATTCAGTATATTTACCGCACATAGCAATGTTAATTTCACTATCTGGATTTTTATAAGTCTTAATAAAACTTTGGAGCTTTTTGATTGATGGCTTATTTTTTAATCCCAAGCGGTCACAAATCATTTTAGTAATATTTTGATTTTCAAGAAGTAATGGAACCTCATAAATACTAGACACGTCTTTATTTTCAATAACATGTTCAGGCTTTACATTACAAAATAAAGCTAATTTCTCTTTTATTTCTTGGCTTATCTCATTTTGAGTTCTACAAAAGATAAAGTCTGGCGATAGACCAATCTCTCTTAACTTCATTACAGAATGTTGAGTGGGCTTTGTTTTAAGTTCACCGCTAGCATCAATAAATGGCAGTAATGTTAAATGAATGATTAAGGAATTATGATAACCAACTTCTAGAGAAAGTTGACGAATGGCCTCTAGAAATGGTAAACTTTCTATATCACCAACTGTTCCTCCTACCTCACAAATTACAATATCATATTTTTTTGAATCAGATAATGCGTTCATCCTATTTTTGATTTCATCAGTTATGTGAGGAATTACTTGTACAGTTTCTCCTAAATAACTTCCTGAACGCTCCTTATCTAATACTGTACTATAGATTTGTCCAGCAGTTGCATTATTCTTACTAGACATATTCTCATCAATGAATCTTTCATAATGACCTAAATCTAAATCTGTCTCCGAACCATCATCCAAAACAAATACTTCTCCGTGTTGATATGGATTCATAGTACCAGGGTCTACATTTAGATAGGGATCAAGTTTTAAAATATTAACTTTTAATCCTGCACTTTTTAAAAGATAACCAATAGAAGAGGCAGAAATCCCTTTTCCTAAACCGGACATTACACCACCAAGAACAAATATGAATTTAGTTTTCATAGTTTTTTAAGTCTTCTTTAACGTCGATACTTCTATGGCTAAAATCACTAATTAATAGTTTAATTGCAATATTATTATCTAATGCTCTTAATTGTTCTAATCTATGATTTTTTTCATTGTCAGATTGAGTAAGTGAAGTAAATAAATTTAAAGTATTTTTTCTATATGCATAGATACCAATATGCCTATAATATATTAATTCAGGATTCAAATTATTTCTTACAAACGATATGGCATTATTTTCTTTATCCAAATTAACTTTAACTACATTATCATTATTTAAATCATCTTCTTGCAAATCAGTGGATGCAATTGAAGCCATTTGTATGTTTGGGTCCTCAAATAATGTAATAAGTTGATCTATCAATAATGGTTCTATTCCAGGTTCATCGCCTTGAATATTAACAACAATATCACAATTAAAGTTATTAGCAACCTCAGCTACGCGATCTGTACCAGACTGATGTTTATCTGATGTCATCATTATATTTTGACAATTAATCGCATTTTTAGTTTCTTCAGAATCCACAGCAACAATTACTTTGCTTAAAAGGTCCGACTGAAGAGCTTTTTCATAGACATGTTCAATAATTGGTTTACCTTTAAGAGGGAAGATGACTTTACTAGGGAATCGTGTAGAATTTAATCTTGCAGGAATAACGCCAAGAATCACTGGCTTTCCTTTTTTACAGTTAAAGGAACTTCAACATAATCAGAATTAGAACTTGGACTATTTGCTAATACATCTTTTTTATCTAACGAAGATTCATAATTATCCTCTCTTAAAGAGTTATTCATATCATTAACATTATACAACTCTTCAACGTTTTCAGTATCAATTTCGTTTAATGTGTCCATATAATTAAGAATATTATTCATATCTTCAGTGCGTTTTTTTAGTTCTTCACTTGTTAAAGATAATCTTGATAATTCAGCAATCTTCTTTACTTCTTGTTCTGAGATTTTATTTTTTTTAGACATAAATTATTTTTGACAATTTAGATGATTAGAAAGACTTCATCAAGAAAAAGGCCATAAGACTTAGTCGTATCTCATTGAATCAATTGGATTCAACTTCGATGCTTTAATTGCTGGATAAAGACCAAAAATTATACCCATAGAAGCACAAATTTGTAGACTATAGAACACCCACTCATATGGAATTACAGGATTTTGTTCAAGAAAGGTAGCTACTACATTACCGAAAGATAAGCCCAAAATAATCCCAACAATTCCACCAAGGATAGAGATTAAAATTGCTTCAATTAAGAATTGTAAAAAGATATCTACTCTTCTTGCGCCTAAAGCTTTTCTAATACCAATCTCTTTAATTCTTTCTGTTAAAGAAACTAGCATAATATTAGCAATTCCAATCCCAGCGACAATTAACGAAATACCTGCTACCAGACCAACAAAAATTTTTATAGATGATGTAAAGCTGCCAAAAGTGTCCATTAGCTGATCATTGGTTGCAATGTAAAAGTTATTTGGTTCACCTGGAGGAATTTTTCTTATAGCTCTAAATACTCCAATAGCTTCATCAGTTGCGTCTTCTAAAGTATCCATAGATTCTGCTTCTAAAATAAGTTGAAGATCAGGTCTTCCTCTCCATCCCTTTCCTCCATAGTATTTTAGATATGTACTAATAGGAATTCCAATCATACTATCCATATTTTGACCTAATAATTCACCTTTAGGTTCAGTTAAAGCGATTATTTCAAAAGGGATATTGTCAATTTCTATATTTTGTCCCACTGGATTTGAATATGGAAAAAGTTGCTCTTTGATATAATATCCAACAATAGCAACTCTACTAGCATTTTCAATATCAACATCTTGAATATTTCTTCCATCAAGGATATCATATTTTGAAACGGATAATACATCGCCATCAGAACCCCAAAAGCTTGCGAGTCTACTTTTCAATTCTTCTTTTCCAACAGAAATTGTTCTATCGCTTGGTTCTTCCGTGGTTGTAGCAGCCATGTTAGTCACTAGAGTAAGATTTCGTTTTAATTGCTCATATTCATCCCATGTAATTCTTGGTATTTTTCTTTTACCCCATCCTGCATCATTACCAAATTGTACTTGGACGGGATTATCTTTAGTAATGTAAAATATATTGGTTTTCATATCTGCAACTAACGATTCAGTTGACTGTTCAAAAGTTTCTAAAACTGTCATAATTGCAATGATAGAAGAAACTCCCACAGTAATACCCATCAGAGTTAACGCAGTTCTTAATTTCGTTTGACCAAAATAAAAAAGTACTCCACCGATAGCATCGACTAAATAATTTATTATTCTATTCATCTCTTAAGGCATCAATAGGATTTAGATTTGCTGCAGTTCTGGCTGGAATCAAGCCTGCTAAAACACCAATAAAAACGCAAACAGTAAAGGTGTAAAATACAAGCAATAAGTCAAAACTTATTGGTAATGTTGCACCATTAAAGTTTGGTATAGGAAAAGAAGAGAGTCCAAAAACGGTTAATCGAATGAGTGCAATTCCAACCGATCCTCCAATAATTGCTATAGCCACTGCCTCGCTTAAAAATTGAGTTAATATATTGAAATTGGTTGCTCCCATTGCTTTTCTAAGGCCAATTTCTCTAGTTCTTTCTCTGACTGAAACAAACATTACGTTCATAATACCAATTGCAGAGACTACCAAAGAAATTCCTGTTACTAAAAATCCCATTCCCGCTATTGCATTTTTCATTGTATTAAATTGTTCCATATATGCATCAGCTGAATTAACAGCAAAATTATCATCATCACCTGGAGGAATTTTTCTAGCAACACGCATAATCATTCCAACTTCTTCTTTTGCTAACGGAATATCTTCAGGACTGGTTTGTAAAACCAGTTCATCAAAACCCCATCTTGTAAGTATTCTTTCAAATGTTGTTGAAGGCATAATAACTAAGTTATCCAATGTTCCACCTGGAACCATTCCTATACCTTGTTTTTTCAATTCACCAATAATTTCAAAAGTAACATTATTTAATCTTATTTTTTTACCAATAGGATCTTTCCCTTGAAAAAATCCGTCTCTTACAGTACCCCCAACAATGATAACTCTTCTTTGAAGATTCCATTCATTTTCAGAGAAAAATCTTCCGTTCTCAATTTTTGTGCCACTTAACATATCTTGATAACTTGGGTATACTCCGTTCAATTGTACCCATGAGGCTTTATTTCCATAAGTTGCTCTAGTCCAAGTATTTTTTTTGATACTTACATCTGTAATGTATTCACTGTATTGGGTAATATACTCTAATGAAGATTCTTCAATTTTTGGACGATTTCTATATTTCCACCAATCAAAATCAAAAGACCACGGCCACGTTCCAACATATACTTTATCATTACCATAATAATCCATTGATTTAGCGAATTCTTTATCAATACTTGAGACTGCTGCAGAAACTATACTTACAGTGAAAATACCAATTGTTAATCCAGAGGCAGTTAAAATAACTCTAGTGAGATTTGATCTTACAGAAAATAAACCAATGATAATATTTTTAAAAAAATTATTCATCTCTAGCAATTTTTCCATCAAAAATATCAATACGTCTTTTAGAAAGCTTTGCTACAGACTCTTCGTGTGTCACCATAATAATTGTATTTCCATCCTTATGCAGTTTTGCAAAAAATTTCAAGATTTCGTTACCACTTTTTGAATCCAAATTACCAGTAGGTTCATCAGCCAAAATAATTGAAGGCTTATTTACCAATGCTCTTGCAATAGCAACTCTTTGTCTTTGTCCTCCAGATAATTCATTAGGCTTGTGAGTCATTCTATCCTGCAAACCTACAATATGTAATGCCTCTTCTGCACGTTCTATCCTTTCTTTTCTTCCAAGTGAAGAATAAATCAAAGGAACCTCAACATTTTGCATAGCATTAAGTTTTGGAAGGAGATTAAAAGTTTGAAAAACAAAACCAATTTTTTCATTTCTAATATTGGCAAGTTGGTTATCATCCATCTCAGAAATTAACTCATCTTTAAATTTATACTTTCCTTTAGTAGGAACATCTAAGCATCCAATAATATTCATTAATGTTGATTTTCCAGAACCTGAAGGTCCCATGATAGAAATGTAATCATTATCATAAATGCTTAATGATACATTATCTAAAGCCTTAACAACCGTTTCACCTAAGTTGTAGATCTTAGATACGGACTGAATAGATATAATTTCTTTTTTGGACTTAGCCACGTTTACGACTTGGTCTAGAATTTTCTTTTACTTTAACAACAGCTCCATCATATAATTCTCGACTAATAGCAATAAAACTACCTGTAACAATTGTCTCATCTACTTCTAATCCTGAAATAATTTCATAATCTCTATCTCCAACAATACCTGCTTCAACAATACGTTGCTCTACAGTATTATCATCTTTCAAGACAAAAACGACTGTTGATTTTTTTTGCTTGCCTCCAAATTGCTTTCTATTGGACCACTGTGACTCTCCATTAACACTAACCTCAGCAGAAAATCCTGATTTCTTTTCAGCGCTTTTGCCTGGTCTTGGAGTAGTTAATGCCTGAATTGGAATCGCAATAGCTCCTAGTCTTTCCTCTGTTATAATATCAACAGTAGCACTCATACCTGGTCTCATTCCATCAACTACCTCTAACATTTGCACTTTAACTTGAAAATTTGTTACTTGTTGAGATGAACCTCCGCTGGATGTAGTAGCAGCATATGCAACTTCTTTTACAAGGCCTTTAAATTTTTTGTTTTGGTATGCATCTACTTGAATTAGGGCTGTATCATTCAATGATATGTCAGCTATATCATTTTCATTTACATTAACATAGACTTCCATTTTAGATAAATCTGATAATTTCATCAAGACAGTTGGACTAAACATACCACCTTGAGCTAAATCTCCTACTTCACCATCAATAAAAGTAATAGTTCCATCTTGTGGAGCAATTAATCTTAGCTTGGACAATGCATCTTCATCTTGAATTAATCTAGATTGAGCACCATTATAAGCACTAAGTGCTGATGCATATGAGGTATTAGTAGTTTCCATTTCTTGATCAGATATAAGTCCTTGAGCATAAAGTTTTGATTGTCTTTCTTGCTGAGCTTTTCTTTGTTCAAGTTGTACTTTTGCTGCCTCAAGACTTGCTCTTGAAGCTTCAGTAGCAGCTTTTTGTTGACGATCATCTAATGACATTAAGAAGTCACCTTTTTTAACAAAGTCTCCTTCCTTTACCGCAATTTCAGTAATGTAAGTGGTACTGTTTGCGCTAAGTTTAACTTCTGTTTCAGGAGTTAAAACTCCATCTGCCACCACTTTGCTAGAAAGATCTTTGGTCGAAACTTTTTGAACTGAAACTTCTAAAGTTACATCATTATTATTTCCATTAAAGAATGATAACCCTAGAACAACAATTATAAGTCCCAAAATTTTCATTTTATGTTGCATAATTTTATCAATTAAATTTTTCACAAATACTCCTTATTTATATTTTTTGTCTAAAGTTCCAATGATATTATCTAGTGTTGCCATTTGAATCGCAGCATCATACTTAGTTGTAACTAATGAAGAGCTGGCTTGAATAACTGCTAATTGAGCATCAAGCAACTCAAGAATATCAGCAGATCCAAGCTCATATTTTTGTTCAGCTAATTTTAAATCTTCTTCTGCTGATAATAAAATTTCCTGTTGAATAGGAATTAACTCTTCGTAATTATTTAATCGGTTTAATGAAGAATAAAGTTCAACCTCAGCATCTTTTTTGGCAGTGCCGAGTGAAGCTTCACTTTGAGATAACTGTAATTTTGAAATTTTAATGTCGTTCCTTTTTCTGAACCCGTTAAAAAGAGGTATGCTTAAAGTTAAATTTGCACTTTTAATGTAATTATCCTCAAAATATTGCTTAGTAATTTGATCGCTTGATGTAGCATTATAACCAAGGCTCATGCTTAAACTAGGTAAACTTGATGCCCATGACTGTTTCACGCCAATCTTTGCAGAGGTAACTCTTCTATCTAAAATATTTAAACTTGGGCTATTCGAAAGCATTAACTGATAGGCTTCATTAAATGAAGGTATTATTAAGTTAATTTCTACTTTTTTAGGAAGACTTATCTTAGTATCTGTACCAATAAGACCCATGCTATTTCTTAGATTTTTAAAAGAGTTATTATAACTAAGCTCTCTTGTAAGTAAGGTCGATTTAGCAGAACCATATCTCACAGTAGCTTTCAAATAGTCTGTCTTGCTCACAGCCCCAAGATCAAATCGTTGTTTAACCAAATCAAGTTGTCTTTTTGATAGGTTTAAATCTTCTTTAGCAATTTCATACAACTCTGAGTCTTTTAAATGTTGATAATAAAATGTATATACATTTAAAATTATTCTAGATGTTGTTTCTCTCTTCTGAATTTTAGTGATTTGATAAGAATTATCGCTTTGACGAACAGAATTAACTTTTCCTCCAAAATTAAATAAACTTTGAGATAAGTTGACACCTCCAGAATATGATTCTGATCCTGTAATAATAGAGTTGCCATAAGTTGTTTCTCTAAAAGAATTACTAGCACTTATTGATGGCAATAGTAATGCAGCCGATGAATTTCTATTCAACTGGGCAATTCTAACATCTTTTTCTGCATTAGTAATTGCAGACTTGTTTTCTAATGCAATTCTAACCGCCTCATCAACGCTTAAGGTTTGAGCGCCTATAATACTTAAAAGAATTATAAATAGTATTTTAGTCTTCATTTTTCTCCTTGGTACTCTATAGACGTAATTTACGTCCAAAAGTTTCCACTTTTTATCCCAATAAATATTATCATTTAAGGACATGTAAAGTAAAGTTTACATTTTGTAAAGCAAAGTTATTTTTTTTGTTGTTTAATTTGATCCAAAAATGACATTGCGGAAGAATAATCGTTGCTAATTTCACCATTAATGATTGCGTCTTCTACCATAGTCTTTATTTTTCCAACTTCCTTTCCAGGACCCAAGTCAAACATTTTCATGATCTCATCTCCTCTTACTGGAGATTGAAATGCTTTAAGCTTATCTATCTCAATCACTTCATTCATTCTTTTTTCAACTCTATCAAAATTGCCTAAATACTTTGTGATATTTTTGGGATTTTTTGTAGTAATATCAGCTCTACATAATTTCATTAAATCATCAATTTCTTCACCAGCATCAACAATTAATCTTCTAATCGCAGAATCAGTGACATCTTTTTTTGCTAAACTTATTGGCCTCAAATGCAATGCCGTTAGTTTTGCAATGTAATCCCTTGTTGAATTTGAAAATTTCATATTAGAAGATATGCCTTTTAACATTCTTGCTCCCACATCATCATGTCCATAAAATGTATATCCTTTAGACTTACTTAATCTTCGTGTTTTCGGTTTAGCGATATCATGTACCAACGCAGCTAATCTTAAATCAAGCTTATCAGATAGTTGTGCTGCATTATCAACAACTTCCAAAGTATGATAGAAAATATCTTTGTGATGATATTCATTTGATTGATCGAGTCCATACATTACTGCAATTTCGGGAAATACAAATTCCATAAGACCTGCTTCTTGTAAAATATTTAATCCAATAGATGGTTTTTTGGTACCTAGAATTTTTAATAATTCATTTGTTTTTCTTTCTTGAGAAACTATTGTAATTCTCTCTGCATTATTTTTAATCGACTCTAAGCAACTTGGATCTATATCTAATGATAGTTTTGATGCAAAATATGCTGCTCTCATCATTCTCAGTGGATCATCTGAAAATGTTGAATCAGAATCAAGAGGTGTTCTCAAAATTTTATTACTTAAGTCTTCCATTCCATTGAATGGATCAAAAAATTCACCAAAATTTTCTGTATTCAATGATACAGCCATTGCATTTATTGTAAAATCTCTTCTTAATAAATCATCTTCAATATTAGACATTACAACTTCAGAAGGACTCCTGGAAGATGCATCATACTTCTCAAGTCTTGCTGAGGCTACCTCAATTTCATACTCGTTATATGGAATTTTGGCAGTTGCAAATTTTTTAAAAGGAACGATTTTTGGAACATTAATTTTTCTAGCTAACTTTTCAGCAAAATCAATCCCGTCTCCCTCAACCATAATATCGACATCAATTGATTCTGCTAAAGGATTTAGCATTAAATCTCGAACACAGCCACCAACTAAAAAAGCATTTATCTGAGTTTCATCGCTCAACCCAGATATAACTTTAGAAATCTTGGCCAATCTCTTATTTTGGTTAATTATGTCTTTAATTAATGTCATTTTGTAAATTAAAAATATATAGGTCTATTATGCTAAGAAAACTAATTAAAATTTCCTTACCAATAAAAATTGTTAAATGCATTTTTGTTGTATTATTCTTTTCAGAACTAAGTGCTCAGTTTAAAGAAGCAAATATAACTTTTGATGATCGACTTTTGAGAGATGACGAAAAATCCTCACTATTTAATCTTAAAAATTCTATGCAGAAGTTTTATGTTGATACTGTTTGGAATGACGAATATAGAGATTTAGAACTCAAGTTAAATATTCAAGTTATTTTTGAAGGTAATGCAAATACTGGTAGCTCAGAATCTTTTCTAATACAGTCTTTATTTAGTAATAATATGGATTTACATTTTTTTGATAAAGGTTCTCAATTTTCACTTAGTCAAAATTCTTCGCTTTACTATGATAGCGTATATTATGACCCCTTATCAAGTCTTCTTGGTTTTTATGGAAACATAATACTTGGTGCAGAATTAGATACATGGAGCTCTCTAGGTGGATCCCAGCATTATGAAAAAGCTAGAAGTATAGCTGTACGTGCAAGTGCATCAAATTTTTCAAGAGGATGGGAGCAAAGACTGCTCTTAATTAATCTATTGACAGATAATGAAGGTTTGAGAAAACTTCGTTTTTCAACATACTTATCATATGAGCTTTTTGAAAATGGTAATATTGATGAATGTATACTAGCATTAGATGAATTGATTAAAAATCTTGATGAAATATTTAATAATTATTCACAAGAAAACTATACCAACATGTTTATGAAATATCATGGACCTAAAATTGGAGAAATAATGGAAAAATTAGGTCAAAAAGAGATGTTATTAGAACTTCAAGACTTAGACTCTCAAAGATCAAATATATATAAAGAATTTTATTCAAATATTTGATTGAAATATTTTTTACGCTTAAAAAAATAATCAATAGCTACACTACCATTATATATTAAATAAAGATTTTTATGTCTTAAATCATTGTTTTTTCTAACATTTATTATGACTCTCAAATGATAGATTAACCAAAAATGAGAATAAAAAATTGCTAAAAATCTTTTAAAATCTAGAGTTAAAATAGAATATATAGCTGCCATTTGATCTAAAATGAATCTCTTTATAATTAGCATTCCTTTTTCAAATGATGGAGAATTTTTAATAAATAAAATCCATGAGTTTCTATGATTTAAGTAATGTGATTTAAATGAATTTTGTTTTATAGTTTGCTTTCCGTAATGAAAAACAACTGAAGTTGGTACATTCCATATTCCCCAACCTAGTGCTTGAAGTCTCCAGCATAAATCTATCTCTTCCATGTAAGCAAAGAAAATGTTGTCAAAAAAATTTAATTCATGTAATAATTTTTTTCTAATTATAAAAGCTGCACCAGAAGCCCAAAAAATTTTCTTAGCACTGTCATGTTGATTTAAGTCTTTTTCAAGCGTATTGAATAATCTTCCTCTAACAAAAGGGAAACAATATTTATCTATATAGCCACCAGCTCCACCAGCATAATCAAATGTATCTTTATCTATTGCATTTAGGATTTTAGGCTGAGCTGCACCAGCATGAGGATTTTTATCTAAAAAATTGATTAACTCTTCTATCCAGTTTTTTGTGTGCAATGTATCGTTATTGAGAAAAATAATATATTCACCTATGGCTTTTTTTGCTCCAAAGTTGCAACCTCCACTATATCCTAGATTTTTTTTTGATTTTAATAAATGAATGGATGGAAATTGAATTTTAGCTTCATCCGCCGATCCGTCATTTGAATGATTGTCTACAACAATAACCTCAAAACTATTAATAGAAATATTATCAAATAATGATTCTAAGCAATCAAAAAGCAACTTTTTACCATTATGGTGAGGGATGATAATTGATAATTTCATTAGGAAGACTCTAGCTGCAATATTTCCTCAAGTAATTCTTTTGCATTATCATCAGCAGGATTCTTTTTGATCCAATCATTTAATAATATTTTGGCCTCATCATACATTTCAAGATTTTTATAACTTAGAAACAGTAGGTAAATAATTTCTGGAAGTGACTGTTGCCAATCTTGCCATTCTTTTTCAGATATTTTTGTTGCTGTGAACCCTCGTCTTAAAATTGACTGTTCAATAAGCTTATAATTCTGGTATATAGTTTCAAAAATTAATTTTGACTCATCATAATCTTCTAAAAGTTGAATGAAAGTCTTCCCATACAATATATAGTCTTCAAGCAATAAATCTTTTCTTTCAACAAGCTCTTTTATATGATATTTCATTTTAGCTTGATTACCTACACCACTATAAACTTGTGCAATTTGGTATTGAAGTTGTTTTGAAGGTATAGGAATAATACTGCTTGGCATAATTTCTTCCATTTTCAGAAGAGCCGCTTCAGCTTTTTGAAAATCTTTATTTAAATAATGAGATATAGAAAGTCTTACAAATCCAGTACGATAATTTTGTACCAATCGCCCTAATTGAGGATCAACATATACTTTCTCATTTGCAAGATTTCTAAAGATATATCCTCTCTGATATTCTTTTGAAATATCTCTATCAAGTAAATTGTATTTATTTGAATCATAATCAGTAAACCAAGAATTATCTCCAATATACGATAATAAATTATCCGAAATTTTATTTTGATTAATTATCTGATTTGAATTATTTACTAATCTGTACGCTAAGCCTTCCATCTGTAAATAGTTATCAAGATTTAGCATGCTTGTCGGGGAAACAGTCACACCAAAATAAATCGGTCTATTCCAATTATTATCATTAATTATTCTTAAAACCATAAGATCTTGTGTTCTTAATGCAACGCCTAAATAAGTAGGATTTAATTCCCACTCAATTTTTCCTATCTCATTGTTGCTGTCTTTTGGAGCATTTATAGAGATTTTCTTTGATTCCCATCTTTTAAAATCTAGACTTTGAATTTCCTTATCGCTCATTTTAATAAATGGATTATCCTTATATCGTTCTCTTAATTGCTCAACATACCAAGTGGTATTTAAAAGACTCAAATTGGCAACTACTACATCAGTTCTTATTTGTTCAACTTCTTGTAAATACCATAAAGGAAATGTGTCATTATCTCCGTTTGTAAAAAGAATTGAGTTTGGTTCACATGTTTGAAGCATATTATATGCCATATCCCAAGCAATGTAGTTTCCTGTTCTGTCATGTTCATGATAATTGGCAATTAACATTCTAGTTGGCATAAATAGAATGAATAACCCTATCATAAAGTAAGATGATTTTAACTTAATTGACTTTTCTAGCAAAGAATCTGTAATGAAATTGATGAATGAATAGATACCTAAACCAATCCAAATGGAAAAAGTCATAAAACTTGCTACATAAGCATAATCACGTTCTCTTGGTTGAGGGGCATCTTGATTGAGATAAAAAATAATTGCAATACCGGTCATTAAAAATAATATCAATAAAGAAAATGCATCTTGTTTATTCTTTCTGAAGTGATATCCAATTCCAATTAAGCCCATTATAAGTGCAATTGGTAATCCGAATTGTCTCCAATCCACTCCATCTTCATCAGAGGACGCTCCAACACTTGCAACAAATGGATCTCCGCTGTCACCTTTACCTGCAAATTGCCATAAGAAATATCTTAAATACATTTTTTTAATTTGGTAATTCCATAAAAAGCTTGCTTGAGATGGAATATCATGAAACATGTAATCTAATTCCTGATCGAATGAAAACTGTGAGTTGTCATCAGCTGGAGATCCAACAATAGAAATTTTTGAAGGAAGATTATCAAATTTTCTTGGCAAAATAGTCATTTGACCATATTGGTCTCGGTTTAGATAAGAAATAGCTTCAGAAATAGTTTCAGGATTATTTTCATCTATATTGGGATTTTGGCCAGATCGAATAAAAATTGCAAAATATGTGGAATAGCCAATTACAATAAGTAAAACAGATGATAAGAAAATTGATAAAAAAGTTTTGTTTGATTTAATTGAGTAAATCGTGGCTATAACCCACAAAATAATTAAAAAACTTAGTCCAACTAATCCTAAAGATGCAGTTAATTGCGGGAGGCCTTTTATAATAACACTCTGAATTCCAAAAAAAATAATTAAAGAAAATATAAAGGTAAGAATCAAATTTTTGGTGCTCAATTTTCCGATTGAAAAATATATTATTAGTCCAATAAATGGGATAGTTAAAAGATTAAGTAAATGTAAACCTGTTGCTAATCCAATGATATAGCTAATAAATATTAAGTATATGATATGATTTGAATCATGAATTTTTTGAGACCAGCGCATTATTAGAAATACAACTAGAGCAGTCATAAATCCGCTAAAAGCATACACTTCAGTTTCAACAGCATTAAACCAATGACTATGAGTGAAGGCAAAAGTCAAAGAAGCAGTTAAAGAGGACCACATCTTAAAAAGCTTATTATTATCACTTGGGTCTATTCTATCAATGAATTGATTACAAATGAGAAATAGGAGACTAATGGTTAATGCACTTATTATTGGTGAAAAAATATTCACTCTAAATGCAATATCACTACTGATGGGTATTAGACTAAAAAATTTACCAACCAATAAAAATAGTGGACTCCCTGGAGGATGAGGAACTCCTAAAATATGAGAAGTTGCTATAAACTCTCCAGTATCCCAGAAAGATACTGTAGGAGCCATTGTTGAAAAATATACTGCAATTGTTATGAGAAAAATAACTCCAGCAATTAGATTTTCTAATTTTTTGCTATAAGTAGTGAAAAAACTCAACTTTATGCTTCTGGTTCTTCTTGATTTTCTTCTTTTAAACTATCTTGTTCGTTCTCATTTTTCTCAACTTCAAGATAATTCATTTTTGCTTCAGCTAAAACTTTATCAATATACTCTCTTTCTTCATCCGTAAGACTAGCATGCATTTTATTGTTAATCATATCTAACATGTCTATTTGAATTGATGCTTGAGTAAGATCGATAGATGTTTCTCCACTTACTGGGTTTTGCAATTTTCCAAGTGACACCCAAATTCCATAAGCTGTTTGGGAAATCAAGGCATCAAATAATTGTTTTTCTGTTGGTTTTTCTTTCATTTAGTCCTCAGTTTACTGTTGTTTTTAAAAATAATTGTAAATATTCATCATCAAACTTTTGCTTGATATTTATATGGTTATTCTGGGTTAAATTTGCATCATTCTTTATAATTTCAAAAGCATTCATTCTCGCATCTCTAATAATAGGTCCGTCAGTAATTAAATCTGCTATTTTAAATTTTACAAATCCACTTTGCTTTTCTCCAAAAAACTCTCCGGGTCCTCGTAATTTTAAATCTTCATCAGCAATTTCAAAACCATTCCTTGAATTTACAATGATACTTAATCTTTCTTTTGTTTTAGGAGATTCGCTATCACTACATAAAAGACAATAACTTTCCAAAGATCCTCTTCCAACTCTTCCTCTTAATTGATGAAGCTGACTTAATCCAAATCTTTCTGAATTATTGATAAGCATTACGTTAACATTTGGATTATCAATTCCAACCTCAACAACAGTTGTAGAAACTAGGATATCTATGTCTCCTTCCATAAATTTTTGCATTTCATTGTTTTTATTTTCGTCTTCTAATTGTCCATGCATTAATCCAACATTTAAATCAGGGAAAATACTATTGTTTAAATATTCATATGATTCAACTGCAGCAGATAAGTCTTGTTTTTCACTTTCATTGATTAATGGATAAACAATAATTGTTTGTCCTCCGCTTTCTACTTTTTCCCTTATAAAATTAAAAGCGGTTGATAAATTATCTTTTTCTATAAACGAAGTATGAATGTCAGGTCTATTTTTTGGTAATTCATCAATAATAGATAAATCCATGTCCCCATTATAGGTTATAGCTAGAGTTCTTGGTATTGGTGTTGCTGTCATTGCCATTAGATTAGGATTGGTTGATTTTGATAGAAGCTTTTGCCTTTGATTTACCCCAAATCGATGTTGTTCATCAATAACTATAAATCCTAAATTATGGAACTGAACATCCTTTTGAAATAAAGCATGTGTTCCAATTATTATATTAGATTTCCCCAATTTAATGTCCTTTAACACCTTGTCTTTGTCTTTCGGCTTTAAGCTTCCAACTAACAAGGAACATTTTATGCCTATAGCTTCGAAATGAGATTTAAAATTTTTATACAATTGCTTTGATAAAAGATCAGTTGGGGCCATTATTCCAACTTGATAATCATTATCTACCACAATTGATGATGCAAGAATAGATACAATAGTTTTACCGCATCCAACATCTCCTTGAATCATACGATTCATTGGATTTTCTGAGATAAAATCATCAACAATCTCTCTCAATGATAGTTGCTGACTGCCTGTGAGCTCAAAATCAAGATTTTTTAATATCTTATTATATGACTTTGTCTTGAATTTTATAGAATCATATTTATTTTCTTTGATTTTACTTTTTCTCATAGCTAATAATAACTGTAGAAAGAAATGTTCATCATATTTCAGGCGATGAGTTGACTTTTCTAGTGATTCAAAATTTTTTGGGTAGTGAATATTTCTTAAAGAAATATCTAAATCTTCAATATTGAATTTTTTTCTTAAATCTTTCTCAAAATGATCATCAATACTTTCTACTGATTCTAAAGCTAAATAAATTATTTTTCTCAAATTTCTGTTATCGAGTCCTGATTTTTTTAAATCATCTGTTAAGGGATAAACTGGGATAATAAATCCTGTAGTTAATGAAATTTCATTTGCATTTAATTTATCATATTCAGGATGAACTATCTGTGGACTACCTTTATACGCTGCTACCTTACCATGCATTGTTAATAAATCACCAACCTTAAGAGATTGATGAATGTAATCCGCAGCGTTAAACCACATTAATCTAATGGAACCAGTATGATCTGCTACATTAGCAGTAACAAAGTTTCCTTTTTTCATTCTTCTGAGATTTACAGATTTGACTCTACCAACCAAGTTTACTTCATCTCCTTCACTAATAGATCCAATTGTTGAAAGAGATGTTCTATCTAAATATTTTCGAGGAAAATAGTATAATAAATCTTTAATGGTAAAAATATTTAATGATTCGAGCACTTTAGCTCTTTTTGGACCTACGCCCTTGATGAATTGAATTGGGGTATCTAACGAATTAGAATTTTGTAAAGCTTCGCTCAAAAGACATTACTTCCATTCTTTTTTGTAAGTATAAGTAATTAGCTCAGTTTGTCCAGGTTCAATCTCTAATGGGAAATATATTGTTGATGCATCTTCTTTTATATACATCGAAGAAGACTCTTTAATCACCCAGTCTCCAAAGATTTTTTCTACTGCTTTAACTTTAATAGATTTATCACTGGTATTAAGTATTTGTAGAGATATAGTAGATTCTTCACTGTTTGACTGTCTATCAAAATTTAAAATTCTTCTTTTACCAATAATGTCAAATGCCTTTCCTCCATCTAAAATTGCTACACCACCTTTATATAGCTGAGTAAGTGAATTTCTTCCAATAAAGTTCATTGAATTTGCATCATCTTTTTCATAAAGAAATAACACTCCTGACGGTAATGGAAGTTCTAAATTATTTGAAGCAGAGTTCTCAAATGAAACTTCAATACTTAAAGGTTCATCTCCCTGATCTCTTTCGGAATTTTCAAATATATACTTTTTGTCGTAAGTAATCTGTCTAGACTCCATTAGGGGTAATTGAATTGATTGCATAGAATCGAGCTTTAGATTCGAACCAATATCAAAGATATAAAAATCTCCTAATGAATTTCTAGTGTCCATAACACTTCTAGATTCCATCATTTGATATGATGATTTTTTAGAAGAGGAATTTAAAGGAACATTACCTTCTACAACTTTTAAATTGGCGGCAAAAAGACTAACATTTGAATTATTTGTTACCTCTGCATTAACCATTAATGAAGCAGTAGAATCATCGCCGTTAATCGTTAATGTGTAAATTGGTTTCCAGGAAAATCCTGAAGAAATATATGTTAATTCAGCATTAACAGATTTTTCTTCAATTGAAATTAATTCCCATACTATTTCAGGAGTAAATTTATCCTGAACACTATTTGATTTTAATGTAAATGAAAGTAATTGTGATCTTTGAAATACAACAAGGCCTTTACTGGTTTTAACAGATAT
>Ga0310343_10000065_pt1 | contig 41398 bp, 40 predicted proteins | sample HC15DNA2025_MG_FD_203519 | JGI IMG/M metagenome (GOLD analysis project Ga0310343, IMG submission 203519) | Marine microbial communities from station ALOHA, North Pacific Subtropical Gyre - HC15-DNA-20-25_MG | ecosystem: Environmental > Aquatic > Marine > Oceanic | place: Pacific Ocean: North...
TGTGAATGCCGAGCCAACCGAGATGGACGATATTGCCGATGTGGTCGTTCGAGGGTCGATTGGAGAGATTCTTCCTCAACTATTTTCTCCAAGTAGCAATACCTGACCAAATCAGTAAGATTTAGTCATGGCCACGTTTAGAGACCTCCTCAGTTCTGCAAAATCTGAGATTGTTGAGATCAGCACAGATGAGGCTGCCGAGCGGATCGCTGGTGGCCACCTCATTCTTGACGTGCGTGAACCCGACGAATACGCCGAGGGTGCTCTTGAGGGAGTGATCCATATTCCTCGGGGCCATCTTGAGGCGCAGATCGAAAACCGCATTGTTGACAAATCGCTTCCGGTCGTCGTCTACTGCGCAGGCGGTGTTCGCTCTGCGTTTGCCGCAAAGACGATGCAAGAACTTGGATACGAGCAGGTCGCGTCGATGGATGGTGGCTTTGGTCGCTGGAAAGATGAAGGCCGTCCATGGCGTCAGCCCGCGAGCCTCAGCCCAGAGCAACAGAATCGCTATAAGCGGCACCTCCTCCTGCCAGAAGTCGGGGTTGAAGGCCAGCAGGAATTGCTCGACGCGAAAGTCCTCATGCTTGGAGCTGGCGGACTGGGTTCACCAGCCGCTCTCTATCTTGCGGCGGCGGGTGTCGGAACGATCGGCATCGTTGACATGGATGATGTCGATGAGTCGAACCTGCAGCGCCAGATTCTTCACAACATCGACCGTGTCGGAGACCGCAAGGTCGATTCGGCAAAGAAGACGCTCACGTTGTTGAACCCTGACGTGAACGTTGTTACCTACGACACGCGACTATCAGCGGAGAACATTGTCGACATCATCTCCGGTTACGACGTCATCGTCGATGGCGCCGACAACTTCCCCTCGCGCTATGTGCTTAACGATGCGAGCGTGAAGCTCGGCATTCCTGTGGTTCATGGTTCGATTTTCCGCTTCGAGGGAATGGTGAGCGTGTTTCACCCGACCGAGGGCCCGACCTACCGAGACATGGTTCCAGAACCACCTCCTGCCGAACTCGCACCGTCATGTGCTGAGGCGGGGGTGCTAGGAGTACTCCCAGGCATCATCGGTTCAATTCAGGCCCTCGAAACCATCAAGGTCATTCTCGGTCTCGGTGATGCGCTGATCGGTCGAATTCTTTCGGTTGACACGACCGAGATGGAGTTCCGCACTTTCAATCTGCGCCCTGATCCGTCAAATCCGGTGACATGGGAGAACCGTGACCGCATTGTCGTTCGCGATCTCGACGGTCTTTGCGCTCCTTGGCTCGAAGATCACTAAGCGGTCTCACGCAACCTGAACCACCGGGTCAACAGGCTGAGCGGTATCTCGCTCCTGCACACTGACGCCGATGAGCACGGCGATAATCCCGACGAGATCAAGAGCGCTCGGCTGTTGGCTGAGCGCAACCCATCCGACGATGACCGCCGTCACGGGAAGCATTGCGAGCAAGACGGAAAATCTTCGCACGCTCACTTCTCGCAACACATACTGATCGATGCCGTAGCCAATCGCATTTGAAAAGACTCCGGTTACTAAGCATGCGAGCAGAAGGAGCGGGGCACCCCACACAGGTCCGCTCCATGGGGCGCCGATCGGCACGAGAGCAAGAGAGCCAATAGCGAGGCCAACTGCTAACCCATCGACTCCGCTGCTCGACACCGCAACTCTCGAGCCGACCACGATGTACGCGGCCCAACATGCCGAGGAGGCGAGAATAAACGCAACCCCAGCGGGCTCGCCGCCGATTTCTACCCCGCCGAGTACGAGTACACCGGTGATTGCGCATCCGAGAGCGATCGCATTTCGGAGCGAGCGAGTTGCGAACGCAGCGACGGCGATCGGTCCGATGAATTCAATTGCAACACTTTTTCCGAGATCGATCCGTGCGATGCCGAGATAGAAAAACGTGTTCATTGCGGCGGTTGCGATGCCAAATACTGCGGCGCCGCGGAGCTTGCGACCACGCCATTGCCCGAGTTGGGGACGAGCGATCAGCCAGAGTGCGAGGGTTGCCCCGACCACACGGAGCCACCCCACCGATTGGGGGGCAACTTGATCAAAGACCGAAATCGCGATCGCAGCACCGATGTACTGCGAGATCGCAGAGACGATGAAGAGTCCCTCCGCAGGAACTCTGCGCGGTTGCACCTGAGATGTGAGTCTTAGTCGAAGAGGTCAGGGTCTGTGGCGCAAATTTCTTGCCACAGCGGTTGGAAGCTAAACCAACCGGCGAGATGTGAGCCCGTCTGCTCGAAGGTGTAGCGGGCGTACTCGTCACGAACCTCAATCGGTTCTCCGGCAGCCATCGCTGCGAGCTGCACCTGACAGTTCCGTTCCATCGTGATGAACCAGAAGGCTGCCTCGTCAATGGTGGTGCCGACGGTAAACAGGCCATGATTCTGGTGGATCGCTGCCTTGCCAGTCTGGAACTTCGAGGCAAATTCTTCGCCAGCTTCAATTTCAAGAACGACTTTGCCACCTTGCTCTGAGATGACGTGATGGTCGCCGTAGAACGCGCAGGAGTCTTGAGTGATTGGCGCAAGAGGAATGCCGAGCGCAGAGAAGGCCTTGCCGTACGTCGAATGGGTATGTGCGGCGGCAATGACTTCGGGGCGGGCCTTGTGCACTGCGGAGTGCAACACGAAGGCAGCCCGGTTGAGGGGCATATCGCCGACGACAACATCGCCGTCGTGGTTGACCAGCAAAAGATCGCTTGCCTTCATGTGGCGGAAGCTCTTTCCGAACGGGTTCACCCAGAAGTGATCCGTCAAAATTGGGTCACGGGCGGTCATGTGCCCGGCGACGCCTTCGCCGAATCCAAGGCGTCCAAAGACCCTCAGTGCGCCAGCGAGTTTTGCTTTGCGGTGAGCGCGCTCTTCTTCGAGGTCGTCGAAGGTTTCGGGATGGAATGCGATGATCGGCTTGTCGGTGATGGCCATATCTGCACGATAGTCACAAATTCACACTCGATCTAGTGTCGCAGTGCTGAAGTCTGGCACGATTCGGACATGGTGAACCACCGTCAGATTCAGCCCAGCGAGATTGCCCCTCCTGCCGCACAGTACGTGCATGCGGTGTTGACGACAGATGCGACTCGATGGTTGCACACCTCCGGGGTCGTGCCGACACGTCCTGATGGCTCGGTACCCGAGGCGATTGATGAGCAAGCCGAGGTCGTTTGGGCCAACATTTCTGCGATGTTGAGCGATGCTGAAATGTTGGTTGACAACATCGTGTCGGTAACGACGTATGCCGTCGTCGGACAACCGTTAGCAGGAGTAATGGCGACCCGAGACCGTGTGCTTGGCGACCATCGAGCTGCATCGACGCTCGTCACGGTGCCTGCTCTTGCCCGAGCGGAGTGGCTGATGGAGATCGCCATCATCGCGTCTGCCTAAACGCTCAAGAGGGTTCTCGCCCTACGCTGTACGCATGGCAGACGACCTTCGTACCACCGACTCCGGCATCGAAATTGCTCCGCTGTATACGGCTGAGTCACTCAACGGATGGGACCCTTCAGAGCAGTTGGGTCTTCCAGGTGAGGCTCCATTCACCCGTGGTGTCTACCCGTCGATGTACCGGGGTCGGTTGTGGACGATGCGTCAGTACTCCGGCTTTGGAGATGCCGCAAGCACAAACGAGCGATTCAAGTTTTTGCTCGCAGCCGGCCAGACCGGTCTGAGTTGCGCCTTCGACCTGCCGACCCAGATGGGCTACGACTCAGACCACTCTCGAGCAGAAGGTGAAGTGGGCAAGGTTGGTGTCGCCATCGACTCACTTGATGACATGCGAACCCTGCTCGCAGATATCCCACTCGACAAAGTGTCGACGTCGATGACGATCAACTCGACTGCGGCGATTTTATTGCTGATGTACCAAATCGTTGCGGAAGAGCAGGGCGTCTCGTCGGCGCAGATTTCTGGAACGATTCAGAACGACCTACTGAAGGAATACATCGCTCGAGGTACGTATGTGTACCCACCGAAACCATCGATGCGCATCATCACCGATATCTTCGGTTACTGCTCAGAAAACATTCCGAAGTGGAACACGATCTCGATCTCGGGCTACCACATTCGAGAGGCGGGCTCGACTGCGGTCCAAGAAATAGCGTTTACCTTGGCGAATGCCATTGCCTATGTGCAGGCAGCTGTTGACGCCGGTCTTGATGTCGATGACTTCGCCCCCCGCTTGTCATTCTTCTGGAACGGACATAACGATTTCTTCGAAGAAGTCGCAAAGTTCCGGGCGAGCCGTCGAATCTGGCACAAGATCATGACCGAACGATTCGGAGCAAAAGATCCCCGTTCGGCGATGCTTCGATTCCACACGCAGACCGGTGGGTCAACGTTGACGGCGCAACAGCCGGTCAACAACGTGGTGCGAGTTGCGGTGCAGGCAATGGCGGCGGTGATGGGCGGCACGCAATCGCTTCACACCAACGGCTTCGACGAGGCACTTTCGCTGCCGACCGAAGATGCGGCTCGCCTCGCGCTTCGCACGCAGCAAATCATTGGCTACGAATCGGGAATCACCGAGACGCCTGACCCGCTTGCTGGTTCGTACCTCGTCGAGTCGCTCACCGATGAAGTCGAGCGGCTCACCTGGGAGTACATCGAGCGAATCGATGAGATGGGAGGCGCCGTCGAAGCAATTGAGGCTCATTTCCAGCAGGACGAGATTGAGCAGTCGGCATACGAGTACACGAAGTCGATTGACGATGATGAGCGAGTGATCGTCGGGCTTAATCGGTTCACGATTGACAACGAACCCGAGCCGGATGTGTTCCCGATTGACCCTGCTCTAGAGCCGGCACAGAAAGCCCGTCTCGCCGCATTTAAGGCTGTGCGTGACGAGAATGTGGTTCGAGCAGGACTCGAGTCAGTAAGCGCTGCGGCCCGGGGGACTGACAATGTGCTGTACCCAATGAAAGATGCACTGTTGGCGGGTGCAACGCTCGGCGAAGTAAGTGATGCACTCCGTGAAGTCTTTGGTACATATCAGCCGTAATGGGGTCGTAAACGCAGTTTGATCGCCGTCGTTTGCGCAACAGAATTTAAAAGCCGACTAGCCGAATCAGATTTATCGGAATACACTCTTTAATTGTGAGGTTACAGGAGTCATGAACCCCGTAATGACGGCAAATTTGGCGTCTGGAGCAGCTGTTGGCAATCTCGGCGTGCTCGACCTCATTGGGGACACGCCGAATGTCGACGTGTCGCATTTGTCGCCAAACCCGGATGTGCGGCTCATTGCGAAACTTGAGATGCAGAACCCGTTCGGATCGGTGAAAGACCGCATTGCAAAGGCAATGATTGAGGCTGCAGAAAAAGATGGGCGTCTCACCGCCGGGCAGACCATCATTGAGCCGTCCTCAGGAAACACTGGCATCGCACTTGCCGCTATCGCCCGTTTGAAGGGCTATCCGATCAAGATTTTGCTTCCTGAGTCGGTGTCGGTCGAGCGCCGTCAAATGCTCCAGATTATGGGTGCGGAGGTCATCCTCACCCCGGGTGGCGAAGGCTCAAACGGAGCTGTTCGTCGCGCTACTGAGATGGCCGAAGCGCATCCAGAGTGGTGCATGGTGTACCAGTACGGCAACGACGCAAATCCTCGCACCCACTACGAGACGACCGGTCCTGAAATTTGGCGGGATGTTCCAGACATCACTCATTTTGTTGCTGGTCTCGGCACCTCGGGCACCCTGATGGGGACCGGCCGTTTTCTCAAAGAGCGCGACCCAGATATTCAGATCATTGCAGTGGAGCCGCCGCTCGGCGAAAACGTCGAAGGGCTGCGAAACATCGATGAGGGGTATATCCCTCCGGTCTTCGAAGACTGGAATGGCTTCGAATTGCTCGACCGCAAGCGAGTGGTTCGCCCCCGCGAATCGATCGAGTGGACCCGCCGTTTGGTGAACGAGGCGGGCATCTTCGCCGGAATTTCATCGGGAGCGTCGCTCGCTGGTGCAGCAAAAGTTGCATCATCGATCGATTCAGGCGTCATCGTGTTCATCGTGTGCGATGGCGGGTGGAAATACCTCTCCACCGGCGCGTACACCGATGACCTCGATGCAGCCGAAGCAGCAGCCGAAAAGATTATTTACTTCTAGACGCCGGGGGTGTTTGAACTCCACGGTCGGGACGGACTAGCTTCCTCGGAAGTGCCTCCATCAAACTCCCGAGCAATTCCCCGCTGGTTTCGTGGGATCCTCGTTCTCGCCATTATCTATCTGTTCCTTGTAGGCGTTTCATCGCTCGAATCTGGCATCAAGGTGATGGGTGCAGACACCCAAGAACGGCTGTTCTCGAGCGTGTCAAACCCGATTGTCGGACTCTTCATCGGTGTTGTCGGCACCGTGCTCGTTCAGTCATCTTCGGCGAGCACTTCTCTCATTGTCGGACTTGTTGCATCGGGAGCGCTCGGCCTCGACCAAGCGGTCCCGATGATCATGGGCGCAAATATTGGCACCACGGTGACCAACACTCTTGTGTCGTTAGGTCATGTGCGCCAGTCACAGGAGTTCAGGCGAGCTCTTTCCGCAGCCACGGTTCACGACTTCTTCAACTTGATGGCCGTCACGATTTTGCTCCCCTTCGAACTTCTCACCGGACGAATTTCTTGGCTTGCGTCGCGCACTGCTGAGATTCTCACAGGCTCTGGTGGTTCGGAGTGGAAGAGTCCGATCAAGGCGTGGGTGAAACACCCTGTAGGTTGGCTCAAAGATGGGCTCAAACAGGCCTCTCTCGAGGACACGTCACTTGGCATCTCCATGGTGGTCATCGGAATCATCGTCGTCGTGGTCTCCTTGATTGCGGTCACAAAAAATATGAAGGCGCTCATCGCCGAACGACTTGAAGCATCGATGAACCGGGTACTCGGGCGCGGTGGCGGTCTTGTCGCAATGGTGATTGGCATGCTCATCACCATTTCAGTGCAGTCATCGAGCATCACAACTTCGATCCTTATTCCGATGGCGGCCGCTGGCGTAATCTCGCTTCGCAATATTTACCCGGTGACGCTCGGAGCGAACGTTGGCACAACGATCACTGCGTTACTCGCTGCGCTCGCGGCAAGTGGTTCAGATGCGCTCACCATTGCTCTTGTTCATACGTGGTTTAACGTGTTGGGAATCGTCGTGTTGTACGGCATTCCGTTTTTGCGGCCACTTCCAATTCGATGCGCCGAACTCCTTGCCGAACTCGCAGTGAGGCGTCGGAGCCTTGCGGTTGGTTGGGTCGTTTCTGTCTTTGTCATTATTCCTTTACTAGTCATTGCAATATTCCGTTGATGGGGGGATCTCATGGTCTTGTCGTTCTTTAAAAAAGGGGAGTCACCGCTCGATCGAATTTCCCATGAGACAGTGCTGATGCTCGGCGATGCCCGTCACTCGTTCGACCTTGCATCGACAGCGCTTCTTGCCGGAGCGGATGCATCCGCGGTGAGCTCTGACATTCGTGCGACGGACGATCGAATTAATGCCGCCGAACAACGGTTGAGGTCGGAACTCGTCGTTCATATTGCGGTGAATGGTGGTGACGACATTGGTGTGGTGATGGGCTACACGCTGCTGCTGAAGAAAATTGAGCGAATAGGTGATCAGGCGAAGAACATTCTTGATCTCGCTGAAGATGGAATTTCGTTGTCAGGTGCTCCCGATATCGAAGAATTTTTGACGCGCAGACAAACAATTTCGCAAATGTACGTAGATGCTGCAGACATTCTTGTCTCGCTTGACGTCGACTCCGCTCGGCAGTTCCTCGACCGCTCCATGGAAATGAATCGAGAGTGCGAGCAGAAGATCCATGACTACATGCGGTCCGATGAACCCGGTCACTGGGCGGTGCCTCGGGCGGTCTTGCACCGCTACTGGAAGCGCATTGTGGCGAACCTTGCCGGCATCGTTACTTCTGCGATCGAGCCCATTCAATCATTGGACTACACCGATAACGGCTCGACAGACATTGTGGATGATTGAGCACGAGTAACTTCAGCGATCTCCTTTGAGGTGAGTGACTGAGCCAAGCTTGACCGCAATCACAAGCGAGTCGTCGGTAGCGTTACGACCGTGGACCAGCCAATCGGGATCTTCGACTCGGGTTTCGGGGGTCTCACCGTTGCTCGAGCTCTTATCGATCTCCTTCCCGCTGAGGACTACGTCTACATCGGCGACACCGGTCGGTACCCCTATGGGTCGAAGCCACTCGATGATGTGCGCGGATATGCCAGTGAGCTCGCTCACTCGCTCGTCGACGATTTCAATGTGAAAGCCATCGTCGTTGCCTGCAACACTGCGACTGCGGCCGGACTCGACGACTTGCGAGATGAGCTTGACGTGCCGATCTTTGATGTCGTCACACCTGGAGCTTCAGCTGTCGTTAGAGCCTCCCGAGCCGGCCGAGTCGGAGTGATCGGAACCGTCGGCACGATTTCGTCAGGGGCGTACGTGCAGGCGGTTGAACGGGCTTCACGACAGACCGATGTCGGCATCGAACTGTCGAGCGCGGCGTGTCCGGGTTTCGTTGAGTTCGTTGAACGTGGTCAATTAAATGGCGATGAAGTCATGGTGCTTGCGGAACGCTTACTTGCACCACTGACTGAAGCCAAGGTCGACACACTCCTGTTGGGCTGCACCCACTACCCGTTCCTTGCGAGGACGATTGGTGAGGTCATGGGCCCAGATGTGGTGCTTGTGTCGTCAGCGGATGAAACTGCCTTCGAGGTAAGTGAACGGCTACGCGAACTGCTCCTTCTTCGTAAACCCAGTGAGGCTGGAGCCCGTCGGTTTCTGTCGAGCGGTGATGTCGACACGTTTCGTGACCTTGGATCAGCACTGTTCGGCGCAGACCTCGTCGCAGCAGAACACTGGGAGCGCTGAGCACGTAGCCTGAAGAGGCACGACTACTCGAGAGGAAGAGAATCAATGTCGCGACCTGATGGCAGATCGTCAGATGAACTACGTCCAATCACATTCGAACGTGATTTCACTGAAATGTCAGACGGTTCGTGTCTTGTAACCGTCGGACGCACGAAGGTGCTCTGTACCGCATCTATCGATGAGGACGTCCCTCGTTGGATGAAAGGGAGAGGGACAGGATGGGTCACCGCTGAATACTCGATGCTTCCCGGGTCGTCGCCAGAGCGTGTTGACCGCGAAGCGGCAAAAGGAAAGCAGTCTGGACGCACTGTCGAAATCCAGCGGCTCATCGCACGAGCACTTCGGGCCGCGTGCGATATGTCGTTGCTCGGTGAACGCCAAGTGGTTGTCGATTGTGATGTGATTCAAGCCGACGGAGGAACGCGAACTGCGTCGATCTGTGGGGGATATTTGGCGCTTCACGATGCGCTCACTCGACGCGTGCAGCAAGGTCTCATCGCGTCACACCCGTTGCACTCCACGTGTGCTGCGATCTCGGTTGGCATTGTCGACGGGGTACCTGTACTCGACCTTCCATACGTCGAAGATTCTCGGGCCGAGGTCGATATGAACGTCGTGATGCTTCGCCCCGCTGGCGTCGGTGGCCAAGCTCGATTTGTTGAGGTGCAGGGCACCGCAGAGGGAATGGCGTTCACTCGCAGTGAACTCGATTCAATGCTCGTGCTCGCAGAATCCGGGCTCGCCTCGATTGCTGACCTGCAAGACGAACTTATTTCGTCGCCGCCTTCGCCTCGTTCATGACGGCTCGTCAACTTCGGCTCGTCTGTGCATCAGCAAACCCTGACAAGGTCGCTGAAATTGAACAGTTGCTGACCGGTATTGCCGAGATGGAGCCACGGCCAACATCGCTCGGGGAAGTGATTGAAGACGCTGACTCGCTCACCGGAAATGCTCGGCTCAAGGCCGTCGCCGTATGTGATGCAAGTGGGCACGCAGCGATTGCTGATGACACCGGGCTTGAGGTTGACGCCCTTGGTGGTGCTCCGGGAATCTATGCGGCTCGATTCGCTGGCGAGAATGCAACCTACGCTGACAACCGACGCAAATTGCTCGACGACATGAGCGGCGTTGAGCAGCACCTCCGAACCGCACGTTTCAGAACCGTCGTCATGGTGATGTGGCCCAACGGTGACGAGATCGTTGTTGAAGGTGTCTGCGAGGGTCACATCGCCGAGGCTGAAATGGGCGACGCGGGTTTTGGTTACGACTCGATCTTTATCCCAGATGACGGTGATGGTCGGTCATTCGCTCAAATGTCGGCAGATGAGAAGAACGTGATGTCTCATCGGGCGCGCGCTTTTTCTGCCCTTCCTGGGGCGTTAATGCTTCATTCATCGACCGAGGGGTGAAGTTCACCAGTGGCGCAGGTCGATCGGCCAACGATCGATGACCTCGCCATCGTCGACAATCCAGAGTTCTTCGTGACGAGCAATCGTTGGGTCAACATGCGCCGGGCGTACATGCACCCGTTCACCGATGTGAAATGTGCGCTCAGAACTACTGAACGTGGTGTGTTCATCTGAACAGAACCAGATCTTGCAATCATCGATACTCGGGTCGCCATGATCCATTCCGAGTGCTTTAAGGCCAACATCGATGACATAGCGCGAGCCGTGATGTGCGATCACCGTCCCGACGATGGTGAGAGCCTGCTCAAATCCTTGGTTGAGCGTTGCGTACTGGGTGTCCACCATGACATACGAGCCCGCCTGCACATCGGTCACCCCAGTGGGGTGGTCGAGACCAATGGTATGGAGGTCGTGAGTGCCGGTTCCCCCGGTCGACACGATGTCACCGCCGACGTCATCATGGGCTGCCCGAAGTAAGGACATTGCCTCTGCAACTCGTTCCTTTGCCTCACTCCGGTCGCTCACCATTTGCAGATGCCCCTCGTATCCCATCACGCCCGAAACGGAAAGCCTGCGTTGCCGTGCGACGTCAGCGAGTTGTCCAGCGTGATCAGGCCGTGCCCCACAGCGTGGCATTCCGACGTCAACGTCAATGATGACGTCTCCAACACCGGCGCGATGAGCCGCTTCGATGGTTTCAACCGAGTCAACTGCAACTCGCGCAATTACACCTGCAGACTCCGCTGCAGTCGCCACCTGGGTAAGGCGATCAACGTCCAGCACAGAGTTTGCAAGCAAGAGATCATCTCCGACGCCAGCAGTGATCATTCCAATGACCTCTCGAGGCGTTGCGCAGGTGAAGGAACGATGCCCATGTGCGACCTGTTGTGCAGCGAGCGTGGTGCACTTATGCGCCTTCACGTGTGGTCGCAATGATGAGCCTGGAAGCCGTGCTGCCATTGATTGCAGGTTCCGCGAGAGTGCCGAGGCATCAACGACCGCAGCAGGCGTCGGAATCGCGTTGATGTGCATCAAGAGAGCCTGCCACGAATCGATGCCGTCGGATGATGTCGGGAGATGGTCACAGATGTACCGTGTTCTGTATGACTGAAGCATTCATCGTTGACGCAGTTCGCTCGCCCGTCGGCCGACGTGGAGGAGCCCTCTCTACCGTTCACCCCGCAGATCTCGGTGCACACTCGATTAAGCATCTTGTTGAACGCTCTGGCGTTGATCCGGAAGCGATTGACGATGTGGTCTTCGGAAACGTGAACTCGATCTGGGAACAATCCGGTTGTATCGCTCGTACATCGTGGCTGACCGCCGGACTCCCGATGCATGTTCCCGGTGTCACCATCGACCGCCAATGCGGCTCAGCCCAACAAGCCGTGCAGTTCGGAGCTCAGGCTGTCATGTCAGGAACGATGGACATCGTTGTTGCGGGCGGCGTTGAGAACATGTCGATGGTGCCCATCACTGCAGGAGCTCTGGCCGGCAAGGATGACCCTGAATTCGACCCCTTCACCGGAGCAGAGGGTTGGCACTCACGGTTTGGCGGCACCGAGGTAAGCCAGTTCCATGGGGCAGAGCTCATGGCAGAGCACTGGAACCTCACTCGGGAAGAGATGGAAGCCTTCGCCGTTGAATCACACGAACGTGCAATTCGGGCACGTGAAGAGGGCCGTTTTGATAACGAGATCGTGCCGCTGAATGGCCTTGATTACGACGAGGGTCCTCGTGAACCGAACATCGAGAAAATGCAGTCACTCGCAACATTGCGTGAGGGTGGTCGCATCACCGCCGCAGTGGCGAGCCAGATCTCTGATGGCTCAGCTGCGCTGCTAGTTGCAAGCGAGGAGGCCGTTGAACGCCATGGGCTCACACCTCGGGCTCGTATCCACCACATGACGGTGCTCGCAGACGATCCAATCATGATGCTGTCGGCACCGATTCCCGCAACACGGCGGGCGCTCGAGCGCACCGGATTGAGCATTGATGACATCGATGTCGTCGAAATCAACGAGGCATTCGCCCCAGTACCGATGGCATGGTTGAAAGAAATCGGTGCCGACCCCGCAAAGGTCAACCCAAGTGGTGGCGCAATCGCTCTCGGTCACCCTCTCGGTGCAACCGGTGCCCGCCTGATGGTGACGCTGCTCAACGAACTTGAGCGCACCAACGGCCGGTTTGGCCTCCAGACGATGTGTGAGGGTGGCGGCCAAGCGAACGTCACCATCATCGAGCGTCTCTGACGACAGTCACTGTTCAGTGACGTCGAATATTGCTCAGCGAGCAGTCGTTGCGTTTGCAGCGGTTGCAATCGCTGGGTGCTCAGCGTCTCAGACCGAGCCGGTTGCCATCGATGCTCCATCGGTGACGACCGTCCCTGAACGTGTCGACGAAACCTCATCGTCGGCCCCAGAAACAGAAGCAAGTAGCTCGACAACGACGAATGTTCCGCCCTCGTCTGTAAGTGACGAATCAACTGATGACACCGACAGCGGCGACGTTGTGGTGGAGGCGACCTTCTCCTCCGCTGTTGCTCCGGTAATGAGCAATAACTGCGGAAGTTGTCACAATCCCGGTGGACCGGGATCGGTCCACTGGAATCTTTCCGAAGCCCGAGACGTCTCAGAAAATTCTCAGTTCATTAGGGCAGCGTTGCTGTCGGGTTACATGCCGCCGTGGCCTGCGAGCAATCTCGGCGTCGCCTATAAGAACTCGTTCGCAATCGAGGAGGAGGCTCTTGCGCCGATTATCGAATGGATTGATAACGGGGCAGTTCTTGACGTCGATCCGACAACACCTGTAATCGGAGGTAGAAGCGTCCGAATTGAGGACCCTGACCTTGTGGTGCCGCCGACTGAGCCGTACGACAACGAGAGCGGCCGATTCGATGACTATCGATGCCTCGTGTACTACCCCGAGATTGAGCGCACGTCGTGGCTCCGGAAGCTGCAATTCATTCCCGATCAGACGGAGGTTGTGCACCACGCACTCGGTTATTTGGTGCCTGCTTCGCAAATTGAAGCTGCTCGACAACGAGATCTTGATGACCCTGGCAGTGGATGGGAATGTTTCGGCGGTACCGGTCTTGCTGAAGACACATACCTTGTTGGATGGGCTCCTGGGCAATTGCCGCTGGAATATCCGGAAGGAACCGGGCTCGCAATCGAACCCGGAGACTTTTTCGTCGTCCAAGTTCACTATCACTACGAAATCGCAGTTGACCCCGATGCGTCATGGCTAGAAATTGATGTCGAGCCGGCAACATCAGATCTTGAGCCGATCTCGATTACTCGTTACCTCACTCCGGCAGAAATCCCGTGTTCAACTGACGAAGAGGGTCCGCTTTGTGATCGGGATGTGATCGCAAATCTCCGGAGAGAGGAGTTCGGACAGTTACCCGCCGACTTCATCAATGCGAGTTGCGGTGTCACCCCGGCCTCATTTGCTCATATGACTGACGGTGTGGCTTGGAGTTCATGCGACCGAGTTGTACAAGAACCCGGTGAGATCGTCTCTGTGCTGGGACACATGCATGACTTGGGAGCCCAGTATCGAATGACGCTTAACCCTGGTACCGAGCGTGAGGAGATCTTGTTGGATATCCCCGATTGGGATTACGACTGGCAGTACTCATATCGACCGGTTGAGACGATCGAGTTGCAGATCGGAGATGTCCTTCGCTTCGAATGCACCTGGGAGCGTTCACGTCGAGATCCAAATCTTGCACCTGCATACGTGCTGTGGTCTTACGGATCGGACGATGAAATGTGTTTCTCAAGCGTTACGACTCGACCGCTGAAGTAGTACGGGCGGTGGGACTTGAACCCACACTCCGAAGAACAGGAACCTAAATCCTGCGCGTCTGCCAATTCCGCCACGCCCGCTTGTGGGTTTCATCGTACTGAGAGTTGTGAACGTTGGGTCACTCGCCATCATCTCTGTTTCCAGAAGTCAGTTAATGGGTGAATTTTTCAGAGACGATTCCAGCGGGGTGTTAGGACCTCGCTCCTAAGCGGCACAATACGCACCCAAAATCTGTAACTTTGCGGGAGTTTCGATCTGCGAGTTTTCGCATTTCGAGTATTTGGGTCAAACGCTCTTAGTAGCGCTCTCGAAGTCTCGGAAGAACCCCAGAGGCAAATCGCTCGAAGCTCTCGTTCATCTGCTCAGGATCAAATCCCGGAGGGCACCCCCAGGTCACGACATCGGTGATGCCGTAGGCATCGATGAACTCACACATGTCGTTAAACACCTTGTCTTCGTCACCGATGACCCAAGTCTGAGGTATCGGATCGGCATTGCCTGTGAGTTGAAGTGACACGTTGTCGCCTGAGGATGTGAGCCATTCGGCATAAATTCCGGCTTTGTATCGCTCGGCCGCTCGAATTGAGGGCCAATCTCGGTCGCGGTCATCGGTGACGAGCCACGGTCGGATGATTCCAACACGACGAGAGGAGGGGTCGACACCGCGTGCTTGAGTTGCTTCGCGCCACGGGTCAAGCACTTGATCCGCCGCACCCTGAGGCAGAAGGTGAAGCCCAAGACGTGCTGCTCGTTCCGCTCCGGGTGGTCCCATCGCTGCCATCCAAATTGGAGGGCCTCCCTCTTGCACGGGTGTCGGTGTCACCCGGACGTCGTTGTACGCGAAGCGCTTACCCTCGAAAGAGAAGCGCTCCCCGGAGAACGCCCGCTGAAGCACTTCGACTCCTTCTTCGGTTCTTGAGACACGCTGCGCCCGCGGGATATTGAATCCGTGAAACTCATGAAGGGCGTAGCCCATGCCGACACCGATTTCCATCCGCCCGTTCGAGATGTTGTCGAGAACGGCGAGGTCTTCTGCGAGTCGTAATGGTTCTTGGAACGGCATCAGGGTGATGTCTGATGAGATTCTGATTCGACTCGTGCGTGAGGCGACCGCTCCCGCCACTGGAATCCACGATGGCAGGTAACCGTCGTCGACGAAATGGTGTTCGGTGAACCACACAAGATCGAACCCAAGTTCGTCGAGCCACGCAATTTGGTCGAGGACTGCGCCGTACAGTTGAGGCCACGAAAGTGGCGAATCCGTTGGATTTCGGAAGTCGTAGCACGCTCCAACACGAAGGTGTGGTCGAGTGGTCATGCATTAACGGTAGAGCATTTCCCCGAGATCACTTGTGGGCAAGGTGACGACGGGTGGTGATCGGTGTAAGACTGGGAGAGTGACCGCTGTAGATACCGACATCACTAACGCACTGGAAAACCAATTTGGACTCGCTGATCGACTGGTCGATGAGGCAGCGCTTGAAAATTCGGTTCGCCGTTTCGCAGAGCGAGGCATTGTATTGCCAACGTTCGCACAGATGGCTGACCCGTCCACAGTGGACGAGGGCCTCGTCGGTGATGCTGATCCGCAGGGCGCAGACCCCCGCAACCTGTGGCGGGTGCACTGGTATAACGACCTCGCAGGAAACCGGGTGTCAGTACCCAATCACATTGTGTTGACTAAAGAACTCACCGGAGTTGAAAGCCCGATCATCGTTGTCTTCGGCGACCGTTTCCCAATGATCACCGCGCACAAGGTGCTCGCTGCATACTCATGTCTTGCGCCACGCGTCGTCACCGGTCAATTCGACCCGACCCGCCACCGGGCGATCTGGCCATCGACGGGCAACTACGCCCGAGGGGGTATAGCAATTAGCCGAATCATGGCGAGCCGCGGTGTAGCGATTCTTCCTGAGGGCATGAGCCAAGAGCGTTTTGACTGGCTCGATAAATGGTGCGAGAACCCAGCAGAGGATGTCATTCGCACCCATGGAACCGAATCGAACGTCAAAGAGATCTACGACGCCTGCAACGAACTTGCGCTCGACCCTGAAAACTTCGTCCTTAACCAGTTCTCAGAGTTTGGAAATCATCTCGGCCACTACACCGTTACTGGTCGAGCGCTCGCTCATGTCTTCGAGCACGTGCAACACAGCAGCGGGCGTGACCTCAACCTCGCAGCGTTCACCTCAGCGACAGGGTCTGCCGGCACCATTGCAGCGGGTGATCGTCTCAAGGATGAATACGGAACAAAAATCGTTGCAGTGGAGGCGCTCGAGTGCCCAACAATGCTTGAGAACGGTTTCGGCGAGCACAACATTCAGGGCATTGGTGACAAACACATCCCACTCATTCATAACGTCATGAACTCCGACGTGGTGGTGGCGATCAGCGACCGTTCAACCGATGACCTTGACGTACTGTTCAATACCGACGCAGGACGCCGGCTGCTGGCTGATCGACATGGGATTGACGAAGCAACTATCGATGCCCTCTCTCATTTTGGTTTCTCAGCAATTTGCAACACGTTGGCTGCAATCAAGACCGCCCGCATGCTCGACCTCGGCGAGAACGATGCGCTCATTACGGTGGCGACAGATGGCGGGGCGCTCTACCCAAGTGAGCGGGCGAAAACGCTGGCAACAAGATTTGGCGGTGAGTTATCTGAGGCTGATGCCGCTGCCATTTACGGAGAGCATCTCGCCAATGTTTCAACCGAACACATGATCGAGATGACCGAGGCGGACCGTCGTCGAGTCTTCAACTTGGGTTACTACACCTGGGTTGAGCAACAAGGAACGCCGTTTGAACTCTTCGAAGAGCGTCGTCACCAGTCGTTCTGGCAGAACCTTCGTCGATATGTCGGCGTGTGGGATTCGATGATCTCTGAATTCAACGAACGCGTCGCATCTGCGTAATCAGCGATCATGGTGGTCGGTCTGCGATGCGTGGTGTGCGGGGAAGAGATCGAAATCTCACGCCCAATGTCGTGGACATGTCCTCGAGCAACAGAGGCCGATCCGTTTCATGTGCTCGAGTTTGTCGACGACGGGGCACCACCAACGATTGAGATCGATCGTGGGGAAAGCAATCCGTTCGTTCGCTATCGCGAGCGAATGGGGTGGTGGGCATTCGCTCGGGCGAACGGCATGTCCGATGATGAAACCGTTGGCCTTGCTCAGTCGGTCGCAGGACAATTCAGCGTCACCCCTCTTCAACCGCACGATGGGCTGAGCGATGTCATTGGTCGCTCGGTGTGGGCGAAAAATGAGACGGTCGGAGTAAGCGGATCTCATAAATCTCGCCATCTTGTCGGCATTATGTTGCACCTCATCGCTGCTGAGCAACTCGGCATGCTGACCGGCCGGCCACCACTTGCGATCTCGTCGTGTGGAAATGCGGCGTTAGCTGCCGCAACGGTTGCGAGTTCGCAAGAATGGCCGTTGCGAGTGTTCGTTCCGACATGGATGGACGACTCGTTCGGTAGTGGTCTTGATGCCCTTGGCGCTGAGATCAACCGTTGTGAACGAATCGCCGGCGCCGCAGGCGATCCCGCCATGAGCGCGTTTAGAGAGGCGGTGTCGCAGGGGGCAATCCCCTTCAGCGTTCAGGGTCCGGCAAATGCGTGGTGCCTCGATGGTGGTCGAACCATTGGCTGGGAGCTTCACGACCAATTGAACGACGTTGAGGTAGCCCCGCAGGCGGTATTTGTTCAGGTCGGAGGAGGTGCCCTCGCAACATCGCTTGCGCTCGGTCTCGGTGATGATGTCCCACTTGTCGTTGTGCAAGCCGAGGGTTGTGCGCCCCTCCACCGCGCCTTGCAAGCGGCATCTAGAGTTGATGCTCCGGAACTTCATTGGGCTGAACTCATGCAGCCGTGGGAGTCACCTCACTCGTTGGCCGACGGAATTCTCGACGATGAAACGTACGACTGGATCAGCATTGGGCGTGCCATTGAGAGATCTTCAGGCCGATCTGTCGTCGCTGCTGAATCAGAGATCGTCCACGCCCATGAGCTGGTTAATGCATCAGGACCTCCGACTTCGGCGACAGGAACCGCCGGCGTAGCTGGCGCCCTTGGTGAGAGCGCCGCCGGCACGCTTGATGATCGGCCAATTGTCGTACTGCTTTCCGGAGCTGCACGCTGAGCCTGAGCGTAAGTCGGGGTAGCCTTTCCCCTATGTCTGGCGACAACGTTCATCCAAGCCCATCCGCACTAGAGGGCGGCATCGACCCGCGAAGTGATGTGTTTAACCGACTGCTGAAGAACCGTGTTGTTCTGCTCGGTTCTGACGTGAACGATGAGATTGCGAATCAGCTCTGCGCCCAATTGCTGTATCTCGAAGGTGAAGATCCGAACAGTGATATTTGGTTGTACATCAATTCACCCGGCGGATCGGTGACTGCAGGTATGGCTATTTACGACACGATGCAGTTCGTTTCTTGTGATGTGGCGACTGTCTGCCTCGGCCTCGCTGCCTCGATGGGCCAGTTCTTGCTGACGGCGGGAGCCGCTGGTAAGCGTTACAGCCTTCCAAATGCTCGCATCATGATGCATCAGCCATTGGCGGGTCTCCGTGGTCAGGCGGCCGATATCGCGATTCAGGCTGAGCAGCTTGCCTACACCAAGCTTCGGATGGCTCAACTCATTGCAGAGCATTCAGGGCAACCTCTCGAGCAGATTCAAGAAGACTCCGAGCGCGACCGTTGGTTCACTGCTGAGCAGGCCAAAGAATATGGCCTTTGCGACAACGTGATTCTGCGTCGAGGTGAAATCGTCTGACGTTTAGTCTGCTGCGCCGACTGGCGTTGCAGGCTCAGGAGCATCATGCGGGACCAAAGTCGTAACTGGCCCGAGGTCGACGTCGCATGATGCCATCGCCCACTCACGGATCGTGAGTGCAGAAGATTCACTTTGGTAGGCGGCGGCGGCAACACGTTGGATGCTGCCCGGGTCGCCGGGAACAACGGTATTCGCAGTCTCGATTGCTTGGAGCACGTTTGACCACTCTTGAGCAACAGCCAACGGTGCAAGCGTCTGCAAGCGTCGGTAGAGCTCAAGGGTTGCGGTGAGTTCGAGATCGCTGTTGACCGTTGCGGCGACGATTGCTGACCGGCTGCTTCGAAGTTCCTCGCAGAAGGCGGCCGCATCAGGAACAGGTGTCGCCTCTCCACAGGCAGAAAGAGTTGCCATTGCGAATCCAACGATGGTTGCAATCGAACCAAGTCGTTTCCCCTGCACAAAACGAGTGTTACACAACGGCTCCCTAGATTGCCGCCACCCATCGGGTGGTGCACCCCATTCCCCACATCTGCGAAAGACTCTTCACGTGATTGCATTGGTGTCGTCGGCAACCATCCTCGGTGCACGAGGCTTCTCGGTTCAAGTCGAGGTTCACGTGGGTCGAGGCCTGCCAGGCTTTTCGATGTTGGTGTCCGGTGGAGAGCTCTGATGAGCGAATACCCTCGTCTACGTGGACATCGATCCAACGACCGAGTCGAACCAAGTCGATCTGTGGCAGATCGACCGGTTTGTTGCGTCATTGACTTCGCTGTCAGAACGAACCGTCGAGGCCTATCGAACCGATCTCCGCATGTTCGCCGAATTCACCACACGGATGAACATCAACGATCCCTCCTCAGTCAACCGAACGAATGTCCGTCGTTACGTCGCTCACCTCTCGACCCGGCAATACGCGCAACGAAGCATTGCGAGAAAGATCGCATCGATACGGCGGTACTTCAGGTGGGCTCTCCGTCACGATGTTGCCGACACTGACCCAACCCTTGGGGTACAGGTCAGCGGTGGAACTGGTCGTCTGCCGAAAGTGCTCGATCGGCGAGATCTTGAGCATCTTCTCGAACCCGCCGATGACCCTGAGGAACCCCTTTGGCGTCGTCGGCGAGATGACGCAGTGCTCGAATTGCTGTACGGATCAGGCTTGCGTGTCGCCGAACTCTGTTCGCTCGATCGGTCATCACTCGACCTCGACCATCATGCGTTGCGCGTGTGGGGAAAAGGTTCGAAAGAGCGGCGAATTCCGATTGGTGAGCCCGCATGCGATGCCGTCGCAGCATGGTGTGAGATTCGACACGAAGCCGCTCCTTCCGAGTCCGGTGACGCACTGTTCACCAACGAGCGTGGCCGACGGCTGACGTCACGTGATGTTCGACGCATTCTTGATCGCCGAAGTGCAACGCCAACCCATCCGCACGCGCTCCGTCACACTTTTGCTACCCATCTTCTTGATGGCGGCGCCGACCTCCGAGCCGTTCAAGAGCTTCTTGGGCATGCCGATGTTGCGACCACCCAGCGTTACACGCACGTCAGCAAAGAGCGGCTCACGGCGGCCTATCGCCAATCCCATCCACGAGCATGACACCTCCGCCCCCACCCCCGGCCGGACAGCGCCCAGGTCTCGTCGATGCTGCCACCGAGCTAGCGGAGCAATGGAAACGCTGGGATCGCAGGCGGGCATCGTCGGCACGAGACCACCTCATCGTGCACTACTCACCGCTGGTCAAGTTCGTCGCTGGTCGAGTTGGTTCGGGTCTTCCTCGTTCAGTCGACCCAGCCGACTTGATCGGTTATGGGGTGTTTGGATTGATCGATGCGATCGAAAAGTTCGACCCCTCTCATGGGGTCAAATTCGAGACATATGCAGCGCCTCGAATCCGAGGCGCAATTTACGACGGTCTTCGCGAACTCGACTGGGTTCCAAGAACAGTCCGCACCAGAGGTCGCCGCATTGAACAGGCGTTAACGGAGCTCGAGCGAGAACTCGGCCGTTCTCCGAGCGAAGACGAACTCGCTACACAGCTTGAGATTTCGATCGACGAGCTCGCAACGTGGCTATCCGAAGTTGCAGCAACCACGGTCGGCACGCTCGACAGAGCAATTTCGATGGGTTTCGAACCCGAGGCAGACGCGCTCGACGGGTCACATACCCCGGTCGTGGCGGTCGAAACCGAAGAGCTTCGTTCCGTTATTCGACAGGTGATGCGCGAACTTCCAGAGCGGGAACGCCTCGTTCTGTCTCTGTATTACGACGAGAACTTGACGCTCGCCGACATCGCGGAGATTCTCGATGTCACCGAGTCTCGTGTATCGCAACTGCATGCCCAGTCGGTGCTGCGACTTCGTTCTCGAATGCGGGCAGCCGGGCACCTGTAGCGCGTCGTGTTCGCCTGATGAGCCCGGTGATATTTCGGTCACTCGCCGATAGCGTGTCGGACGGCTTACCAACCGGTCAGCACCCGAGCATTCGGGTCAGTCGAGATATAACATGTTCCCGTCATTTGCGGTCGTTTCGGCGCCCTGACGTGAACCTAACCGCAACCCACATAGGAGACTTTCATGGCTCTCATCAGCATGCGTCAGATGATTGAGGCAGGTGCGCACTTCGGCCACCAGACCCGACGCTGGAACCCAAAAATGCGCCGCTTCATCTTCGGTGAGCGCAACGGAATTTACATCATTGATCTCGACCAAACGTTGAATCGTGTCGACACGGCCTACAACTTCCTTCGTGATCTCGTGGCCGACGGCGGCAACGTGCTCTTCGTCGGAACGAAGAAGCAGGCCCAAGACCCAGTTCGCGAGGCCGCAGATCGTTGCGGAATGCCGTACGTCAACGAGCGTTGGCTCGGCGGAATGCTGACGAACTTCGGCACCATTTCTTTGCGCGTCAACAAGATGCTCGAACTTGAGCGCCAGAAAGAAATCGGCGAGTTTGATCTCATGATTAAGAAAGAAGCGTTGCTTCTTGACCGCGAACTCACCAAGTTGCAGCGCAACCTCGGTGGTCTCCGTTCGATGAAGAAGGCGCCGGAAGCGATTTTTGTTCTCGACACGATGAAAGAGCACATCGCGGTCACCGAGGCAAACAAACTCGGAATTCCTGTTGTTGCGGTTGTCGACACCAACGTTGACCCAGATTCCATTCAGTTCCCGATTCCTGGAAACGACGATGCGATTCGTGCCAACGCATTGTTCGCGAACGTGATCGCAGAAGCCGTTCTCGAAGGTCAATACATAGCATCACGTCGCCCGCAGGCAGTTCCTGCCACACCAGAGCCGAAAGAGCGCACCCCTGAAGAAGAGGAAGCGTTTGCTCAGGCACAGGCTGAGGCTCGTGCCGCCGCGGCTCGCGCGCAGGCTGAGCGAGAGGCACGGATGGCCGCAAAGAAGGCCGCTGATGGTGCCGCCGCCGATTCAGCAGAAGCACCTGCCGACGAACCAGCTGCCGAAGAGACCGAAGAAGCTGATACTTCGGCTGAATCTTGAAACGATCTGAAGAGAGGCTGACAGATGTCATTTACCGCACAAGACGTGAAGGCGCTGCGCGAATCAACCGGCGCCGGCATGATGGACTGCAAGAAGGCACTCGAAGAATCAACGGGTGATATCGAGGCTGCCAAGCAGTACCTGCGAGAGAAGGGGTTGGCGGCAAGCGCAAAGCGCGACGACCGAGAAAACAACCAGGGTTTGGTTGCCCTCGGTATTGAAGGCTCGACCGCTGCGATGGTCCAGTTGAAGTGCGAGACCGACTTCGTCGCCGGTAGCGAGCACTTCCTCAACGAGGCCGCCGAACTGCTGAAGGCAGTTCTGGCGGGAGGCGCCGACGCAGTCGCAAGCCGTGAAACTCAACTCGAGGAGCTTCGTATTCTCCTCAAAGAAAAGATCGAACTTGGCAACGTTGTGCACATGGTGGCTGCTGACGGCAACACCATTGGACACTACGAGCACATTCAGGGTGGCCGAGGGGTCAACGGTGTTCTCGTTGAGATGGCGGGCGCGAGTGATGAACTTGCCCATGACATCGCTGTCCACATTGCGTTCGCACGCCCGCAGTTCCTCAACCGGGAAGATGTTCCTGCCGATGTGGTTTCGACCGAGCGCTCAACGCTCGAAACAATCACACGCAACGAGGGTAAGCCGGAACAAGCGATCGAAAAGATCGTTGAAGGCCGCATTGGCGGGTTTTTCAAAGATGTGTGCCTCCTCGAGCAACCATTTGCCAAAGACGACAAGCAGTCGATTCGGCAGGTGATTGGGTCGGCCGAGATCGTCCGGTTCGCTCAGGTTGAGATCGGCTGAGATAATTCTCATATGAGCGACGATTCGACGACCACCCTACGATGGCGACGGATCGTCTTTAAGCCTTCAGGTGAGGCACTCGCTGGCCCATCGGGTCGCGGACTTGACGGCCCGACCCTCGATGCGACTGCCCGAGAGATTATTGACCTTCGGCAGAACCTCGGTGTTGATGTTGCGGTCGTCGTTGGTGGCGGAAACTTCTGGCGCGGCCGCACCGGCGCAATGGAAGGCATGGACGCCACTCAGAGTGATCACATCGGCATGCTGGGCACAGTGATGAACGCGCTGGCCCTTCAGGACGCGCTTGAGCGCCAAGGGCAACCAACCCGTGTGCAGTCTGCGATCGAGATGCCGAGAATCGCTGAGGCCTACATTCGTCGTCGAGCGGTTCGCCACCTCGAGAAGGGGCGTGTCGTCATCTTTGCCGCTGGTACCGGAAACCCGTTTTTCACCACCGATACCGCCGCAGCATTGCGGGCGGCAGAAATCGAAGCTGATGCCCTGTTGAAGGGAACACATTCAGGTGTTGACGGCGTGTACGACGCTGATCCCCGTGTTGATGAGTCAGCGGTGAAGTACGACGAGGTTGGCTACATGGAGGTCATGACGAAAAACCTCAAGGTCATGGACGCCACGGCTATTGCGTTCTGCCGTGATAATTCGATTCCGATTGTTGTGTTCGATATGACGGCACCCGGAGCGCTCCGGTCGATCTTGTGCGGCGACTCGGTTGGCACCATGGTGCACGACGTCTAATTCGAACGCCGTCCTAACATTTTCGTGTTGCCCCCAACGGGCTGCAACGGGTGGGTACGCTAGAAGGGTGATCGACGAGACCATTCTCGAAGCCATCGACAAGATGGAAAAAGCCGTTCTACATGTGCAATCGCAGTTCGCTACCGTGCGCACCGGCCGAGCCGCTCCTGCGCTCGTCGAGCAGTTGCAAGTCGAGTACTACGGAGCGCACGTTCCGTTGCAGCAATTGGCATCGATTCAGGTTCCTGAGGCACGCCAACTGCTGATCAAGCCTCACGACCGGGCGTCTCTCCCCGCAGTCGAGAAATCGATTAGGGAAAGCGATCTGGGAGTCGCACCGAACAACGATGGTGTCGTCATTCGCCTCAATTTTCCAGCGCTCACTGAAGAACGCCGGCGCGATTATGTGAAAGTGGCGAAAAATATGGCTGAAGACGGCCGAATCGCCGTTCGAAATATTCGACGTGATGCACGGAAGTCGCTCGAGGCAGCCGAGAAAGACGGCGATATTTCTGCTGATGATCTTGATCGTGCAGAAAAAGAACTTGATAAGTACACCCACGAGCACGTGGAACGAATCGACCAAGGACTCGGCCGTAAAGAAGCTGAGCTCCTCGAAGTCTAGAGAGGTGATGAACGATGAGTGACGACATGTGGGGCGATTCGGGCTCGTTGTTTGATGGCCCCGATCGTCGTAAGTCAGACGACGAGTCGACATCAGAAGACCGGCCGGCCACGCCAACTTTTTCATTCGACGACGAATCGGGGCCTCTGCCGCATTGGACTGAGGCGCCGTCGGGGGGGATCTCTCGTGCCGATGAGTCGGCCGAAGATACCGAAGAGCGTGCACCCGTTCGCTCATTTGACGATGACGATCTCGGAATTCTTGACGATGATGTGCCAACCGGTCGGTCAGAAGACGATCTGTGGGCGACGTTTACCGCTGAGCAGCCCGTATGGCAGCCGGGCGACAGCCCTGAGCCGACGCGTGAATCGCCTGCGCTTGGCACATTCGACGAGCCTGCAGACTCGTCGGGTTCTTCCACAGGTCAGCAGAGCCGGATCGTGATCGGAACCGACCCATCCGGGATGGATCGCCCGATGCCAGAGTCACAGGCCGCGGTTCGAGAAGATTCGGGCGGTACTCGTCGACGTGCTGCTGGAAAGTCGAAAGCCTCCGCCCCTCGACCAGGTGCTCCGGCGTCAAGTGGTCGCGATTTGCCGGTCGCAACGGTGGTTGGCATTTTGCTCGTTGCAATTTTTGTCGGGACGCTGGTCTATCGCCCGTGGGCGGCTCTCGTACTCGTTGCCGTCGTGTTAGGACTTGCCGCTGTCGAGTTCTACGACAAGGTGACCGAGAAGGGCTACCGGCCGGCGGTCGTTCCTGGAATTGTCGCATGTGTGATCGCGCCGATTGCTGCGTATTGGCAAGGTGACGGCGCGCTCCCACTTGTCATTATCTTCGCATTCATCGCCACTGCAGGCACCTATATCGGGGCACGGTCAGTCGACATCGGTCCGCTTCCAAATGTGTCGATCACGACGTTGCCAATCGTGTGGGTCGGGCTTGCCGGTGCATACGCCGGATTGATTCTTCGTTTCTCCACCACGGGGGAGGTGCTGCGGGCTGACAACGGTACCGACACCCTCTTCATGCTCGCCCTCGCAGTGGTTGCGAATGATGTTGGTGCACTGTTTGTTGGTGCAGCAGCCGGCCGCACACCTCTACGCTCATGGATTTCTCCTGGGAAGACCGTCGAAGGCTTTATCGGTGGGGCGTTGCTCACAATCGTGGTGCTCATCGTGGCCGGCATCGGCGGATGGAATACCACGTGGGATAGCACGGGTGATCTGCTGCTGCTCGCGATCGTGGTCTCGATTTTTGCCCCGATGGGAGATCTCGTCGAGTCGATGTTTAAGCGGAATCTCGGCGTGAAAGATTTCGGATCATTGGTGAAGGGCCACGGTGGGGTACTTGACCGCTTTGATGGCTTCTTGCTGACGCTGCCGATCGTCTACTACTTGACGCTCATTCTTAAGCCGTGGGCTGGCTGATAGCCAATCACCAAGATGGCTCCTATTAGGGTCGCAATTGCGGGTTCTACCGGTTCGATTGGCGGCCAAACCCTCGAGATCATTTCGGCTGACCCCGATGCATTTGATGTCGTTGGTCTTTCGACTGGACGCTCAGCTGCGGTCATTATCGAGCAGGCCAAAAACTTTAGGCCAGCCATTGTTGCGGTAGCTGACCCCTCAGCGCGAAACGAAGTGAGCGAAGCATTATCGGGGCTGAGCGAAATCGAGGTTGTGGCAGATGCGAAAGAGATGTGCGACATTGCTGATGTCGTCATCAACGGGGTCGTGGGTTTTGCTGGTCTTCCTGTCACCATGGCAACACTGTCGAACGGACGTCGACTTGGACTTGCCAACAAAGAAAGTCTGATTGCCGCCGGGCCCGTAGTGCAGCCGTTGCGTGAGGTTGACGGTGCTGAACTTGTGCCGGTCGACTCTGAACATTGTGCGCTACACCAATGCCTTCGCTCGTCGATCGACGCTAACCGAGAGGTCTCTCGGTTAGTGCTGACGGCAAGCGGTGGCCCGTTCCGGGGCCGTTCGGCCGCAGAGCTGGCGAATGTGACGGTGGACGAGGCGCTACGCCATCCGACGTGGTCGATGGGGCCAAAGATCACGATCGATTCGTCAACACTGATGAATAAGGGCCTCGAGGTCATTGAAGCGCACGAACTGTTCGGTACCCCATTCGATGAGATTGACGTGGTCGTTCACCCGCAGTCGGTGGTCCACTCGATGGTTGAATTCCTTGATGGTTCGACGATCGCTCAACTTTCGATGCCCGACATGCGGCTTCCAATTGGGTATGCACTCGGGTGGCCTCACCGCCTAGGGACACCGTTCGGAACGATCGATTGGACACAACTTTCGCAGTTGAATTTCGAGCCACCAGATCGGAGTACCTTCAAATGTCTTGATCTTGCCTATGCCGCAGGGCGCGCAGGCGGCACTGCACCTGCGGTTATTTCAGCAGCCAACGAAATTGCCGTTGACGCGTTTATCAATGGCGAGATCACCTGGGCGCAGATCCACGATGTCTCCGCAGCGGTTCTCGACGCAACAACGGTTTCACAGCCATCAACGGTGGACGAAGTTATTGATGCCGATCGTCGCGCTCGTGAGGACGCAAGGCGTGTGATCAGTGGCATGCTTGCGTAAGAGCAATCATGTCTGAGCACTTGAAACCAGAGTCATCGCCTCCTGGTGCGTTGCCTGCGCCGACTGCACCCTCGCGTTTCGTATCAGAGGTAGTTGCTGGTGGGGCGGTTGGGGAGCGTCCGCCAGATGAGAAGGACTCAGGCATTATCGGTCTCGTCGTGCTCACTGGGATTTTTGTTGCCCTGGCGGTGGCAAATATTTGGTGGTTCGTATTCGCAGTCGGGCTGTTGCTTTCCATCGTGCTTCACGAGGTCGGCCATTACTCGACTGCGCGATGGAGCGGAATGAAAGTGACCCAGTTCTTTGTGGGCTTCGGTCCACGCGTGTGGAGCATGCACCATCGGTCAACCGAGTTTGGTGTTCGGGCGCTGCCTCTCGGGGCATTTGTTCGCATCGTTGGTATGAACATGATGGACGACGTCGACGATGCCGACGAAGAACAGACCTACCGATCAAAGTCTTATCCAAAGCGAATGCTCGTCATTACTGCGGGCTCGCTCATGCACTTTTTGTTGGCACTAGTGCTGCTCTCAGCGGTCTTCACGACCCGGGGTGAGGCAGTGGTGTTGCCGGGCGCTGAAGTGATGTCAGTTGGCGAAGAGATGCCAGCCACAGGCGTCGTGTTGCCCGGTGATGTGATTTTGAGCGTCGACGGTCTTGAGGTGGTCGACGGCGCTCTCGGTGACGTGGTGAGGTCATTCGAACCAGGATCTGCAGTTGACATTGCGATTGAGCGTGCAGGCGTCGAAATGATGGTGACGACCACACTCGGCTCGAACGCACTCGTTGGCGGAGACGGCACGTCAGCGTTTCTAGGCGTCTCGACGGTGATGCCGGTAGCGCTCGAGCAACGTGCATGGTGGTCAGCTCCATTGCATTCGGTCACGGCCATGGCCGATCAAATGTGGATGTCGGTGAAGGGTGTCGTCACTGTGTTGAATCCTGCAAATGTCATTGCACACCTGTCGGGTGACAACGCCGATCCGATGACGAGACCGACGACACTGGTCGGTATCACTGCGGTAAGTGATGACGTTGGTCAGTCGGGAGGCTTCGCGGGCATTATCGAGTTGTTGGCGTTCTTGAATGTCTTTGTCGGGGTGTTCAACCTGTTCCCCCTCTTGCCACTCGACGGCGGCCATGCAGCGATTGCGACGTACGAGCGTGCTCGGGAGGGGCGGACGCGCTCGAGATATCACGCCGATGTCGCCCGGCTTGTGCCTTTGACAATGGCGGTGGTAGCGATGCTTGCGTTCATGTTTATGTCCGGTCTGTACCTCGACATCGTCAACCCGATTGGGTGAGGAGAACCTGATGGAAGTCAAAGGATGGTCAGGGGAACGTCGCCGCTCTCGGGTGATCAATGTTGGCAATGTCCCAGTTGGCGGTGACTCACCGATCACGGTGCAGTCGATGACGGTGACAAAAACTGCTGATGTTGAAGGAACGCTGCAACAGATCTATGCGCTAGCCGCAGCCGGATGCGACATCGTTCGGTGTACCTGCAACGAGTCGGAGGCTGCGGTCGGCCTTGCCCAGATTGTTCCTCGTTCACCGATTCCGGTGATTGCCGACATCCACCATCAATACAAGATGGCGCTTGCTGCGTTGGATGCAGGAGTGCACGGGCTGCGTCTCAACCCGGGAAACATTCGCCGACCAGAACACATCAAGGCGGTTGCGAGTGAATGTCGAGATCGGGGCGTGCCGATTCGCATCGGCGTTAATGCAGGATCACTCGATCCTGACCTTTACGAGAAGTATGGGGGAGCAACCCCCGAGGCCATGGTCGAGTCCGCGCAGAGAGAACTCGAATATTTCGCTGAGGTCGATTTTGATCTCGCCAAGATTTCGGTCAAGGCATCGAGTGTCCCGTTGATGGTCGAGGCTTACCGGCAACTCGCAGAGGTGACCGACCATCCGTTGCATCTCGGAGTAACTGAAGCAGGCCCGCCACCCGCAGGTCTGGTGAAAGCCACAGCGGGGATTTCGACGCTTCTCATGGAGGGCATTGGTGACACCATCCGGTATTCACTGACGGCTGACCCGGTTGAGGAGGCTCGTGCAGGCCGCCAACTGCTTGAGGCACTCGGGCTTCGCGAGCGAAAGAATGTTGACCTCATCGCATGTCCATCATGTGGTCGAGCAGAAGTTGATGTCATCGACGTTGCCCAAAAAGCGATGGAGGCCTTCGGTGAACGACAACTCCCGTTGCAGGTAGCGGTGATGGGATGTGTCGTGAACGGACCGGGCGAAGCACGAGAGGCCGACCTTGGAATCGCCGCAGGAAACAAACGAGGCCATCTGTTCATCAAAGGTCGAAATGTGGCCGTCGTACCTGAAGATGAAATGGTTGGAGCGCTTGTCGAATGGGCCGAATTCATTCACGACCACGGCACCGAAGCCGCGCTCGCTCGCGCTGATACAGCGCGAGCGGAACGCGAGGCCGAGAAAGACCGGTCGATGCTGCTTGCAGAACAGGGCGATGATGCGAACAATGCGACCGAACGCATCGTTGAGATCGGTCGCCGCCTCTCAGGCGACAGCGTGTAGTAATTAGCCGTTGAGCTCTGCGATTGCGGCGGCGGTCGCAAGGACCCGCCGAGCATTGTCGACGTGAAGATTTTCGATCATCCGACCATCGACCGTGATCACTCCACGCCCTTCGCTTACCGCTTCATCAAACGCTTCGATCACTCGCTGTGAGTAGTCGATGTCAGCCTTAGATGGGGCCCACACATCATTTGCCGGTTCAACTTGGGTCGGGTGAATGAGGGTTTTGCCATCGAAGCCAAATGCCCGACCCTGCTGTGCTTCAGCGAGGAATCCTTCGGGATTTTTGACGTCGTTGTAGACGCCATCGAGAATGACCTTGTCGGCTTCGCGTGCTCCGAGAAGCGCCATTGCCAGGTGAGGAATCAACGGGGCCCGGTCGGCGTGCTGTTCGGCGCGCAGCTCTTTGATGAGGTCGTTTGTTCCCATGACGAGGACATTGACCCGAGGGTGAGCCGCAATCGATCGAATATCAAAAATCGCTGTCGGGGTTTCGACCATCGCCCAGATCGTCATGTCTTCGGGTGCGCCGGCTGCTCGAAGTTGGGCATTGACTTCGCTGAGATGATCGGTGGATGTCACCTTTGGAATGACAACGGCAGCAGCCGATGACCCGGCAGCTGCTGCGATGTCGGCTGCTCCCCACGGCGTGTCGAGACCGTTGCAGCGAATCGTCAGCTCTCGGCGTCCGTAGTCACCTGAGGTGGCGGCAGCAACTGCATTTTCACGGGCTGCATCCTTTGCATCAGGGGCGACGGCGTCTTCGAGATCGAAGATGATGGCATCGGCTGGAATGGTCTTTGCCTTTTCGAGCGCTCGCTCGTTTGCTGCAGGCATGTAGAGCACCGATCGGCGCGGTCGTAAAGACGACATGTCAAGATCCCCACTCGTAAAGGGCGGCTAATTCAGGGTCGCTTGCTGCGAGTTGCTCTGCAAGGCGAACGACGACCTGGCATTGCTTGACCGATGCGTCATCTTCCATCTTGCCATCGAGCATGATGGCGCCGGTGCCGTCACCCATTGCGTCGATCACGCGTCGAGCGTGGGCCACTTGTTCAGCCGACGGCGAGAACACTTCTTTTGCGACGGCGATCTGGTCAGGGTGCAGGCTCCATGCCCCAACACATCCAAGCAAATAGGCATTGCGGAACTGGTCTGCGCACGCCGTGGTGTCGCGAATATCGCCGAATGGCCCGTAATACGGCAAGATCCCAGCCATCACACATGCGTCGACCATACGGGCGATTGTGTAGTGCCAAAGGTCCTGCTGGAATGTTGGTCGGTCAGCATCTGGGTTGTCGGGGTCAGGATCAGACCGCACGAGGTAATCGGGGTGTCCTCCACCAACTCGGGTGGTCTTCATGCGGCGGTTCGCAGCGAGATCGGCTGGGCCGAGAGAGAGTCCTTGCATGCGCGGTGATGCCAGACAGATTTCTTCTACATTTGCCACACCGCGAGCGGTCTCCAAAATTGCGTGCAGCAGGATCGGCCGGGTGAGTCCAGCTTCGGCCTCCAACTGCGCAATCAGTCGATCGGCGTAATGGATGTCTTCGGCACCTTCGACTTTGGGGAGAATGATGACGTCGACCGCATGCCCTGCTTCGATAACAGCGGCTCGGATGTCAGCGAGACACCATGGCGAATCGAGGCTATTCACCCGAGTCCACAGTTGCGTCGAAACGAAATCAACATTCTGAGCGACATCGACGAGCCCGGCACGGGCTGCATCTTTTTCGGCCATCGGGACACCGTCTTCTAGGTTGGCGACAAGCACATCGACCTTGCCGACGAGCGACGGAACTTTGCTGCGCATCTTTTCGTTGTTTGGTGGGAAGAAATGAAGCATTCGGCTAGGCCGAAACGGAATCTCGCGAACGGGTTCAGGGGCGCCGACAGCGAGCGGACGGAAGAAGTCTTTAGGTGAACGCACACCCAGACGCTACGTGCCGGAAGCCTCGTTTGAGAAACCGCGCAGCCAAGCGGGTAGCCGTGTGGGGCGTCCTTCAGGGGTGACTGCGCCGTGAACGGTAATGCCCGTCGAGTGGACGACCTCGCCGACGGTGAGCAGGTACACCATTTGGAAGGTGGCACGAGTGATCGGCCCCATTGCCACGTGCACGTCAACCACATCGTCAAATTTCAACGGCTGGCGGTATTGCACTCCTGCTTCCAGCACCGCCATGTCAACGCCCTCCGCCCGAATCTCGTGATAGGGGTGGCCGATATGGCGGAGATATTCCACCCGGGCTTCCTCCAGGTAGGGGAGGTATCTGCTGTGGTGAACGATGCCCATTGCATCGGTTTCAGCAAATCGAACGCGAATGCGATGCGAGAAGTCGTATGCCGAACGGTCGGTAGGCGGTTCGATAGACATTCTCACAACCCTCGACCGTATCGTGCTGGTGTGAGGAGTCGTGGACTGTGACGCCGGCGGTGAAGCTACTGACGAGCACGTCGATCGCATTTCGGGTCTGCGAATATGGCCATGACCCGGCAAATTTCAATTTTGGTCTCGAGGCGGCAGACCTGCTCGGACTCGACCCAGATCAGGTGTTTAAGACCCTTATCGTGCTCTCGGGTGAAGAAGAAATGTGTGCGGTCGTTCCGGTCAGCGGGCAGCTCTCGCTGAAACTCTTCGCGCAGGCAGTTGGTGCGAAGCGCACAGAAATGTGTCCCCCTGATCGAGCTGAGCGATCGACTGGGTACTTGGTTGGTGGAATCTCGCCGATTGCTCAGCGCCGACGCCTGAGAACCGTCATCGATGAAACTGCGCAGTTGTATGACGAGATCTATGTGAGTGGCGGCCGGCGAGGCCTCGATGTTGCGATCGACCCCAACGATCTTGCCTTCCTCACCGATGCCACGTTCGCCGACATCGCCATTGGTTAACAGCAGACGCGATCAGATGCCCGACGGATGGCGGAGGGTGGCCTCAATCCGCGCCACCCGGGTGCGGGCCGGTGGGTGGGAGGCGTTGAGTCGTTGACGCCACCCGATGCTGCGCTGGCCTCCACCGTGAGCGATGACGGTGTTGAGCGCACTTGCGAGTTCGCGGCCGTAGCCGAGTCGAACGCTTCGTTGATCAGCATCGAACTCTGATCGATGTCCAACAAGATTGCCAACGGCATCGCTGGCGTACAGCACGATCAGGAAGATCCATGACACTGCCGTGAGGACTGCCGAGACGACCCTGCCGAGAGCCGTCAGCGCAGAGGAATGGGCGACAAAGCTGTCAGTTGCGGCTCTCGCCACGTTCTTCACGGCAAACCCCACGCGAGCAAGAGCGATGATCGGCAGCGAAAACCAGTGGATCAAGGTCAGCGAGACCGTGTGCAACCCGAGGTGGTGCGAGAGTTCGTGAGCGAACACACCGGCGAGTTCACGAGGCCCAAGGTGTCGCAGAGAGAATGAAGTTGTCACCACAAGATGCCCCCCACAGGCAAAAGCATTGAGCTCGTCAGCATCAATGACCCGCAGGACAAATTTGTCGGGATCAATTCCCGCTGCCGCTGCGACCTCTTGCCAGACGGGTTGAGCGACCGAACTTTCCTCGACGGTCAACGCCCTAGCACCGAGAGCAGGAGTGAGGAGAAGTGTTTGAGCGAATCGAACAAAGAGGACACCGGCACCCGCTACCCAGACGACCGGTAGCAACCAAAATGTGACCGAAATACCGAACAAGTTGAGCACTGCATTAAGGGGAATCCAGATGAGTCGCAGTGAAATCAGTGAAAACGGCAACAGCACGAGTAGCGGGGTGAGCGCCGCAAGTGAAGAAAAGTTGGCGGCGCGGCGAGGGGCGCAAGGCGGTGTTGACTCCACAATATGAAATGTTACGGAGTAGTCAGCACGGTTTCTCTACGCCAACTCTCAGGCAGAATGGGGAGATGGCTGACCACACTTCGTCGACTCCATCGATTATCCCGGGGGCAGAACCACTGTCTCATGTCGTTGGTTCAACGACCGGCGTCCTCGTATTACACGGCTTCACAGGTAATCCGTCTTCGGTACGAATTCTTGCGGAAGCGGCAATTGCCGAGGGCTACGACGTTGAAATGCCCCGTTTGCCGGGCCACGGCACAACAGTTGACGACATGATGACAACAGGCTGGGATGACTGGTTTGGCGCCGCTCTTCAGGCATTTGACGCCCTTGCCAAGCGATGTGAGCGAGTGGTTGTCGCCGGACTCTCAATGGGTGGTCTCCTCACGCTCTCTGTGGGAGGAGCACGCTCGGTCGCTGGCCTCATCTGCGTGAACCCGGTCGCACGAATGAGATCACCTGAAGAGGTCGAGATGGTTGAAGAACTCATTGCGGACGGCATGGAGATTCTTCCTGGAGTTGGCTCAGACATCGCTGACCCAGAATCTTTTGAAACCGCATATGAAGGCACCCCACTCGTGCCTCTTCGATCAATGTTCTTTGAAGGTGTTCAGCCTCGATGGGAACGATGGGGAGATCTCGAGGCGCCGTTACTTCTCTTCACCTCTGAACAAGATCATGTTGTTGACCCTGCTGACAGTTCGCATCTCGCAGCGACATACGGCGGAAGTGTTGACCATGTGTGGTTGAAGAAGTCATATCACGTTGCAACACAGGACTACGACAAAGCGTTGATCGTTGAGAAGTCGCTAGCGTTCATTTCAGAACTCGCACACTGATCGTTGAGCCACCCGTATGTTCGCATCGATTCCCTCACCGTCATGGTCAAGTCTGTCGATAGGGCCGATCGAGTTGCGGATGTACGGGTTCCTCATTGCCGTCGGCGTGGTTCTCGCAATACGGCGACTTGGCATTGGACTCGAGCGATTCAAAACGGGTGGATCAGAAGCAGCAGCGTCGATCGGTATGTGGGGTGTTGGAGCGGGTCTCATCGGCGCCCGCTTGTATCACGTCGTCACTGAATGGGACCGTTTCTCAGGAAATCTCAGCGAGATTCCGAAGGTCTGGCATGGAGGTCTTGGAGTTCCTGGAGGGGTTTTCCTCGGAACGATCGTTGGCGTCTTGCGGGCACGATCGTTTGGAATTTCGACAGCGGAGACCTTGCATGCTGCGGCGCCGGCAATTCCGCTCGCTCAAGCTGTTGGGCGATGGGGCAACTGGTTCAATCAAGAATTGTTTGGCCGCCCCACGACTCTGCCGTGGGCATTGCGCATCGATGATGAGCATCTGCCAGCGGCATACGAATCAGGTACGACCTTCCACCCGACATTTCTTTACGAGAGCATGTGGACCCTGGGCCTCAGTCTGTGGTTGGTTCGGTTGAGTGGGTCACCACGCTTTGCGGGTTCACGACTCTTTGCGCTGTACGTCAGCGGATACGGACTCGGCAGGCTCTGGATTGAAGGCCTCCGCATCGATGACGCCTCGGTTATCGGTGGTCTTCGATGGAATCAGTGGGTTGCGATCGCGTCGATTGTGGGTGGGCTGATCTATCTCGCAATGACATCATCATCTGGCGACTCTGCCGAAGAAGTCGATGTGCAGCAGGCCGCCACCAACGGCGACCGGTAGCCTCAAGAGAGTGTCAGAACAGATAGATCGCGGTGCTGTCAAGCGGGTCGCAAAGTTGGCGCGGCTCGAATTGAGTGATGCAGAACTTGACGAGGCAACGACCCGTCTTGCGGGAATGATGGCGCACTTTGCCGATATCGATGCGCTTGACCTCGACGATGTAGAGCCGATGACCCAGCCTTACGAATTGGTCAATGTGTTGCGCGATGACGTTCCGCTCGAGACTCTTGACCATGACGAAGTACTCGCTGCCGCTCCAGATGCCACCGACGGCCGATTCGGTGTGCCGCCAATCTTGGGGCTCGACCTGTGAGCACGTTCCAGAGCGCACGTTCGATTGCGGCTTCGGTATCAACGGGAGGGTCATCTGCGGTTGACGTCGTGTCACAGCACCTTGCGCGCATCGAAGAACGCGAAGAAGAGGTTCATGCGTTCAACCTTCTGCTTCGCAATGAGGCGCTGCAATCAGCTGAACGCATCGATGAACGGATCGCGGCAGGGGAGCAGGTAGGGCCACTTGCTGGTGTACCGATCGCGCTGAAAGACAACCTCTGCACCCGAGGAATTCCAACGACATGCTCATCGAACATTCTTGATGGGTGGCGCCCTCCGTATGACGCAACCGTGGTGTCACGACTCGCCGACGCCGGTGCAGTGTTTGTTGGCAAAACTAACCTCGATGAATTTGCGATGGGCTCAAGCACCGAAAACTCGGCGTTCGGCCCGACCCGAAACCCGCTCGATACGAGTCGTGTCCCGGGAGGCTCATCGGGCGGATCGGCAGCAGCGGTTGCTGCTGGTTTCTCCGCAATGTCGCTCGGTTCAGACACCGGCGGCTCGATCCGTCAACCTGCGGCCCTTTGCGGGGTTGTAGGCGTCAAACCCACCTACGGGGCGGTTAGTCGACTCGGGTTGATCGCATTTGCGTCCAGCCTTGACCAGATTGGGCCGTTCACCCATGATGTCGCTGACGCAGCGCTGCTTCTCGAATGCATGGCCGGGCACGACCCTGGTGATTCAACGTCGATCCCACAACCGTTCCCGTCGCTGTCTGAGTCACTCGACCGTGGCGTCGCTGGTCTTCGTATCGGTCGCATTGTGGATCTGCCAAGTGGCGCCGATGCTGACGTTGTCGCGTCGGTCGATCGTGCGTTTGAAGTGCTCGCAGACGCAGGAGCAGAGATCATCGACGTCACGATTCCTGCATTCACCTACGGCCTGACGGCCTACTACCTCATCGCCCCAGCCGAAGCATCATCGAATTTAGCTCGTTACGACGGCGTTCGATTCGGCTCTCGGGTTGAGGCTGCTGACACCAACTCGATGTACATGGCGACACGTGGTGAGGGGTTCGGACCAGAGGTGAAACGCCGAATCATGCTCGGCACCTACGCACTGTCGGCTGGCTACTACGACGCCTATTACGGCAAAGCGCTGAAGGTTCGTCGACTGATGGCTGAAGACTTCGCAACGGCATACGAGTCGGTCGATGCGTTAGTCACGCCAGCTTCGCCGAGCGTGGCATTCCCATTTGGTTCGAAGACATCTGACCCTCTTGCGATGTACCTCTGTGATACTTACACGATTCCATCGAACCTCATTGGCCACCCGGCGATGAGCGTGCCATTCGGTGCAGGCGAGAACGACCTTCCGATCGGTGTTCAGGTCCTTGCTCCGGCCATGGGCGAGCCAACAATGTTCGCCGTCGCCGCAGAACTCGAACGCTCGGCAGGGGGTACCCATGTCTGATCCAGCAACGTGGACCCACGAGGGGTTTGAGATGGTCGTTGGCCTCGAAGTGCATGTCGAGCTCGCCACCGAAACAAAATTGTTTTCAGGCTCTCCCAATCGTTTCGGAGACGACCCGAACACCAATATTGACCCGGTGTCGCTCGGTCTGCCTGGCGCCTTGCCGGTACTCAACCGTCAGGCTGTCGAGTTGGCGATGAGAATCGGCCTTGCACTCAATTGCGCCGTTCAGTCGTGCACCTTTGCGAGAAAGAATTACTTCTATCCCGATATGCCGAAGGCGTATCAGATTTCTCAGTATGACCGTCCGCTCAACATTGACGGTCACCTTGAAATTGCTGACGGCATAGTGATCGGCGTCGAGCGAGCACACCTCGAAGAAGACACCGGCAAGAGCACCCACATTGGCGGCTCGGGGCGAATTCATGGAAGCGAGGGCTCGCTCATCGATTTCAATCGTGCCGGCGTGCCGCTCGTCGAGATCGTGAGTCGACCTGATATCAGAACCCCTGAGCAGGCTCGACAGTACGTCAACGAACTCCGAGCAATTCTCGTTGAAATTGGTGCCTCCGATGCACGCATGGAGGAAGGCTCAATGCGGGTCGACGCAAACGTGAGTGTTCGCCGTCCGGGCGAAGAGTTCGGTACCCGCTGTGAAATAAAGAATGTGAACTCGGTTCGATCGCTTGGGCGAGCAATCGATTACGAGGCACGTCGGCAAGTTGCGTTGATCTCCGATGGTGAAGTAATTCAGCAAGAAACCCGTCATTGGGATGAAGGAGACGGACGCACGCACACCCTTCGCACCAAAGAAGATGCCGATGACTATCGCTATTTTCCAGACCCCGACCTCGTGCCACTCGACCCAGGCGATGAATGGATCAACACCGTTCGCTCGCAACTCCCCATGTTGCCGGCTGCCCGACGCATTCGTCTTGCAGAAGTGACCGGTCAGGCAGTTGACAGTGAAGCAATCGCAACGGTGGTCGAGCGCCGCCAAGACGACTATGTCGTAACGGTGGTGGAAATCGGTGGTGGTGCCGAACGCGTGCTTGTCCACGTGAAAGAGGCCTTCTCCGAGCAAGGCAGTGAACCGTCTGTGCCAGCCGCTGATCTCGCAGCATTGGTCGCAATGGAAGTAGGCGGAGAACTCACTTCAACGCAAACGAAAACATTGCTTGGCGATCTTGTCGAACAAGGTGGCGGTGACCCCAAGGCGATGGCCGCATCTCGTGGGTTTGAGGCGATGGATACATCTGAACTCGACGGATTTGTCGACGACGCAATTGCGGCTGACCCTGATGCATGGGCAAAGTTCTGCGCCGGCGACGGTAGAGCGGTGGGTGCTCTTGTCGGCCATGTCATGAAGGCATCGCGAGGCCAAGCTGACGGCAAGGCAGTGACAGCAATCCTCATTTCACGCAAAGGCTGAACACCCCGGACGATGGTGCTAGTCATCGCCAGCATTAGCGTGGTGGCATGAGCGATCGTCCATCTGAGACTTCAGTAGATATCAAGCCGCGTTCACGCGACGTCACCGACGGTATTCAAAAGGCAGCAGCTCGAGCGATGCTTCGGGCGGTGGGTCTCACCGATGACGATTGGGATAAGCCTCAAGTCGGTATCGCATCGTCGTGGAATGAGATCACCCCATGCAACCTCAGCCTTCGTCGGCTTGCGGAAGCCGCCAAAGATGGTGTCCAACGATCAGGTGGTATCGGACTCGAATTCGGGACGATCACCGTTTCCGATGGCATTTCGATGGGACACGAGGGCATGCGGGCCTCGCTGGTGAGTCGAGAAATTATCTGTGACTCGGTCGAAGCAGTGATCCACGCAGAACGACTTGACGGCGTCGTCGTTCTTGGGGGATGCGATAAGTCGATGCCAGGAATGATGATGTCGATTGCGCGGCTCGATCTGCCGGGAATCTTCGTCTACAACGGTTCGACTCTGCCCGGCTATCACAACGGCAAAGCACTCGATGTCACCAGCGTGTTTGAGGCGATCGGCGCCTGCGCAGCAGGAACGATTTCAGAAGATGAACTGCATGCAATCGAGTCGAATGCCTGCCCGGGAGAGGGTGCATGTGGCGGAATGTTCACCGCCAACACGATGTCATCAATCGGAGAAGCACTCGGACTGAGCCTGCCAGGCTCTGCGTCGCCGCCAGCGGTTGATCGTCGTCGTGAAGATGATGCTCGTCGTGCCGGAGAGGCCGTCATCAACATGTTGAAGACGGGTTTGCGTCCTCATGACATCCTCACCAGAGGAGCATTTGAGAATGCGATCACGTTGGCGAATGCCCTTGGAGGTTCGACAAATGCGGTGCTCCACCTGTTGGCGATCGCAAATGAAGCGCGTGTCGATATTGAACTCGCCGACTTCAACCGTATTGCAGCCCGCGTCCCACACTTTGCTGACATGAAACCCGGTGGCAAGTTCCACATGACCGATCTCGATCGGGTTGGCGGTGTTCCGGTGGTGTTGAAGCACCTCCTGGAGGAGGGCTTGCTACATGGCGACGAGATGACGGTGACCGGTAAGACGATGGCCGAGAACCTTGCTGAAATTGATCCACCTACACCTGACGGAACGGTCGTGTATCCAATTTCGCAGCCGATTAACGCTGAGGGTGGCCTCAACGTGTTGACCGGTTCTCTTGCACCTTCTGGCTCGGTGGTAAAAGTGGCTGGCCTTACCGAAGATCAGCGTGTATTCGAGGGTCCGGCCCGTGTCTTCGATGGTGAAGATGGAGCGATGGCTGCAGTTATGGGTGGTGAAATTGAGCCGGGCACTGTCATCGTGATCCGGTATGAGGGGCCGAAGGGTGGCCCCGGCATGCGCGAGATGCTGGCGATCACCGGTGCTCTGAAGGGCGTTGGTCGTGGTGCTGACTGTGCATTGATTACCGATGGTCGATTCTCAGGAGGCACTTGGGGGTTCTGTATTGGTCACGTCGCACCTGAGGCGGTCGATGGTGGACCGATTGCCTTCGTGCAAGATGGCGACCGCATTCGGATCGACGTGCCGACGCTTGGACTTGATCTTCTTGTTGACGACGACGAACTTGCTCGCCGTCGCGAAGGTTGGTCACCCATTGAGCCCCGTTACACCACCGGCATCCTTGGCAAATACGCCCGGCTTGCTCAAGGTGCGGAAAAGGGTGCCATCACGAACCCGGTGTGAGCCGCTCAACCGAGTGGAACACCGCGATCCGGTCGACGCGCCCGTGAACGGGCGAAGACTCGCCATCCCAGCAGAAACACGCCGTTAAAGATCGTTGCAACAGCAACGAATGGCGTAGCAGTTCCGCCATCAAAGATGAGCCTTCGGAAGGTCATGCCAAGAACGACGACCGACACCCAGATGATCAATCCCGACGTTGGAGTGATCGGCGAACGGCGAACGACCGGAATGCTCCACGCCACCGCAATCGCAATGAGAAATGGAGCGACCGTTGAGAGGTAGCCACTGATCTGTGAACCGCTGTTGTGCTCGTTTCTGCCAATGAGGACAAAGATTGCGACGACAGCGGCATCAGCTGCGATGAATCGCCGTCGTGATGCAGAATCAGGAAGCTGCAAAAGTTCCCAATCCGCCTTTGAAGAACAGCAGCGGGTCGCCGTCTTTGCTTGCGAGCGAGACAACATCGCCGAGCACGAAGAGATGGTCGCCCATCTCGTGGACCTCATTAATCGTGCAGTCGATCCACGCAAGCGAGCCGTCGATCACAGGTGATCCGGTCGACTCAGCGTGCCACGCAAGTCCATCAAAACGAGACCCTTCGGCAGGTTTTGCGAACGTCCAGCACTCATCTGCTTGGTGGTTGCCAAGCACGTTGACACAGAAGCTGCCACTCTCTTGAATCGCCTCCCATGTAGACGACCCTTTTCCGGGAAGGAACCCAACCATCGGTGGGTCGAGCGAAACCGAGGTAAATGAGCCAATCGTCAGACCGGCGGGCTCATCGCCGCCCATTCCAGTGACGACGGTGACGCCGGTAGGAAAGTGTCCGAGGACATTACGAAATTCTTTTGGATCAATCGTGCTCACCCCGTCGACAATACGCGGTCACGGGAGACGGAGGGGAGGCGAACCGGGTACGGTTCTGATGTGTCGACCATCATTGATGAAAAGTCGCAGATGCGCGCTGAACTCAGGAAATGGCGCCGTGGTCTGGCGAGCGCAGAGATTGACCATCGGTCTACTGTGATCAGCGAAGCGCTCATCACCGAAGTGAAATGGTCGACGCCGTCGAGTGTGATGGTGTTTGACTCGGTGCTCGGTGAACCTCGTCTCAAAATATTTCTTGAATGGCTAAGCGAACATGGCATTGAGATTGCTGTTCCCGAAGATGATCCCGAGCCACGCAGTAT